>Ga0075106_1000382_pt1 | contig 23781 bp, 22 predicted proteins | sample AntDeeMetag02WF4_FD_69796 | JGI IMG/M metagenome (GOLD analysis project Ga0075106, IMG submission 69796) | Saline lake microbial communities from Deep Lake, Antarctica - Antarctic Deep Lake Metagenome 02WF4 | ecosystem: Environmental > Aquatic > Non-marine Saline and Alkaline > Saline | place... | reverse complement strand
GCGGCGCACCCAGCAGTACATCGAGGATGGGCCGGTAGTCCTCGCGCGCGTAGGCGGCCCCCGATGGATTCGACGGAGAATTGAGGATGATCCAACGGGTACGCGGCGTCAGGGCCGCCTCGAGGGCCCTGGCCGTCAATCTGAATCCGGTCTCCATCGGGCAGGGCACGAACACCGGCACGCCACCGGCGATCCGCACGATATCGGCATACGAGGTCCAGTACGGGGTCGGGACGATGACCTCGTCGCCGGGCTCGACCGTCGCCATCAGCGCATTGAACAGGATCTGCTTGGCGCCGGCGCCGACCGTGATTTCTTCCAGCGCGTAATCGAGACCGTTGTCACGCAGGAACTTGTCGCGCACGGCCTGCTTCAGCGCCGGCGTGCCATCGAGCGCCGTGTACCCGGTCTCGCCGCGATCGATGGCGGCCTTCGCCGCGGCCCGGATCGGTTCCGGCGTCGGGAAATCCGGCTCGCCCGCACCGAGCGTGATGACATCATCACCTTCGGCGTTCATGCGCGCCGCCCGGGCACCGATTTCGAGAATCTCGGAAACCTCGATGGCCCCCAGACGCGACGCGCGCGCAAATGGATCGTTCATGGCATCCCCTATGCCCCCTGGCACATGTTCAGCCCTTCGCCCTGCCACTTCACTCAATATCGAACGAGACGCCCTGGGCGAGCGGCAGTTCGGTCGAGTAGTTGACGGTGTTGGTGGCGCGGCGCATGTACTGCTTCCAGGCATCGGAGCCGGATTCGCGACCGCCGCCCGTTTCCTTCTCGCCGCCGAACGCGCCGCCGATCTCGGCGCCGGAGGTGCCGATGTTGACGTTGGTGATGCCGCAATCCGACCCGGCCGGGCCCATGAACCGCTCGGCCTCACGCACGTCCGTGGTGAAGATCGAGGCGGACAGGCCGGCGCCGACGTCGTTGTGCATCGCGATGGCGTCGTCGAGGTCACGGTACTTCATGACGTAGAGGATCGGCGCGAAGGTCTCGCGCTTCACGACCTCGGCCTGTTCCGGCATCTCCACGATCGCCGGGCGCACGTAATACGCGTCCGGTTCGCCGACATCGACCGCCTCACCGCCGGTGACCTTCCCGCCCGCGGCCTTCGCCTCTTCCAGCGCCGTCTGCATCGACTCGTAGGCCCGGCCGTCGATCAGCGGACCCACGAGCGCATCGGTAGTCAGCGGATTGCCGATCGTCACGGACTCGTAGGCCTTGCGCAGACCGGCCACGAGGTCTTCGTAGATACCCTCGTGCACGATCAGCCGTCGCTGCGTGGTGCAGCGCTGACCGGCGGTCCCCATGGCGCCGAAGGCGACCGCGCGCCGGGTCATGTCGAGGTCAGCGGAGGGGCAGACGATGCCGGCATTGTTGCCGCCGAGTTCGAGGATCTGGCGGGCGAAACGCTGTGCCAGCCGCGGTCCGACCTGGCGACCCATGTTCGTGGAACCGGTCGCGGACACCAGCGGGATGCTCGGATGATCGACCAGCGTGTTGCCGACCTCTGGGCCGCCGATGAGCACGGTCAGGAGGCCTTCCGGCAGGTCGCCGTCGAAGCGCGTGACCGCGCGCCGGAAGAGCGCCTCGCAGGCCAGCGCGGTGAGCGGTGTCTTCTCGGAGGGCTTCCACACGACCGGGTCGCCGCAGACCAGCGCATTCGCCGCGTTCCAGCAGAACGGGGCCACGGGGAAGTTGAATGCGGTGATCACGCCGATGGCGCCGAGCGGATGCCAGGTCTCCATCATGCGATGGCCGGGACGCTCGCTGGCGATCGTCTTGCCATACAGCATGCGCGACTGGCCGACGGCGAAATCGCAGATATCGATCATCTCCTGCACCTCGCCGGCACCCTCGGCCGGGATCTTGCCCGCCTCGATCGACACCATGCGGCCGAGATCGTCCTTGTGCCGGCGCAGTTCCTCGCCGTAGAGGCGGACAAGCTCGCCGCGCTGCGGCGGCGGGACCATGCGCCATTCGAGGAAGGCCTGATGGGCGCGCTCGATCGCTTTCCTCGCCGCATCCGCACCGTGCTGATGGACCGAGCCGGCCACGGTGCCGGTGCAGGGCGAAACGACGTCGAGGTCACCGCCGGTAAAAGCCGATTCCTCGACGCCCATCCGGGTCATTACTTCGCGGGTTTCTGCGCGGATATCCATGTTCAGTCTCCAGTACATTCAGTCTTTATCGTGTTCATGGCCGAAGCGGGCCGCGCCCGTGGCCTGCAGTCCAAGCGCTTCGCTGAAGCGGTCCGCCAACGTCTTGAGCGCGTCAGGCGTATAGCGATCGTAGTAGCGCTGATTGGCGCGGCCGATGGCGTGCTCGCCGCTGAAGCTGCCGCCGAAATCCTCGACCGCCTGCTGCACGACGGCGTCGCGCAGCTTCTGTTCGTAGCCTTCGCTCTGACAACGCTCGCGGTCGTGGCAGACCAGATTGAAGTGGATGCCCCCGTCGCCCACGTGTCCGAAATCGCAGACTTCCAGTTCCGGCCAGTCGGCCGCCAGCCGCTGCGTCATCGAGGCGCGGAAGCGCATGACACCGGTACGGGCGAACGCGAGGTCGAAGGCGAACAGCCGCCCGGCGTGCTTCACGCCCTCCGACAGGGCATGGCGCAGCGGCCAGAGTTCTTCCGGTGGCCCGAACAGGGCGTCCGTCAGGGGCTCATCCGCTTGCTCCCAGATATCGGCGAGCGTGCGCTCAAGCACCTCGGCAAGGGTCGGTTCGCCCTCGCTGGCCGGGGCCGTGCGGGCGATCTCGACCAGCAGCGCGATCGGCGGGATGTCGCCGTCGGAGAACGGATTGCGTACCGACGGCGCGTGCGCCAGCGCATGACGCATCGCGTTGCCGGACATGAACTCGAACGCACTCAGGTCGGTACCAAGGCGTGTCTCGAGCTGCCGCAGGAGGTCGAAGATCGCGACCTCATCGCGCGGCACCAGGACGGCCGTGGCGCGCTCACGCGGCAGCGGTTCCACGTTCAGGACGCATTCGGTCACGATGCCGAAGGCGCCGCTGGTACCGATGAACAGGTGTTTCCAGTCCGGTCCCGTGTTGTCTTTGCGCAGCGCGCGATCGAGACGCAGGACGGTCCCGTCGGCATCGGGCAGCACCACGGTCAGTCCGAGCGTGTTCGCACGAACGTCGCCGTAGCGCAGAAAGCGCGCACCGCCGGTATTGGTCGCCACCATGCCGCCGATCATCGGATCGGCACCCAGGTCGACGGGGAAGCAGAGACCTTCGGCTTCCAGCCGTGCGTTCAGATCGGAGAGGCGCATGCCGGCGCCGACGCGCACCGAGCGGTTATCGACATCGATCTCACAGACCCGATTCAGCCGCTCCAGGCTGAGCACGGCCTGGGCTCCGGACGCATCCGGCGTCGAGCCGCCGACGAGCCCGGTATTGCCCGATTGCGGCACGAACGGAATGCCATGGCGGACGCAGCAGGCGACCGCGGCCGCGACGGCGTCGGTGTCCGCCGGGCGCATCACGAAAGCGGCGTCGCCGCTGTCGCCGCGAACGCCAGCCTCCCAGGCGACCAGATCGCTGTCGCTCGCCAGGATGGCGTCCGCGCCGACCAGGTCCAGCAGTTCGCGCGGTACCGTCTGCATCGTCAGGCACTGCCGATCTGGCGCGCGACGGGCTGCAACCGATCCTGACAGTTACCGATCGACGTCGCCTCGCGTTCCGCGTACAGCGCGAACTCATCGGCCGGCGTGGCACCGAGCGCCGCTTCGAAGGCCGCCCGATTGGCGGCGGCCGTGACGGCGGGCCCCGCCCCGTCGCCGAGGTTGGACTGGAAGATCCCGGCCGCGCTGACCGGCAGGAAGTCCTCGTAAACGATCGGGTCGAAGCGGACCAGTCCCCGGTCGATCAGGTCGTCGACACCGCCCTCAATCTCGACACCACCCGTGGCCGCGGCCGCTTCACCGTCCTCGGTGAGCGAGTAATGGAAGTACGCCAGCCCCTCGGCACGGAGGGTTGCGTGATCGTCGGGGAAGTCCGCGAATGTGTGTTCGAGATGGTCCATGTAGGTCTGCGCGTTCGAGCCATCGGCCGCTGGGGTCACCCCGGCCCGCGCGGCGGCGAGCAATTCATCGTAGCGCGCACGACCCTTCGGCGTCAGCGCGGCGCCACGCTGCTCGATCTCGCCGAAGCGCGCGGTATGGTGGCCTTCGGCGACGTCGCCCTGCCCGTCCGGGAACGCGACCGGTTCCTCCAGTGCCTTGAACGAGGTCTGGCGCAGGAGGATCGGGCAGCGCCGCTGCGGCGGCCCCTCGACCACCGCCTTCGGCGTGATGCCGCGCTCTGGCATCGCCGCCTGGGCCGCGTCGATGTCGAGCGTGCGCGGGGTCAGGTGATTGATATGCGGTCCGCGGAATGAGACCACGTCGGCGATCAGGCGGTGGGCGTCGTGCAGGCGTCGATAGGTCTCGCGATCGACGCAGGCCCGCGGATGCCAGCGGAAGGTCTCGAGCACGGCGGCGATGAACGCGGCCGCGTGTCCCTCACCCAGACCACCCTCGCGCTCGGCCTGCTCCAGCAACTGCAGGGCCTCGTCGGTGAAGATCCGGCGTTGCGCCAGGATCGCCTCGGCCTCGGCGCGCAGATCGGCGTCAGCGATCAGATCGAGCCGCAGCAGCGAGGTGAACACGCGGAACGGGTTGGCGGCGAGCGCGGTCGGGTCGATCGGCCGAAAGGCGGTCGAGTGGACCGGGATCCCCGCGGCGGTCAGATCATAATAGCCGACCGGATACATTCCCATAACGGCGAAAATGCGCCGCATGGTCGCGAGTTCTCCAGCCGTACCCAGGCGGATCGCGCCGTGGCGTTCGGCGGAGATGCGCTCGACGCCATCGGTCGCGGTCAGTTCGCTCGCCAGTGCCGGATCGCGCTCAAGCCTGGCGGCATTGATGTCGCCGACCAGCTCGACCAGCGTGGCATAGGCCGGCACCTCGTTGCGGTACATCCGCGACATGGCGGCGCAAAAGCGCGCGCGGAGGTCACTGGTGGTCACGAAACCGTTCTGCGACATGATGTCCGTCCGAATCCTTGATACCCATCAACGTTTGCAGCGTAGCTTGCCGATTCGATACTTTCTATCATTATTTATGCACATATCCGTGCATATAACTCATCGATTTACCCCCATCCGATGGTGGCTGGAGCGACGTCTGCCGAATGAATCCGATGTTGTCCGGGGTTCTCGCAGAGCCGTTCGAGCACACAACCTTCAGCCAAAAAAGGCCGATGACGGACCGGTCTTTCCCCGGTACCGCCTCGAGGAAACGGTTCACGCCGGCGTGATCGGTGAGACCTCGGTGCCGATCCATTCGATGAAGCGGCGACACAGTTCGTCCTCCACCCCGGCCGGTGTGACGATGTAGTACGACTTGTCGGTGCGCACAGCCGCGTCACCGATGCGGACGAGCCGGCCGGTGCGGAGTTCTTCTTCGATCAGATAGGCCGGCAGCAGCGCGGCGCCGAGCGCATTGACGGCGGCGGTGATGATCATCGAAAACTGGTCGAACCACTTCCCGCGCAGGGTGGGTTCGTCGGTGAGGCCCGCGGCACGGAACCATTCGCGCCAGGCGTGCGGGCGGGAGTCGAGATGCAGCAGCGGTACCGAGTCCAGGCCGGCCGGTTCGGTCAGTCCGTGACGTTCGACGAATTCCGGCGCCGCGACGGCGACAACCTCTTCATCGCACAAGCGGACCATGCGTGTGTCCGGCCAGTCCGCGCTGCCGAAGTGGATCGCCAGGTCGAAGCGCTCGCGGTGGAAATCGAACGGTTCCAGGCACGTGCCGATGCTGACGACGATATCCGGGTTGGCCGCTTCGAACTGTTCCAGCCGCGGAATGAGCCAACGGTTGGCGAACGTCGGCAACGACGCGATGCGCAACGCCCGGCGCTGATCGCCGGCCGCGATGGTCTGGTAGACGGTCTGGCGCAGGCGCTCAAGATCGGTCCCGAGTTCGTCGGCGAAACGGCGGCCTGCGTCGCTGAGGACGACGCGCCGACCCACACGCCGGAACAGCGGGAAACCGAGCGTCTGCTCCAGCTCCCGTACCTGGCGGCTGACCGCGCTCTGGGTGAGATGCAGTTCCTCGGCCGCGAGCGTGAAGCTCTCACGCCGGGCGGCCGCCTCGAAACAGCGCAGGACGGCCAGCGATGGAAGGATTGGGGTCTGGTTCGCGGTTTTCACCCGTCCGATTCCCTGGAGCGTGTACCGCACGCATGGTACACCGTCGGACCGGTGGCCGGGATGCGACCGGGCCGACGGATCACGCTACGGCCTGTCCGCGGGATTCTTCCCTGTTGCCGGCCGCGCGCTCGACTGCGGATGGTACCTCCAGGGGCCGATCCGCTGGCGCGGGCTTACTCGCCGGAATTGATCCGGAGTCCGGGATACGCGGCCCGAAAACGCCGTTCTGCATCGCGCAACAGTATCCCGCCTTCGGCCACCTCGCTGTTGCCTGTCTCGATCAGCGCCGTCCCTCTGCGCAGACTCTCCTGGGCCTTCTCGACCGTCTTTTCGCCGTCGAGGATTTTCCGGTTGCCGGAATTGACCAGTTTCTGGCCTTTGTCCCAATCGGCCGCGATTTCCGACTGGAGATCCGCGCGGGCGCGTTCGTCGTCGGCATGACCACGCATCCGGTCAGCGGCGGTCGGGGGCTGGGTCGCACAACCGGCAAGCGTTACCAGGGCGACCGCTATGGCCAGACGGCGGGTCATACTGACATGATTCATGGCTGCACCTCTCCATCGGCGATATTTATCAATAATGCCCCGCACCGGTTTGCCCGCTGTGCGTTGCGATTCTGGCAAGAAGTATAGTCGCGGTGGCGTGGACTGCTCGTAATCCCCCGCCCTGGAAGCCGCAGGGTGAATCCGGAAACGGTCCCGCCTGGCCGAGAACCCATGCGGTCACCGGAGACGGCCAGGCCTGTCACTGTGACGGGCGACTGGTCATGTGGAGGCCCATGAAACTCTATAAAGGCCTGATCCGCTTTTTCCGTCTGGTAAACCGCCTGTACTTCGTCGACGTGCACGCGGCCGGGCAGGAGCGGGTGCCGGAACGCGGCCCGCTGATCGTGGCGGCGAACCATCCCGGATCGATCCTCGATTCGATCCTGCTGGCCACGCACGTCCCGCGACCGATCCATTACCTCGCGCGCAGCGGGCTGTTCCGCTGGCCGGTCGCGGCGGCCCTGTTCCGGCAACTCGGCGCGATCCCCGTGTATCGGGCCCGCGAGAGCGCCGACCATGCGACGCGCAACGCCGAGATGTTCAAGCGCGTCCACGACCTGCTGGATTCCGGTGGCTGCGTCGGCATTTTCCCCGAGGGCCAGAATTCACCCGCGGGACAGGTCGGCCCCCTGCGCTCCGGCCTGGCGCGCATCGCGCTGGCCGCCGAAGCGCGCCACGACTGGCAACTCGGCCTGCGGATTGCTCCGGTCGGGATCACTTACGAAAATCATGACTTCCTGATGAGCGCAGTGATGCTGAACTTCGCAACGCCGATCCGCATCGATGCCTACGTCGGGCAATACCGTACCGATCCGGATGCGGCCGTCCGGCGCCTCACGGACGATCTGCAGCAGGCACTGCGGCGGCAGACACTGCACAGCGAGGACCGGAAACTCGGCGAGCTGGGCGAGGAACTCACGGCCCTGGCGGCCCAGCGCCCCTATAGCAACGGCGACGACAACCACCGGCAAGCAGGCGATGACCCGGAGGGCCAGCACCGGGATCCCTTGTTCAAAAACCTGCTGTGGGCTGCATGGGGATGGTACCAGCGCAGTTCGGCCCGCAGCCGTCGCGCGCTGGAAGAGCGTGTTTTCAGCCGCCAACGCATCAATCGCGTGCTGGCCCGCGCGGCGGGGGCCGAACCGGCGGCGGTCGCCGCACTGCGCAAGCAGGTCGAGCGCTACCGCGACCATATGCACCAGACGCGCATCCGTCACGCGCTGTCGACAGATCCCGAACAGCCGCTGCGCGAGCGCTTGCCGCGCCTGCGCATGACGGCCTACGCGATCGCCGTCGCGCCTGTGGCCCTGTTCGGCGCCATCCATAACGCCGTGCCGTATCTCGTGACGCACTGGACCGGGCGCCTCTTCCGGGATGAACCGGTGCGCGCGTTCGCCTGGTTCGGAATCGGCGTACTGGCTTTTCTGGCAACGTATACGGGGATTGGCATTGGGCTCTGGCGCTGGAGCGGTTTTACGGTCCCGGCCACGGTCGCCTATATCGCCCTGCTGCCCCCGACGGGGATCGTCGCTCTCGGCTATCGCCGCGCACTGCTGCTCTATCGGGAACGCATCCTCGTGCGCACGTTCCTCTGGAACCGGCGTGACCTGCTACGGCTGCTGGAACACGAGCGCGTGGTAATACTTGCACGCCTGAACGCACTCATGCGCCGTTATCCCGAGTAAGTCGGGTTTCAGCCCGACAGATCAATGGCCCCTGGTGTCGGGCTGAAGCCCGACCCACGGATGGTTCGGAATAAACCCCGATCCGCCGCGCTCCGGAGAGCGCTAGCGACCGCCTAAGAGCCGCTTGAGGAAGCCGCCGACGCCGCGTCCATAATCCTGATCCGGTTTCTGGTCCGGGGCATCGCTGCCGACAAGGACCTCGATAACCTCCTCGATCATGTTCAGATCGAAACGGTAGGGATCGAAGGCGGACATCCGGTTGCGCTTGAGCACGCGCTCAATGTCGGACTCCATCGGGACGTATTTCATTGACCAGTCGGGGAAGCGACGCTCTTCGATCCGGCGCTCGTCGAGCGTCCGCACGTCCTGATGGCGCGGATCCTTGCTGATCTTCTGATACAACGCCTCCACGTCCTCCACTGGCCCCTCCAGGACCTGCAGGAAATACCCGTGGCCATAGTGGAGGACACCCCCGATCTCCCGTTTGGGGTTATTGGTCTTGCACGCCTGCAGGATTCGGCCGATCTCCGGATCGACGGCGGTGCCGCCCCCACGGCGGGCCGAGGAAGACGTGCTCGCATAGGTCAGACGAATCAGGTTCTGGCTGGTCATAGGTTCTCCGGCACTGTTCTGGTCTGTTATGCGTGCCGATAGCCGGTGGCCATGGGCACGCGTGTCCGCACTGAAATCCCGGCCGTTATTCGACGCACACCTCTTCCGCGCGCTCCGGTCGACGACCGGGAGCTTTCTTCGTCCCGGAGCCGGGACTGGATGCGCATCCCAGGCGGCGACGGCCCGCTGGCTGGCTGGCTGGCTGGCTGGCTAATCGTCGATGGGAGGAGTCGGTCGCACGAGGATCTCGTTGACGTCCACGCGCGCCGGCTGGGACACGGCGTAGAGCGCCGCCTCGGCGATATCTTCCGCTTCCATCGCCTGCTCGGGCGGCTGGTCGAAGAACGGCGTATTGACCATGCCGGGTTCGAGCACGGTGACCCGCACGCCGGTGCCGCGCATTTCCTCGCGCAGGTTGTAGGCCATCCCGGTGACGGCCCATTTGCTCGCGCCGTACATGGACCCGGCAATGGTCCCACGACCGGCCGCCGACCCCATCAACAGCACGTGTCCCCGCGCCGCCTTCACCGCTTCGAGCGAGTGCCGGAGGGTGAGTCCGGCGCCATAGACGTTGGTCAGGATCATGTCGCGCCAGACCTCGGGATCGGCACCGGAGAACCCACCCGGCGATCCGCCGCGGCCCGCGTTGGCGAAGACCACATCCAGGCGGCCGAAGGTGTCGAGGACGCGCTGGACCATCGCGGCCTGGGCATCGCTGTCGGTCACGTCGCACTCGATGGCGAGAGCCCGTTCGGGCCCACCCAGTTCGTCGACCAGCGCCGTCAACTTGTCGCGTGAACGCGCGGCAAGCGCCAGCCGATAACCCGCGCCCGCGGCGCGCCGCGCCGTCGCGGCACCGATGCCACTCGACGCCCCGGTAATCAGGAATACGGGATCACTCATACTCGACCTCCTGTGAAATCACTTTCCGGCAGCGGCCGGATTACAGTTGCGCGCAATTTGATTGTCGACAACCTAACACGGATGGCACGCAACCGCGACCGGCCGCGCCGTGCCTTTCGCCTGCCTGCATGGGTACACGAATCGAATGCCCCGGCCCTGAGAACGTAGGCCGGTTTTGCGCGGTCCGCAGTCGTGCATCCCCGCAAGAGCGCCTCACCGTGCAATGCCGGCATTCCCCGGCGGCCAGTGGTTTCACGAATCAAATGCACCCGGCGCCGGGAAAGGCCGGCCTACGTACCTGCCTCAGCCCCTCTCGACATCCACATCCCCGAGAATCCTGACCGGCCCCCGCGGCACGATCCGTGTCGGATTCAGCGCCTCGATCGAGTAATAGCCGGTGCGGATGTGCTCGAAATCCACCGTGGGACCGATATCGGGGTGACGGTAGATCCGGCGCGTGTACGCCGACAACGCCGGATAGTCATCGAGGTGGCGGAGATTCGCCTTGAACGCGCCGTGATAAGCGACATCGAAGCGGATCAGTGTCACGAACAGTCGGATATCGGCCTCGGTGAGACGTTCGCCGAAAAGGTACCGCCGTCCATCGGACAGACGGGCCTCCAACTGATCCAGGGCGTCGAACAACTCGTGCACCGCATCGTCGTAGGCCACCTGCGTGGTGGCGAACCCGGTCCGGTAGACCCCATTGTTGACCCGTGGATACAGCCAGTCGTTGAGCGCGTCGATGTCGTCGCGCAGATCGGACGGATACAGGTCGATCCCGGCCCGTTCCGGGGGCAGCAGATCGTCAAACGCGTACCCGAACATCCGCAGGAGATCGGCGGATTCATTGTTCACGGCGGTATCGGTCTTCTTATCCCACAGCAGGGGCACGGTCGCGCGGCCGCTGTAATGCGGGTCGGCCCGGGTATACAGCTCGTGGAGGTGGTGGGCGCCATGCAGCGGATCCGCCCCGCTGGCCCCCGGGAAGGCATCGAACGACCAGCCTTCCTCGGCCAGCCATGGCGCCACGATCGTGATCGGCACGATGTCTTCCAGCCCCTTGAGTCGCCGGGCCGCAAGCACCCGTGACGCCCACGGGCAGATCAGCGCGACATAGAGATGGTAGCGACCGGCCTCGGCCGGGAACCGGTCCGTGCCGATCCATTCGCGAAAGCTCGACTCCTGGCGGACGAAGCCGCCTTTCTTGTCGGTCCCCTGGACCGGGTGGAACCGGCCCTGCCATTTGCCATCGACGAGCATGGTCGATCTCCTGTGGTTGTCTGTCTGTACCGGTAATTCCGGGACTCAAGGTTCTTCGTCCTTCGTCAATACTGGACGCGTACGTCTTCCACGCAGAGGCGCGGAGCACGCAGAGAGCGCGAAGAACGGCTAATGGTGCGGCTGCATTGCTTCGCGAAAGTCGGGGAGGCCGGTGATCGGCCTCCTCACGACGCTCAACGGTCCCGGACCTGGCGGTTCCGGCGTTCCTCGGGTCAGATCTGCAGGCCGAGTTTCCGGTCGAGCGAGAAACGGTCGCCGCCGCGCAGGAAGATCGCGAATGCGGTCACGCTCCACAGGAGCGGGTACTCGATCCCGCCGGCGGTCCAGAAGAAGCCGTTCTGGATATGCACCGTGAGCGCGACCGCGAGGAACGCGCTGACCGCCAGCGCTGCCGGGCGCGTCAACAGACCCAGGGCGATGGCGAGGCCGCCGAAGAACTCGATCAGGCCCGCGACGAGCGCAAACAGGAGGCCCGGTTCCATACCCAGCGTGCCCTCGAAGTACTGACCGGTCGCGGTGAGGCCGTAGCCGCCGAACCAGCCGAACAGCTTCTGGGCGCCATGCGGGACCAGCAGCAGGCCCGTCGTGATCCGGACCAGCGGCCAGGCCAGCGGGGCGAGGCGGTCGAAGACGGCGGGCTGCTGCGTGGCATCGGGGGCGTGGTGTGCAGTCGTGACACTCATGGTTCTACTCCTTGCGTCGGTTGGCGTGGTACGCCGTGGATGTGAGACGCAGGATGTAGTAGTTTCCGATTCACGCATAGATGGCATTTCCGTAACCCATGGTTGACGATTCGGAAACCTCAAGCACGCCTGGCAACGCAAACATCCAACGGCTGAAAGGGGGCGCGGACCCGCATCAGTTGGGCGGTTCGCTCGACGACCTCCGTGCGTTCTGCGCGATCGTCGATTTCGGCACGGTCTCCGCAGCCGCCCGGGAGCTGGGCGAGACCAAGGGCAGCATCAGCCGCCGGGTGTCCCGTCTCGAACGCCGGCTCGGAACCGCTCTGCTCGCGCGGACACCGCGCGCGGTGACGCCGACGGAGGAAGGGACGGCCTTTCACGCCCGGGCGCGTGATGCGCTGGCGCTACTGGCGGATGCCAGTGAAGAGGTCCACGCAGCCCAGTCCGTGCCGCGCGGCAACCTGCGCGTGACCGCGCCGATCGATATCGGTATCGACGTCCTGCCGGATCTGATCGCGAGCTTCCGCCGGGAGTATCCGCAGGTCACGGTCGAGCTGTTGCTCACGAGCACGCCGCTGGATCTCGCGACACACCGGATCGACCTCGCGCTGCGGGCGACCGCCGGTGATCTGCCCGACATGGACTACCGCGCCGCCCCGCTGGTCGACTTCGCGATCCGGCTGTACGCCGCCCCCGCGTGGCTCGCGGGCCATGACGCACCGACGGAACCAGCCGAGCTTGCCGGTCACGACCTCGTGATGCCGCAGGACTACGGCGCTGCCGCCCCGTTGACGCTGCGCAGTGCACGGGGACGCACCGAGACGATACCGGTACGGCCGGTCATCCGCACCGGAGACTACGCCAGCGTGCACCGGATCCTGCGGGCGGGCGGCGGCATCGGCCCGCTGCCGGAGATCATTGCCGCGCCCGCGCTCGCCGCCGGCGAACTGCACCCCGTGCTGCCCGACTGGAGCGCGGGATCGGCGCGTCTGCACGCCATCAGTCTGCGTGGGCGCGAGGCGCCCGCGCGGGTACGGCTATTCCGCGATTTCATTCGTGGATCGCTTCAGCACGCCCGTTGACGCACGGCAGTTCAATCCAGAGTCGGGTCCTCAATCGCGTGTAAATCCGCATGGCCTGGTCCCGCTCTCTGGCCGCCACAGCGCCTGCACTCTGCCTCCCTGCCTCTAACCACCCACCTGCACTTCTCAGACACAACTTGATCTCCGTCTTCCCGCAGCACCGATCACCGCACGGTGCCAATCCTCGGCAAGTTCATTGACTTTCGATTAGTTTGGGAAAATAATCCCAAATATGGGTGCTCGCCGAGTTACCCGCGTTCATTACGGAGAAGAATCATGCGTACGATGGCATCACGGATTCTCATTGGCGCCGGCACGGCCCTGCTGATCGCCGGTTGTGGCGGAGGCAGTGGCGGAGGCGACGGTAGCAGCGGCGGAGGCGACAGCTCGACCGCGGTCACCAGCGGCGCCATCACCGCCTTCGGCAGCATTGTGGTCAACGGGCGCCACCTCGAAATCGAGGGTCCCGAGGTCGAGATCGAACAGGACGGCGACGATGTCGCCGAATCGGAGCTTGAACTGGGGATGACGGTCCGGGTCTCCGATGATGACGGTGGCCGACACGTCGAGGTGGAGGAAGCGGTCCGCGGACCGGTCGATAGCGTATCCGGGTCCAGTGTCACGGTGATGGGCCAGACGGTACAGACCGACGCAGGCACGGTGTTCGACGACAGCCCGGACAGCACCCTGACCAATTTGTCCCAGAACGACATCGTCGAGGTAAATGGCCTGCGCAACGCCAACGACGTCATCGAGGCCTCGTACATCGAGAAAAAGACGTCGACCGACCGGTACACGGTCAACGGCACAGTAAAGAACCATTCGACCGGTGCCATGACCTTCGACATCGGTGGCCTCACCGTCGATTACCAGAACGCGGAGCTCGACGACCTGCCCGGCGGGTCATGGAACGGCCTGGTGGTGGAGGTGAAGGACGCCGCAAGGACCTACGTGCCCGGCTCCGCGTCACTTGTGGCGACGAAGGTCGAGCGCGAAGATCCGATCGGCGCCACGGCTGGCCAGCGCATCGAGATCGAACGGATCGTCACCACGGTCAATAGCGACAACACCTTCGAGGTGAGCGGCGGCCTGCTGGTCCGCGCCGGTAACGCCGAGTTCCGCATTGGTTCAGCCGCCGATCTGGTCGTCGGCGCGCGCGTGGAGATCGAAGGTGTACTGCTTGACGACGGCACGCTCCGTGCGACCGAGATCAAATTCGATGACAATGATGCGCGCCTGGCCGGTGTAGTGCAGGCCGTCGATGCCGGCGCAGGCACCCTGCAGGTGCTGGGCGTGACCATCGCGCTGGACGATAATGTCGAATTCGACGAACTGAACGGACTCGGCGATCTCACGGCCGGCGCGGATTTCGTGGAAGTCGAAGGCCGCGTCGGCCCGAACGGCCGTGTGATCGCCCACGAGATCGAACTCGAGGACGACATCACGCGCGACCGCGAACTGCGCGGGCCGGTCGGCGACTTCGATGGTCCCAGCGGCACGCTGACACTGTTGGGAATCGATATCAGCGTCGACGGCAGCACGGAGTTCGAGGCCGATGACGACCGGCCACTGACCCGCTCGCAGTTCTTCTCCCGTCTGGTGGCCAACGCCACGATCGTGGAGGCGAAGTGGGACGGTGACACGTTCTCCGCTACGAGCAACATCGTCGAGTCGGTCGAGATCGAGGATGAAGACGACTGACCTCCAAAGTTCGGGCGCCGGCTCAGGCCGGCGCCCGCCCAACGAGGCGACCACCGGACCGGATGGCACAGCACTCGGATATCATTGCGCGGGCATTGGCCCGGCTGCTGACACCCCTCGTGCGGATCCTGCTGCGCTACGGGGTCTCGTACGGCGCGTTCAGCGACCTGCTACGCCAGGTCTACGTGACGGTGGCCGAACGCGACTTCCGGGTGCCGGGACGCAAGCAGACGACCTCGCGCATCGCGGTGCTCACCGGTCTCAACCGCAAAGAGGTGGCCCGACTAAGGCGGCTGCCGGACGATGCACCGGATGCGCTCGACGAACGCTACAACCGCGCTGCCCGCGTGATCTCCGGCTGGCTGCGCGACGCCGATTTCCACGCTGCCGACGGACAACCGGCCGATCTCGCATTCGACGCGCCCGACGGATTTACCGGGCTGGTGCACCGCTACAGCGGGGACATGCCGGTGCGGGCCATCCATGACGAACTCGAACGGGCAGGCGCAATACAGCGCCTGGCCGACGGCCGTGTGCATCTGGCGAGCCACGGCTATATCCCGGCGCGCGAGGAAACCGAGAAACTGCGCATCCTGGGCACGGATACGCGGGACCTGATCGAAACCATCGGCTACAACCTGGAGAGCGCGCCGGAAGCCGCGCGCTACCAGCGCAAAGTGACCTACGACAACGTGCCGGTGGAGTACGCCGAGGCCTTCCGGGCCCTGGCGGCCCGGCGCAGCCAAGAGCTGCTCGAGGAACTGGACCGGTGGCTCGCCGAACGCGATCGCGATACCCATCCGGATCTGCCCGGTACTGGCCGGGTGCGCCTCGGCCTCGCGGTCCACCAGATCGAACAACGGCGCGACGGCGACGAGCCGGACGACGCAAAGGGAGAGAACCCGTGATCGGACGTTGGCTTCCGGCGGTGCTGGCCGCCCTGCTCGCAATCGGCATCGGCGGCTGTGGCGGCGGTGGTGGCGGGACCGTTGCCGACGGCGGCATCGGCGGGACCGGCATCAGCAGCGGCAGCATCACCGGGATGGGCAGCATCTTCGTCAACGGGCGCCGGTTCGAGATCGAGAGCGCGGAAATCACGATCAACGGCACGCCCGCCATGAGCAGTCGGCTCGAAGTCGGCTATGTCGTCGATGTGCGGGCCGATTTCGATGATGGCATCGCCGAGAACGTCGCCTTCCGCCCGAACCTCGTCGGCGAGGTCGATGCGGACAATGTCGCGACCGGGGCCGATACCGGTTCGTTCACGGTCCTGCGGCAGACGGTTCATATCAGCCCGACGACGGTGATCGGGAAGGGTGACACGCTCGACGAAATCGGACGGGCCGACCGGGTACTCGTGAGCGGTTACCGCAATTCGAGGAACGAGGTGGTGGCCAGTCATGTCCGCCTGCTCACGGGCGGCGGGTTCCCGATCGATCAGATCGTCGGGCGCGTCGACTCCGTCATCCCGGGAACGAGCTTCACGATCGGGGGCCTCACCATCTTCACGAACAAGGATCCCGAAGTCGGCGAGCGCGTGGTGGTGCGTGGCGATTACGATCCGGGTACGCAGCGGTTCGACGCCGACAGCATCGAAGAGATCGAAGATCTCGGCAGCGGTGAACGCGCCGAAGCGGAACTCGAGGGCATCGTCGATGCGTTCACGAATTCCGCATCGTTCACGGTCAACGGCATCGCCGTCGACGGCAGCAGCGCAACGGTCGAAGGGGGCAGCCTCGGGCAGGACGCAGAGGTCGAGGTTGAGGGCGTGTTCAACGGCAACGGCGTGCTGGTCGCCGATCGGATCGAGGTGGACCGAGAGGACACCGTGACGATCGAGGCCGACGTATCCAGCACCGAACCGGACGCGGGGCTCGTGCTCTTCTTCACCGACCAGCTCGCGGTCAAGGTGAACGATAAGACCCGCATCCGCGACGACCGCGACGACCGGGAGCTCTTCGGTATCCGCGACATCGCCCAGGGCGACTGGCTGGAGATCGAGGGCTACGTCGAGGCTGACTCCGTTGTAGCGACCCGTCTGGAGCGCGAAGACCCGAATAGCGCCGTGGTCATCGGTGGTCCGCTGGAAAACGTGGATGACTTCACCGATACGGTGACGCTGCTTGGTCTTGGGCCGATTGACGTGAGCAGTGCGGACTTCAGCGGCGGAATCGACAGGACCGCGGACCTCAATGTTGGCGACGTCGTCGAGATCGGCTGGGACAACTTCTCCGGTCTCGGGCAACCGGCCGACGAGATCGCACTGGAGGACTGACTCCGGCCCGGCCGATGGCCGGCCGGGCAGGGAACTCCTCATGATCGTTGCGGTCGGCTACGGTGAGCACTCCGAGTCGTGTTGCCGCCAGGACCGTCGACATCAGCGCTCCGCGGCCGCTACCCGATCAAGCCGGTCAGGCAACTCGGCGTCGTTTTCGAGCAGCCAGCCGATTTCGCGGTACTCGCTGACATCCAGCCCCTGGTCCTCGATCGCCTCGGCCATCTTCTCGGCGGCCTCGGCCTGGAGTGCGGCACGCTCGCTCGGTTTGGCCTCACTGACCTTCTCCGCGTACTCCGCCCGGATCGATTGGATCTCGTGTGCGGCCTCGATGAAGCCATGCAGTCCGTCGTCGGTGAGCTCATCCGCTTCGACACTGCCGGCCTCATCCGCGACCTCGTCCTGATAAAGCCGATCCGGAGTTGCGGCGACCGCGCCACTGCCGCCCAGTACGAGCGCACCCGCGACCAGCGTATTGGTTACCCTTTTACTGCAACTGCGCCTGCGGTTACCCATAATCGACCTCCACGGTCATATGCGATCGCACCCCTGCATCAGGTGCGGGGACGATATTGCATGCGCGGCATGGATTGGCCTTGAACCGCCGATTACAGCTGCGTAACGCAGTACCACACGTCTGCGTAGCCATACGTGGCCCCGCCGGCAAAGATGCCCCATCATCCGTATGTGCATGCCGGAACGAACGGGTTCGGGTTCGGGTGCGCAATGCCGCAGTTCGGGCGTCGCCTCACAACCTCCGGGAGAGATGGACCATCATGGATACCGCCGCCAGCACCGAGTCATACCGCGGCAAACACGCCGACAACCCTGACCCCGTGGCGGTCGGCGCACGCAGGAATCCGGCCGCCGGGCCACCGGCGGTGGCCATCGCGGGCCTGAACAAGGTCTACGATTCGGGGCACCAGGCGCTGGACGACATTCACCTCGACATCGAGCGCGGCGAAATCTTCGCCCTGCTCGGCCCCAATGGCGCCGGCAAGACCACCCTGATCGGCGTCGTCTGCGGTCTGGTCAACGCGACGGGCGGCAGCGTCGCCGTCCATGGTCATGACATCCTCCGCGACTGGCGCAAGGCCCGCGGCATGGTCGGGCTCGTGCCCCAGGAACTGGCGACCGATACCTTCGAGTCGGTATGGGCGACGGTGAGTCTCAGCCGCGGGCTGTTCGGCAAACCGCCGAACCCGGCGCATATCGAGAAGGTCCTGCGTGACCTTGCGCTGTGGGACAAGCGCAACAACGCCATCATGACGCTCTCGGGCGGGATGAAACGCCGCGTCCTGATCGCCAAGGCGCTGGCGCACGAGCCGCGCGTCCTGTTCCTCGACGAGCCGACCGCCGGGGTCGATGTCGAACTGCGACGGGAGATGTGGGAGGTCGTGCGCTCCCTGCGCGCCGGCGGCGTGACCGTGATCCTGACCACGCACTACATCGAAGAGGCGGAAGAGATGGCGGACCGGGTCGGTGTGATCCACGGCGGCCGCCTCGTGCGCGTGCAGGCCAAGGACGAGTTGATGCAGGAGCTCGGCCGCAAGCAGTTGAAGCTGCAACTGCAGGAACCGCTCCAGGAGGTGCCGGCGGACCTCGCCCGCCACGGGCTGGAGTTGAGCGCCGACGGTCGGGAGCTCACCTATACCTTCGGCACCCAGGGCGAGCGGACCGGCGTGACCGGCCTCCTGCATGACCTGGCCGCGCATGGCATCCGTTTCCATGACCTGCACACCAGCCAGAGTACGCTCGAAGACATCTTCGTCGATCTGGTAAAGGACTCCCGATGAATATCCACGCCGTCCGCGCGATCTACCTCTCCGAGATGTCCCGGACACGCCGGACTCTGTTTCAGAGCATCGTTTCGCCCGTCGTCACGACCTCGCTCTATTTCGTGGTCTTCGGGGCCGCGATCGGGTCGCGGATCGAGGAGATCGACAACATCGAGTACGGCAGCTATATCGTGCCTGGCCTGATCATGCTGATGGTGCTCACGCAGAGCACGACCAACGCCGCGTTCGGAATCTATTTCCCGCGTTTCCTCGGCACGATCTACGAACTGCTGTCGGCACCGATCTCATCGACCGAGGCAGTACTGGGCTACGTCGGCGCGGCCGCGACGAAATCGATTATCCTCGGTCTGATCATTCTGGGCACCGCCGCCCTGTTCGTACCCGTGGAGATCGCGCACCCGGTCTGGATGCTGGTGTTCCTGATCCTGACCGCCGTGTCGTTCAGCCTGCTCGGCTTCATCATCGGGATCTGGGCGGACGGGTTCGAGCGGCTGCAGTTCATCCCGCTGCTGATCATCACACCGCTGGCCTTCCTCGGCGGCACCTTCTACTCGATCGATATGCTGCCGCCCGTCTGGCAGACGGTGACGCTGTTCAATCCGGTCGTTTACCTGATCAGCGGCTTCCGCTGGAGTTTTTACGAGACGACCGATGTCGGCGTCGCCGCGAGTCTGTTCATGATCCTCGCGTTTCTCGCGATCGGACTGATCGTGGTGGCGTGGATCTTCCGCACCGGGTATCGGCTGCGAACGTGATCCGGGGAATCCGGGTCCCTACTCGCCGACCCCGTGCATCCGCTTCTCGACGAAACGGAAGCCCTGCAGGGCGATTGCGGTAATCACGAGGTAGAACAGGCCGGCCGCGAGGAAAAGCTCGATCGGCATGTAGGTCTTGGCGATCAGCGTGCGGGCGACGCCGGTGAGATCGAGCAGCGTGATGGTGCTCGCCAGCGCGCTGCCCTTGAGCATGAGGATGACCTCGTTCGAGTACGAGGGCAGTGCAATCCGGAACGCCCGCGGCAGGACGACGCGGCGCAGGCGCATCCAGCGCCCCATGCCGATCGCCTTGGCCGCCTCGATCTCGCCCTCCGGTACCGCCTGGATCGCGCCGCGCAGAATCTCGGCGGTGTAGGCGGCGGTATTCATGGTGAAGGCGATGATGGCGCACCAGTAGGCCTCGCGCAGGATCGGCCAGAGAAAGCTCTCCCGTACCGCCTCGAACTGCGAGGCCCCGTAATACACCAGGAAAATCTGGATCAGCAACGGGGTGCCGCGGAAGAAGAAGATATAGACGAACGGGCCCGCCCGCAGCCACAGAGGCCTGGCGACGCGCGCGAGTGCGAGTGGCACCGCGAGGGCCAGACCCAGTACGCCGGAGATCGCGACCAGCTCGATCGTGAGCAGCGCGCCCTCCGCGAGCTCCGGCAGACTGTCCCACATGACCTGCCAGTTCATGCCTCACCCCGCGCATAGCCGCGACCGGCGATCTTCTCGAGGTAATGGATGGCGATCACGCAGAAGACCGTCAGCCCCAGATACATGACCGCCGCCGCGAAATAGAACGTGAACGGCTCCTTCGTGTAGCCGGTGGCGATCGCCGCTTCGCGGGTGAGATCTTCGACGCCGATCACCGATACGAGCGCCGTATCCTTGAGCAGTGTCAGGAACAGGTTACCGAGCGCCGGCAGCGCGATCCGCCATGTTTGTGGCAGCACGATCCGGCGGAAGGTAATCCAGCGGCCCATACCGATCGCCTGCGCCGCCTCGATCTGCCCCTTCGGGATCGCACGCAGTGCACCACGGAAGATCTCCGTCGCGTAGGCACCATAGGCGAAACCCAGCGCGATCGCCCCGGACATGAACGGACTGATCTCGATGCGCCCGTCATAACCGACCAGATCGGCCATGCCGTTGACGAGCCGCGAGGCACCGAAATACACGAGCAGGATCACCAGCAGTTCCGGGATCCCGCGGACCGTGGTCGTGTAGGTAGTGGCAATACCGCGCAGTGGCCACAGCCGTGACATCTTCATCGGGGCGAAGATCAGCCCGAGCAGGACGGCGGCGCCCATACCCACAAGCCCGAGCTCGAGGGTCACGAGCGTCCCGGACAGCAACTGGTCGCCGAAGCCGTGGAGATCGATCATGGAAGCGGACAGTTACCCGGGATAGCCGGCATCATACCGGCCATCCCGGGCAGCAGGCGATCAGTAGATATCGAACGGGAAGTATTTCTCGTTGATCTCCTGATAGGTACCGTCCTTGCGGATCGCCTTGATGGCCTTGTTGAACTCCTTGCGGAGTTCATCGTTGCCCTCTTTCACCGCGATCGCGATCTTGTCGCCGCTGTAAACGGCCTCACCCTTGAACTCATACGCGCTGCCGGCATCCGAGTTGAGCCACTCGTAGGCAACCAGCATATCGGCGAGCACGGCATCGATCCGACCGGAATCGAGTTCAAGGAAGGCGTTCTCCTGGGTGTCGTAGCGCTTGATCTCGACGATGTCACCCATATTCTCTTCAAGCCACTGGGCCGAGATCGTCGCACGCTGCGCACCGATCGTCTTGCCTTCGAGGCTTTCCTTCGTCGGCTTGATGTCGCTCGATTTCTTCGCGGCGAAGCGCAACTTGTTGGAGTAATACCGTCCGGTAAAATCGACCGCCTTGTCACGTTCCGGCGTGATGGACATCGAAGCGATGATCGCGTCGTACTTGTTCGCGAGCAGGCCGGGGATGATGCCGTCCCAGTCCTGGGTCACGAATTCGCAATCACGATTCATCTCTTCGCAGAGGGCATTCGCGATGTCGATATCGAATCCCTCAAGCTCGCCATCGGGGCCGATCTGGTTGAACGGAGGATACGCGCCCTCGGTACCGATGCGGAGCGTATCCTCGGCGGCGGCCGGGCCGCTGATCGTCAATGCGGCAACCGTTGCGGCAAGCATCATCTTCATTGTCGTCTTCATGGCTTTCTCCCCTCAGGCTTCGGCGGCGTGATGCGCCGCCGGTACTTCCAGATAACTGGAAAGGAACTGTCTCAGTCTCGCTGAGCTCGGGTCGGTGAACACCTGCCCCGGTGCGCCCCGCTCCTCGACCTGGCCGGAATCGAGGAATACGACTTCCGAGCACACGTCACGCGCGAAGCGCATCTCGTGGGTCACGATGACCATTGTTCGGCCTTCTTCGGCCAGACTGCGCATCACGCTCAGGACTTCGCCGACCAGTTCCGGGTCGAGCGCGGAGGTCGGTTCGTCGAAGAGCATGACGCGCGGTTCCATGGCGAGCGCGCGAGCAATCGCCGCCCGCTGCTGCTGTCCGCCCGACAACTGATTCGGCCAGGCGTCGCGCTTGTCCGCGAGCCCGACTTTGGCCAGCACATCCTCGGCCCGCGCTGTCGCTTCTTCCTTCGACAGGCCGAGTACGTAGATCGGCCCCTCGGTGATATTGCGGATGATCGGCATGTGCGGCCAGAGATTGAAGTTCTGGAAGACAAAGCCGAGCTGTGCGCGCAGGCGGGTGATCTGATGGCGGTCTTCGGGGTACAGGCTGCCGTCGCGCTGACGCCTGAGCCGCAGCTCCTCGCCGTCCACGCGGATGGTACCCGCATTCGGGAGTTCAAGCAGGTTAATGCAGCGCAGGAGCGTGCTCTTGCCTGAGCCGCTGCCCCCGATCACGGCGATCACGTCGCCGGATGCGGCGGTGAGGTCGACGCCCTTGAGGACCTCGAGCTCGCCGAAGCGCTTGTGGAGGCCTTCCACCTCCAGGGCTGCCGTCATCGTTATTTTCTCCCGGGCCGCGCGCCACGATTCTTCGTGAATCGAGGATAGCGGTCAAGCGAGGGCACGATAACCTTCCCCCCGGGCCACGGGGCTCCAGCCGTCGATGTGACTGATCCACACCTCGTCAGGGGTTCTCGCCAAGGCGCGAAGGGCAAAATAGACACGTAGGCCGGCCTTGCCGCAGTGAAACGGAGGCAATGCCGGCATTGCCCGGCGCGCAACCCATGCTGCGAAAACGATCCGTGATACAAACGCCGGGCAAGACCGGCCTACGTAATGTACCTCGCCTGCATGCCTGGGGCCGGCTGAATGGAGTTGTTCCCATTGCCCTTCTTTGCGTCCCTTGGCGCCCTTCGCGCCTTGGCGAGAACCCCACACAACGTCCGATCCGGTCATCCTCGATACGGATGCACCTTCAGCCAGTCGTGTCAGCCGTGAGATTCCGGACGAGCATCACTACGGTCTTGTCGCCCCCGTCGGTGTCCTGTTCTCCGACCTCGATGAAGCCCTGCTCTGCGTGAAATGCCAGCGACTCATCGTTGCGCGGGCGCAGGTTCACCTCGCAGGCGAGCAGCGGCGCCGATACCGCACGCGCGGACGCCTCGGCATCCGTATAGAGCTCGCGGCCGATGCCGCGGCGACGCCACGCTTCGCCCACGGCAACGCGGTCGATGTACCAGAAGTCCGTATAGCGGGCGCAGAACCACGCATAGTTGAGGCTTGAATAATCGAGCCCAGGCTGCAGCGCAAGCAGGAAGCCGGCCACTTCGCCATCGACCTCAGCAACCCTTAGCGCCCCGGCCTTCGCGAAAAACCACTCGAGCTCGGCGAAGGTGATGTCGCCCACGGCGGGCAGATTGGCCTGATTGATGGCGTGGATCGCCGGCAGATCGGCCGCGACGGCGTCGCGCAGGTGCATGAGGTGGCTCCGGGTGACTGGCGATGCGGGATTGTAGTGGCGGTGGTGGGGTGATGCACGGGTCGCCTGGCGGCAGGCGGCAGGCGGCAGGCGGCAGGCAACGAAACGTAGGCGCGGTTTCGCCGAAGGCGAACGCGGGCATCGCCGCCGCATCATGCGGACCACATGGATGTGTCCGTTACCGGGCTTTACCCCAACGTTGCATAAATCCCCGCCGTATTCACGCCACAGGCCGCACCATGGCGAGGCTGTAGGCTTGTTGAAGGGTTTCTTGATAGGCCCCCGCCCGGTGAGTTTAAGCGGAGTC
>Ga0075106_1000379_pt1 | contig 23829 bp, 21 predicted proteins | sample AntDeeMetag02WF4_FD_69796 | JGI IMG/M metagenome (GOLD analysis project Ga0075106, IMG submission 69796) | Saline lake microbial communities from Deep Lake, Antarctica - Antarctic Deep Lake Metagenome 02WF4 | ecosystem: Environmental > Aquatic > Non-marine Saline and Alkaline > Saline | place... | reverse complement strand
CAGAACTGCGCAGTTGCCGGCAGACACGGGGATCAGTTGGTGCGGTAGAACAGTATGTCCCAGACCCCATGGCCCAGGTTTTCTCCACGCTTTTCGAACTTGGTAATCGGCCGATCCTCCGGGCGCGGTGAATAACCGCCCTTCTCCTGCGTGTTGGCGAAGCCTTCCGATTCGCTCATCACTTCCAGCATGTGTTCAGCGTAGTTTTCCCAGTCTGTTGCCAGGTGGAGCACACCACCAACACGCAGCTTGTGGCGAATACGCTGTACGAACTCCGGCTGTATCAAACGGCGTTTGTGGTGTTTTTTCTTGGGCCAGGGGTCCGGAAAGAAGACCATGACCCGGTCCAGGCAAGCTTCCGGCAGGCACAGGTCGATCACGTCGTTGGCATCAATGCTGTAGATGCGGACGTTTTCGAGCCCGCGCTCCTCCACTTCCTTGAGCAGTGCGCCAACACCGGGCTGATGCACTTCCACACCGATAAAGTCCTGCTCCGGTGCCGCTTCGGCCATATCCGCCAGCGATTGGCCCATGCCAAAGCCGATTTCCAGATTCAGCATGTTATCGCGGCCAAACACCTGGCGCGGATCAATCATGCCATCTTCACGGGTCAAACCGTATTTTGGCCAAAGGCGGTCATAAGCTTTCTTCTGGCCTTCGGTCATACGACCCTGGCGCAGCACAAAACTGCGAACACCACGGCGGGTGGTTACCGGGCTTTCCCCGGACGAATCTCGATTTTCTCTCTGATCGGTCATCTGTCATCCTCAACCGCCAAAGCGGATCTTGTTTCTGAAATTTGCCGACAGTTTAACAGAGTCCGATCAATCAGGCGGAGACCACGGAACTTTGCCCGTGTTGCCGGTCGAGCTGCCGGTAACCAAGCGCTTCCATTAAATGGCTACGCTGCAAAACAGGCTGGTCATCCAGGTCCGCCAGGGTGCGCGCCACCCGCAAGATCCGGTGCAGGGCGCGGGCAGACAAGCCCAGCCTCTCCATGGCTGAAGACAGCAGGCGCTGGCTGTCGGCATCCAGCGCACAGGCACGGTCGAGTTCTTTCCCGGCAAGGGCAGCATTAAGCGCACCACGCCGATTCTGTGCCGCTCTCGCCCGCAACACCCGCTCGCTCACACTGGCACTGCTGTCACCCTGCTCACCACTGGCCAACAAAACGTCGCCGGTCTGAACCGGCACTTCCACATGCAGATCAAACCGGTCCAGCAATGGCCCGGAAATTTTTGAGCGATACCGCATAACCTGCGTGGCCGTGCACTGACACTCTATGTTGGGATGGCCGCTGTAACCACAGGGGCAGGGATTCATGGCCGCCACCACCTGAAAGCGGGCCGGGAAGGTTACCTGCCGGGCGGCCCGGCTGATCACAATTTCGCCGCTCTCCATGGGCTCTCGCAGCACTTCCAGCACTCGCCGTTCAAACTCCGGCAATTCGTCCAGAAACAGCACGCCACGATGCGCCAGTGAGATTTCGCCGGGTCTGGGGCTGCTGCCCCCACCCACCAAAGCCACGGCAGAAGCCGTATGATGAGGAGCACGAAACGGAGGCTGACGCCAGCCACCGGCCTGAACCGGACGACCGGCAACGGAATGCACACTGGCCACTTCCATGGCGGCTGAGTCGTCCAGACCGGGCAGAATGCCCGGCAGCCGGCTGGCAAGCATGCTCTTGCCGGTTCCGGGAGGGCCAAAGAAAAGCAGATTATGGCCGCCAGCCGCTGCCACCTCCAGCGCCCTGCGTGGCACCTGCTGGCCACGGACATCGGCCAGATCGGGCATCGGAACGCCCGTTTCAGTCGGCCCCTGATCTTCCGCTCTGGCCAGCGGCACCAGTTTTGCGCGCCCGGACAAATGCTCGCACACCGTCAGCAAATGACTGGCCGCCAACACATCGTTGTTGCTCGCCAGTGCTGCCTCTGCTGCGTTCTCCTGCGGTAACAGCAACAACCGGCCCGCCTCCCGGGCCGCCAGCACCGCGGGCAACACGCCTTTTAACGAGCGCAGGGCCCCATCCAGAGACAACTCCCCGATACATTCAATATCAGTCAGGGATTCGGCGGGAATCTGGCCCGAAGCCGCCAGAATGCCCAGTGCAATGGGCAGATCAAAGCGTCCGCCTTCCTTGGGAAGGTCGGCAGGAGCCATGTTGATGGTAATTCGGCGGGCGGGGAATTCGAAACCGGCATTCAGCAGGGCGCTTCGCACCCGGTCTTTGCTCTCCCGGACGCCGGTCTCCGGTAGACCCACGATAGACAATGCAGGCAAACCACCCGACAGGTGAACTTCAATGGTGACCGCAGGGGCACTGACCCCGATGCTGGCCCGGGAGTGGACAATGGCGAGCATGACAACCTTCCATGGTAAAAAGTAAAGATTGCCGGGCACGATTCCTGTGCCCGGCTTTTATCAACAGATCAGGACTGGCCTGTGTTTTCCAGTTCCGCCACACGTTGCTCCAGCGCTTCAACCTTTTCCCGGGTTTTCTCGAGAACGACCTGCTGGGCATCAAACTCTTCCCGGGTGACCAGTTCCAGACGGGACATGACCGCCATAACGCTGGCCCGAACCTGAGTTTCAAAATCATCCCGGGCGGCGCGGGCCATATCGGGTACAAACTGTCCGAACTGGCCCTGCAGCTGGGCAAAAATATCCTGTGGCCCCTTCATTACGCACCTCTGCTTGATGGTTCTAGTCGGAATTCTATCGTTATCAGACGATTGGGGATACTGACAACCCTGATCCCAAAGAGTGTATCACACCGCTGCCCCTGCCATACTGTGCCCGGGTGGCCTTACAATGGCCGGGTTACCGGAAACAGTCGCCCTGTTTTACGGCAATAGCCGGGGCAACGCCCCACATTGGTGCGCACAACTGCGCTAAAATGGGACCGCAAAAACACAACCAACTGTATTAAAAGAATTTTTTTGCGTTGGCATACCCGATGCTAAAGCCTACGTACGCAATCCGCACAATTGATGTGCGAGGTGGCAGCATCCCGAACTCAACGACTGGCCGACGGGCCCACCTGTTGGGACGGCTTTATCAAGGAGACAGCAATGAAACTTGTGACATCGATTATCAAGCCTTTCAAGTTGGATGATGTCCGTGAGGCACTATCCGAGATTGGCGTGCAAGGCGTTACCGTCACTGAAGTCAAAGGCTTCGGTCGGCAAAAAGGCCACACCGAGCTCTATCGTGGCGCGGAATACGTGGTGGACTTCCTTCCCAAGGTAAAAGTGGAAATCGCCATTGGCGACGATCTGCTGGACCAGGTCATCGAAGCCATCACCAAAGCAGCCAACACCGGCAAGATTGGTGACGGCAAGATCTTTGTGACCGAACTGGCACAGGCCATCCGGATCCGGACTGGCGAAACCGGCGAAGAAGCAGTCTGACACCAGACCACGCGACTTTCAGCCAACGCAAAAAACTTCTGACTTGACGAGCCTTGTGCGGAGGGCTTCCCATGGAAAGCAATCTTTTTCACCTGCAGTACGCTATAGATACGTTTTATTTTCTGGTGTGCGGCGCATTAGTGATGTGGATGGCAGCAGGCTTTGCCATGCTCGAATCCGGTCTGGTGCGTGCCAAAAACACCACTGAAATCCTTACCAAGAACGTGGCACTGTTTGCCATCTCCTGCATCATGTACCTGGTGTGCGGTTACGCCATCATGTATGGCGGCAGCTACTTCCTCTCCGACATTGCCGGTATCAATGTTGAAGGCATTCTGGGCGACTTCGCCAGCCGTGATGGTGGCTTCGAGGGTGGCTCTATCTACTCCGGTGCTGCGGACTTCTTCTTCCAGGTAGTGTTTGTTGCCACTGCCATGTCAATCGTTTCTGGCGCCGTAGCCGAACGTATGAAACTGTGGTCTTTCCTGATCTTCGCAGTGTTCATGACAGGTTTCATCTACCCACTGGAAGGCGCCTGGACATGGGGCGGTGTCGACGTCTTCGGCATGTATAGCCTGGGCGACCTGGGCTTCAGCGACTTCGCCGGTTCCGGCATTGTTCACATGGCCGGTGCTGCAGCTGCGCTTGCGGGTGTGCTTCTGCTCGGCCCGCGTAAAGGCAAGTACGGTAAGGACGGCGAAATCCGGGCTTTCCCGGGTGCTAACATGCCGCTGGCGGCACTGGGTACCTTTATCCTGTGGATGGGCTGGTTCGGCTTTAACGGCGGCTCAGTACTGAAGCTGGGTGATGTCGCCAGCGCGAACTCCGTAGCCATGGTATTTCTGAACACCAACGCGGCCGCAGCCGGTGGCGCTGTCGCAGCCCTGATCACTGCCCGTGCCATGTTCGGCAAGGCTGACCTGACCATGCTGCTCAACGGCGCGATTGCCGGTCTGGTAGTGATCACTGCCGAGCCTTCCACACCGAGCGCGCTGACAGCTACTATCTGGGGCGGCCTGGGTGGCCTTCTGGTGGTACTGAGCATCGTAACCCTGGACAAGCTGCGCATTGACGATCCGGTGGGTGCCATCTCCGCTCACGGTGTCTGTGGTCTGCTCGGCCTGCTGCTGGTGCCGATCACCAACCCGGGCGCAAGCTTCAGCGGCCAGATCATCGGCGCCCTGACCATCTTCGTCTGGGTGTTCGTAGCCAGCCTGATCGTCTGGGGCATCCTGAAAGCCGTCATGGGCATTCGGGTCTCCGAGGAAGACGAATACGAAGGTGTCGATCTTTCCGAGTGTGGTATGGAAGCCTATCCGGAGTTTGTTTCCAGCAAGTAAATCCCTGACAACAGGGTAAAGAAAAAGGGGTGCCGTACCGGCACCCCTTTTTTGTATGCGTTACTAAAGCCCCGGCATTAACCTTCTTCCGGGTGCACATCATCCTCCAGTGCATCCAGCATGAACTGAGGCATGGACAGAGCCCCCTGATGAACGCCGCGGTTATAATAGCGGGTAACGAAAGGACGCTCGCTGGCATCTTCCTCGCGGAAATATTTAAGTGGGTTTTCTTTGCTGCCCATAGTGCAGCTCCACCAACCAGTCGGATAAACCGGCTGTGGAAATGGCAGGGTCTGCACATGAGCCAGCCCAGCCTTGCGCATGTCGTGATGAATGTCCCTGATGATGGTATTGGTGTGCAGGAGCGGCGACTCACTTTGCTGCACAATGATGCCACCCTCTCTCAATGCAGCCATGGCATCCCGATAAAAATCCAGCGCGAACAACCCTTCTGCCGGGCCGACCGGATCGGTGCTGTCGATAATAATGACATCGACACTGCCTGGCTCCACGTCTCGCATCCACTGAATGCCGTCACCAAAGAAAAAATTCGCGCGCGGGTCGGTGTTACTTTCACACAGTTCCGGGAAATACTTTTCCGACACGCGGGTAACCCGCTCGTCGATTTCCACCTGCCAGGCCTCTTCAACGTCCGGGTGCTTGAGCACTTCCTTCAAGGTACCGCAGTCGCCGCCGCCAACAATCACCACCTTCCGGGGATTCTTGTGGGTGAACAGTGCCGGGTGCGTCATCATCTCGTGATAGAGAAAGTTGTCCCGGGACGTCAGCATTACGCAGCCATCGAGCACCATCAGGTTGCCGAAGGTTTGAGTTTCATAAATTTCAAGTTTCTGAAATGGTGTCTGCTCTTCATGGAGCTTACCCTTAACCTGCAGGGAAAACGCGGTGCCCTGATCCTGGAATACCTCGGTAAACCAACCTTCATTCAATGCTGTCATGTCTGCCTCTCACTGTGTGCCATTGCAGCTGCGCCGGGCTGTTTGCCGGCGGCGTATTGTAGGGCCACCGGCCAACTCCTACAATGCAGCCAATCACCGCCCGGCCGGCGCCCCGGTTTACTGACAGGATAGCAACCATGCCCGACTCCGCAGCCCATCAGGTTTATAACATTGCCCACTGGAGCGACGGCTATGTCTCCGTCAACACCGAAGGTGAAGTGGAAATACGCCCCGATCGCGGCCGTACCGGCGCCCACATCAACCTGCCGGAACTCACGCAGACCCTCACTGACTCGGGCATTGCCCTGCCTGTGTTGATTCGGTTTACCGATATCCTGCATGACCGCGTTAACCAGCTATGCAATGCGTTTAACCGGGTCACCGGCGAGCAGGGGTATCAGGGCAGGTACACGGCCGTTTATCCCATCAAGGTCAACCAGCAGCGACGAGTGGTGGAAGAGCTCCTCGCTGCTGAACCGGCGGCGTCGGCCGGCCAGATTGGTCTGGAAGCCGGTAGCAAGCCCGAGCTGATGGTGGTGCTGGCTCTGACCGGAAAGCCGGGTTCGGTGATTGTCTGTAATGGCTACAAAGGCCGTGAATACATCCGCCTGGCGCTGATCGGCCTGAAGCTGGGATTCCGGGTATTTATTGTGGTGGAGAAACAGTCCGAGCTACCCCTGATTCTGGAAGAGGCCGAGAAACTCGGAGTCTCACCGCTGATTGGTGTGCGTGCCCGGCTGGCCACTATTGGCAAAGGCAACTGGCAGAACACCGGCGGTGAGAAATCCAAATTCGGGCTCTCCGCCAGCCAGGTACTGGATGTGGTCGATACACTCAGACGCAGCAATTCGCTGGACTCATTGCAGTTGCTGCATTTCCATCTGGGCTCGCAGATAGCCAATATCCGCGATATCCAGACCGGATTGCGCGAATGCGCACGCTTCTACACCGAATTGCGGCAACTCGGCGCTCCCATCGGGACCGTGGATATCGGCGGTGGTCTGGGCGTGGACTACGAAGGCACACGCTCGCGCAGCAGTTGCTCAATGAACTACAGCATGGCGGAATACGCTTACAACGTAGTACATGTGCTGCAGGCTGAATGTGATCGCCAGGGCATTCCACACCCGGACCTGATCAGCGAATCCGGCCGGGCACTGACCGCCCACCACTCAGTTCTGGTCACTAACGTGATCGACCGGGAACCCCCCGATTACCGGGAACCGGAATCCCCCGCTGCCGATGCCCCTGCGCCGCTACAGGACTTATGGCGCGATCTGGACAGCCTGCGCGACAGGCAATCACCCCGGTCACTCGCCGAGATTTACCACGACCTGGCACATGCCATGGCCGATGTTCATGCCCAGTTTGCCCATGGGCTTCTGTCGTTGGCCAATAGGGCACAAGCTGAGAACCTGTATACCGGTTGCTGCCGCCTGCTTCGCAGTCGCCTGGACGGCAGCAACCGGGTGCATCGGGAAATGATTGACGAGCTGAACGAAAAACTTGCAGAAAAACTGTTCGTCAATTTCTCCCTGTTCCAATCACTTCCGGATGTCTGGGGCATTGACCAGATTTTCCCGGTAATGCCGGTCAGAGGCCTCAACCGCCCCATGAATCGTCGTGCCGTCATCCAAGACATCACCTGTGATTCCGACGGCCGGATTGATCACTACGTGGATGGCCAGGGCATCGAAACCACCCTGCCCTTACCGGAAGAACATCCTGGCGAGCCACTGCTGATGGGTTTTTTCATGACCGGCGCCTATCAGGAAATCCTCGGTGACATGCACAACCTGTTCGGGGATACTCATTCTGTTGATGTGCGACTGAACGCTACCGGGCAATACGATGTCACAGAAACCGTGAACGGCGACACCGTGGCCAGGGTGCTGCGCTACGTGAACTTTGATGCGGCGACGCTGATGGAGTCCTATCGTGACAAACTTGCCCTCAGCGGGCTGGACTCGACGCTGCAGCAGCAATTATTGGGCGAACTGGCCGACGGACTGGAGGGCTACACTTACCTCGAAGAATGAGGTTCCCCCAAGAAAAACGAAAAAATTTGTCTGTTTTTTATATGCGGAGGCAATCCACTTATTGCAACGGGGCGTAAATCCCTGCACTGACAAATCTGCGATGAGTGCATAAAATGATTGCCATAACACGCTCAACACACGCGACCGTCAAGGAGCGTCCGGTGACAACACTGGATCAGAAACCAGCAAAAGCGGAAGGTCGAAAAGACCCCTGGGGTGCTTTGCTGGAAAAAGTAGGCAAACATCAGGACAAGGCGGCCTATCATGCCCTGTTCGAGCATTTTGGTCCGCAGATAAAGTATTACGCGATCTCCAACGGGATCGCCAACCATGCCGAAGAACTGGTTCAGGAAGTGTTCATTTCCATCTGGCGCCGCTCCTGCCTGTATGACTGGCGCAAAGCCGCGGCCTCCACCTGGATATTCACCATTGCCCGTAACCAGCGGATCGACATGCTGCGCAAGTTACAGCGCCGCAGTGCGGAAATGGCCGTGGAGACTGAAGACCTCTGGCAGATTCCCGGGGAGAACGAAGACGAACCGGTGACGTCCCTGCACCGGCTGATGTCCGAGCGGCGCATCCGCGAGTCTCTGAGCCATCTTCCTGAAGAACAGATTACCGTCATTGCCAAGGTTTACATGGAACACAAATCACACCAGATGGTGGCAGACGAGCTGGGCATTCCACTCGGCACAGTGAAAAGCCGGGTACGCCTGGCATTGAATAAATTACGAGTGATTTTGCAGGATCAGAACGTATGACACGTCATCATCCCGACAGTCTAAGCTTGATGGAATACAGCGCCGGCAGCCTGAGTGAGGCTCGCGCCCTGTGCATCCGGTTACATCTTGAGCAGTGTCCGGAATGCCGTAGCCGGGTCGACAGTCTCGACAGCCTGGGTGCTGTGATGATGGACCAACAGCCCAAAGTCTCGGTTTCAGACACGAGTTTTGAGCAGCTGATGGCGCGTATTGATTCCGCCCCGGAAGATACCTCACCGGTCGCTGAAGCTCCCCGGATCAGCCCCCTGCAGAAACTGTTGGGGCAGGACATCAACGACTTGCCATGGAAACGGCAACTGGGTGACGTCAGCGTGCTGGACATCAGCGACAAGTTTGCTGACCCCGGCGAACGGGTTGTGCTGCAGAAACTGGTTGCCGGCGGCAAGGCTCCGGCCCACACCCACAAGGGTGACGAAACCACGATCATTCTGCAGGGTGCATTCAGCGACGTGAACGGTGTATTCAATCAGTGGGATTTCGTGGAACTGGACCATCACGATGAACACCGCCCGGTGGCCGTCGGCAATGAAGACTGCATTACCCTGTCAGTGCTCAGCGCACCGCTGAAACTCACAGGCACCTTCACCCGGCTACTCAACCCGTTTATCCGGTGACGCTCCCTCCGGCTGCAGGCACATCCCCTGCAGCCGGAAACGTTACCAGGGCAGGTCTCTGCCATCCCAATTGATAAACCGCCCGTTGTCGGCCTCGGTAAGCCCCGAAAGTACCATGTACAGGTTCTCAGCGGTGTCTTCCGGCTCGTGAACCGTGAGCTTTGCCAAAGACTGGCTGAATGGCTCGCTCAATTCCGAGCGGGTGGTACCCGGATGCAATGCCACACAAGCTATGGGTGAGTAGCGCCGGGGCAGCTCAACCGACAGGTTTTTCACCGTCATGTTCAACGCCGCTTTTGAGCAGCGATAGGCGTACCAGCCACCCAGATGGTTGTCCGATATGGACCCCACCTTCGCCGACACCGCCGCAACCCGCTTCAGATGCCGGCCCCGCAGCCAGGGCGTCAATTCACGGATCAACAGGGCAAAGCCAAGGCTGTTAACCTGAAAAGCCCTGGTCATCGCCTCTGCCTGAATATCCTCCAGCCTTTTTTCCGGGAACTGGGTGTCGTCATGCAGCAGGCCGGCCGCGTAAATCAGCGTATCCAGGCCACCGTTGGCCATTAGCACTTCCGCCAGTTGATCCCCAGGCGCAAAGCCTTCTTCCCCGGCTGCCCAGGGGAATAAATGCACACGGGGATGGTCCCGCACGATTTCCGGCACCTGTTCCGGTGCCCGGCATAGCCCGATCACTACTGCCTGGGGATCCTGCAAATAACGCTCTGCCAGGGCCCCGCCAATGGCGCCGCTTATGCCTGCTATCAGAGTTACCATAAGTGCAAACTCCAATCCGATTAATCAATTCACCTGATGTCCTACGAAAAATCAATGCTTTTGGCCTGCCGGCTTGATCTATAAATCCCAAACAAACGTAGGGCCCGCTTACTGACTTTTTCAGCCTGGCAGCCTCCCGGGTTACAATGGTTGTTTAAACCGATCTTCTTCCGGAGGCTGAATGACAGCCGATGACTACACCTTCCGCTTTGGCGGTATTGAGCGATTGTATGGCCGACGTGCGCTGACGGCCTTCCGTCATGCCCACATTGCCATTGTCGGGCTCGGCGGCGTGGGTTCCTGGGCTGCCGAGGCTCTGGCTCGCAGTGGTATTGGTACGATCACACTGATCGACATGGACGATATCTGCGTGTCCAATACCAACCGGCAACTGCATGCACTGGAGGGCCAGTACGGCCGTACCAAGACCGATGCCATGGCGGAGCGTCTGCAGGCGATCAACCCCCAGGCCGATATTCGGGTGCACTTCGGGTTTCTGACCGTCAAGAATACTGAGCAGCTGATTACCCCGGATATGACGGGCGTCGTGGACGCCATTGACAGCGTGAAAGCAAAAGTGGCACTGCTGGCCCACTGTCAGCGCCGCAAAATCCCGGTGGTCTGCGCCGGCGGGGCCGGAGGCCAGATGGATCCGAGCCAGATTCAGGTAGCAGACCTGAGCAAGACCACTCAGGATCCATTACTCGCCAAAGTGCGTAACATGCTGCGTCGGGAGTATGGTTTTTCCCGCAACCCGAAACGGCGCTTCGGCATAGAAGCGATATACTCTCTGGAGCAGCTGACTTATCCCGCAGCCGATGGCGAAGTCTGCCACCAGAAACCGGAAAACAGCGGTCCGGTCAGGCTGGACTGCGCTTCGGGTTTTGGCGCCGCCAGTCCGGTAACAGCGAGTTTTGGTTTTTTTGCCGCCTCCCGGTTACTCAATCGTATTGCCCGGCGCGCCAACCAATAAAACATCGACACGGTATCATTTATGTCCGCAAGCACTGTCCTGATTCTGGCCAGCATTGGTGTGCTTTCTCTGTTCTGCCAATGGCTGGCCTGGCGCGTTCGCATGCCGGCCATTCTGTTCCTGCTGGCCGGTGGCATTATAGCCGGGCCGGTGACGGGCTTTCTGCAACCGGAAATCGTATTCGACGACCTGCTGTTTCCGCTGATCTCACTGGCCGTGGCCATCATCCTGTTTGAAGGCAGTCTGACCCTCCGGGCTGAGGAAATCCGGAGTCACGGCAAAATGGTACGCAACCTCATTCCGGTAGGCACCATCGTGACCTGCACGATCGGCACCCTGGCAGCACGCTGGATACTGGACATACCCTGGGAAGTTGCGTTGTTGTTCGGTGCCATCTCGGTGGTGACCGGCCCCACCGTGATTGCCCCCCTGCTGCGGGCGGTACGCCCGACATCCACCATCGCCAACATTCTGCGCTGGGAAGGCATCATTATCGACCCGGTGGGCGCCCTGCTGGCCGTGCTGGTATTTGAAGGGATTGTGTCCTGGGGCCAGGGCAACGTGTTCGGCCACTCCGTGTATATCTTCGGCAAGACCCTGATGGTGGGTTTCCTGATCGGCGCCGGCGCTGGTTATCTCAATGGCCTGGCTCTGCGCAAACATTGGATTCCGCAATATCTGCACAACGCCGGCACTCTCACCTTCATGCTCGGCATGTTCGCTATCTCGAACGAACTGGCTCACGAATCCGGACTTCTCACGGTTACCGTAATGGGCATCTGGATGGCCAATATGAAACAGGTACCGATCGACAGCATACTGGAATTCAAGGAATCCCTGAGCGTACTGCTGATTTCCGCCCTGTTCATCATTCTGGCCGCCCGGGTGGATTTCTCCGCCATTGCCGAACTGGGCTGGGGCCTGGCTGCGCTGCTTGCCATCCTGATGCTGGCGGCCCGTCCTGCCAGTATTTTCCTGTCGGCCATAGGTACATCGCTAAACTGGCGGGAAAAGCTCTATCTCAGCTGGATAGCACCCCGGGGCATCGTGGCTGCTGCAGTATCCGCCCTGTTTGCGTTCCAGCTTGAGCGTGCTGGCTACACCGGCGCCGAAGTACTGGTGCCACTGGTGTTCATGCTGATCATCACCACCGTTACACTACAGAGTCTGACCGCACGCCCTATCGCCAAACTGTTAAACGTTCAGGAGCCGCCGGCCCACGGCTTTCTGATTCTTGGCGCCAACCCGATTGCACGGTTGATTGCCAAGGCCCTGAAGAAGCATGACATCCCGGTCATGGTGACCGACACCAACTGGGAAAACGCACGCCAGGCACGAATGGAGGATCTGCGGACCTACTTCGGCAATCCGGTTTCCGAGCATGCTTCAACTCACATGGATCTGACCGGCATTGGCAATGTGCTGATCCTCTCGCCCTACAAGCACCTGAATTCACTGGCCACGTACCATTTTCTGGACTGGTTCGGTGAGGAGTCTGTCTGCAGCCTCTCAGATGGCGACCAGGAGCAAAGAGCACGTCTGCAGACCGCCAGCAAGGTTCAGCGCACCCGAGGCCTGTTTGACGGCGTGAGCTACGCCAAACTCGCCAGCCTGGTCAGCCAGGGCTACACGGTGAAAACCACTCAGCTGCGCGAAGAGTTCAGCTACCAACAGTTCCTGGATCAATACCAGGACCAGGCGCTGGTGCTGTTCATGATCGATGACCGCGAACACATCCAGCCGGTAAGGGATATGGAAGAGCTCGAGCCGAAGAAGGACTGGACATTGATCAGCCTGGTGCCACCCCAGCCCAAGAAAGAGCGCAAGGAAAAGGCCAGCGAACCGGCCGACAACGAAGACTTACCCGGTTAACGGCAGTCCAGCACCAGCTTGCCGCGCACATGACCACCCTCAAGCTGTTCATGGGCAGCGGCAACCTGAGCCAGCGGGAAGGCCTCTTCGATGTGAACCTTCACGTCGCCGTCTTCAATCAGCTCGGCAATTTCATCCAGGTGAAAGCTGTCCGGGCGTACCGTCATGCCATGCGCCCTCAGCCCCATGGCCTCAGCCTCGCTGACGATTTCATCCGCAGTAACCGTGGGAATGGTCACCAGCACCCCGGACTCTGACAGCGTGTGCAAAGACCGTTTGCCGGTTTCACCACCGACCAGATCCAGCACCACATCCAGGCCATAGCACTCGTCCGCCACATCGGTGGTGTGATAATCGATGACCTCATGCACACCCAACTCCGCCAGAAAATCCCGGTTCGCCGGCGACGCAGTGGCAATCACATGAGCCCCCCGCTCCAGAGCGAATTGCACGGCAAAGTGGCCGACACCGCCAGCACCGGCATGAACAAGAATCTTCTGCCCGGATTCCAGACGGGCCATTTCAAACAAAGCCTGCCATGCGGTTAACGCCGCCAGGGGCACCGCACCGGCACTGACCAGATCCAGCTCTTCCGGCACAATGGCCAGCTCGTCCGCCCTTGCAACAGCGTACTGGGCATAAGCGCCGCCGATTACCGGAAAGCCAATCATCCCCATGACTTTGTCGCCCGGCGCCAGCGTGGTCACGTCATCGCCAACCGCGATCACTTCACCAGCAGCATCATAGCCCGGCGTCCAGGGCAGGTTGTTTTCGATCTGGCGGGCCGCAAAACCCAGGCCCTTGCGGGTTTTCCAGTCAATCGGATTCACCCCAGCCCCGTGCACGCGAATCAGCACCTGATCCGCGGCAGGCCCGGGCACTTCGGATTCTGCAACCCGAAGCACGTCCCGGGCACCAAATTGGTCATAAACCACATGACGCATCAGGTTTGATTCAGTTGCATTGCTCATAATTGCTCTCCGAGGCCAGGAATGGCTTGGAACGACAGCCTGCCGATCCGGTTGTTGTGGAGTGATCCAAAGTATAGCGCACCGTTATGAGGCGCTACCGAGGTAACCATTTTCAGGTGAGTGCCGCGCGTGTCGTGCAGGCTGATCACTGGCTCACCGCCAGCATCGTAAGCCACCACCAGACCATAGTTTCCAGTGCCCGGTCGCAGGCTTTCAGGCAGTTTGGCAACCAGATCTTTCAGCCAGGGCCAACGGTGCAACGCGTCAATCTGATGATTCCGGAGGGTGGGAAAAGCCACCCAGTAGCGGCCCTGATCATCCACACCCAGATTGTCGGGAAAACCCGGCAGGTTGCTGGCAAACACTTCCGCCTGGCCTTCACCCGGGCCCCGAAGACGGTATTTCAATATGCGGTATTTCCAGGTCTCACTGACCAGAAGATAATCACCATCGGTCGAGAGCACCACACCATTGGGGAAGTGTAGATTATCCAACAGGACTTCCGTCTTCCCGGTTCGTGGGGTGTATCTCAGCAAGCGGCCATGGGGACGCATTTCAAGCAGATCCAGGGCATACCGGGATAGCGGAAAGCGGGAACTGGCGTCGGTGAAATAGATGCGGCCATCCGGGGCGACATCGACACCATCAGTCAGACGAAACAGCGTGCCTTTCGCTTCGCGGGCCAGTACAGAGAGATCGCCATCCGGGTTAACAGACAACAACCCCCGATCAGCATCGGCCACAATCAGATTACCCTGATGATCAAAAGCCATTCCCAGCGGGCGGCCTTCCGTGTTGATCCAGCTCTCTACCTGACCGTCCGGGAACACGCGGACAATACGGCCATTGTCGGTACCGGTGTAGACAACGCCCTCACCCGAGATGGCAATATCTTCCGGTCCGGAGACCTGGCCACGAGCAACCAGATCCGCCAGCCGTAAACGCTCATTCCTCGCCAGGGGCCCGGTCAGGGCGGGAGGCGCAGGCGCACTCCAGGCGGTGCTATCTATCGGCGAGGGAGTCAGCAAAAAGCTGCCCAGCAGCAGAAATACCACCAGCAAGCCAATCAGCAACCATTTCATCATGCGCGCCTGCTCCGTTTAGCCCTGTTTGGTCCGCAGACCGTCCTCCGGAAAACCAACTCTAGCAGATGAGCCCCGTTTACCGACAATTCCGGCACTACTGTTCCAGAAACCGGCGGCACAACGCCGCGAACGTATCCGGCTTCTCTGCATGCAACCAATGGCCGGTGCCCTCAATGATTTTGAGCTCGACAACCGGAAACAGGGAGCGGATGGTCTGCTGGTGTTTTTCCTGAATGTAGGGCGAATCCCCACCTTTGATAAACAACACTGGCCCATCGTAGGGGCCAGTGCCCTCCGGCGCAGCGGCTATGCTGGCATAACAGGCATCGATAGCCGACAGATTCAGGCGCCAGCGGAACCGGTGCTGGTCATCACGTTGTTCAGCATCAGGGATGCGTTCAAGATTCTTCAGCAAAAACTGACGAACACCGGGAGTGTCAACATGCTCCGCCAGACGTTTATCGGCTTCGCGACGGCTGGTCACACCGGCTAGGTCGAGACTGTTCAGGCCTTCCAGAATGGCGTCATGGCGCGGCTCATAACTAACCGGAGCAATGTCCGCTGCAATCACGGAGGTGACACGCTCCGGGTAACTCAGGGCAACCTGCATGGCGACCTTACCGCCCATGGAGTGCCCAAGAATGCTGGCCTCGTTGATACCCCGAGCATCCATATAAGCAACGACATCCTCAGCCATGGCGGGATAGCTCATCTCGTCGGTATGGGGCGAGCTGCCATGGTTGCGCAGGTCCAGGGCATGAATCTGCCAGCTGTCTTCAAGTTTCCGGGTGATGCCACCCAGATTGTCCAGCGAACCAAAAAGCCCGTGCAGCACGATCAGCGGCTTGCCCTCGCCGGTAATACGGTAGTTAAGCTCAACACTCATGCGCTGAAAACCTCCGGTCAGATAATGGAAACGGCTACACTACCACCACCAGCCCCGGTGGCAAGAGAGAAGAGCTATGGGTTTTGCGCCCAATCCCGGCATGAGGTACAAAGATAATCAGCACCACCCATTGATGCCGGAACGCTGTCCATGAACGGGGATCTGTCTCTGCTTGCCATTCTGATTACCGGGCTTTACCTGGCTGCCCTGGCGTGCATTTATCGCATTCTGCTGACCTACCGCACGGCCCAGGGCGCACTGGCCTGGATAATCGCTCTGGTGGGCCTGCCTTACATCACTGTGCCACTGTTTCTGCTGATCGGCCGCTACCGCTTCGGTGGCTATGTAAAGGCACGGCGGATGGGCAATAAGGCGGTCAGCAAACTGCTGGACCAGTTCGAGAACCAGAGCACATCCATCCTCAATCCAGACCAGGAGCATTTCAGCGATGAGCTTCAAGTGCTGTGCAAGCTCGGTCGCCAGCCGTTCACCAGCGGCAACCACTGCACCCTGCTCAAGGATGGCGAAGCCACCTTCCAGGCCCTGTTCGATGCCATGGAGGACGCCCGGCACTACATTCTTCTGGAATTCTACATCGTACGCTCTGACCGGGTCGGCCGACGTATCAAGGCCATTCTTGAACGCAAGCTGGCACAGGGCGTGGAAGTCTGGTTACTGTACGATGATATCGGCAGTGTTTTCCTGTCCAGGCGCTGGGTAAAAGAGCTGTCAGCCGCCGGTGCCCGGATAGCCTCATTCGGTGCCGGAAACATTCGCACCCGCCGGTTCCAGATCAACTTTCGCAACCATCGCAAGCTGCTTGTGTGTGATGGCCAGGTCGGGTTTATCGGCGGTATCAACCTGGGTGATGAATACCTGGGCACCGCCATGGATCAGGAACCCTGGCGAGACAGTCATTGCCGGATTGAGGGGCCCGCGGTCACCGGCCTGCAACTGGCGTGGCTGGAAGACTGGAACTGGGCCAGCAGCATTCGCCCAGAGCTTGACTGGACGCCCATGGCCAACCCACCCGGCCAAGACGAAGTGCTTATTCTGCCCACCGGCCCCGCCGATACCTGGGAAACCTGCAGCCTGTTTTTCCTGAACTGCATCAATAATGCCCGAAGCCGGATCTGGATTGCCTCACCCTATTTCGTGCCGGATTTCCAGATCATGAATGCCCTGCAGCTAGCCGCGCTTCGGGGGGTGGATGTGCGCATTCTGATTCCCGAAAAGGCCGACAGTCAGCTAGTCCGCATAGCGGCCTATTCCTATCTGGTTCAGGCCAGTCAGGCCGGTATCGGCATTTACCGTTACCAACCCGGATTCATGCATCAGAAGGTCATTCTGGTGGACGACCGTTATGCCGCCATCGGCACCGCCAATCTGGACAACCGCTCAATGCGGCTGAACTTTGAAATTACCGCGATCACTACGAGCCGTCACTTCATCGAAGAAGTGGAGACCATGCTGACCAACGATCTGGGGAGCGCCAGACTCATGACCGAGGGTGACTACAGCGACCGGTCCATTCTGTTTCGCCTGGGCTGTCGGGCTGTCCGGCTGCTGGGACCGCTGCTGTAGTCAGTAGAACAGCTGGGTAAACGAAAAACCGATGTTCAGGTACGCGGTCCACTCATCTTCATTGTTGTAGGCACCGGATAGTTGCACCGGCCCCAGAAAGGTATCCATGCCGGCAAACAGACTCCAGGAACGAACCGTTTCTGACCATCGGGCGTCGTCCATGCTTTCCCAGGCATTGCCCGTTTCCACCCCGACGCCGGCAAACCAGGGCACCACGGGGCCACCAAACTCGCGACGCGCGTAGACCGACACCAACGCGGCATCGTTGCCGGTAATTTCTCCCGGTGCGTAGGCCGAAAGCTGACGGAAGCCACCCAGGCGGGCGAGGTTTTCCAGTCCCGAGTCACCCCGGGTGATCTTGCGCGCCCAGACCAGACCGGTCAGATTGAAACGATTCCAGCTGCCAGTACCCATCACCATGGCCCTGACCGCGTCAAAGTTACGGTCGGAACCAAAACCCGGGCGTTCTACCCGACCGCGAATGCCGGCAAACGCACCGGATTTCGGATAAAACGCATCACTCAGTGAGTCGTGTACCAGCTGCAGGCTGACGTACCCCTGGTGGACATCGTCGGTCGGGGCTACCGGAGTGCCGATATTGTCTTCTACTGTGGCAATCCCGCGCACATAACCCAGACGGGCTTCAGCGTTACCTCCCAGCTCCATCCCCAGCGCTACATCCAGCTGCCGGGACGTGACATCAATTTCGGCAATGCGCTCGCCGTCGTCATAAATACTGTAATCGTCCCGGTTGTACTCCAGCCCCATCACTGCAAACTCGTCATAACCGTATCCCAGTGGTTGATACCACTGAGTTCGCACCCAGGGCTGAGTGCCCAGCTGCACCCCGGTATGCCATTCGGCCCCCAACCGATTAAGCTCGGTCATACGCAGGCCAGCAGCCAGGTTGAAACGGGTGTCGCCGTCAAAATTGTCTTCATAGTTCAGGCCAAAAGACAGATAGTTCGGCCCCCAGCTCTTTTCCCGGGCCTGAATAATCAGCACTGGCCCTTCTTCCCCGGGTGCGAGCGACCAGGTCACGCTTTCGTAATAGCCCAGACCGTATATCCGCTTCAGATCCGCTTCCAGCTGCTCGATATCCAGCGTTTCGCCTGGTTGCTGCCGTATCCGCTCGCGCAGAAAGTCACTGGCAAGCTGGTTGCCCTGGCGAAATTCAATACGGGCAACCGGCCCGGGTTGCCATTGATCCGCATTTCGCTTCTGGCGGTCTTCTTTCCAGGCCTGCTCAGACACCGACAGTCTGTTGAGTTTGACTGCATGTGTTCGCGCCTCGGAAGCGCCCAGTTCAAACAGAGCCGGGCCATCGTAAAAATCCGCTGAGCTGTAGCCACGAAGATCCGGCTGAACGAGAATATCTTTGTCGCCCATTAACGACAGTTGTTCATTGGTATTGCGCCGGGTCAGCAGGGTTGTCAGTTGCCCCACCACCGAGAAGGCCTCGCGCATTTCGTCGTTGGTCATCAAAGGGTCGGTAATATCCACCGCAATCACGACATCAGCCCCCATCTCCCGGGCAACGCTGACCGGCAGGTTGTTGGCCACACCACCGTCCACCAGTAACCGGCCGCCCCGCTCTACCGGCGCATAGACTCCCGGTATACTCATGCTGGCGCGAATCGCCTCGGCCAGATTGCCATGGCTCATCACGACTTCCTCGCCGGTTTCCAGATCGGTGGCCACTGCGCGAAAGGGGATGGGCAGCTCATCAAAGTCGTCTACCAGCGCGACATCCCGTGTCAGCTCATTGAGAATGAGTCCCAGATTCTGTCCTGCAATGAGACCTCCGCCCATATGAAAGCCCTCAGCGCTGACACCCAGACCGGGCACCAGTGGTAACCGCCAGTCATTCTGCTTACGGCGCACCGGCTTATAAACCCGGCCCGGGTCGTCCCGGAAGCTTGATAGCCAATCCAGCTCCAGAAAGCGGCTTTCAATGTCAGTCACCGACATACCACTGGCATACAATGCCGCCACGGCAGAACCCGCACTGGTGCCAACCACCAGATCCACTGGCACCTCCATTTCTTCCAGCACTCTGAGCACGCCAACATGGGCCATGCCCTTGGCTCCGCCGCCACTGAGCACAAGGCCTATAGTGGGTCGCTTCTGTTCACTTGCCTGAAGCGCCGGCGCCTGGAGCATGAACGCCAGGACCAGCAAAACAAACAGACAAAGAACAAATGGATAACGGGCGGGATCAGTTTTTGTGGTCGTCATCATCAGCAAGGGAGAGGTGGGAAACATCCGGAACAACCGGGGGTGGCAGGTCACGCTCTACACCGAGGGCCGAACCGGCGGGCGCCAGACTCCATTCATCCAGGTGTTCAAACATTGGCGGCTCAACGTCTTCCACTTCGGTCAAGGTAACGCCGGCCGGGTCCAGAGTCAGGCCGGAACCGGCCAGAATGTCATCCACTTTCTCCCCGGCCACCGGCAAGCGGTCCCCCGGTTCAGGATTCGGGGCTTTGCCGGTTCTGCCTGGCGTTGCCGTCTGGGTGTCGCCACCTGCTTCGGAAGTAGTCGCCGACTCTGAACGTGCCTGAGAGGCCGGGGCAGCGGGCTTCGGTTCCGGAGCTTGCGGCTGGGCGCCGGGCATGGGCTGAACATAAGCCACCATGCCGTGCTTCTGCAGCACCGCCTGGTATTTTTCCGCCTGAACCTGCTCAAGCTTGTTGCGTATCACAACCGGCTGACCACTGAACATACGGTCGAGTTGTTCAACACTGGCCTTGAACAGCGCTTTGGCATTACTGCGGGCAGTTTCCGTGTCGGTGCCTGGTGTGCACTCGCCTTTGAACACAAGCTGGAACATCGCTATCCCTCGTTCGCTCTTCCCGGTGATTCATTCTCCATGATAGCTGAAATCAGCCATGGGAGCAGATGACAAAAACAACTTGAAAACCTGAAGCAAAATGCGACACTCTCTGCCATAATCACCACGATGAATTACACACTGTTACATGGGTAACTACTCACTCATGGAGGAGAGGCTTATGCGCACCCGACTATCAATACTGATCACGACGCTCGCGCTCTGCTTTTCCGCAGCCCACGCCCGGGCAGAAAACCTGGATGTCATGATGAGCCAGGTTTTTTCGAACAGCCAGGCCACCTACATCGGCTATGAGAGCATTGAGCGTGAGGATATCCCGGAATCAGCCAATGTAGACCGAAAATACCTGATCGTGGATTTCCGTTTTACTGACCAACAACCCTCCGGAGACCAGCTTCAGGCCAGCGTTCACAGGGTCTGCAAAACACTGTTGAAAGACCGTGAGCTGATTCGCTCGCTGTCCGATTCGGGCTACGACATGGTGGCCGTGGCTTTCGACCGTCAATCCCAGTTCGACTGTCTCTGACATCCTTCTAGCGCTCCCCGAGCAATCTCGGGAACAACTCCAGCGCGGTATTTACCGCATCCAGGTTGAATGCCTCCACATCCGCCAGCAGTTTTTCGCCATAGCGGGTCGCCGATGATGAGCGGTAACGCCTGCCCCACTCAATGACCCGCAGGGCAAAATCTTTCATCTGCTCCGGGTCACCACTTTCACGCACATCCTGCCACTCATCACCAAAATCCTGTGCCAGCTTTTCCCGCAGCCAGCCTCGCTCCTGAAGGCTCATGGTCTGGGCCAGTAGGCGCTCGGACTCTTTCGGGCTGCCGTCCTCTTCGACCTGCTCTACGGTGGCTTCCACCCGGGGCAGGGTCACCGTGAAGGTAGACCCCTGATTGGCTTCGCTTTCTACCGTCAGCTTGCCACCCATCATTTCCACCAGCTTGCGGCTGATGGCCAGGCCCAGCCCGGTGCCGCCATAACGCCGTGAACTCTGGCCCTCCTGCTGCTCGAAAGCATCAAAGATCCGCTCCTGCTGGTCCGGCGCAATGCCCACCCCGGTGTCAGTGACCGTGACCACCAGGCGATAATACCGTGTCTCGGGCTTTTCAGCTCCCGACTGCTCCAGCTTCGTAGCCTTGGCCCGGACCGTTACACCACCCTCGTGGGTAAACTTGATGGCGTTGCCGACCAGGTTGAACAGCACCTGCCGCAGACGAGTCTCGTCCAACATCATGGCATCAGGCATGCCCGACACAACACTGACTTCCAGAGTGATGCCCTGCTCGGTAGCCCGCAGGTCGAAAATGTGCCGGACATCGCTGAGTAACCGACGCACGGAGACCGGACCGAAATCCAGGCGCATCTTCCCCGCCTCGATCCGTGACAGATCCAGAATGTCGTTAATGAGCATCAGAAGGCTCCGGCTGCCGGCACGGATGGCATTCAGATAATTGCGCTGCTGGGGGTCTTTTACGCTGTTGTATAGCAAGTCGCTGTACCCGATTACAGCATTCATCGGCGTGCGTATTTCATGGGACATGTTCGCCAGGAATTCGCTTTTGGTACGGCTGGCCGCTTCCGCCTGTCGGGCCAGTCGTTCGGCTTCCAGTTTGGCGGCTCGCAGTTCATCCTCACTACGCCGTAGGGCGTTTTCCGAACGAATGCGTTCATCCACCTCCAGCGACAGTTTGCGATTCCAGTACAGGAAAATCAGCACCACCACGATGGCAACCAGAATAATGCGCCGCACCACCGTGTAATCCGCTCGCTGCTCAATATCCAGATGAACCCAACGGTTATAGATCGCTTCGGTTTCCGATGCTGGCAGACTGCTCAGCGCCTTGTTAAGAACCCGGTGCAGTTCGGGGCTGGATTTGCGAACCGCCAGCCGCAGGTCATATTCGTAGGGAGTGATACTAGTAATTCTCAGGTTCGACAAACCCAGCCGTGCCACGGTGTAACTGACAGCAGGAATGTGTGTCACCATCACATCCAGGTCACCATTCGACAGCGCCAGCAGGCCCTCTTCCACCGAATTCTGGGGATACAGATCCAGATCCGGGTGGTTAATCAGGAGGTAATCATGACTGGCCTGGCGATTCACCACCCCGACCCGTTCATCACGCAGTTCCCGCAAATCGCCGATAAAACGACCGGTGTCCCGGATAGCCAGAGCAATAGGAACAGAGACATAGGCCCGGGTGAACAGAAAATCCTGTTCGGTACGAGGTGTCCGGGACATACCCGGGATGATGTCCACTTCCCCGGATTTAAGCATTTCCTCGGCCGAAGAGCGGCTGTCGACAGGCTCCCGGGAAAAGCGGATATCCATGTCTTTTTCCAGGCGCTCCAGCAGATCGACCACCAGGCCGGCAGGACGACCGTCCTGTTCGAACTCGAACGGCGGCCAGTCCTGGCGCAGGCCCGCCTTCAATTCAGGGTTGGCTCTCAGCCACTGCTGGTCCGTGACATTCAGCGCCAGATCATTGCTTTCAACCGTTGGTGTTTCACCCTGTAACCAGGATTGCCGAACAGTGCGGTGCTCCTGGTGAGTGAATGCCGCCACAGCCTGGTCGAACACGCGAAAAAGCGGTCGGTCGTCAGTGGGCACCTGCAGAACCACCTCCACCGGCTGATCGTTCAGCACAACCGCCAGCCCGATACCGTTCATCATCGCTGAATCTAGATAATCGGAAACCACCGGCACAGGCCCCAGAAAAGCATCGGCTTCGCCGGACAACACCTGGCTGACGGCCTCTCCGACGCTGCTTGCCGGCACCGGCGTAAAACTATCTACCCGGTCCAGCAAGGCAAACTGATTGGGATCATTGGCGACGATAGCCACCCGGGTTGATTCGAGGTCTTTGAGGGTACGCACCGAGGCGTCACCCTGGCCCACGAATACACCGTAAGTCAGAGTCATCAGTGGTTCGGTATGGCGCACGCCAGCTATTACCGGCGAGCCGGGAATGCGGGTGGTCAGTAATAATTGAGGCTGGCTGCCATCGGCACCCCCGGTGGCAGCCGGGTCTGCCAGATAGGGCTCTACCGGCACGGACAATTTGTCTGACAGGCGTTCAAGATAGTCAATCCAGATACCAGCCAGTTCGCCTTCGCCGGTATCAAACACCAGAGGAACCTGGTTCTGGTGAATACCAACACGAAATTTTTCCTGCTGCGCCAGCCAGTCGACATCGGCTGCCTTGAGCACCGGTGCCGGAGAGGTCTGAGGCGGATCGGCCACGGCCGGCCCTTGAAAAAACAGCAAAAGCAGGCAATACAGTAAGAGGGAACGGAATGGCACTGGATATCCTCAGCGGGTTTACTACAGTTTCAGCAAACAATACCTGCAAGTGCAGATGATTTCACTTTGTTGCAAAGCCACAGGAGGCTTTCATATGGACACCAGCAAACACACTCTTACCACTCTGTTTGATCAGCTTGGCCTGGCTTCCGACGAAGCCAGTATCAAAGAGTTTATCGACCGGCATTCTCCGCTGGCCAGAGAGGTCGCTATACAGGATGCGCCGTTCTGGTCGGAGAGTCAGTCGCATTTCCTGGAAGAAGGTCTGGAAGAAGACAGTGACTGGGCAGAAATGATTGATGAGCTGGATGCCCAACTGCGGCACTGAACCTCTCACAGGTTAACCGTCTGATTACGCCCCGCGTCCTTGGCCTGTTA
>Ga0075106_1000375_pt1 | contig 23899 bp, 32 predicted proteins | sample AntDeeMetag02WF4_FD_69796 | JGI IMG/M metagenome (GOLD analysis project Ga0075106, IMG submission 69796) | Saline lake microbial communities from Deep Lake, Antarctica - Antarctic Deep Lake Metagenome 02WF4 | ecosystem: Environmental > Aquatic > Non-marine Saline and Alkaline > Saline | place... | reverse complement strand
CCGTCCTGGACGTACGTGGAGTTCGCGAAGATGGGCGTCATCAGCGCGCCCGTGTCCTCGTCGGGCTCCTGGCCGGCGTGGATGGCTCGCGTGTCGATGTGTTCCTCGTCGTCAGTCATGGGTGCAGGTGTGTGGGCCCGCGAGTTAGGTCTGTTCGTTGCCGGAGACGAACCCGCTTCGTAACGTGCGTTTTATAACCGCGACGCCAGTACACCACTCCATACGACCATGCCGAGTTCCAACGGACCCCTCAACAGCACCCGAAAGAAGCTCTCGAACAGCCCCCGCGACCGGGGGACCTCCCCGCCCCAGCGCGCCATCGCCGAGTTCGACGAGGGCCAGAAGGTCCACCTGAAGACCGACCCCAGCGTCTCCGACGGGCGTTTCCACCCGCGTTTCGACGGTCTCACCGGCACCGTCACCGGCAAGCAGGGACGCGCGTTCAAGGTCGCAATCAACGACGGCGGCAAGGACAAGACCGTCATCGCCAAGGCGGCACACCTCCGCGCGCAGGACGACTGACATGACGATCTTCAAGGAGACCCTCGACGAGGAGTTCCTCACCATCTCGGAGGCCAAGGAGCTGCTCTCGGAGGTCGAGGCCGAGCGCGCGCTTGACGAGAACCGCGAGCTCCGCTTCGAACTCGCACGGGCCGTCGAGCACGTCAACCGGTTCGCGGTGCTCGAACCCGAGGAGGCCCGGGAGTTCGTCGACGAACTCCTCGAACTGGAGAGCATCGGCGACGAGGCAGTCGCGTACAAGATCGTCGACCTCCTCCCCCGGACGCGCACGGAACTCCGCGCGGTGTTCGCCCAGGAGCGCTACGCGCTCGACGGCGACGAACTCGACGAGATTCTCGACGTCGTTGCGAAGTACGCCTGAGTTGCCGACCGTTTAAGTGTCGGCTAGGCGTACCCATTCGTATGAGTGATACGCCTTCGACGGACGACGAGGAGCTCGCCGTCGTCCTCGATTACCTCGCCCACGGCCGCTCAGACGGCGGCCGCGACTACAGCGACGGATCTCTCGCCTACGCGGTCTCCGTCGACCGGTTCACGCTCTACGAACTGAATCTGTCGGAGGACGCAGACATCTCCATCCTCGACCGCGTGAAGATCCGCCCGGACTTCGAGGAGGGCATCAAGCGCGGCCGCGAGGTGGACTACGGCGACCTCTCGGACGGTGCCCGCTCGGAACTGGACTACGTCGTCGAGGACATCGTCGACGAGGACGAACAGCGGTTCGTCGACTTCTACAACGAGGCCCAGCCGATTTCGCTCCGGCTCCACCAGCTCAACCTGCTGCCCGGCATCGGGGACAAACTCCGGGACAACATTCTCGACGAGCGCAAGCGCAGCGGCCCCTTCGAGAGCTTCGCGGACCTCGAGGAGCGCGTCGACGGCCTCCACAGCCCGCGAGAGATCATCATCGAACGGATCCTCGACGAGATGCAGGAGGACGACCTGAAGTACCACAACTTCGCGCGCTCGTAGGGGAGCCTTTAGGAACCACCGGGGGTTACACCCGGCAATGACTGACCCCCGGGACCCGGATGCCCTGATCCGCAGAGCCGGTCGTCCCAACCCCGAGTTCGACCAGCATTTCCTGGTCGACGACCGCGTCCTCGACCGGATTCCGACGTACGCGGAGGGGTTCGACCGCTCGCACGTCCTGGAAATCGGTGCGGGCACCGGCGCCCTCACCGACCGCCTGCTCGCCGTCGCCGACCACGTGACCGCCGTCGAGCGCGACGCGGACTACGCTGCGTTCCTCCGCGAGGAGTTCGCCGACGAGCTAGCCGCCGACCGGCTCACCGTTCTCGAGGGGGACGTCCTCAAGGTCGACCTCCCCGAGTTCAGCTGTTCTGTCTCGAACCTGCCCTACGGCGTCTCGAGCGAGACGACGTTCCGACTGCTCCCGCTCGGGCAGCCCCTGGTGTTGATGTACCAGCGGGAGTTCGCGGACCGGATGGCCGCCGAGTCGGGAACGAGCGACTACGGCCGCCTCTCTGTGACGACCCAGCACTACGCGGACGTCGAGGTGGTCGAGACGGTCCCACCGGAGGCGTTCGACCCCCAGCCCCGCGTGCAGAGCGCGGTGGTGCGGCTGACGCCCCGTGACCCCGACTACGTGGTCGAGGACGAGTCGTTCTTCTTCGACTTCGTGAAGGCGCTGTTCACGCAGCGCCGCAAGACGGTGCGCAACGCCATCCGCAACACCGGCCACATCTCCGGGCTTTCGGACCCGGACGCGGTCGTCGCGGCCGTCGACGAGGACGTGCTCGGGCAGCGACCCGGCAACCTCTCGCCGTCGGCGTTCGCCGCGCTGGCGAACGTCGCTCTCGGCGTCAAACGAGGTGGGTCGTCGTGAACTGGCTGACGGCGATGGACGCGTTGCTCACCGACCTCTCCTCCATCGAACGGCTGGTGGCGTCGACGGTGGCGGTCGCCGTCCCCTTCCTCGTCATCGCGCTGGCCCACCGCGAGGTCGACCGGCGGCCGTCGCGGGTGACCCGCGTCGTCGCCGTCTTCGCGTCGCTCGCCGCACTCGCGGCCGCCGCTGGCGTGGTGGTGGTCGTCTGGGGACTCGAAGCCGCCGCCACCGAGCAGTTGAGCATCCTCGAAGGACACGCCCAGACGCTCGTCCGGGTGATGGTCACGGTTGGCTTCTTCGTGGCCGTCTACGTCGGTACCGGCGTCGTCCACCGCACGGTCGAGCGGTTCATGAAGCGGACCGACGGCATCACCGACCACCAGGCAGAGATCACGTACCGAATCCTCCAGATCTCCGTCTACGTACTCGCGCTGGTGGTGATACTCGGGTTCTGGGGCATCCAGCTCGGCGGCCTGCTCATCGGGGCCGGGTTCGCGGGTATCGTGCTCGGCATGGCCGCCCGGCAGACGCTGGGCGCGGTCATCGCGGGGCTCGTGTTGATGTTCTCCCGACCGTTCGAGATCGGTGACTGGGTGAAGATCGGGGACAACGACGGCATCGTCACCGACATCACCATCGTCAACACGCGACTCCAGACGTTCGACGGCGAGTACGTGATGCTCCCCAACGACTACGTCGGGTCAAACGAAGTGGTCAACCGCTCGCGGAAGGGCCGCCTCCGCATCCACGTCGAGGTCGGCGTCGACTACAGCAACGACATCGAGTTCGCGAGGGAGGTCGCCAAGGAGTCGATGAGCGACCTCGACGACATCCTCACCGTACCGCGCCCGCAGGTCGTCGTCAGGGAGTTCGAGTCCTCCTCGGTGCTGCTCGACCTCCGGTTCTGGATCGACAAGCCGAGCGCCCGCCGCCGCTGGCGCGCCCAGACCGCGGTCATCACGTCGGTGAAGTCGGCCTTCGACGAGGAGGGCGTGAAGATCCCGTTCCCGCAGCGGGAGGTTTCGGGGCGCGCAGAGACCGGCGGCTTCCGCGTGCGAGAGCAACCCCCGGAAGAGACGCGGACGGACGCGAACCCGCAGTCGAAAGTGGACGCGCCGGAACCCGAGGATGACTGACCTGGCGGACCGCCGCGGCGCCGAGACGGAGGTCTACCAGCCCGCCGAGGACTCGCTGCTGCTCGCGGAAGCTGCCGTCGACGACGTCGACGCGCGGGCCCGCGTGCTCGAGGTCGGTACCGGGTCGGGCTACGTCGCCGCCACCGTCGCCGACGAGACGGGCGCCAGCGTTGTCGGGTCGGACCTCAACCCGTTCGCCTGCCGGCAGGCGTTCGACCGCGGCGTCCCCGTCGTTCGTGCCGACCTGCTCTCGGCGTTCCGCGACGACGCATTCGACGCCGTGCTGTTCAACCCGCCCTACCTCCCCCGGGACGATGCCGCCGAGCGCGACGACTGGATGGAGGTCGCGCTGTCGGGCGGCGAGAGCGGTCGCGAGGTCGTCGAACCGTTCCTCGACGCGGTCGGCCGCGTGCTCGCCCCCGGCGGCGTGGTTCTGCTGCTCGTGAGCACGCTGACGGGCGTCGAGGAGGTCGTCGAGTACGCCGGTGACGCCGGGTTCTCGGCGGCCGCCATCCGCGAGGAGTCCTACCCGTTCGAGACGTTGACCGTCCTCAAGCTGAAGAAATAACCTACGGGAATATTTCTTGATGGAAAATATTAAACGCGGGTATCGCATACCGTCGGGTAGATGACCCGAATCGCCACGACTCTCGGCCTCTACCCCCTCCCCGACGACGCCAAGGAGCGGCTGTCGGACCTGAAGGGCCACCAGAAACACGACCTCGTCAGCGGCGACGAGGACCCCGCCATCGAATCCACGTACGACGACGTCCGCGAGGAACTCGTGGGCGCCCAGCAGGACGCCGGCCTCGACCGCGTCGTCGAAGGCCAGGCCCGCTGGGACGACATGCTCGCCCACCCGCTCACCGTCCACGAGAACGTGGAGGCCGGCGGCATCGTCCGCTACTACGACAACAACAACTTCTACCGCGACCCCGTCGTGCAGGGCGACCTGGACTTCTCCGGGGACATCGCCGCAGACCTCGACGCAGCGGCCGACCTCACCGACGACCTGCAGGCCGTCGTCCCCGGCCCGTACTCGCTGGCGGACCTCGCGACCGACGAGCACTACGGCGACGACGAGGAGTTCCTCGCCGCCGTCGCGGAGTTCCTCGCCGGCGAGGTCGAGGCGTTCCCGGATGCCGTCGAGACGGTGTTCGTCCTCGAACCCTCGCTCGTGACGAATCCGCCCGGTGAGGGCGCCGACGAGCGCGCCAGCGAAGCCATCGACGAGGTAGCCAGGGCCGCCGACGCGGATGTCGTCGCCCACTCCTACTGGGGCGCCCTCGAGGAGAAGGTCCACGCCCACCTGCTCGACGCGGACGTCGACGCAATTGGCTACGACCTCGTCTCGAACCACGACGACAACGTCTACAACGTGGCCGAGTACGGCACCAAGGACTCCGTCGCCCTCGGCGTCGTCGACGGCCAGAACACGCTCGTCGAGTCACCGGAGACCATCCGGGAACGCATCGACTGGTTCCAGGACGCCGTCCCCGGCGACTTCGACGACGTCTACGTCACGTCGAACACCGAACTGTTCTACCTGCCCGTCAACCGCTTCGAGGAGAAACTCGCCGCGCTCGGGCAGGCCGTCGCCCCGGAGGTGGAAGCATGAGCAACCGCGACCAGTTCCGCCCCGAGGGCCACGCGAACGACCACTTCCTGCTGACCACCGTCGTCGGCTCCTACCCGAAGCCGAAGTGGCTCGACCGCGCGAAGGACCTCTGGGAGGACCCGGACGCCGACTTCGGCGACGACGAGTGGGCCGAAGCCACCGACGACGCCGCTCGCCTCATCACCGAGGAGCACGAGCGCGCGGGCCTCGACGTCGTCGTGGACGGCGAGATGCGGCGCAACGAGATGGTGGAGTTCTTCGCCCACCGCATCGACGGCTACGAGTTCAACGGCCCCGTGAAGGTGTGGGGCCACAACTACTTCGACAAGCCCAGCGTCGTCAGCGACGTCGAGTACGACGAGTCGTGGCTCGTCGACGAGTACGAGTTCACCGCGAGCGTCGCCGAGCGCCCGGTGAAGGTCCCCATCACGGGGCCGTACACGCTCGCCAACTGGAGTTTCAACGAGGCCTACGACGACGACGAGGCCCTCGCCTACGACCTCGCGGACCTCGTCAACGAGGAGATCGAGAAACTCGTCGAGGCGGGCGCCCGCTACATCCAGATCGACGAACCCGCCCTCGCGACCACGCCGGACGACCACGCCATCGTCGGCGGCTGCCTCGAACGCATCGCCGACGGGATTCCCGAGGACGTCCGCATCGGTCTCCACGTCTGCTACGGCGACTACTCCCGCATCTACCCGGAGATTCTGGAGTTCCCGGTCGACGAGTTCGACCTCGAACTCGCCAACGGCGACTACGAGCAGCTAGACGTCTTCAAGGACCCCGACTTCACCAAGGATCTCGCGCTCGGCGTCGTCGACGCCCACGTCGCCGAGGTCGAATCCGTCGAACAGATCGAGGCGAACATCCGGAAGGGCCTGGAGGTCGTGCCGCCCGAGCGGCTCACCGTCAGCCCTGACTGCGGCGTGAAACTCCTCCCCCGTGAGGTCGCCTACGAGAAGATGGCGAACCTCGTCACCGCCGCCCGCAACGTCGAGGCCGACCTCGACGAGGGGAACATCGACGTCTCGGCGGCCGCGCCCGCCGACGACTGACGCCTCAGGCGTCCTCCCGGCGCAGTTTTTCTAGGTGGCTCCTGCAGACGACGTCGTCAGTCACCCGTTCGTACTCCTCCTGGGACTCCTCGCCAGCGGCCGTCACGGCGCCGACGAACTCCACGAGGTCGTAGTCGCCCGGCTGGCCGCAGTAGAGACACGTCGCGTTGTCGATGTCGGCGGGCACGTGCTCGGCGACGCACTGCTCGCAGATGCCGATCGCGTCACCGTCGACGAGCCGGTAGATCGGCCCCGTCTTGTTGCAGACGATACAGTCCATACGGGGCGGTCGCTCCGCCGCCGGAAGAAACCCTAGCCCGAGCGCTCGCGGACCTCGCTCGCGACGCGCCCGACGGTATCGTACTCGTCGTCGGCGTAGGCGATGAAGCGGACGTCACGGAGCGAATCGGGGTCGAACTCCAGAATCTCCTCGGGGATGATGCGGGCCCCCTCAGTCAGGTCGAACCCCGCGACGCCACAGCCGAGGGCCGGAATCACGAGTGACTCACAACCACGCTCGTCGGCGGCCGCGAGGGCGTTCCGGGTGGCCGCTCTGATGCTCTCCGCGGTGGCTTCTCCGTCGCCGTAGTGGGGCATCGCGGCCGCGTGAATGACGTACTCCGCGTCCTCAGAAATCCCTGATTTCTGATGGGCTGCGGAAATCGCTCCACGATTTCCGAACGTCGAGGTCGTAGGCGTCTGTCACCGCGACCTCGCCGAGGTCCACTGGACCCTTCGACGTCGCCTCCTCGTTGATTTCGGGGCCGGCGCCCCGGCGGAGTGCGCCCTCGACGCCCGACCCCATCTCGAGGCTCGTCCCCGCGGCGTTCACGAGCGCGTCCGCTTTCTGTGCGGCGATGTCGCCCTGGTCGACGCTGAACTGCATGGCTACTCGAAGTTCTAACTGCGCGACGAAAAAGGTCGGCGTCGCTAGTGGTCGTCGGCGTCCTCGTACACCCACGAGGCGGTACTGAGCTCCCAGTCGACGAGTTCGTCCTCGTCGAAGAAGAGCCCGATCTCGCGCTCGTTGGCGCCCTCGTCCTCGTGGTCGCTCCCGTGGATGAGGTTGTGGCCGAGGTCGTTGCCGTAGTCGCCGCGGATGGTGCCCGGAGCGGCCTCCTGGGCGTCCGTCGCGCCCATCATCTGGCGGACCTGCCGCGTGGCGTCCGCGCCCTCCCAGACCATCGCGAAGACGGGTCCGGAGGTGATGAACTCGACGAGCCCGTCGAAGAACGGCTTGTCCTCGTGCTCGGCGTAGTGCTCGTGGGCGAGCTCCTCGTCGATCTGCATGAACTTGCCGCCCACCATCTTCAGGCCCTTGTCCTCGAGCCGGGAGACGACGTCGCCGATGAGACCGCGCTGGACGCCGTCGGGCTTGACCATCACGAAGGTGCGTTCGTCGTGGTGGCTCATCTGTCAGTCCTCGACTTCCTGTTCTTCCTCGGTCCACTCCACGTCGCGTGGCTCGCGGCCGAGGTCGGCGTTCTTCTCGCACTTCGACGAACAGAAGTGCACTGTGCTCCCGTCGTTGTGGACGAACATCGTGCCCGTACCGGGCTCGATGTCGGCGCCACAGTAGTCACACGTTCGAGTCTGAACCATTACTGACCACCGATGGAGTCCGCCTCGCGGGCGGTTTCCTTGAGCTGGAGGACGTCCCCCACTCGGACGGGGCCCAGGACGTTCCGCGTGATGATGCGGCCCTGGTTCGAGCCCTCCTGTATGCGGCACTTCACCTGCATCGCCTCGCCGTGCATCCCGGTCTTGCCGACGACTTCGATGACTTCGGCGGGCGTGGCGCCCTCTTCAGATTCCTCTGCACTCATTGCTGGTTACTGGAGGTCCTCGATCTTCTGCGCGATGTCCTCGACGTCGTCCTCGGCGTCGCCGGCGTCCACGATGGCCGCGGCGGCGCTGCCGACTTCGAGGCCGGCGGCGTTGCCGAGTTCGTCCTGCGTCTCGACGAACGTCACGCCGATGCCCTTCTCGTCGGCGAGTTCGGGCAGGTGCATCACGATCTCTTCGGGAGAGACGTCCTCGGCGACGTAGACGAGCGAGGCGTTGCCGCGCTCGACGGCCTTGGTCGTCTCGTTGGTTCCCTTCTTTACTGTTCCTGTGTCACGAGCCACTTCGAGCGCTTCGAGGGCTCGCTCCTGGAGGTCGGCTGGAACGTCGTAGTCAACGTACACTGGCATATGTTGTTCACCTTCCCGCGGACGGGCTTGCGCTCCCCTGCCGGTTCGGAATCCCTGACGGCTAGGAGCATCATCGACCCTCCACAGGCTGTATCCTACTCATCCGGGTCCCTCAGTTAAAAGCGCTTTCAAAGCACGTCGCCGTGCGACGGCGAGACACGCCGGACGAAACGCCCTTCCCCCGCCTCCCCGAAGCAGGGGTCGATGAACGTCGACGCTGCGCGGGCACTGCTCCGGGAGGCCCGGTCGGCCGACGAGCGACGCCTGCTCGTCCTCGCCGGCGACCGCGAGGCGGGCCTGGACGCCGCCAGCACGCTCCTCGAGGAACTCCCGATTCCGCTCGGGGGCACGACCCTGGTGTCGACGCGGGACGCCCTCGCCTGCGAGCAGGTGGCCCCGCGGAACGCCGACCGCCTGCTGGGCACCACACGGAGCGCCGTCGTCTTCGACGCCCACCCGGACTGCCGCCCGAACGCGCTCGGCCGCGTCGTCGGCGCAGTGGACGGCGGCGGCCTCCTCGTACTCCTCGCCCCCGCACTCGACGACTGGCCGGAGCGCCGCGACGCCTTCGACGAGGGGCTGGCGGTGCCGCCGTTCGGCGTCGACGACGTCGCGGGGAACTTCCGACGACGCCTCGTCGCCACACTGCGCGCACATCCCGGTATCGCCATCTACGACGTGGACGAGAACCGGCTCGAACGCGACGGACTGACCGACCCCGCCCCCCAGCTCGCCGAACCACGTCCGGACCCGCCCGACGCCGCAGCCTTCCCCCGTGAAGCGTACGAGGCCTGCCTCACGGGCGACCAGATGAGCGCTCTGACGACTTTCGAAGAACTCGCCGAGGTCCCGGCAGCCGTCGTCGCGGAGGCCGACCGCGGCCGCGGCAAATCCAGCGTCGCGGGCCTCGCAGCCGCCTGCCTCGCCCGCGACGGGATGGACGTGCTCGTCACCGCCCCGGGTCGCCGGAGCACGGACGAACTGTTCGCCCGTGCCCGGGAACTGCTCGGCGAACTCGACGCCCTCCGGGGTGATGGCGACACCATCGAAACCGATTCGGGCGGACGAATCAGGTTCGAGAAACCCCCAGTAGCGGCCGAACTTCCGGGCGACCCGGACGCGGTGTTCGCCGACGAAGCGGCAGCCATTCCGGTCCGACTGCTCGAAGCGCTGCTCGACTGCGAGCGACTCGCGTTCACGACCACGGTCCACGGCTACGAGGGTGCGGGCCGCGGCTTCGACGTCCGGTTCCGGGACCGACTCGACGACAGCGCCCACGAGGTGACGGAGGTGGCGCTCGTCGACCCCATCCGGTACGCTGCGGGCGACCCGGTAGAGACGTGGGCGTTCCGCGCGCTCCTGCTCGACGCGCGGCCCGCCGTCGACCCGCTCGTCACCGACGCCTCAGTCGACGACGCGGCGTACGAAGCGTTCTCTCCAGAGGCACTGCTCGCGGACGACCACCTGCTCCGGGAGACGTTCGGCCTGCTCGTCTACGCCCACTACAGGACCGAGCCGAACGACCTCGCGCGCCTGCTGGACGCCCCGAACCTCGCCGTCCGCGCGCTCGTCCACGACGGCCACGTCGTGAGCGTCGCGCTGCTCGCCCGCGAAGGCGGCCTCGACACCGGCCTGCGGACGGCGATGTACGAGGGCGAACGCGTCAAGGGGAACATGATTCCGGATGTGCTCACCAGCCAGTTGCGCGACGAGGACGCCGCCGTCCCCGTCGGCTGGCGCGTGATGCGCATCGCCACCCACCACGCGGTCCGCGAGCGCGGCCTCGGTTCGCGGCTCCTCTCGGCGGTCCGCGGGGAGTTCGAGGGTGAAGCAGACTGGCTCGGCGTGGGCTACGGCGCCACCCCGGAACTGCTGTCGTTCTGGGCCGACAACGGCTACTCGACGGTCCACCTCTCGACGACGCGCAACGACACCAGCGGCGAGTACTCCGCGGTGATGCTCGCACCGCTCACCGACGCCGGCCGCGCGCTCCACGACCGCCACGCGGCCTGGTTCGCCCGGCGGAGCGCGAGCGTGCTCTCCGACCCACTGCGGGACCTCGACACGGACGTCGCGCGAGCGGCGCTGCGTGCGTGCGACGCCGACCCCGGCCTCGACCTCTCGGCCGACGAGTGGCGGGTCGTCGCGGGCGCCGCGCACGGTCCCGGGATGTACAGCGTCGACCCCGGACCGTTCCGGCGCCTCGCCCGCTACCACCTCGTCGCCGGCGACGCCGCCCTGCTCTCCGCAAGCGAGGAGCGCCTGCTCGTACGAAAACTCCTGCAGGCCCGCCCGTGGAGCGACGTCGTCGCGGAACTCGGCTTCCACTCGACGGGGCAGGCGATGCGCGCCCTCGGCGACGCGCTCCGGCCGCTCGTCGTCGCGTACGGCGACGACGCGGCGCGCGCCGAACTGGCCCGATTCACCGACGAGGATTAGGGGCAGACGGCCGAACGAGCGGACATGGAGGTGCTCGTCGCGCTCGCGTTCGTGTTGCTGGCCCTCGGCGTCGTCGGGAGTGTGCTCCCGCTGCTGCCAAGTGGTCTCCTCTCGCTCGCCGGTGTCCTCGTCTACTGGTGGCAGACCGGCCGACCGGGCCCGCTGTTGCTCGCCGGTCTCGTACTCGTCGCGCTGCTCGCCGTGGCCGTCGACTGGCTCGCGGGGTTCGTCGGGGCCCGCGCCGGCGGGACCGACACGAAGACCGCCATCGCCGCGGGAATCGTCGGGTTCGCGTTGATGATTCCGACCGGCCCCATCGGTCTGCTCGTCGGCGTGGCGGGCACCGTCTTCGCACTCGAACTGTACGAGGACCGGGACGTCGAGGAGAGCGCGCGCCGCGCAGCGTACGCCACGGTCGGCGTGCTCGCGTCCTCTGCGATGCAACTCGTGCTCACTGTCGCCATCCTCGCCGTGATGGTGTGGGTGCAGTTCGCGTAGCGTCGGCGCCCGTCACTCCACGAACTCGTCGAACAGCCCCCGGAACCGGTTCAGCGTCTCCGGCGTCACCGCGTTGCCGTCGACGGTGTACACGCCAGTGACGTCGCGGGTGCGACACGTGCCGACGATGGAGTCCAGCAGGCGGTAGACCCGGTTCACCTCCGCGTACATCAACAGGATGCTCACGCTGTCCACGAGCACCCACCCGGTACCGGGTTTCAGGTGGCCGAACCCGCGGTTGAACTCGATGCTGATACCCGTGAAGTCCATCGGACTCACGCGGTTCGACGTCCACATCGGTCCCTCGTAGTTGACGGACGACCCGGTGATGGGGACGACGCCGACGTTCCGCGTGGGGACGCCGCGCTGTTCGAGGGCCCGCTCTATCTGCGTCGGACTCCGGCCAATGGACACCACCAGGAGGTTCTCGAAGGCGCGTTCGGGGAGCATCTCGTACTTGAACTTCGTCCCCGGGAGCGCGACGAGCGCCTGCTCGCCCGCCGCGACGCCGTCGAGTTCCCCCGGTGTCTCCGGACGGAGTTCGCCCTCACTCGGCGTCATCGGCGAATCCCCCCTCGACGTCACTTGTCTCGATGCTGATGGACCCGGGTTCGATGTCGACGAAGTCGCGGACGAACAGCCAGACTGCCACGAAGTGGAGTGCGGCCGCCGCGGTCAGCACGACGAACGAGACGACGTACGGCGCCCGGGAGCCGACCAGCCCGAAGTAGAGGAGGTCGGCCCCGACCCACCCACCGACGAACAGCACGACGCTCGTCCCGAGATACAGTACGGCACGCCGGTAGACCAGCACCTGGAACCCGCGGGCCGCCGGGTAGATGAGCACTGCGGCGGAGAGCACCAGCAGTGCCGACATCCCCGTGTACGCTGCTTCCACGACGTTCACGCCCGGGCACCTCCACTCACGATGCGAGCGAGGCGGAAGGCGACCAGACTGACGGAGACGACGCCGACGCCGTAGGCGACCATCTCGACGACCAGCCAGTCTCCGCTACCCCCGAGGATGGTGATGGCGAGCGCGGCGGCGAACGCGAGTTCCATGACGGGAAGCGGTGCGAGCACGCGGCCCCACGGCGTCCCGCGGAACCCGTACGCGGCGATGAGGCTGAGCGGGAGGGCGGCGAACATGAATCCAGCCTGGAGGTAGAGGAGGACGTCGAAGACGTTCACTCCCGCTCACCTCCGAAGCCGTCGCTTGCCGTGTCTCGGGGCGATACGTAGGGGCCGTGGTCGCTCCTGGTCACGGCGTCTGTCGCAATGCGCCACCCCGCGAGACAGAACGGGACGGCGGCAGCCAGCACGAACGCGTCGTGTGCCGCCGTCGCGTCGACGGCGAGCACCGTCGCCGCTCCGCCGACGACGAGACCCATCCCCGCAAGAACCAGTGCGTACGGGTAGAGCACGACGTCGCGGTTGGTCGCCGCAGTGACCGCGACGACACTGCCGGACGCGGCGATGACGATTGACTCGGCGACGAGGAGGAGGTCGAACGCCTCGCTCATAGCGAACACCGGCCACTCGTCATCCGGACCAGTTGCACGGCGCTCGCCGTCGAAAGCGCCGCGGCGGCACCCAGGAGCACCAGGACGATGGCTCGGGCGGTAGGCGCCGGGATGGGCGCCGATCCGACGAGCGTGCTCGCGAGACCGAGAGCCACTGTCACCGCGATCGCAGCGAGCACGTTGCCGAACGCGGACCCGTAGAACTGTCTGACCGCCACCGCGAACAGCGGCAGGGACATCGAGAGCCCCACCACCGAGAGTCCCTCGACGAGCGACTGTTGAACCATACCCGGTCACGCGGGGCCACCATCAAAGTAGTTCCTGCTAGACAGTGTCAGCCGAACGAAGAGTCCCGCCGACGGGAGCCTACGGGTGGGCGTAGTAGGCTACCGACTCCGCGTCGTCGTGGCGGTCGCAGCGCGCGAAGCCGACGCGCACGAACTGCACCACAGCGTCGGGGTCGACGTCGGAGAACCCGGGTTCCGCGTAGCCGGAGACGTCGCCGTTCGGGGTGCGCATCCGCACGCGGACGTTCTCCGTGGCGGGCACCCAGTGGACCACGTCCACGCCCTCCTCGCGCACAACGTCGATGTCGGCCTCGTCGAGGTAGTCGAATTCGTCGCCGTCGAACTCGACCGGCCCGTACCCCTTCAGCCAGAGTCGGTCGCCGGCCGCTGGGAGGTCGCGCTCCTCGACGAGGACGGCGTCGCCGACCGGGATGTTCCGCTCTCCGCGGTCCTCGTGGTCGGGGTGGACGAGCGGGTGTGCGCTGTCGGGGCCGCCCGACAGCGGCACCTCGGTGGCGTCGAACTGCTCCTCGGCGCCGCTACCGCGGTCGTCGAAGCCGTCCCGCACGAAGAACTGGCGGGGCGCTTCGTCGTCCACCAGGTCGCGGTTGTTCGAGTACACCGAGGACATCGCGAGGTCGACGTTGCTCGTCGACGTCCCCAGTTCGGTCATCGCGTCCACGAGCGCCTGCCCGCGGATGCCGCGGCGCTGGACGCTCGGTAGCGTCGGCGCGCGCGGGTCGTCCCAGCCGTCCAGTTCGCCCGCGTCGATGAGCTCGCCGATGGTGGACGTCGACATCTTCACGTCGTAGGCGTCGACCTGCACGTGGCCCCAGTGGATGACCTCGGGGTACTCCCAGTCGAAGTAGTCGTAGACGAACTGCTGGCGCTTCGCGGAGTCCTGCAGGTCGATGCCGCGGATGATGTGCGTGACGCCAGTGAGGTGGTCGTCGACGCCCGACTGGAAGTCCAGCATCGGCCAGCAGCGGTACGCTGCGGCCTCCTCGCGGGGGTGGGGCGTCTCGATGATGCGGAACGCCACCCAGTCCCGGAGCGCGGGGTTCTTGTGCTCGATGTCGGTCTTCACGCGCAGCACCATCTCCCCGGAGTTGTAGTCGCCGTCGACCATCGCGTCGAACTCCTCGGCGACGACGGCCGGGTCCTTCTCGCGGTGCGGACAGGCCTCGCCGCCGTTCTTCAGCTCGGAGAACTCCCCGGCCGGACAGCTACACGTGTACGCGCCGCCCATCCCGATCAGCTGACGGGCGTGCTCGTAGTAGACGTCGAGGCGGTCGCTGGCGCGGTACACGTCGGCCGGCTCGAACCCGAGGTACCCTATCTCGTCGAGAATCTCGTCGTACGCCCACAGGAGCGGGCGCTTGGTCTCCGGGTCGGTGTCGTCGAAGCGCACGATGAACTCACCGTCGTACTCCTCGGCGTACGTCCCGATGACCGCCGGCATCCGCGAGTGGCCGATGTGCCACGGGCCGTTCGGGTTCGGCGCACACCGCATCCGGATCTCGTCGTACGCCTCGGCGTTCGGGAGGTCCGGCAGCACCTGGTCGTCCTCCTCGTCCTCGGCGTCGAGTTCCTCGAGGCGCTCGGGCGCGAGTTCACCCAGACGCTCGCGCTTCTCCTCGCGGTCCATCCCGTTGACGTCCGCGATGACCGGCGAGACGACGCCCGGAATCTCGTCGCCGTGCTCGCGGAACTCGGGATTCTCGCCCATCATCGGCCCCATGATGGCGCCGACCTGCGCGTCGCTGTCGTGCTTGAGCGCGTTGAAGAGGGCCGCCACCTCGGCCTCTCGTCGCACGCGCTCGCGAATCTCGTCGTCCATTGGTTTTGAGTTCGCCCGAGGCAGGCAAATCCGTTGGGATTTGTCGTGAGCTGAACTCGCTGTCGCGGAATGGCATACGCGCGGCCTCGCCGCGCGTTTCACCGCGAGCCGGAGGCTCGCGGGAGTTTTTAGCGTAGCTTTTTGCGAGGTGGGTTCCCGCAGGGAGCGAAGCGACCGAGGAAACCCACCGAAGTAAAAAGGTCCTCGTTTAGTAGGTCCGCTCGATGAGGTAGTCCGCGACCTGTTCGAGGCGCCGGTGGGCCTCGTTGTCCGGGAGGACGTCGAGGTGGTCTTTCCCCTCGGCGACGAGGTCCTCGGCGAGGTCGCGGGCGTACTCGATGCTGCCCACGGCCTCGAGTTCGGCGACCGCGTCCTCGATCTCGTCGTCGGTCACGTCCTCCGGGTCGGTTGCGTCGAGGAGGCCCGCGACGTCGACGCCCTGGTCGCGGGCGTGGAGGGTGATGACGGTCTTCTTGTTCTCGACGAGGTCGGAGCCCCGCTGCTTGCCGAGTTCCTCGGAGGACTGCGTGAGGTCGAGGACGTCGTCGTGGATCTGGAACGCCTGCCCGACCCGCAGGCCGTACTCGTACAGCGCTTCGACGGTGTCGTCGTCGGCGCCGAGCACGATGGCGGGGATGCTGGCGGCCGCGGCGTACAGCACCGCGGTCTTCAGCTCCACCATCTCCATGTACTCGTCGGGCACCACGTCGTCGCGGGTCTCGAAGTCGACGTCGAGGGCCTGCCCCTCGCAGATGTGGGTGCAGGTCTCGGCGAGCGTCCGCATCGCGCCGAGGCCGCGCTCGGGCGGCGCCCCGGTCCGCATCATGATCTCGAACGCCTTCGAGTAGAGCGTGTCGCCGGCGAGAATGGCGGTCTCCGTGTCGTACTCCTGGTGGACCGCGGGCACGCCGCGACGGAGGTCGTCGTCGTCCATGATGTCGTCGTGGATGAGCGTGAACGACTGGATGACCTCGATGGAGACGGCGGCCGACATGACGTCCACCGTCTCACCCGTGAGGTCCGGGAACGCCCGGTAGTCGGCGTCCCCCGCCTCGACGTCGGCGAGGGCCTCGGCGGTCAACAGCAGCATCGCGGGTCGGAGGCGCTTCCCGCCGGCCTTCAGGAGGTAGCGGGAGGCCTCGTAGAGGCGCTCCGGGCGCTTCGGCGGGAGGTCCTCGTCGATGGCGGCGTTGACCAGTTCGCGGCGCTCGCGGACCGCGGAGAGCACCGCCTCCTCGCGGGCGTTCCGGGACATCTACTCGACGAGCTGGATGGTGTTGCCGTTCTGCGTGATGTGCAGGTCGCGGCCGAGCTTGTAGCCCTGGCTCCGGCAGAGGTCGGTGTACGGCGCGAACCCTTTCGTGTCCTGGTGGGCGGGGATGACGTTCTGCGGCTGGAGCGCCTGGAGCATCTGGTAGTGGCCCTCCTCGCGGAGGTGGCCCGACACGTGGATGTCGTCGTAGATGCGGGCGCCCTGCATCTGGAGGAGGCGCTCGGACTGGTAGCGCTGGCCCTCGTTGGTCGGCTCCGGAATCACGCGGGCCGAGAAGATGACCTTGTCGCCGTCCTCGATGTCGTAGGGAGTCTCGCCGCGACCCATCCGGGTGAGCATCGCGCGGGGTTCACCCTGGTGGCCGGTGACGATGGGGAGGAAGTTCTCCTTGCCCTCGTTCATCACGCGCTTGAACGCGCGGTCGACGGACTTCCGGTGGCCGAACATCCCGAGGTCGTCCGGGAAGTTCACGCGGCCCATGCGCTCGGCGGTGCCCGAGTAGTGCTCCATCGAGCGGCCGAGCAGGATGGGTTCGCGGCCGATGTCCTTCGCGAACTCCACGAGCGAGGAGACCCGGGAGACGTGACTGGAGAACGTCGTGGCGACGATGCCGCCGTCGTAGTCCTCGACGCTCTGCATCACGTCCTTGAGGTGGCGCCGCGCCACGCTCTCGGAGGGCGTGCGGCCCTTCCTGCCGGCGTTCGTGCAGTCCTCGATGTAGCAAAGGACGCCGTTGTCCTCGCGCCCGATCTCGCGGAACCGCTTCATGTCGATGGGGTCCTCGAGGACAGGGTCGTGGTCGATGCGCTTGTCGAGGCCGTAGACGATGGCGCCCTCCGGCGTGTGGAGGACGGGGTTGATGGCGTCGATGATGGAGTGCGTGACGTGGACGAACTCGAGTTCGCAGCGGTCACCGATCTGCATCGTCTCGCCGGCGCTCATCTTCACGAGTTCGTTGTCGACGCCGAACTTCTGTTCGCCCTCGATCTGACCTTTCACCAGTTCCGTGGTGAACGGCGAAGCGACGATGGGCGCGTTGTAGCGGTGGGCGAGCTTCGAGAGCGCGCCGATGTGGTCGAGGTGGCCGTGGGTCGGCACGATGGCCTTCACGTCGCCCTCGAGGTCGCTCATCACCCGGTCGTCGGGGATGGCGCCCATGTCGATAAGGTCGAGGCTGTGCATCTTCTCGGTCTCGACGTTGTCGTGGATGAGGACCTGCGAGAGGTTGAGGCCCATGTCGAAGATGACGATGTCGTCACCCGCTCGGATCGCCGTCATCTGTCGCCCGACTTCCTCGTAACCGCCGATGGTTGCAATTTCGATTTCCATGGTTGGAATCACTGAAACCCGCTGTCTTGCGCGTCTCTAAACAGCCGCGGACTGGCGACGGCGATCTACGGCATCTTGCGGCCGTTAGCCGCCGTCGCGTGAACGCCCGCGACGCTGCTCTTGGTCATCGTTGTACCCGCGTTGTTAAAAACAGCAGGGATTGCCGGTGGCCCCAAATCGCGGGAGACGACCACAATCCCACGGAGCGAGACGGGCCTACCCCTCGATTCTCGTTCCGGCGTCCTCGCCGGCGAGGAACGCCTCCAGGTTCGCCGGGCCGAAGACGAAGGCGGACGACTCCGCGTCGAGGAGCGCTCGCACCTTCGCCGCCATGCCGCCGGTGACGTCGGTGGCGTCGCTGCCGCCGAGGGCCGCCGCGACGTCGTCGTAGCTCTCGATGGTTGGGACGACCTCGCCGGACTGGTCGAGGACGCCGGGAACCGTCGAGCAGAGGCCGAGCCGGTCGGCGTCCAGACCCGCGGCGAGGTGGGTGACGAGTTCGTCGCCGCTCAGGATCGTCGCGCCCTTGCCCGCGTGTGCGAGGATATCTCCGTGCATCACCGGGACGAATCCCTCGTCGAGCATCGCGGCGACGTGGGCTGTCGGCAGGTGGAGGTCGGCCGCCGCGTCGCGATGCCCGGCGGAGAACGGGTGGACGGGAACCGCGGGCACACCCGCCTCCGCGAGCGCCCCGACGACGGCGGTGTTCAGGCGCTCCATCGTCCCCGCGATGTCCCGGACCGCCTGCGGGTCAGTCGTCCCGTCGCTGGTAGAGACGCCGTGTTCGGCGGCGTGTGGGTGACCGAAGCTCCCGGCGCCGTGGACCACGACGAGGTCCGAGACGTCTGCCGCTCCCACTTCCATCGCCAGGTCGGCGAGCCGCTCGTCGTCGACCGTCTCTCGGCGCTCCTTCTCGGTGACGACGCTGCCGCCGAGTTTCAGGACGACCGTCATTCTGCGCGCACGCCCTCCGTGGCGAGCGCAGCGCGGAACGCCTCCTCGCAGTCAGGCGTGAGCGAGAGAGCGGTCTCAGAGCCGTCCTCGGGGTCAAGCGCGACGACGCTCCCGCCGCCGCCGGCGCCAGTCAGTTTCGCGCCGAGCGCGCCGCTCTCCCGGGCCGCCCACACCATGTTTTCGAGGGAACGCGCGGACACACCGAGCGCCGACAGGAGGCCGTGGTTGACGTCCATCAGGCGGCCCAGCGTCTCGACGTCGCCGTCGGCGAGCGCGCGCTCGCCCTCCCGGACGAGGTCACCGATTGCCTCTACAGTGTCCGCCGCGAAGCCGAACTCCTCGCGGAGCGAGCGCACGCCCGCGACCAGCTCGCCGGTGTCGTGGCTGGTGCCGTCGTAGCCCACGACGAACGGCAGGTCGGGCGCCTCGAGGGTGGTGCAGTCGTCGCCCTCCACGCGCACCGCGCCGCCCATCGCCGAGCAGAACGTGTCGGCGCGGGACGCCTGTCCCTCCTGGACCTCGTACTCGACCTGATAGGCGCGCTCTGCGACCTCCCGTGCGTCGAGTTCGACGCCGAGTTCCCGCGTCGCGGCGTCGATACCCGCTACCGCGACGGCCGCGCTCGACCCGAGGCCCGCGCCGAGGGGAATCTCGCTGACTATCTCCACGTCGAAGCCCGCGTGCTGGCTGTCGGCCGCGTCCCGCGCCTGCGACACTGCCTCGTCGACGTACCCCGTCGCCGCCTCGACGAGCGGCGTCGGCACGTTCACGTCCGGCGCCTCGTCGTCAGAGTCGCTGTACTCGACGGTGAATCCGTCGAGCGAGAGCGCGTCCGCGGACACCCGCAGGCGGTCGTCGTCGCGTTCGGAGACGGTGACGGTCGCCCGGCGCTCGATGGCGCAGGGCACCGCCGGCTCCCCGTAGACGACGGCGTGCTCGCCGAAGAGGTACACCTTCCCCGGCGCACTCGAAGTCGTTGGCATACCTCCCGGTGTGACCCCCGAGGTAACAGATGTTCCGGAACACCGCGAGCGATAGCGGCGGGTCGCTCACCTGCGAGCAGGGCTGAGCAGTCCACTCGAACGGACCGTTCCGCCCCGACCTTATGTGCACGGGCGGCGAACGGGCGACCATGCGCCCGGTCATCGACCACGTGCCGTTCGCCGCCAGCGACCTGACCGCCATCGTCGAGCGCTTCGAGTCGGCGGGGTTCGACCCCGACTACGGCGGGGAACACCCCGACGCGGGCACCGAGATGGCGGCGCTCGTCCTCCCGGACGGCTCCTACCTCGAACTCGTCGCGCCCACTCGGTCGGACCCGGCGTGGTGGGGCGAGTTCTTCGAGTACGGCGACCCCCTGGGCGGCCCCAGCGACTGGTGCGTCGAGTCCGGCAGCGTCCACGCCGAGTGTCAGCGGCTCATCGACCACGACGTGGAGGTCCACGGCCCCTCCCGCGGGAGCCGCGAACGCCCCGACGGCACGGTCGTCGAGTGGGACAACGCCTTCCTCGGGCCGCCCGACGAACACCTCCTCCCGTTCGTCGTCAGCGACCGCACGCCCCGCGAGTACCGCGTCCCCGACAGCGAACTGTACGGGTCGCCCGTGTCCGGAATTGCGTGGGTCGTCCTCGCCACCGACGACATGGAACGCACCGTCGACCGCTTCGAGCGCCTCTACCGCTTCCCCTCCCCGGAGTACGACTACGACGACGAGTACGGCGACCTGGCGTGCTTCCCCGGCCAGGACGTCGTCCTCTGTGAACCGGACGGCGGCCGCGTCGCCGACCGCGTCGCCGAGTTCGGGCCCTGTCCCGCCACCGTCCTGCTGAGTGCGGACGTCGACGACGCGCGCCACCAGCACCCCCTCGGCGACGGCCGGGAGTGGTTCGGCCGCCGCGTCCGGTTCGTCGAGGGCCTCGACGGCTACCTCGGTCTGGTCGCGCGGTAGCCACGGCCGGTCGCTGGCCGCCGGTCCCCCGCTCGCCAGTGAGCGGGACGCGCTGGCAGTTCTCGGAGATTCTGGTGACTTTCTGCACAGAGTTCGGTAAATCTCTTTCTCGGAGTCGCGCGCAGTTCTAGATATGACGAACCGCAGACGATTCCTCACCGCCTCCGCAGCCAGTGTGGCGGCAGTTCTCGCCGGCTGCACGACCGGGACCGGCGGCAACGACCAGGAAACCACGACAACAGCGCAGGCGACGGAGACGACGGGGTCGGCGGCCACGACCACCGACTCGATGGACGGGAACGCCACCGTCGCCGTCCGGTCGACTGACGAGTACGGCGACGTCCTCGTGGACAGTGAGGGACTGAGCCTCTATCTGTTCACGGAGGACGAGGGCAGCACGTCGACCTGTTACGACGGCTGTGCGGACAACTGGCCGCCGCTTACAGTCGACGGCGAACCGACCGCAGTGAGCGGCGTGACCGCGACACTGGGCACGACAGAACGCGACGACGGGTCGACGCAGGTGACCGCCGCCGGTAAACCGCTGTACTACTTCGCCGGCGACAGCGCTCCTGGCGACACCAACGGACAGGGCGTTGGAGGCGTATGGCTCCTGTTGGCGCCCGACGGCTCCCAGATTGGCGGGACGGATTCGACGACTACGACGACGGACGACGCGGGCGGCGGGTACTGACCCGGCACCAAACCGTCGTTCCCCGTTCGGTCCCCTCGCCTGTTCTCGCACAGCGACGGCGTCGCCACTGCCGAAGCGTACTGACGCCAGTTCGAGAAAGGTACTGCGTCGACGTCGGAAACGGGGTTAGAGGCCGTCCTCGAAGTCCTCGAGGGCGTACGTCGGCTCCGCGCCGCGCCGGTCGAGGGTCTCGTTGGCGAGCAACCAGTAGACGACCGACAGCGCGCGCCGCCCCTTGTTGTTCGTCGGAACGACGAGGTCGACGTTGCTCGTCTGGTTGTTCGAGTCGCACATGGCGATCACGGGGATGCCGACCGTGATGGCCTCCTTGACTGCCTGCGCGTCACCGATGGGGTCGGTGACGACCAGCACGTCCGGCTCGATGTAGCCGTCGTACTGCGGGTTCGTCAGCGTTCCCGGGATGAACCGGCCGGTCCGGGCGCGCGCGCCGACCGCTTCCGCGAACTTCTCCGCGGGGAAGCGACCGTACTGGCGGCTGGACGTGACCAGAATCTGCTCGGGGTCGTAGTTCGCCAGGAAGTCCGCAGCGGTGCGGATGCGCTCGTCCGTCTTCGAGACGTCGAGCACGTAGAGACCGTCGGTACGGACCCGGTGGATAAACCGGTCCATGTCCTTGGTCTTCTGCTGGGTACCGATGTGGACGCCGGCGCCGAGGTAGTCCTCGACGGGGATGAGGAGGTCGGCCTCCTCGTCGGACATCACGTCCTCGGTGGCCGTGGACTCCGGCTCCGGTTCTTCGGCGGACTGTTCGTCTGTCTGGACCTCGCCTTCGGCGCCCTCCTCGGAGGCAGGCTGCTCCTGCTCCTCGGGGGCGTCCTCGAGTTCGGCCTCTGTGTCGGATTCGTTCTCGCTCATGCTTCGTCCGCGATGCGGATGAGTTCGTTCAGCTTGGCGGTGCGCTCGCCGCCGACCGCGCCCGTCTTGATGAACGGGGCGTCGGTGGCGACGGCGAGGTGTGCGATGGTCGTATCTTCGGTCTCGCCGCTGCGGTGGGAGACCACGGCGTCGTAGCCGTTCCGGGTCGCGAGCTCGATGGCGTCGAACGCCTCGGTCAGCGTCCCGATCTGGTTGGGTTTGACGAGGATGCTGTTGGCCGCGCCCTCGTCGATGCCGCGTCCGAGGCGCTCGGTGTTCGTCACGAACAGGTCGTCGCCACAGACCAGCGTCTGGTCGCCGACCCTGTCGGTGAGTTCGGCGAACGCCTCGAAGGCGTCCTCGTCGAGGGGGTCCTCGACGTACGCGAGGTCGTACTCGTCGACGAGGCCGGCGACGTACTCGATCTGCTCGTCGGTCGAGCGGGTCTCGTCGCCGTAGACGTACTCGCCACCTTCGAAGCACTCCGCGGCGGCCATGTCGAGGCCCATGCGGATGTCGAAGCCGAACTCGTCGGCCACCTCACTGACGGCCTCGGAGACGACCTCGAAGGCGGTGGCGTCGTCGACCGAGGGCGCCCACGCGCCCTCGTCCCCTTTCGCCGCGGGGACACCGCGCTCGTCGAGCAGTTCGCCGACGCGCTCGTGGACGGCGGCGTTCGCGAAGACGGCCTGTCGGACGCTCGGCGCGCCGACGGGGGCCGCGAGGAACTCCTGGATGGCGGTCGCGTCGGCGGCGTGTGCGCCGCCACCGACGACGTTCCCCAGCGGAACCGGGAAGTTCCGGCCGCGGAACGCGCCACCCAGATGCTGGTACAGCGGCACACCGAGGACGTCCGCGGCGGCCTTCGAGGTCGCCATGCTGACGGCGACGGCGCTGTTGGCGCCGATCTCGGAGAAGTCCTCCGTGCCGTCGGCCGAGCGCAGCGCCGAGTCGACGCCGCGCTGGTCGCCGGCGAACTCCCGGCCCTTCAGGCGCGGGGCGACGTGTTCACGGGCCGCCGCGATGGCCTCGTCGACCGGGCGTTCGACGGCCTCGTACTCGCCCGTGCTCGCGCCCGACGGCGCGATAGCACGGCCGAACCCGCCGCTCTCTGTGGTGACCTCGGCCTCCACGGTCTTGTTGCCGCGGGAGTCGAGCACCGGGCGGAATCGGACGGCCTCGATGCGCGTCATTCAGTTCTCCCTCCGGACCGTGAACGGGAGCACCTCGGCGTCGTACTCCTCGGCCGCGATGAGGATGGGCTCCGTCTGGTCGGTGTCGACCAGGACGGGCGCCCCGTAGGACACCTGCAGTGCTCGCGCACCGATGATGCGTGCCTTCTCGTATCGATTGAAGTGCTGTAGTTCGCTCATTGGTAGGGGGAGACCACGTCGACCAGGTCCTGGTGGGAGATCAACATCCGTCGACAGCAGTGCCGGTCCACGCCGAGGTCGTCCAGCACGTCCGCTGGGTCCTCGTCGCCGTCGTGGGAGTCGGCGCGTGCCTTGAACTCTTCCCAGTACTCGCCGACGACGTTACCGCACGTGAAACACCGGACTGGTACCATCATAGCTCGATCACCTCAGCGGTAGGACTTCTGGTAGCGGGCGCGGGCACCGGGGCCGCCCCACTTCTTGGATTCACTCTGGCGGACGTCGTTGACGAGCAGGCTGCGGTCGAACTCCCGGTAGGCGTCGCGGAGCTCCGCGTCGCCGAGGTGTTCGACCAGCCCGCGGGCGATGGCGGTGCGGACCGCGTCTGCCTGACCCGCGAAGCCGCCGCCCGAGACGTCGATGTCGACGTCGACCCCGTCGCGGAGGTCCTCGCCGGCGATGCGGAACGGCTCCAGCATCTTGA
>Ga0075106_1000371_pt1 | contig 24096 bp, 18 predicted proteins | sample AntDeeMetag02WF4_FD_69796 | JGI IMG/M metagenome (GOLD analysis project Ga0075106, IMG submission 69796) | Saline lake microbial communities from Deep Lake, Antarctica - Antarctic Deep Lake Metagenome 02WF4 | ecosystem: Environmental > Aquatic > Non-marine Saline and Alkaline > Saline | place... | reverse complement strand
GACCTTTTGCTTCTCATTACTTGATAGGCTTTTGAATAGGCGTAAGATTTCGTTGCGTGGATTCATGATGGTCATTTTCACTAAGATACAAAAACCAATTGTAAGTTAGAATAGAGCCTTAATTTTTAAATAATTTGTCATTTTAAGTGCAAAATTATCGGCATCTGAGCGTTAATGTTTTTGTTTAAAATCCCTTTGGGCGACCACATTTTGAAGGCTTAAAACCGCTATAACACTTATAAAAAAATATTTGATATCCATCGTTTAGTATATAATTTAGGTTTGAGTTAGAATTAAATCAATCTTTAAAAAATTAACCATTCAACTCAAAAAAATTTACTGTGAAATTTAGGCATTAAAAATAATCAGTCTTTAAACTTAAAATTTTATATTTAACTGAATATTATTTTAAATTTAAGACTTTGATAGGCCGAAAGATAACAAAATTTTGGGTACTAAAATAAATAATTTGAATGAATTCCAAATGTTGCGGTTTTACCGCACAGTTCATTAGTTTTGTAGATATGAAAAATAATTTTGACACGCTTATCGTCGGTGGCGGCGCGGCCGGTTTTTTTACGGCAGTGAATTTAGCCGAGCAGAACTCAGGTCATTCCATTTTGATTTTGGAACGCGGAAAAAAGGTATTGAACAAAGTGAGAATTTCTGGTGGGGGGCGTTGCAATGTGACACATGCTAAATTTGAACCGCGGGAACTCGCGCAGAGTTACCCACGTGGTGAACGGGAACTCTTGGGCCCTTTTCACCAATTCATGACCGGCGACACGATGGCCTGGTTTGAGGAACGCGGCGTCGAGCTGAAAATTGAAGAAGACGGCCGGGTGTTTCCCACCTCTGATGATTCTGAAACCATTATCAGCTGTCTTGTGGATCAAGCCAAGTCAAAGGGCGTTGAAATTAGGACCCAAGAAAATGTATTGGATTTTCACAAGAAAACCAATGGCTGGGAGCTTGAAACTAAAACCAATACCTATTTCTGCGATAATTTAATCATCGCCACTGGTAGCAGCCCAAAAATTTGGAGACACCTGGAAAAGTTAAATCATTCGGTCGTTTCTGCCGTCCCCTCGCTGTTTACATTTAATTGCAAAGATGAGCGCATCTCAACTCTCGCAGGAATCGCAACTCATGCCGAAGTTTGCATTCCTTCTAAAAACCTGACTTATGATGGCCCTTTGTTAGTGACACATTGGGGGTTTAGCGGTCCGGGGATTTTAAAACTTTCAGCTTGGGGCGCACGAAAATTGAATGCCATTGATTATCAATTTGAGTTGAAAATTAATTGGATCCCGGACTATTCCACAGAAAAACTCATTGAGATACTTCAGGGTTTTAAAGCATCAAAAGGCAAAAAACAGCCCAGCGCCACCCCCCTTTTTGAATTACCAAAAAGGCTTTGGCAAAAATTGGTCGCTTCGGCAGGAATTGAAACCAGTGAAAAATGGGGCGACCTCAGCAAAGCAAAAATCCAAAATTTGGCCAAGGCCTTATGTGAAAGCAATTTTCAAATTGATGGCAAAAGCACATTTAAGGAAGAATTTGTCACGGCCGGCGGAATCGAGCTCAAGGAAGTCAATTTTAAAACCTTTGAAAGCAAGCTGCATCCCAATTTATATTTCGCCGGTGAGGTGCTCAATATAGACGCCATCACAGGCGGGTTTAACTTTCAGAATGCGTGGTCGGGGGGCTATTTGATTGCTAAAGCTTTGAGCAAGAAATTAGAAAAAGGGTCATAATGAAAAAAAATTGGTTTTTGATCGGCTTGTTTGTGGCGGTCCTTTTCGCCTTTTTGCTGCCCGAAGGGATCCAAGTTCTTCCATTTGACCTCATCACAGACATTGGCGTCGGGCTTATTTTCTTTTTTTATGGCCTCAAACTCTCACTTGGCGAACTAAAAACCGGCCTGTCCAATTACCGCGTTCATCTCTTAGTTCAATTAGCGACATTCTTACTTTTCCCATTACTGGTTCTACCCTTTTATCCCGTTTTTTCAGCCACAGTGCATGAAAACTGGTGGCTGGCGTTTTTCTTTCTCGCAGCTTTGCCCAGTACGGTTTCTTCTTCGGTGGTCATGGTTTCTTTGGCCCGCGGAAATGTTTCAGCAGCGATTTTCAACGCCAGTTTGTCAGGCTTGATTGGATTAGTATTGACACCGTTTTGGCTGCAACTTTTTATGGATTCTTCAGAAGGTTTTGAAGTGGGCCGTGTAATTTTGAATATGGTGTATCAAATTATTCTCCCGTTGATTGCAGGCTTGATCTTAAGCCCTTACCTCAAAAAAACCTTAGCCCCTTTTTTGAAAAAGTCGGGGATTTTTGACAAAGCCGTTATTGTCCTTATAGTGTATAGCAGTTTTTCGCACGCATTTGCACTCAATATTTTCTCGGAATTGGGCTTTTTGGGGTTCGTACTCATTTTGACTGGAATACTATTTTTATTCACCTTGGTTTATACCCTCTTAAGATACCTCACCAAACTATTTCATTTTTCCACAGATAATAAAATCACGGCAGAATTTTGCGGCGCACAAAAATCCCTTGTCCACGGCTCTGCTATGGGCAAAATAATGTTCCCCGCTGCGCAACTCAGCATTTTTTTGTTGCCCATTATGCTTTACCATGTTTTACAATTGGTGATCATCGCCGTGATTGCTGAACGGTATCGAAAAAAGGGGTGGTGAATGATGTATTTTGTATAATGTATAGTGTAATATGCAAGTCATCAAGTTAAAATCATATTTCGTAACTTTATAAACTCCACTTCATAAATTGTAAATCATATTTCGTATATCGTATATCGTACTTCGTACCTCGTAAATCCAAACTCACAATGAAACTAATTTTTGCAACCCACAACCCCAATAAATTAAAAGAGATTAAGGCGATGATGCCGGGTTTTATCAAATTGGGTTCTTTAGACGACATCAACTGCACGGAAGATATTGCCGAAACGGCAGACACCATTGCGGGGAATGCACAAATCAAGGCCGATTATGTTTTTGAAAATTACAAAGTCGCTTGTTTTGCCGACGACACCGGTCTCGAAGTTGACGCTTTGCAAGGAGAACCCGGCGTTCATTCTGCCCGATATGCAGGTGAGGACAAAAACGACACTGCGAATATGCAAAAATTGCTGCGTGAATTAGATGGTAAAAACAACCGGAAAGCGCAGTTTAAAACCGTGATCGCTTTAAAATCCAAGGACAGAATTCGCTTGTTTGAAGGTATTTGTCCTGGCGCAATAACCCAGGAAAAATCTGGCGAAAAGGGCTTTGGCTATGACCCCATTTTTAAACCTGACGGGTTTGAACAAACCTTTGCCCAAATGAACCAGCAGCAGAAAGCAGAAATCAGTCACCGGGGAATTGCTTTCAGAAAATTAATTGAATTTCTAAAAAAGGCTTAAACAACGGCCAAACAGCCCGATCCCGATAAAATTTAGAAAATTTCATCAGGATCATCCGAGGCCTCGCCGGCAGCTAGACCGTTTGAAAAGAAGGTGAATAAAAAGTTTAAAAACTATTTCAATTTATAGCTCAAGCCTACACCTATAACTTCACGCACCTGAAAAGCTTGAACCGCGTTATCATCATAAATAGTCTGGAAAATAAAATTGGCTGAAATATAGTCGTTCACCTTTAAATTCAGCTTGAAGGTATAATCTAAATCGACATTTTGAGGATCTTCCAAGTAATTGGAATACAGATTTAGAAGGTTTTCCACAGAAACATTTTTCATCAGCTGATAGTTAGCAATAATGCTCAAGGAAGCACCAAATTCAAACCTTGATGCTTCACCTTGATCAACGCCAAAATAATCGCCATCTTCATAACCATCAACAGTAGTGAATTTATCATCGACAAAAATAAAACGCGCAGTGGCCGGAGCGAGGTTGATTTTGAAATTCTCACTGCGTTTATAAAGAACGCCAGGACCAAATTGCAAATATCCCGGTGAAAGAAAGTGCGTGGTTTCCGTGCGCGTGGTCTGTGTATCGACCACATTTCCCGAATCTGGATCCAGGACATCCTCTTCGCCATATTTATATCCCTTTGCAAACTGTGACCTAAAATTTGTGAAAAATGAATAGAAGAATTTAGAGGCATCAATTTGATAACCCGCGATTGAATTGAGTTCCAACAGGTCATTGGTTTTTCTGATGAATGGGTCATCTTTGCCTTTTGCCAATCCATAATTGCCGAGAAATGTTGTCGTCCAGGTAAAACGGTCTTTGTTGTAAATTAAACTATAATTCAAGATCAGGTTTCCTGCATAATTAGAAGTTCCGCCGCCCCGCCATTCTTTATTAAAGGCAGCTTGGTTAAACAATAATAAAACATCACCGGAAGATTGCCAGCCTTGCTTGACCGTGTCCTGTACACTTTCATCGTCCTGGGCTCCAGCTATTTGAATGCAAAGCAGCGCCATGAACAGAATTGACAGCTTTTTCATAAATATTTTTTTTTTGGCAAAAGTAAAGTTTTATATAAAACAGGGAAACTGAGTTTGTTAAAGTCTGAATAAATAATAGTAGTCAATGCCCGTTGAGCAGGGAAAGATGTGGTTTAAAGAACAAGCCTTATCTTAATTAAAAGAGATTAAAAAAAAATTACAACTCTCGATTGATCGATAGCAACTCTTCCAAATAATCGCGTTTGTTGGAAAGCCGTGGGATTTTGTGCTGTCCGCCGAGTTTTTCGTGTTTTTTTGACCAGAGGTAAAACAGTTTTGGCTTTGCCGGGTGCAATTTCAGCAGGCTTAAAGTTGAGTTTTTATAGCGTTTAGCTTCATAATCACTGTTGAGGCTTTGAAGGGTCTCGTCAAGACTCCTTTGGAAATGTGCGAAATTATCTGGTGGGGTTTTGAATTCAATAATCCATTCGTGACCACCTTTTTTCTTTCCTTCCATAAAAACCGGGGCTGCCGTATAATCAACAATTTCACAATCGGTCAATTTCGAAACCCTTTTCAGGGCTTCTTCGGCATTTTCAATAATGAGTTCTTCGCCAAAAGCATTGATGTGGTGTTTTGTGCGCCCCGTCACTTTAATGCGGTATGGATTTGTGTTCGTAAAACGCACGGTATCCCCAATTTTATAACGCCAAAGACCTGCATTTGTCGTGATGACCATCGCATAATTGACACCGGTTTCCACTTCCCAAAGCGGAATAACTTTTTGACCTTTGGTGTTATAAGTATCCATCGGGATAAATTCATAAAAAATACCATAATCCAGCATTAACAAAAGCTCATCGCTGTTATTTTGATCCTGGACAGCAAAAAAACCTTCCGAAGCATTATAAATTTCATAATACCGGAAATCATTTTTTGGAATAAGGTTTTTATATTGGTTCTCGTAAGGATTAAAGCTCACGCCACCGTGAAAATAAACCTCAAGGTTCGGCCAGATTTCCAGAATATGGTTTTTTCCGGTTTTTTCCATAATATGGTTCAGCAACACCAGCATCCACGATGGAACCCCAGCCAGACTTGTGACATTTTCTTGTGTGGTGAATTTCGCGATGGCATCCATTTTCTTTTCAAAATCACTCATCAACGTGATTTCATTATTTGGCGTGCTGCTAAAAGATGCCCAAAACGGCATGTTGTCAATTAAAATCGCCGAAAGGTCACCAAAAATTGTTTTGTTCTCTTTATAAAGCTCTTTGCTTCCACCCAGCCTCAAGCTCTTCCCTGTAAACAATTGCGCATCGGGATTGTTGTTTAAATAAAGGCATAACAAATCCTTGCTAGCCGCATAATGGCAGTTTTCAAGTGAATCCTGGCTCACGGGAATAAACTTACTTTTAGCATTTGTTGTTCCACTGGATTTGGCGAAAAATTTAACGGTGGTGGGCCAGAATAAATTGTTTTCGCCCTGCCGCGTGCGCTCAATTGTCGGCTCAATATCTTCATATTGACAAATGGGAACACGTCGTGAAAATTCAGCATAGGAATTAATCGAAGAAAAGTCATATTTTTTACCGACATCCGTTGATTTGGCTTTGGCAATGAGGTCTTCCAGAAGTTCTTGTTGAACCTCTGCGGGATATTTTATAAAGAGCTCCATCTGGTGGATCCGTTTTTTCAGGAACCAGGACGCAATGGAATTGACGATTGGAATTGGCATAAATTGACGTATCTTTAAACCGCGTTAAAAATCGGAAAAATTCACTTCATTTCCTCAATAAAATAAGTCTTTCTTAAAATTTTTAAATCTATGAAATTTACTGGCGTCCTGAACAAAATGAAAACCAAATGCGAAACGCCCGTCCTCTACTTTATGCTTTTTGACACTGATTTTATTCAGGTCAATCAGCTTTTAGACCACAAAATCGGGCTTCACTTCAAGAGTTTTCAATGTTTAAATTGTGGAAAAGATAAGAAAATTTGGCGCCAAGGCTTATGCTATGATTGTTTTACCCAAATCCCGCAGGCCGGTGAATGGATTATGAAACCTGAACTGAGCAAAGCCCATTTGGGTCAGCAAGACCGCGATCTAGAATATGAAAAACGCGTTCAGCTAAAACCACATATTGTATATCTCGCCAATTCCAGCAATGTAAAAGTTGGCGTCACGAGAAAAAGCCAAGTCCCCACGCGCTGGATCGATCAAGGTGCCCACGAAGCGATAGAAATTGTGGAAACCCCAAACCGTTATCTGGCAGGAATCACTGAAGTGGCGCTTAAACAACACGTGGCCGATAAAACCAAATGGCGACAGATGTTGCAAAATAACATCAAAGACCTCGATTTAGTGGAAGTCCGGGATTCCCTTAAAGATTATATCCCCGAGGAAGCCAAAGATTATTATTTAGAAAATAATAAAGAAACCGAAATTAAATTTCCCGTACTACAGTATCCAAAAAAGTTGAAATCGCTAAACTTAAGGAAAACAATGGATTATGAAGGAACACTGAAAGGCATCAAAGGCCAGTATTTGATTTTTGAAGATGACACCGTTTTCAACGTGCGGAACCATTCAGGTTTTGTGGTTGATGTAGAGTTGATTCGTTGATGTGATGATTTGCTGATGTGTTGATGCGGTGATGTGTTGATGCGGTGATGTGCTGATTTGTTGATGTGATGATTTGTTGATGCGGTGATGCGGTGATGTGCTGATGTGATGATTTGATGATTTGATGATTTGATGATTTGCTAATGTGATAAAAGTAAATAAAACGTTTTATTTCAAATTTTGAAATTTGAAATTTGACATCTGAAATTTGAAATAAATTCAAGCAAATGAATTTTTTAACTGCAGAATGGCGCAAACTAGCGTTTTTTAATTATACAATTGACCCTGAAATCTTAAGACCTTATGTTCCCCCGGGAACTGAACTGGATTTATTTGAGGGGAAGTGTTATGTGAGTTTGATTGGGTTTATGTTTTTAAACACGAAGATTTTGGGGGTAAAATTTCCGTTTCACGTCAATTTTGAAGAGGTCAATTTGAGGTTTTATGTCAAACATAAAGTCGATGATCAAGAGCGCCGGGGTGTTGTTTTTGTAAAAGAAATTGTCCCGAGGAAAGCCATTCCGCTCATTGCCAATAATTTTTATGGTGAGCACTATGAAAAATCCCAGATGAACCACAATTGGGAAACTAGAAATGGGCGTTTGAAAGTCCATTATGCTTGGAAAAGCAAAAATGAGTGGCAGGATTTCTCAATCACGGCCGCAGAAAAAACCGAACACTTTAAACCGGGCAGTAAAACTGAATTTATCACCGAACACTACTGGGGCTATTCTAAAAAAGATGACACCTCCTCAAATGAATATCAGGTCAAACACCCGAAATGGAAAATCCACAGCGTTGAAAATCACGAGGTCAATGTGGATTTTGAAAAGGTTTATGGAACCCATTTCGCCTTTTTGAACCAGACTAAAATTGATTCCGTGATACTGGTGGAAGGTTCTGAAACAGCGATTGAAATCAAGAGTAAAATTAAAAGCTAAAACAAGACTTCAACCTCGCTCATTGTTGCAATTCAGCTTGACAGATTTTATTTTTTTTCTTAAGTCCTACGTTTTTCAGTCTTAGGTCTTTCAGTCCTAAGCCCTATAAAACCCGCTCTAATTTCCGCGTTTCATCCATCTGTACAATTCTTTATAAGAAGGTTTATTGCCGTGCATTAAAATCCCCACGCGGTAAATTTTAGCACCTAACCAAATCGTACAAAACATTGTTGCGATCAAAATACTAATGGAAATCACAACTTCCCACCACGGGACGCCAAATGGAATGCGCATCAACATCACAACCGGCGAAGTGAGCGGAATGTGTGAAAATAAAACTGCAATCGTGCCGTGTGGATTTTCAATGACCGAGAAAAAGCCCACATAAATCCCAAGCATTAGCGGGATAATAACTGGAAAAATAAACTGTTGTGTATCGGCTTCACTGTCAACGGCGCCACCAATAGCGGCATAAATTCCGCTGTAAAGCAAATATCCGCCAATAAAATAGACAACAAAGGCAAAAACCAATTCGCCGAGCGGCAATCTCAAAATATCTGCAAGAATTGCCTGAATTTCAGAGGTTTTTATTTCGGCAGAACCTGTTGCGGCAGGACTTCCCAACGAAATATCAAAAATAAAGCTCGTGGCGATGAGCAGTATCCCGCCTAAGATGGCCCAAATCAAAAACTGCGTAATCCCGGCCAGAGTATTTCCCGTTATTTTCCCAAGCATGAGATGAATGGGTTTTACAGAGGAAATAATAATTTCAACAATGCGGTTTGTCTTTTCTTCGATCACGCTGCGCATAATCATATTGCCATAAATGATAATGAACATCATAATCAAATAACCCGCGGCACCACCAAAAAACATTTTGACATATTTGGCCAAACTCGAAGTTTTTTCACCTGACAGGTTCTCGGTGATAATATTCACTTCGGTTTTATTGGCCTTTATGGTTTCAAGATTAACATTTGCATTTGTCAAACGCCTTTCGGTAATGCGATTTGACAAACGGTTTTCAATTTTTGAAATCAGCGATTTCGAAGGCGAATTGTTAGCGTAAAACTGAACTTTATCGTTTAGTTCAGCTAAATTTTTATCGGGAATGAACAACAAACCATCAAGGTCTTGGGCCTTGACAGAATCCAAAGCGGCATCGACCGAAAACCTGTTGTAATTTAAAAAAGAAGTATTCCCTTCTGTCCCCAGGTATTCCTGAAAAACACCAATTTCATCTTTCACCGCGATTTTATTTTCTTCCTCTTCGTTCAAGCTTGCCAAGTAAGCCACCAAAGCAATCATCGCAACAATGACGATCGGGCTCACAAAAGTCATAATAACAAACGTCTTGTGACGGACACGCGCCAGGTATTCACGCAGGATGATGAGTTTTAAATTACGCATGTTCGGCTACACTTTTGATGAAAATTTCATTTACGCTCGGCATCACTTCGTTAAAATGCGTGATTGTCCCCAAAGGCATCAATTCTTTCAAAAATTGATTTGGAGCAATGCTTTCTGGCAGTTTGACATTTGCTTTCCAGTTTCCGGCAATCGTTTTAAAATCGGCCGGAAGTAGTTCAAATTTTGATTTCAAATGCGATTCCAGTTCTTCTTTTTGATCGGTTTTTAAACTCAACTGGAATACCTGGGTCCTGAAATCTTGTTTAACATCATCAATCTTTCCATCCAGCAATTTTTCAGATTTATTCAACAGGGCGATATAATCGCACATTTCCTCTATATTTTCCATTCTGTGCGTGGATAGTAAAATGGTGGCGCCTTCATTTTTGAGCTTGATGATCTGTTTGCGGATCAAATTTGCGTTCACGGGATCAAAACCACTGAAGGGTTCGTCGAGGATCAAAAGTTTTGGTTGATGGATAACGGTGACGATAAACTGGATTTTTTGCGCCATCCCTTTAGAAAGCTCATTGACTTTTTTATCGAACCAATCGTCGATTTCCAATTGTTCAAACCAATAATAAAGCCGGTCTTTGGCTTCTTTTTTTGTCAGGCCTTTCAATTGCGCAAGGTAGAGAACCTGCTCGCCAACTTTCATAGATTTGTAAAGTCCGCGTTCTTCCGGCAGATAACCAATTTGTTGAATGTCATCGGGTTGAATGGGATTACCATCAAACAGCACTTCACCTTGATCGGGCATAGTGATTTGATTGATAATCCTGATGAAGGTGGTTTTTCCTGCACCGTTTGGCCCCATAATCCCAAAAATACTCTGTTTTGGAATCTTTAGATCGATGTTGTGCAAGGCCTGAAAGTCCCCATATTTTTTTGAAATCCCCTTTGCTTCTAAAATATGCTGCATTACCAAAGGCTTTTGGCCTGATATTAAAAAGTGAAACGGCTTAATCCTGAAAAGCTAAACTAATCCAAATCCAGTTAAAAACAAAACCCACCCCCGGGCTATTTGCGACAAGGATGGGAAAAATTGCTATGAAAAAGAAATTATCACTTAAAAAGTGATGCTCAAATATATATAAAAGTTTTGTTAAAAGCGATATTAAGAGAACATATCTTTAACTTTTTCAAAAAAGGACTTGTCCCCTTTTTTAGGATCGGGCTGAAAATTAGGTTCATTTAAATTATTTTCGAAAAATAATTTTTGCTCTTTCGACAGGGTTTTGGGCGTCCATACATTTATATGCACCAATAAATCACCTTTTCCATATCCATTTAAAGTGGGCATACCTTTGTTTTTCAAGCGCAGGATTTTTCCACTCTGCACGCCGGGCTCAACTTTAATGCGCACTTTTCCATTGACCGTGGCAATTTCTTTTGAAGCACCGAGTGCTGCTTCAGAAACACTGATGTAAAGGTCATAATGCAGATTATTTCCATCGCGTTGCAAGTTTTCGTCCTCCTTCTCTTCGATCAAAATCAATAAATCACCAGGGATTCCGTTTCCTGGGGCATCATTTCCCTTTCCAGAAACTTTAAGCTGCATCCCTTCTTCAACACCGGCAGGGATTTTGACAAAAACGGGCTCTTCAAGGGTTTGCATTCCCTGAGCATCGGCATCTTTTGGTTTTTTGTCAATCACCTGGCCAGATCCGCCGCAATTTTTACAGGGCGAGGCGGTTTGCATTCGGCCTAGAATGGTATTGGAAACCCGTGTAACCTGTCCGGAACCTTTACAGACCTGACAATCTTTATAAGTTGTTCCCTTTGCTTGGACTTTTCGTTTGACTTTTATTTTTTTATCGACACCATTGGCAATTTCTTCAAGGGTCAAGCCCACACGAATGCGCATTGTGCTTCCTTTGGCACGTCGCTGTTGACCGCCACCGAAGCCTCCAAAGCCGGAAAAACCGCCGCCGCCGCCACCGCCGAAAATATCCCCAAACTGACTGAAAATATCATCCATATCCATGCTGTGAGCACCGCCAAAGCCGCCACCGCCAGCTTCAAAAGCTGCGTGGCCCATCTGGTCATAACGCGCTTTTTTGTCAGGGTTTCCAAGGACTTCATAAGCCTCAGCCGATTTTTTAAACAATTTCTCGGCTTCGGGATCGTCTGGATTTTTATCGGGATGGTATTTTAGGGCTTTCTTTCGATAAGCCTTCTTTATTTCCGCAGCACTGGCGCCTTTGTCCAGTTCTAATATATCATAATAACCTTCTTTCATCACTGATCAATCTTCCTGTTTCAAACTTTGTTTTTAATTACTTACCAGTTACCACTTTAGGGAACCGAATAATCTTGTTGCCCAATGTAAAACCGGTTTCGACCACATCCACAATTTTGCCTTTTAGCTTTTTCTTGGGAGCGGGAATTTGGGTAACAGCCTCGTGCAATTCTGGATCAAATTTATCACCTTGTTTTACCTTCATTGGTTCAAGGCCTTTCTGTTTTAATGTTTTACTAAACTTATCGTGAATCAATTCCACACCAGTCAAAAGTTCCTTGTCTTTCACCTTTCTAAGTTCACTTATAGCCCGGTCAAAATCATCGAGAACGGGCAGCAGCGCCTGCATCAATTCCTGACTGGCAGTTTTAAAAAGTTCAACACGCTCTTTACTTGTGCGGCGTTTGTAATTTTCAAATTCCGCAAAAAGACGCATAAACTTGTCTTTCTCTTCAAAAACTTGTTGCTGAAGTTTTTCTTCTTCCGAAGGTTTTTCAACTTCATCGTCTGTCTTTTCTTCAGCTGGATTCACTTCAGACCCTTCAGCTTCCTCTCTATCATCAAACTCACCGCTATCTTGATTCTTCACCTCTTCGGCGAGTTCCTCGGCAATTTTCTGGTCTTCACTATCTTCGGCCGATTTTGAATTTTTATTACTGGTTTTATCACTCATAATTCTGCTATCAATTTAAATTGAATGAGCAAATGTATTGCCATTACCGATAAAATGCCAAATTGTCATTTTTAAGTTTAAATCAAATTAATTTAGAAAAACTCAAGTTTTGGCTTATTTTTGGCAGCTAGAATTTTTAATAAAAACGATTAATTATGAAACGAGTAGCATTCAATTCAATTCTCATTGCCTTCATAGGTTTAGGAGTGATTTCGTGTAAAAACGACAAGAACAATGAAACCGAAGCTAAAGAGGCTCAGGAAGCAAAAGAAATGAGCGAAGGTGATAGCGCCATGACCTTTAAACTAATGAAAGAGGATTCAAAAATCCTCTGGGCAGGAAGTAAAGCCGTGGGCGTTGATCACAATGGAACAATTCAACTCAAGGATGCCAAATTCCAGTTGGAAAATGGAAAAATCACTGGTGGAAAAGCCGTTATTGATATGACTTCCATTAAATCGATAGATTTAGAAGGCAAGCCTGAAAAAAAGAAAAAGCTGGAATCGCACTTGATGGGTACTGCTGAAGGAAAAGAAACAGATTTTTACAATGTCGAAAAATATCCAGAAGCCACCTTTGAAGTTACTGATTTTACCGAGAAAGAAAATCAAAAAATGTTGAGTGGCAATTTAACCATTAAAGATAAAACGAAAAACATCAGCTTTCCCGTGGAAGTGTCAATGGGAAATGATCAAAAAGCGATGAAATTGATCAGCAAGCCTTTCACCATTGACCGCACAAAGTGGGGTGTGAAGTTTGGTTCTGGATCTGTTTTTGACGATTTGACCAAAGATCAAGTGATCAATGACGATATTGAACTAACGCTCCAGCTCAAATTGGAACGCAGTTAAGACTTTATTTTTATTAAGCCTAAAACCCATTCGTGACCGGATGGGTTTTTTATTTTCCATCAATTTTAAATGTAAAAAAGAGTCTTGTTTATTTTTAAGCCAAGGGTTTATTAAGCTTTAAATAATTTTATCTTTGCCCCTCAGAAATTATTGGTTATGAAAATTTCCCTGAATTGGTTAAAAGACTTTATTGCAACCGATTGGAATGCAGAAAAAGTGGGCGAACTCCTCACTGACCTCGGTCTCGAGGTCGAAGGTATCGAGCATTTTGAATCGGTCACAGGCAACTTAGAAGGCGTGGTGGTTGGCCGTGTGCTGTCTTGCGAAAAGCACCCAGATGCTGATCGCCTGCAATTGACCACAGTTGACATCGGTCAAGAAAAACCTGTCCAGATTGTTTGCGGTGCGCCAAATGTGGACAGCAATATGAACGTTCCTGTTGCCACTGTTGGCACGACACTTTATGGACAGGACAAAAAGCCTTTTCCCATTAAAAAGGGAAAAATCCGTGGGAAAGAAAGTTTTGGAATGATCTGCGCTGAAGATGAGCTCAGCCTGGGCGATGATCACGATGGCATTATGATTTTAGAGGAAGACTTAAAGCCCGGCACGCCCCTGAATGAAGTTTTTGAAGTCACCGAGGATAAAATTTTTGATATTGGCCTCACCCCAAACCGTGCCGATGCAATGAGCCATTATGGCGTGGCCCGGGATTTGAAAGCTGGCTTGCTTCAGCAGAAAATCAATATTCCAATGGACACGCCTTCGATGAGCAATTTTCAGGTGGAAAACCGCAGCCGGCGCATTGCCATTGAAGTTGACGATTATGATTTAACGCCGCGTTATTGTGGGCTCACAATGAGTGGTTTTGAAATTAAAGAGTCGCCAGTTTGGCTTCAAAACCGATTGAAAGCCATTGGGCTCAAGCCAAAAAACACGATCGTTGATGCCACAAATTATGTGATGCACGAAATCGGCCAGCCCCTTCACGCTTTTGATGCCGATAAAATAGCCGATGATAAAATTAAGGTCAAGCGCTTAAAAAAGGGAACCGAATTCACGACCCTTGACGGCGAAAAGCGAAAATTGCACGCCGAGGATTTAATGATCTGTGATGCTAAAAAACCTTTGTGCATCGCCGGGGTAATGGGTGGAAAGGACTCCGGTGTTTCAGAAAACACCAAAGCCATTTTCCTGGAAAGCGCCTATTTTAACTCTGTTAGCGTGCGCAAAACCGCCAAACGCCACAGTTTAAAAACTGATGCTTCATACCGCTTTGAGCGCGGCGTGGATCCCCATATTACTGAATTTGCCCTAAAACGTGTCGCCCTTCTCATACAAGAAATTGCCGGCGGATTTGTCACCAGTGACCTCGATGATGTTTATCCCCGCAAAATTGAGGATTTTCAAGTATTCCTTACTTTTGAGCGGATCAACAATTTGATCGGTCAGGAAATTGACCCGAGCACGATCAAGTCTATTTTAGCTTCTCTGGAAATTAAAGTAAACAATGTCACGGAAAGTGGTTTAGGCCTGACCATTCCAACTTATCGCGTGGACGTGCGCCGTGAAATCGATGTGATTGAAGAAATTTTGAGGGTTTATGGCTATAATAATATTGAAACCAGCGAGAAATTCAACGCCTCTATTGCCAACTCTGATCGGTTTGAAGATTATAAAATACAAAACCTGATCGCGCAACAACTGATCGGGCAAGGGTTTTATGAAATGATGGCAAACTCTCTGACTTCCCCGGAATTTAGTGAAAAATTGGGCGTTCTTAAAGATGGGGATGGGGATAATGTATCTATGCTCAATCCGTTGAGCCAGGATTTATCGGTGATGCGCCAAAGCCTGGTTTTCAGTTCACTGGAAGCAGCAGCCTATAACCTCAACCGGCAACAACAGGATTTGAAATTTTTTGAATTCGGAAAAACATATAGCCATACGGACAAAAAATTTGAGGAACAGAAACACCTTTCCCTGCTGGTCACGGGAAAACGTCAGTCAGAACGCTGGAACAGCTTAAAACAGGACGGCGATTTTTTCTACTTTAAAGGACTGATTGACGGGGTATTGAGCCGTTTAGGCTTTGACTCTATAGATTATGCCCCAGTGCAAAATGAATTCTTTTCAGAAGGCAATCAAGTTAGCTCTGAAAAAAATGTGCTAGTTGAATTTGGCATACTCAAAAAGAAACTGACACGGCATTTTGAAATTGAACAAGAGGTGCTTTTTGCAGATTTCAATTGGGATATTGTTCTGGAAAAATTAAAAAAATCGACGAAATTTCTGCACGATATTCCAAAATTTCCATCGGTGCGCCGTGATTTTGCGTTACTTTTAGATGAAGGAATCAACTTCAGCCAAATTCACGAAATCGCCAATAATACAGAAAAGGAGTTGTTGAACGAAGTCGAACTTTTTGATGTGTACACTGGCGGAAATTTACCTGATGCGAAGAAAAGCTATGCGGTGAGCTTTACCTTTCAAGATGAAAACAAAACCCTGACCGATAAACGCGTCGATAAAATAATGAAAAAACTTCAAACGCAATTTGAGAAGCAATTAGGGGCGAGTTTGAGGTAAATTTCAGGATTTTAATTTTTGGGTTTGCCCCCGCTCCCCTAAAGAAGGTCTTGAAATTTATTTTGGTTTAGTTTAATTCTCAAGTTAAAACTGTCATCTTGAATACTTCGACGCTGCTCATTAGAGGCTCGTTTCAAGATATCACGCCCTGCTAAGTCAGCTATTCTCACAGCCTTCAGGACGGGTGGGAAACTGAAACAAGTCCAGCTTGACAGACTTGATTTCTTTGACACATCTAGTTCAGCTAAATAAAGTGGTTTTAATACCGAATGTGATTTGTAATGTCGCATAGATGCTTCTTAAAATCTACCTCCGTACAATACCTTTGAAGAAGTTCTATTACGGCATTATAAAAATTTATTGATATAAGACCTACAAGGTTTTAAGAAAATTGTTCGACACAAACCTTGCAGGTCGAGCTTTGCGATTTCCTGAGAGGTTTTCAAAACCTCGTAGGTCTGACTTAAATCCTGAACTTAACTTCCAATGAGCAGAAAGCCTTTAGAAGATAAACAGCCCCAAGAGTTTAACTTGATGTGCAATTTTAAAATAGAAATGGTATTATGTCAAAAAAACCACCATTTTTAAACCGTTATTTTTGAAATTTCTTCAGAAAATGTTATGCTTTATTATTCGGCAGCAAGCCTCACGTCATTGAGCTCAAAGGTTCCATCTGAGTCAGATTCACCGCTTCCTGTATATTTAAAAGCCACATAACCATTGTTTTCAACGCAGGATAAATCAACAATTCCAGACTCAATAACAGCCTGATAATTTGCCCCATCATCCACAACCCTTGCCGCTTCAATTTCTGCCCATTCTGCCATTGGGATTGTGTTTTCAGTTCCATCCCAATCGCTTGAAAATAAAACCCTCAAATTGCTGCTGTCAAAAAAACTATTAGAGGTCTCAAAAGTCAAAGTCACACCTTGGTTGGCGTTTAAATCAATTTCTGGAGTGATCAACCAAACGATATTACTGTCGTCATTAGCTTGAGAGGCATTTATTTTGGCACCGATCCCCATTGACGGGTTGTTTTCAGAATCGTAAAAAGCATTCCATATTTTGCTTCCTGTTTCGGCATAATTTGTCCAACCATTTCCCGATATAGCATCTCCCGGGTTTTGCTGTTCAAAATCATCGGCAAATAAAATTTGTGCACCCTCTTGATCAGCAAGGCCACAATCCACGAGAAGTGGGTCGCAGCGTTCGCCTTTAAAACTCAAATCATTGGGATCATTAATTTTCACGACATAGGCATCGTCTTCAAAAGTGCGTGTGAGTATCCCTGAAATAGTTCCGCTTTTGCTGGGCAATGGCAAGCCTTTAAAATCGGCAAAGGTGCTCGTGCTCAAAGTCGCGGTCGCATCTGAATTACAGCTTTCAATTGTGCGAAGGCCATCAAACTCGTCCAGGGCTTCACCAGCAAAGGAAATTGAATTTTCAACAACAGCTTCACGCGAAAATTGAACCCTTTTCAACTGAACAAAAATGTTTTCATATTCATCCGAAAATTGATTGATTTCAATCGGCAGGGGAACGATTGAATCGACTTGCGCACTTCTCACGATTTTCTTTTCAAAAACCGCTGGCACCTCTTGAAGGAAATCACCATCGGGAAGCCCCAAAGCATAAACACCATTTGAAGTCCCGACGGTAAAACCCTCGAGTTTGACATAAACTTTTCTTCCGATGTTATATTTTGTAAAAAGTGGGCTGCTTTGAATCAGCACCTGGATTCCAACTGTGGGATTTTCAGCTTTATCCTGAAGGATCAGTTCCCGGAAAAAATTTCCACCCTCATCTGATGAAACCACATAGCCCACCATATAATTCTCAGTATCTTCAAAAGTAAATTGATCGGCACCACTAAAACTGACCAGGTTATTTATTACCGATGTGATGGAAACGGTATCGCCATTCAATTGTGGTTCTTCGATATTTTTAACCTCATCGGGCACGTCAAAATCATCGTCCTGCACACAAGAGGTGAACGTGAAAAGCGCGAGGGCAAAAGCCATTGTATAAATTGAAAATTTAGTTTTCATAAGGCCCTGATTTTTAAATTAAGCATTAAAATCTTAAGTAAAGGTTTGCGTAATATGTTGTGCCATATCCAAAGAAATAGCGGTTGCCGAATAATTTGCCATTTTCCCGGGATTGATCTTCATTGAAATTCCGATAGTTTGATTTTCGCGATTGTTCAAAACCACCTGATTTATACTGCCGATCCAAAATATTGCCGATAACGGCAAAGAAACCTACAAAATAATCACCGATTTTCCAGGATTTTCCACCCACTATATTAAACAGAAAATAGTCATCAAATTGTTCTTGTTGCAGCAATTCACGGCTCCGTTGTTTATCGATACCGTTGATGGGAAGTCCATCGGTGGCCAGCACAAAATTATCAGAGCGGCGCAAGTTAGAGATATCGATATAGGCGTTTGAGAAATAATTTGCCGTTGGGCTGATCCACCAATAATCGGGCGAGCTATATTCAAACCCAAATTGAAAAGCGCGCTCTGGACCGCCGGCTACGTGATAATTTTTGAGGTTTGTTTTACCATCGCCAAAACGCAATGGGCCGTCAAAATCGTCGCTCGTCAAATACATATCAGGATTATTGGTATATGTATTTTGACCAAAGGACCCAGCAGCTTTCAGCGTAATCGTTGAGGTCACATCGGCTTCAATTCCAAATTCAATCCCGATATTGCGGCGGTCAATTCCATTGGTAATACGTTGAACAAAGGCATCTTCATTTCCTTGGCCCACACCTGCAAGGCCTTGGGTAAAAAAGAACCCAATATCGGTCCCGTCGCGAAAGCCTGTATAATATCCAGTCAAACGACCTTTGATGAGCGGGGCTTGATAAATATAACTCAGATCGGCAGTCTTGATTTTTTCTGATTCAAGGCCAATCACTGATAAGTTATTTTGCCTTGCATTGCTGTATGAGTTTCTAATGCTTGGTGCTTGTGTTAAATAACCCCCATTTAAATTGATCAAGTGCCGGCCTGTAACTTTATAACTCAATCCAGCTTTTGCACTAAAATTATTGAACTTCAGTTTTTCACCCTTTCCAAAACTGTTTTCGGGAAAGTAGCCGTTTTGATAAAGTCCATTTCGTTGATAGCTTGTTCTCGAATAATTGACTGCCGCAAAAAAATCAAATTTACTATACTGAAACTGAGCCTGTGCAAAGCCTTCATAAACTTCAGCATCAATGTTATAATTATAGTTATAGCGATCGCCTTCCTGGACAACGCGATTTGGGTTGTTCAAATCTGACTGTGCATTGTTGCTGTTATAGCTTTCCGATTGCTCACCGACCTCAAAAAAGTTATCTATATCCAAATAGCCATTTCCACCCAGAAGGTCGTTGACATAAGCATAATTTTGAGTTTTTAAATTGCGGTATTTTAAGGACGAATTTAGGGTAATGTGTTGCGTCAGCTCACTCGATAAAATGGTATTTGCCGTAAACTTTTTATCCTCGCGCACATCTTCTTTCACGATATATGTCGAATTCCCACTAATATTGTTCACGTTGGCAAAATAAAGTTCATCCCAATCAAATTGCCCATCGTTCCTGAATTTGCGCTCTGCAAAAAAAGCTTTTTGATAATCCCCGGCAGAAGGCGTGGAATCTTGCAAATAATAGCTGGGTAAATTTTGATAATAAATCGGTGAGGTGTTCCGGGCACCGCCAATGTATGCATTATTTCCATTTGGTCCTTGAACCAAGCGCGTTCCGCCATTCTCAACCCGTGAATTGCCAGTCCGTCCACTTTGGTAAGCGATATTTGTGTTCAACCTGGTTCGATCTGTAATGTCCCAATAATGGTTGAGCATAATGACAGGTTCACTGATTTCCTTCATCCGCGAATTCCTGATTTCGCCATTTTGTTTACCCCAAAATGGATTGTATTGATTCCCTTTTATGTCAAAAACCTCTTGTGTAATTGCTGTGGATTTCCCGCGTCGATTTGGTGTAAAGTAAGATGTAATGTTCAAGCTGTGGTCTTCGCCAAATTTTTTCTCGACTGAAGCCAAAAAAGAATTGGCATCATAAGGTGTGCCTTCCCGAAAACCTTCCTCGGCATAACGGCGGGAGCCCAAAAATGAGAATGCCCATCCATCCTTGAGGATTCCAGAACTATAACTTGCCATCACGCGGCCGCGATAAGACCGGTTTGAAGAGGCAAAAGAAACGCGCCCGCCCTTTCGGTATTGAGTTGCGCGCATTATGGTATTGTTAGTTCCGTTGAGGGCGCCAAAGGTATTGTCATTGGCCGCAATTCCGCGGGTGTAAACACGGTTCCGTTGCAAGTCGTTCAGGCCGCCAAAACTACTGTATTCAGGGTCGCCGTCATAAATTTTGTTCATTTCTATTCCATTGATCAGCACTTTTCCCTGTCTTTGTGAATAACCACGTTTCCGGAAAAATGTAGCGCTGAAACTATAGGCCGCAGCCCTGAGAAAAACACCTTTTGAGGATTGTAAAAGACCGGCTAAATTTGAAGCCGAACCCCGGTCGCTGTCCAGTTGACTGTCAGAAAGGCTAATGATGCTGATCTCAAAATTTTCTGCGCCCAGATCAACTTTCATTGTGAGCACTTCCATATCCAATGCCTCCCCTGCCTCGACGACAATTTCGAAACGCTTTTGAATATAGCCGTCGCGCTGTAAAATCAAAACCCGTTCGCCAACGGGAACGTCAAAATCCTTAAAAGAAAACTCACCAGAGGCATTTGTCATAGTTTCCAATGCTGTCCCTTGAATGCTCAATTTCACACCGGGAAGTGGTTCTTGAGTAGATTTATCTTTAACCACACCTTTAACCGATGTGTTTTGAGCTGAGATAGCTCCGAAAGATAAAAAAACCAAAATAAAGGTCAATAAAGTAACTTTACCCATTCTGAATTAAAGTTTTTATTTTTGGCTCTAGTTTAATTTAGCGTTGTCTCTTTAAAGTCCTTTTCGCCGTGGCGAAGAAGCCTGCCTGCCATCCTATTTTAAAAAAAATGACGGCGGGCAGGCTTTCCCCCCAAGCAGGCTTGGGGGGAGTCATTTTTTTTATTATCAACGCAATTCTAAACTTGAGCCTTATTTTTTAATAAATATCTATATTTACAATCAAATTTACAGTTTTTATTTAAATTATTATTTCATTAAAGCTTTTTAAATATATCGTGATGAAAAAAGTATCATTGATTATAATTGTTTTTTACTTAATTTCTTGTGGAACACAAAAAAACACAGAAGAAAAGAGGGATTATAAGGCGACCACCATTGCTTTTTACAATCTTGAAAATCTTTTTGATCCAATAAATGACCCCAAGAAATATGATGAGGCCAGCCCAATTATGGAAATGCCGGAAGCCCGAAGGGAAGGTGTTTACAAGAAAAAGCTGAAAAATATGGCCAGGGTGATCAATGATATTGGCCGTGAATTAACAAAAGATGCCCCTGCTGTTGTCGGACTTGCCGAAGTTGAAAACAGAAAGGTCATTGAAGATCTGCTCAATGAAAAACCCTTGAAAAACCACGATTATGGTATCATTCACTATGACTCACCTGATGAGCGGGGAATTGATGTCGCATTGATTTACCGCAAACTGATTTTCCAGCCGCTCTCCCACTCCTCGCACGAACTGATACTTTATGAGCGCGACGATCCTGATGATCGTGATTACACACGCGATCAATTACTGGTAACAGGATTATTGGACGGTGATAAAATAAGTTTTATTGTCAACCACTGGCCTTCGCGGAGTGGTGGCGAAAAAGCCAGCCGACCTTTCCGCAACAAAGCGGCAAAACTCAATAAATCCATCATCGACTCGCTTCAGGCGATTGAACCTTATGCGAAAATCATCACAATGGGTGATTATAATGACGGGCCTTATAATGAAAGTGTTAAGGAAATTTTGGGCGCAAAGGCTGAAAAAGAAAACCTCGGCTCTAAAGGTCTGTTTAACCCGATGGAAAATATGCAAAAACGGGGCATTGGGACCATCGCTTACCGCGACAGCTGGGATTTATTTGACCAGATTATCCTTTCTAAACCGCTTCTCGGTGATGATTATTCTTCTTACCGCTATTACAAAGCTGGCGTTTTTAACCCAAATTATCTCGCCAATCCCCGCGGCCGTTACCAAGGTTATCCATTTCGAAGCTTTTCAGGTGGCGGTTTTTCCGATGGTTATAGCGACCACTTCCCTGTTTATATTTATTTGGTAAAAGCAGTTGTCAAAGCTCAAAGCAATTTAAAAAAAACCGCCTCAAAATAAACAGGCTTTAGCTTAAAAAAATTTTAATCAGAACTTTTATATACCTTTGTGGGAAAGTTAATAATTATGAAACTCAACCTGACCAAGCCCCTGTGTTTTTTCGATTTGGAAACCACAGGCACAAACATCGCCAAAGACCGGATTGTGGAAATTTCCATTCTGAAAGTTTTTCCAAATGGAAACAAGGAAAGCCACACCTGGCGCGTAAATCCAGAAAGGCCAATCCCTGCCGAAACCACAGCCGTCCACGGCATTAAAGATGAAGATGTTGCCGATCAACCAAATTTTAAAACCCTTTCAAAAACGGTTTTTGATTTTATCCAAGGATGTGACCTGGCAGGTTATAACAGCAATAGATTTGATATTCCACTTTTGGCCGAAGAAATGTTGAGGGCCGAAGTTGATTTTGATATCAAAAAAGCAATGGCCATTGATGTGCAGACCATCTTTCATAAAAAGGAAAAACGCACCCTGGAAGCCGCCTATAAATTTTATTGCGACAAAGATCTCGAGGACGCCCACAGCGCAGAAGCTGACACCAATGCAACTTACGAAGTTTTAAAAGGACAATTAGAAGCCTATCCAGATCTGGAAAATGAAGTAAAATGGCTGGCCGACTTCAGTAAACACAAACGCTTTGCAGATTTTGCCGGATTTATCAGGTATAATAAGGACGGTAAAGAAATTTTTAGCTTTGGAAAACACCGTGGTAAAACCGTAGAAGAAATTCTCGACAAAGAGCCAGGCTATTACGGGTGGATCCAGCAAGCCGATTTTCCGCTTTACACAAAAAAAACACTCACGGCTATTAAATTGCGCAAACTTTCAGAAAAGTTGAATTGATATGAAAATTATCTGCGTTGGCCGCAATTATACAGAACACATCGACGAACTGCAAAACCAGCGCCCAGACTCGCCAGTCCTTTTTTCAAAATATGACAGCTCTGTTTTCTATTGCGACAAGGATTTTTATATCCCAGATTTTTCCCAAGAAATTCATTATGAAGTCGAGGTTTTAGTCAAAATTGAGAAAACGGGAAAATATATTGATCAAAAATATGCGGCAAGCTATTACAACAAAGTAGGATTGGGGATCGATTTCACGGCGCGGGACCTGCAAAACCAGCTCAAAGAAAAAGGACTGCCCTGGGAAAAAGCAAAAGCATTTGATCAATCAGCATTGATAAGCCGAAAATGGATTGACAAATCTGACCTAAACCTTGAGGACCTCAATTTTTCACTTCTTAAAAACGGGGAAAGCGTTCAGCAAGGGAATACAAAATTAATGCTATGGAAAATCGATGAACTGATTTCTTATATTTCCACTTATTTCACTTTAAAAACCGGCGATATTATTTTCACCGGAACGCCCAAAGGGGTTGGTCAAGTTCATCAAGGTGATGTTTTAAAAGGTTTTTTAGCGGAAGAAAAAATGTTTGAACTTTTTATTAAGTAATATTTAGTAATTGATTTATTACCGCTTCCCTTTTAAATTCAGGTCTTTTGATAGAAAATAATCATAGTTTTTCTATAAAATCCCCAAAGAATGAACTATCGCCAAAACAGGACGTGGGATTCTGAATAAATTTCCGCGAAATTTTTCAGAATGACAGGTTATTAAAGAGTTGCGCAGATTTTCAGAACTTGTCCGCCGGATGTGGACGACAACCAACCGCTCCCGTGCGAATGCATTGCATAATTTTTTGATTAGGAAGGAAAGCAAAAGGATTCGTACAGCCTAAACAAGACGTGAGATTCTGAATAAATTTCTGCGAAATTTTCCAGAATGACAGTAGGGACGTGAACTTTCATTCTGGATCAGTATCCGGAATCCCACCGCCGCTGCTTGGATAGTGATTTTCAGACAGTTTTTCGGTTTTTTTATTCACCTTAATTAAGCATTGCGTGATTTGTACAGCCTAAACAAGACGTGAGATTCTGAATAAATTTCTGCGAAATTTTTCAGAATGACAGTAGGGACGTGAACTTTCATTCTGGATCAGTATCCGGAATCCCACCGCCGCTGCTTGGATAGTGATTTTCAGACAGTTTT
>Ga0075106_1000364_pt1 | contig 24397 bp, 25 predicted proteins | sample AntDeeMetag02WF4_FD_69796 | JGI IMG/M metagenome (GOLD analysis project Ga0075106, IMG submission 69796) | Saline lake microbial communities from Deep Lake, Antarctica - Antarctic Deep Lake Metagenome 02WF4 | ecosystem: Environmental > Aquatic > Non-marine Saline and Alkaline > Saline | place... | reverse complement strand
AAGCGGTTGCGTGCCGGTGTCAGCCTGGAACGCGGGGCCGCAGCCGGGATTGGGATGTTCGCTGTTGGTGGCGTCTATGCCGGCTACACGGTCGCGCAGTGGGTCATCGGCGGGTACGGGACGCTCCCCTCGCTGCTGCCCGACGTCGCCGCATTCACGCTAATCGTGCTCGGACTGCAGACGCTGTTCGGGTCGTTCTTCATGAGTATCGTCGCCGAGAGTACTGCGTAGGGTCGGGCTGGCCTCACTCGTTTTATTGCGACGTCAGTTTCGAGGCGGGTCTCTGTCCCCGTGACGGAGCAGGATGTAGACGGGTGAGTCACGGTTGTTATTTCATCGATTGGATACCAGTGAACTGAGAGAGATGGTGGCCCACAGCGACCGCTGAGGCGTGTCTGGCTCTGGTCTCGACGACGACGGAAGAGGTGCTGACGGGGTTGCCAATCGGCATCCCCGACCTCTCCGCCCAGTGTTCCGACTGTGGCCGGACGCTGCGTGAGGGCGAGCGCGTCCTCGTCTATGCCTATCGGGCGGCCGAGGCGACGGAGTGGGACCTCGCTCGTTGTTACTGCCCGGAGTGTCGCCCCGACGAGATCACGACCCCGACCCTCGGAACGAGCGAAGTCCTCGTCGACGCGATGCTCGGGACGATGTCGGACGTGCGGGCGCAGACGCATCACTTCTGTCTGCGCCACGTCGAGCGCGTCGACGAGAGTCTACCCACGGAAGGGACGGCACCATGACGGACGACACGGACGAGTCCGGGATCGAGGAGCGCCTCGCCGCAGTCGAAGCCGCCGTGCGAGACTTGGAGGAGACCGTCGCGACAGCGTCGAACCGCGACATCCCGCTGCTGAAAGGCACGATGCGCTCGCTGGTCGGCGGGATCGAGACGATCGACGACCTTCCCGACGCAGGCCGGGCGTTCCAGCAGCGCTGTGCCGACCGCGAGAAGCGGCTCCGAGCGGTCGAGACGCGCCTCGAGACTCTCGGGGACGCCGGCGCGGCCAGATCCACGAAGGCCGAGAAGTACGTTTCAGTCCTTGCGTTCGCGGCCAACAAGCGCACCGGGAGCGCCAAGGTCGCGTTGTCGCCCGCCGAGATCAGGGGGTGTACCGGCGTTTCGCGGCGCTACGCCTACGACCTCCTCGAATCGATGGCCGCCGATATCGACGGGGCCCGCGTGCGGGACGCCACACGGGTCGACACCGGCTCCGGCGTGAAACGGAAGGGAAAGGCACTGCTCGTCGACTGTGCGCACGTTCACGTGGACGGCGAGGGTGTGAACCAGTTCACCACGGGCGGAGGTGCAGGCGGCGATCGGTAACTGCGTCGAGCGGGGCGACTATGGAAGCCGCGGGCCCCAATCTGACGGGTCTGGCGCGTGTGGCCGTCGACTTGCTCGGTCGATTACTCGTGGGTGTCTCTCTGGTTCGCTCGGTTACGCTCCATGAGTGCGGTCCATGCGATAGGTCCCGGACCGTGGCTGGTATGGTGAACGAGTGCACAGATCGAGGCCAGATTCCATTCTCGTTCTACCCGACGGTGGTCCTTCTACAGATTCGAGCATCGAGTTCCGTGATGTGTGACGAGGAATCCACAGAGGCCTCCCAGTCGATGGTATGGTGGTCAGCGAGAATATCCTCCAAGGCGCTGCCCGTGATTTCTACGGCCTGCGTCCCGTTTACTCGACGGTGACGCTTTTGGCGAGATTCCGTGGCTTATCGATTGCGCGGTCTTTCCTGTCGGCGACGTGGTACGCGAACAGCTGGAGGGCGACGTTGGCGACGACCGGCCCCATCTGGCCACAGTCCGGGATGGCGAACACCGTGTCCACGTGACTCGTGATGGCCGGGTCACTGGAGACGCCGATGACGGGGGCGCCGCGTGATTTGACCTCCTTGACGTTGTTCAGCGTCTTCTCGGCGCGGGTCTCGTTTGTGAGCAGCGCGATGACTGGCGTGTTCGGGGTGACAAGCGCGAGCGGGCCGTGTTTGAGTTCGCCCGAAGGGAACCCCTCTGCGTGGTCGTAGGAGATCTCTTTGAGTTTGAGCGCGCTCTCGAGGGCGACCGGGTAGCCGGCGGCGCGCCCGATGTAGAAGAACGCGTCGCTGTCGGCGTACTCGTGGGCGGTCGCCTTGATGTGGGGTTCCTGGTCGAGCACTTGCTGGACGGCGCCCGGAAGGGCCCGAAGGTCCGCCAGCAGGTCCGTCGCCGTCTTCGAGGGCATTGCGTTCCGGAGTTGCCCGAGATAGACGCAGAACAGCGTCGCCGTGGCGACCTGGGAGACGAACGTCTTGGTGGCAGCGACGCCGATCTCGGGGCCGGCTCGGATGAAGATCGTGTCGTCGGCCTCCCGCGTGACCGTGCTCCCGAGGGTGTTCGTCAGCGCGAGCGTGCGAGCGCCCGCGTGGCTGGCCTCGCGGAGTGCCGAAAGGGTGTCCGCGGTCTCGCCACTCTGGGTGATGGCGAGGACGAGCGTGCGCCAGGGGTCGCGTCCGCCGTTGAACTCGTACTCGCTGGCGACGTGGACGCTGACGCGGACGTCCGCGTGGGCTTCGAGGAGTTCCTTCGCGAACAGGCCCGCATGGTAGGAGGTGCCGCAAGCGATGATCTGAATCTCCTCGACCGAATGGAGGTACTCCGCGGGAAGGTCGACGTCGAGGTCGACGCCGGTCGCGAGCTCGTCGATGCGCCCGGAGAGCGCTTGCCGGAGCGCCCGGGGTTGCTCGTGGATCTCCTTGAGCATGTAGTGGTCGTAGCCGCTCTTGCCTGCGGCGTCGGCGTCCCACTCCAGGGTCTCGGTGTCGCGCTCGACCCGGTTCCCGTCGTTGTAGATCGCGATGTTCTCTTCTGTGAGGTGGGCGATGTCCCCGGTTTCGAGGTAGGTGACGCGGTCGGTGTGTTCGATGAAGGCGGTGGCGTCGCTGCCGATGAACGTCGCGTCGTCGCTGTGGCCCAGCAGGAGCGGGCTGTCCTCGCGGGCGACGACGATGCCGTCGTGGCCGGCCGCGGTCACGGCGATGGCGTAACTGCCCTCGAGCTGGCCCGTCGTGCGCTGGACGGCGGTCAGCAGGGAGACGTCGTCGGCGAGATGGGTTTCGATGAGATGCGGAATGACTTCGGTGTCCGTCTCGCTCCGAAAGACGTGGTCGGCGCGGAGGTCGTCCTTGAGCGCGTCGTAGTTCTCAATGATGCCGTTGTGGACGACTGCGACGTCGCCCGTGCAGTCCGTGTGCGGGTGGGCGTTTTCTTCCGTGGGTTCGCCGTGGGTGCTCCAGCGCGTGTGGCCGATGCCACACGTGACGTTCGCCTGGCTGGGCACCGGCAGTTCGTCGACCTCCCCCTTGGTCTTGTAGATGCGGAGCGTGTCGCCGGTGAGGGCGATCCCCGCCGAGTCGTAGCCCCGGTATTCGAGGTTCTTCAGTCCCTGGTGGACGATGCGTCCCGTCGCCTCTGTGCCGATATATCCTGTAATGCCGCACATTCTGTGTTACCCCCGCATGACGTGACTGTCGTCGTCGATCCGGCCCGAGATCACTGCCGCGCTGTCGATGGTCGCGTCGTTCCCGACGACGGTGCCGGGTTCGACGGTGACGTTCCCCCCGACGTCGACGTTGTCGCCGAGGAGCCCCCCAAATGTGACATCGCGATAGATGGCGTCGTCGAGAACGACGTCCGTGGTGCCACCCTCGACGGTCGTGTTCGGGCCAATGACGGTGTTCGCGCCGACGATGCAGTCCGTCACTACTGCGCCAGCCTTTAGTGTCACATCAGATAAAATTACTGCATTCTCTAATATGACGCCCGGGCCGACGCTCACGTTGTCGCCTAACGTCACGCCGCGGAGCACGGCTGCCTGTGGATGAACGACCACGCCATCGCCCAGGATGGCGGCTTCGGCGACGATTGCCGAGTCGTCGACGGTCGCCGGCTCGTCGTCCGGCGGGCCCTGGTAGGCGATGAGCGAGTCGTTGACGTCGAGCAGGTCCCAGGGCTCCGAGACGTCCAACCACATCCCCCGGTAGTGGACGGCGCGGATTCGTCGGGAGTCCATGAGCTCGGCGAGGGTATCCGTCAGGGCCTGTTCCCCGTGGCTGTTCGTCCGTCTGATCGCCGCGAAGATGTCGGGGGTAAACGCGTACACGCCCGCGTTGATCAGGTCGGATTTTGCGAGTGCGGGAATCGGGTGTTCCTCGATGCCGACGACGTCCTGGCCATCGAGTTCCACGACGCCGTACCGACTTGGTTCGTCGACTCGCGTTACACCCATCACAACGTCACGCGTAGCTTGGTGCTGTTCCCAGATTTGCGAGATGAGTTCCGCATCGATAATTCGATCGCCGTTCAAGGCGATGAACGACTCTCCGACGTGGGACTCGGCCTGGAGAAGCGCGTGACCGGTGCCTAACTGTTGCTCCTGGATAACGTAGGAGATGTCGAGGTCCCACTCCTGCCCGTCGCCGAAGTGACTCTGGACACGTTCGCGATTTGAGCCGACGACCAGAACGATCTCGGAGACGCCCGCTGCGTCGAGCCCGTCGACGAGGTGTTCGAGAATCGGACGGTTGGCGACGGGAACCATTGGCTTCGGGCGGTTCTCGGTCAAAGGCCAGAGCCGCTTGCCTTTGCCCGCCGCGAGAACGACTGCTTTCATTGTTCTGGTTGATTCATTGTCGGGGCTTAGGTCTTTTCCGTCCTTTGGGTCTTATAGAGGAAGCAGGATACCGGCGACGAACTCCCCATAGGACAGAACAGGGACCAAGAACCAGCGATTAGCGTCGTGCCACCCGTTATAAACTAAGAGGAATGCGTTGTCAAATCGATCGACTATATCACAGATTTTCTGGAAAAGTTCAGTGTGACAGGCATGATGTTGGTCATGGACGACTCAACAGACTGGACATAACGTGACTTACACGCGAGCACGGTGCGAGTGTCGTCGGATATGGTTAGTAGTACGGCTGCGAAGGAAACTGACGACACGCTGTACATCCGTGGTGAGCCGAAAATCTGGGTTGCTGCGACGGAGACGTTCACCGCACAGGTGACAACGCTGTCGCTGTTGACTGTCTATATCGGTTGGCGCCGCGGGTCGCTTTCGTCAGAGCGTGCTGGTGAGCTGTTAAAGAACGTTCGGGGGCTTCCCGGTGCCCTGCAGCAGCTTCTGGATGAGACGGCGGACTCAAGGAGGTCGCGAAGGAGTACAGTCAAGAAGACGTGTACTTCTTCATCGGCCGCCAACTCGGAAGCACAGTCGCACAAGAAGGGGCACTGAAACTCAAAGAAGTCGCGTATGTCCACGCCGAAGGCTTCGCCGCCGGAGAACTTAAGCAGGGGAGCGCTGGCGCTCGTTACCGAGGATACATCGGTACTGCCAATGCTCACGGTGGGGGCACGACCAAAGGAGACGCTCAACAACATCAAAGAGGAGGAGTCTAGAGGTGTGCCTGTGCTCGGACTCAGTTCCGAGGAAATTGCATCGAATTAGCGCGACGTCGAAATCGAAATCTCCGCACTCGTTCCGCTGGAGTCGCCGGTAGCAAACGTCGGAATTCAGCTGTTTGCCTACCACGTAGCGAATGAGCCCGGGCGTTTAATCGATAAACCCCGGAACCTCGCAAAGAGTGTGACCGTGGAATAGAACTGTTCCAGTGGCGAACTATAAGCTGGGAGCATCTTCGCTCGTAGGAGACTCTGCGGGCTCAGTCGCTACCATTGACGTACTCGCTACGAAGTCGAATTCTCCGAGAGGTAGACCTCGTACTCTCCGTTGACGTACACCCGGGAAACCTCCGAATCAGAATATAGCTTCTCGTGATCCTGCTGGGTGTACTGATTCACCGTTTCCCGGACGTTTGGCGGATACACGTAGGGAAAGACCCTATCTTTCTTCGTCGTGATCAGATAGCACTCGTTGGTCGGGCAGATCGGTTCACCGGTTGCGTACCCGAAGTGGTTGGGTATCGGAGAGTGCCTCCGATTGGCCGAAATGTGATATCGCTGGTACTGCATCATGCGACGGAGTGACGCATGACTGCTCACAAACTCCCTTTCCTTTACTTCATGTTCAAAGACCCATTCCGACCCTGACGCGGTGTACTCGGTGGTTTCTACGTTCGCTTTACCATTTTCCGGTGAAAGATGCACACCAAAGACGATGGACGGGAGTGAGAGGACCAACACTAAGCAAAGCATGATACGGATTGTTCTCTCTCTCGTGAACCGGGGATGACTGGTCAGCACCCCTCCGACAAGTAGCAGTGACGCGAACGAAAGCCAGCGCAAGCTACGAAGGGGGGTCCCAATCGGTGACATCGGACTCAATAAGATTCCACTCACGACTACCGACGCGACCATGACCGTGAGAAGCGACTTCATTTTGGATTGCTTAAAGCTCCCGAAAGAGCGGGCATACAATATTGCGAACGGAACTAGGCCATACACCAACCCAGTCGTCCCGTATCGCAGGATTCCGATTCGGAAAATCTGGGGTATCGTGAACTGATGAGTGAATGCCGATTGGATTATCCCAATAAGCGGTATCGAACTGGACCCTCGGCCTGCACCGCTACCCGAGACCGTGCTGGAACCTGGGACGAAGAACTCGACCGAGTCGAACCCTACCACCGACAGGACGAGGAAAAGCCCCCGTCGGACAATATTCCCAAATCTAATGTACCAGGTCGTGAAGATGACTGACGCCACGACGAGCGCGATAACCAGATGTGGCAAGTGACTCCTGTTGATGAAGTCGATGTCGGGACTAACGTCAAGGAGTCGAACGATCGTCACGCTGGAAATCAACACTACAACCCCGAAGAAGGTGATTGGATGACTCACAGAAATCATGATCAATATAACAGTAAGAACGACGTGCCACCGGCTGGTTGACATGTTGTTAATGGCGTACAGCAGAAGGGGAAGGAAGAAGAACGAAAAGAACGCAGGGTGAATTTTCGTGTGAAAGAACCCGTAAACGGGGAGGAGGGCGAACGGACAGACGACCCATCTGCGATTGATACCGTAGGTCCGCAGGAGGACGAACATTGAGAGCGCGTGTAATGTGAACAGGACGGTATAGATCACGTACGAGATGTGACGAACACTCACGTTGAGGAGGACAGCGAGCAAAGCACCGAACACGTGGGTAACGGGATAAAAGTTATTGTCTGGGTTTTGTCCAGTTTCGAGGATTTGTGAGATGATTCCTAGATGACGAAGAAGGTCGCCAGTACCGTAGAGATAGTAGCCCAATACTAGCGGCAGTAGCAAGATTAAAATAATATTGAAATAAAACAATACCAAGCCGCTGAATTTTAATTTTGGCCTCCTGTTGCCACAGACGAGTTCCCAGACTGAGCAGACGAGCGGGACGAACACGAAAATATAGAAGAACCAGGGCATCTCTTGGTAAAGTGAAATCGAATATCCAGTTGAGTTCACTGAGATGTTGAGTAAAACTCCGGATACTGCAGTAGATATCCAACCAATTGCCTGGATTGTCTTTCTAAAAGGCCATTCCGATAACTGCATGAAGCAAGCTATGTTAGTAAAGCACTCAATTTATATATGCCGATTGTCAGGGGGTTTTCATGGCACCAAGGGATGAGGAGGTCTCTTCCGAGAATTCCGACCCTATTCTTCAGCGAATTAAACATAATTTCACACTTTCTGCCGGGTCGAACACCATCGGTAGAATCGGAAAGACTGCTGGTGAACTCATCATTGCAAATATTGGTGGAGGGGCGGTTCTGGGAGTATACTACGTATTTGAATCCATCTATACCTTGGTTCGAAGGTGGACCGGACTGGGGCTTGGGCAGACATTGACGAAAAAAATATCTGAGGAAGGACGGTCGAGCGAGTACGCTTCTCGAGTACTTGGTGGAAGCCTGCTAATCCGATTAACTACTCTTCTGGTCGTGCTGGTGGCCGCTGGGTTTCTACACCAACAGATCGACGATTATGTTGGTATCGGCTTTGCTTGGCTGAGTCTGTGGGTTCTGCTAGTTGTATTCTTCGTATACTCGGATTATCGTTCGTACATACAGGGGGCCAAACAGGTCGGGAAGGCCAGCGTAATCGATTCATCCCAGGAGATAACCGTCGTAATTCTCCAAGTTCTATTCGTTACAGCCGGGTGGGGGAGTTTCGGTATGATAAATGGGCTCCTCCTAGGCGTTGGCATCGGCATGGTCGCAATTATTCTGAACGCTAACATTTACCCGGCAAGACCAAGACGAGACGAGATTATGGAGTTGCTGAACTTTGCGAAGTATTCGTATCTCCACTCAATTGTAGGTGGGCGAAAGCGGTGGATCGACGTGTTGATACTGGGATACTTCGTGAACAGTAGCCTAATTGGGGTTTATGGAATCGCATATTCGCTCTCTCGCGTCGGGATTACCCTGTCATCTGCCTTAGGTAAAACCATCTATCCGGAAGCCAGCGCCGCGGTAACAGGGGGAAACGACACACAACTGTCCTCTATTTTTAAATATACGATTCCGTATTCGACGGTGCTCTCGTTCCCCATGATTTTCGGAGCGTACACTGTCGGGGGCGACGTTTTGACGAGATTCTATGGACTCGATGCCATGGAGGGAAAGACGGCACTGGTGATACTAACAATTGCAATGCTCTTTTACACCATATACCAGCCCCTTCATCAACTGCTGTACGCGCTCGACAAACCGAGATCTTCCTTCATCGTAAGCCTCGTCAGCACTGTCGTGAATCTCATTACCGGCCTGTTGCTCATCCCCCAGTACGGAATAATTGGAGCGGGAGTCTCGACAGGAATATCAAACATGTTTTCGATTATAATGATCTACAATGTATTCTCCAAATCTAATCAAATCTCGATTAGCGTCCCGCTTCGACCATGGGCCAGCCAGCTCATCGCTGCGGCCGCGATGCTCATTAGTATCACGATACTATACGAGTTATTATCAACTCATAGTGTTTTTGGATTATTCGGCTTGATACTCTCGGGAGCTACGGTATATTTCATAGTACTCTCTGTCACCGACACCACATTACGAAGTCAAATTCGGACGGCTGTTCGACAGCGAGCATTATAAGGTGTTATCAAAGATAAGTGTGTATGGTGTATATGGAGTTCGATTCTAAAGTATCGATTGTTCTGTGTACGGACTATTTTCCTCCTAAGGATGGCGGAGTTGAAACAGTCGTGCAGAAACTTGCGACGTCACTCTCTGAGAAAGGCGCCGAGGTCACGGTGCTCGCACTGAGCGGTTCGACGGATACGAATACCGAAGCGTCGTTCAACGTCGCCTATGTTTCTTCAATTGAGTTGACAGGATACATAGGTTTGCAATCCAAGCTATCGATGCGGTATCCGTTCGAGTTCTATAAACTGGTGAATGATATTGACCCCGACGTTATCCACCTGCACAATCGGTTCTTCTTTACAAGTATCGCGTCGGTGTTGGCGTCAGCTTTCTCTCCGAGCATTCGGGACATACCACTGGTCACGACTTTCCACCTGGGAGATATAGGTCATCTGGATGGACTTGGGGGAGTGGTCGCAAGTGTTTACGACAAGATGGCCACGAAAGCCTTGACGACTAAGAGCGAGTCCGTTATCACCGTCAGTGACTCTATCGTCGATGAAGTTCTACCCAACTCAACGAAGAGCGTCGTCGTCCCCAATGGAGTAGATGCCAGCGAGTTCACCCCCGGGAGCTTCTCGGTCGACAACCCAACCGTACTATTCGTCGGAAGGCTTGTGGAAAACAAGGGCCCCCTAGAATTCGTCCGCGCTGCTGAAAAACTACGCAACGCACATCCGGAAGTCACCTTCAAGATGATAGGAACCGGGCCGCTACAAGCGAAGATAGAGGAATCCCTCCTCGACCATGGCAATTCGGACCTGCTCGAAACGGTCGAGTATGTCGAGAGTATGCCGGAGACGATGGCCGACGCAGACATCTTCTGCAGACCGTCGTACTCGGAGGGTCTCCCTCTGACGCTGCTGGAGGCTATGGCCTCTGGATTACCTGTCGTCGTATCAGACGTCGCAGGAGTAGGTGATATCCTAGACGACGGCGACACAGGCCTGCTGGTCAAACCAGGAAACGTCGACACGCTGGTTTCAAATCTGGATTACCTCCTTGAAAACCCAGATGAGGCAATCGCGATGGGCGAGCGAGCCCGGGAGACCGTTCTCGACGGGTACACGTGGGACTCTCGTTCGGAGAGTGTCGTAGAAATATATTCAGAAATACTTAAGTCGGACTAAGCAGCTTCCTGAACTTCGCACGAGTATCGGACAACCGGTGGCCATCGTCGATTGTCCGTGATGCGGAACGATGCATTTCTTCCAAGTCAGCGGTATTCAGGAGTTGCAGCAGTACGTCAGCAACGTCGGCGGGGTCCGGGTCTGGATCCAGCAAGAACCCGTTGTCGCCATGGCGTACGAGTTCTGGCACGCCACCAACCGTCGTCGCTACGACGGGAGTTCCGCAAGCCATGCTCTCGAGCAGAACCGTAGGTAGGCCTTCGGAATCCGATAACAGGACGAACGCTTGCCAGTGATTATAGAACTCCGGAATCTTGTCGTGGTCAATCCAGCCGTGATACGTTATGAACTGGTCTTCGAGATCGAGTCCTTCGGCAAGCGGACCGACGCCACCGAGCTCTAATTCGATTACCTCGTCGGACCGTTGATTTGCAATCTTGACAGCGTCAACGAGAACGTCTACTCCTTTGTGGTCTGTCATGTGTCCGATATAACCCACTTTTCGCGGACGGTCCCGGATTGAGGTCTGTACGTCGAACGAATCATCGATATGGAAGTGACCGACCTCAACTTTGTCCTCGAATCGCCCGATTCCGAAATGGTCAATGCACTTCTCTGTGGGGACGATGATACGGCTACAGAACATGTTCGGCAATTGATTCAGTGCTATTTCTTCCAACCCATCGCCTCGGAGTGAGGGCCCCCCGTGAAATCTCACCACGAATTTCCCGAGTAATCTCCCTGCCAGAGCAGGCCCTGGATATCCCATGAAAAGGACTATTTTTTCATATTCGCTCCGGTACCTGAAACACAGGAACGCCAAGAACAACTGAACGTATAGATGATTGAGAGCATGTTCCAGGAGGTTGTCAGGGCTATCAATCCTATCAGTGGCCTGCGTAACCTTCATTTCCTCCTCAAAAGCAGACGGTTCACCACTACAGATTATGCGGACAGAATCCGAGATCGGCATGAGAACCTCAAGGAACTTCTCATTCTTAAGACTCGTTCCGGCTTGATTGCTGTCAATATTTGTAATCAATAGAACGTCGCCCACGGAGGTCATATTGGGTCTCGCTCACTGCATAGGCTTAAAACGGTTCATTAACGCGATGGAACAGTTCACTAATCCCAACGAAGTGATACCGGACAAGTTCCACCGAGGGGCGATTAGCAGTCTGTATGCGCCGAATATCGCGCGGTGGGTACTCAAACTGAACCATCTGCCGGCGAGACTGGCTTTGTTCTTCCGCGGCGTGGGTCGGCTTTCTCGTGTATGAAGGGAGACGACGAACGTTCCGATGGAACGCTAATACCGAAATCTTCATTCAGCTAAGAAGGCACCAAAGATTATGGATTTATCATATATCACTTCGGGATCCGTTTCCTCACACGAAGACTTCGAATCGGAGGATCTGAGCGGGACTGAATCACAGATTTACGGCGTGTCGAGAGAGCTGGTACAGAGTGGTCACAGCGTCAGCATTATCCGTGCCGGTAGTGAGTCGAGCGGTCCCGTCAACGCAGAAGGAATCCAGATTTATGACGTCCAAGCACCGGAGTATCCTACGGAAGTGGGAACGATACTGTCGAAGCTGATCTTTTCTCGGCGAGCTGCCGACAAGATACGAGAGCTAAACCCCGACTTGGTCAATGTTATTATGAAGTATCCGACCGTATTCATATACAACCTGCAATACCCAGTCGTCCATTTCGCGTTTAACAATCCTGCCGACTTGCGACATACGAAGCCTTGGTTAGCCCGAAACGTCACTGGATTCGTCGAATCACGGATTGCGAGGAACGTTGATGGAATGGTCGTGCGCAATCCCAATGTCAAATCGTGGGCTGAAGAACATTCGAATGGGGAAGTAGTCCAGATCCCGACCGCAGTCCATCCGGAAAAGTACACTGACGACGGCGACGAGAAATACCTGCTATACGGTGGTAGATTGAGTAGTGAGAAAAATATCGGGCATCTGATTCGAGCCTTTTCGTCTCTGGGAAGTTCGATTCGAGGGGAGTATACCCTCGCGATAGTGGGCGAAGGTCCGGAGAAAGCTTCACTCAAATCACTGGCCGATAACCATGGCGTAGCGGACTCTGTAAACTTCTACCCATGGCTCGAAAAATCGGAATTCGTAGAGGTAATCAGTAGAGCCACATGTGCGGTCCTACCGTCCGAGTACGAAGGTATGCCGGTGTTTGTTCTGGAAGCAATGGCATGTGGGAAGCCAGTGATTGGTAGTGATATACCCGGCATAAGGCAATTAATAAGCCATGGAGAGACAGGCCTGTTGTTCGATAAACGGGATATTGCGTCGTTGACAGCCAGAATAGAGAGGCTCCTCTCTGCTCCACGTGAACGAGAACGCTTGGGCCGTAATGCCCGAAGACGGGTCCAGACAAAGTACAACTTCGCCGACGTCGCAAGCCAGTACCTGGCCCTATACCGGAAACTGACTTCCAATGAGTAAGAGTTCGTGTATCGGGTTGTTCTCGTCAGACTTCGCCTGGAAAGAGCCGTTTTCGGCAAAAGATCTCGACAACTGGGGGGGAGTAGGAGAAGCAGTATATCATATAGCTCTGGAGCTGAACGCTCGAGGCTACGATGTCGAGGTTTTCACATCTTCCTCCGGGAATTATTCGAAAACTGAGTATCAAAACGTTACTGTCCACAAGTACGGAAAGACTATCCCATTTGCTGATTCCAAACTTTCACTGGAACTGGTGTACCGACACCTGAGAGAGGATATCGATCTGATTCACGTCCATCGAGGCTTGCCTCCGGGCGCAATCGGCGGCTACCTACATACTCTCATTTCGAGGAAACCTTTCGTCTTCACCGCCCATGGTGACCTACACTATTACGAGGGTCTGGTTAGAACGGGACTGCTAGCAGGATTTGAAGCCCTCTCCACGCATATGTTAGAAAGAGCAGACGTAGTAACAACAGTCACTGAAGAATTCTGCGCCAACTCATCGTACTTGGAAAGCTATCGGGATGAGACCAGAGTCGTTCCAAACGGGGTCAAAGTACCGAACCTCTCTGACGCTGAACTCAAAACAGATAATTTAGACCCTCATACCAATAATACTATCCTCTTCCTTGGAAAACTTGAATCGAGAAAAAACCCACTGGAGCTAATTCGAGCGATACCAATAGTTCGAAGTCAATTCCCCGATTCTCAGTTCGTCTTTCTGGGAGAAGGAGAACTCTCCAAGGTCGGCTTGGATGTAGCTACCGATATTGGTGTGGGTAAGTACGTTAGATTCCCCGGTTTCGTTAGCGAAGACGCCAAAACGGAGTACTTGCGCTCAGCGGACGTATTCTGCCTACCTTCACGGAACGAGTCGTTCGGCTTGGCCGCGATAGAGGCTGCTTCTTACGGAACTCCGCTGGTTCTCAGTGACATTCCTTGCTTTAGACAATTATTTGATGATGCGGCGCTGTTCGTGGATTCTAATAGTCCACAGGAAATCGGAGAGACGATATCTCGGATATTGAACACAGAGAGCCTCCGACGTGAACTGTCTAGAGCTGCTCGAGAGCGGGCCGAACAATACTCTTGGCAATCAGTTACCGATAAATACGTAACGATATATCAATCACTACTGAGCTAAAGCTCTTTAGCAGAGATTCTTAGTACTGTAGTCCAAGAACCATTCGTGCAAGAATCCAATCCTCGGAACGTCGTCGTGCTGGTGATGGACACAGCTCGCGCCAAGACTGTATTTGGGGATGAGGGGCCGGACTTTTCGACCTTGTCGCAGCTGTCCGAATCAGGAGAATACTGCCGGACGGCATTCGCAGACGCCCCGTGGACTCTCCCCTCTCACGCCTCATTGTTTACGGGAACGCCCCCCTCAGTACATGGCGCTCACGCGGGACATAAAGGACTCGCTGACAATTTCACGACCATGGCCGAAATATTCTCCCGGAACGGCTTCCGCACCGGTGCATTCACGAACAACGCCTGGGTGACGGATGATTTCGGCTTGCTCCGCGGCTTCGACGACACGTACCGCATTTGGCAGTTCATGCAATCAGACGTGGATCTCGGACCTGCCGCCCTCGAAATTAGCAAGCTAGATCTACTTAAGAGTATTTCTTCGAAATTCGTCCAGGGAAATCCACTGAAAAACATAATTAATGCACTGTACGGCCAGTTTTTCTACAGAAACTCGGACTATGGTGCTAAGAGAACTAACAAGCTCATCCGTCAGTGGATAGCGTCCTCGGAAGAGCCCTTTTTCCTCTTTGCAAATTACCTCGAGCCGCATCTTGAGTATCGGCCCCCGAAGCGATATGCCTCGGAATATCTCACCTGTGACTACGAAGAAGCGATGGATATCCCTCAAGACCCCTGGGACTTCCTCTGCGGTGAAACTAATATAAATGAAGAGTACTTGGAGCATCTCAACGAATTATACCGGGCAGAAATCGCATACCTCGACCATCGGTTAGGGGAGCTCATCGACTGGTTCAAAGACAATGGTTACTTTGACGACACGCTTTTTATAATCGTTGGAGACCATGGTGAAAATATCGGTGAGCACGGTCTAATGGACCATCAATACTGTCTGTATGACAGTGTGCTCCGAGTGCCCCTGATAGTTCGTGGCGGTGGGTTCGGGGGGGGCCAAGAAATAGAAGAACTGATACAGCTCTCAGACATCCTTCCGACGCTCATGGATATATTCTGCATCGACGACGATGCCAGGTCCAAGATGAAAGGTCAATCATTTGCACCCCACTCAGACACCCAGCGACGGAGTTTTACGCTCAGCGAATATCTCGCTCCGCAACCATCGCTGGAAACCCTGAAAAAGCGGTATGATTCTATACCAGGTAGGGTGAAGGGATTCGACCGCAAGTTGCGGTCGATACGAACATTAGAGCATCGGTTGATACTGGGTACAGATGGCATGGTTGAGCTGTACGATGCCTCCAGCGACACCGACGAGCAAGCGGACATTGCTGCCCAGAACCCGGACCTAGTCGAGAAACTCAAACAGGAAATGTCACAGCGTTTGCCTCCACTGGATACGATGAGTGATAGTTCGGAAGGACTAGATATTGAAGACGGCGTCCAGCGGCACCTGGAAGACCTGGGGTATCTCTGAACTATACCTCCTCTAATTGGTGCAACGACAGTACTCGGTCTCGAATTCGTGCTTTCTCGCGATACTCCGCGAACCTGTCTCCGGCTGATGATTCAACAAGAGCCTCATCAATGGCAGTTCCGTCGAAGTTCTGCCCTGGGGCATAGCCATGCATCTTTAGAATCGTTGGTCCCACATCGATTATGTCGTGAGACGACTCGGATACAGACGCATTCTGCTTGATACTGGGTCCGTGAGCGATAAGTATTCCCTCTCTCTCGTGAACGCCTGAATTCGGCATTGCCTCGGTTTTCTTCTTGAATTTCGGTCCATTTATATCGCTCTTACAGTATACGCCTTCAGATGGCTTGAGAACTAGATCTGGGGCCAGATCTTCAAACGTTCCCTCGTAGAGTTCTTCCCCAATCTTCACCTGCTCAAAGGCTTGTTGTCCGTCCGGCGTTTCCAGCGACAGAAATACCTCTCTCAGTTCACACACCAGATTCTCGTACTCTGAGACCGAGACCGTGCCGTGCTTTTCTCGACCCTCCAGATTAAGGTATATATTCGGCATCACGCCGAAGCTGTACGCGCGAGTGGTGTGCCAGTTGAACGCCTCCCCTATATGTTCATTTATAGGCATCTTCTCTCGCGCAGCGTCCTGAAAAATCCTCGGCACAATCGTAGTGATTTGTTCATGACTGAGATACTGCTTGACGATGTTATGGACCTTAGTGAGGATTGAACCAGAGAGGTCAACTTCGTAGTCCAAATATCCTCTTTCTTCTAGAACTGAATTGATGTTCACTTCCATTCGATTTGGCTGGAACCCGTGGTCGCTAACGATGAACACGTTGGCGTCTGAATCTAGCTGTCGTCGTAAATCAGCCAATACAGAATCAACCTGTTTATAGATATTCAACACGACGTCCTCGTATTCACTGGGCTCATGAGCGGGATGTGTTTCGTCCATGTACGCCCAGAAGTGGTGTTGAATGTGGTCTATCGCATTGAACATCAGGAAATACATGTCCAAGTCAAATTGTCTTAGAAGCTCTTCGTAGAACGCCCCTCTGTCCTCGACTCTCCGTTTCACGCCCGAAATAATGTCCTCGTTGTCATCTCTCCAGTCGATTCTGTAGTCATACTCCTCCGGCAGGTCCGCGCTCAGGCGTGGGGGGTCACAAATTTGTTCTTCGTTGATTCGAGCAAGGCTTCCCTGAACGAAGAAACCATCTGTATCGTGATACGGTATCAAGGGTATAGAGGCCAGTCCAATCTCCTCGTCCATGTACTGCCAGAAGAACCCCTCGAGCGACTCGCGGGCGTCGTTCAGCTGAAATTCCATCGTAGCGGGGTCACGATTCATGAAATCGTATATTCCGTAAGCCCCGGGATTCTGAGACGTAGAAAAGGCGGGCCAGGCCACGGATGTGGTGGGCGGATCCGTGCTTATCAGCTTTGAACTATAGCCCTCACGAATGAAAGTCGATAATGTTGGGAGCTCGTCGATGTTTTCCTCGATAACCCGGAAGCTCGCGCCATCGAGACCGATAATAATAGTCTTCATTATTCCAAATAACCGAGAGACTTGAGATTCTCTCGCGCTGCTTCCTGATCCGAGTCGCTGTCTGCCGTCTGATCAGATAGTGCTGGGTTTTCAGATACTACAAACTTCAGAACGTACTCTGTATACTCTTCGACCGATTCGAACTCGGATTCGTCCACTCTCTGTTCGACACTTTCGTAAATGTCTTGATCTATTCCGATTCTGGGCATGTTCATTATAAAAAGGCACGGTGGATTATAGTTTTCGAAGTCCTCACTTTCCTTCCAGAAATATATGTACAAATATGATGTGGCTTAGGTTAGGATTCCATTATCCATACCTCCGAGGAAGAGCCGATTACTGGATCGGGATTCTGGGGCCTAATGCCAGATGAGCGTTCTTTAGTGTGGTGGACCACCAAGAAACGGACTCATTTCTGTCCTCAAGAACGACACTGGCAACTGTACAGAAGTCCCGGCGCTTATGACTGTCGAGGCACCCGTATCAAACCCACGAATGATGCGATGTGGCAATTCGTCACTCCCGGGCACGTCACCTGAGTTCGATTTTTATCATGTCCATATCTAGCGGGTGTTCGGGGTAGGCCACTTGGCAGACTTCCAACCCATACTGGGTCCCCAGATCCCTGAAAGTCTCCATCGTGTACGAGTAGTCGTCCGACGATTCTATCGACAATGAAGGTACCGCGATATTTTCCTCGCCAATATGAACAGATGCAAAAAACACGCTTTCCTGGTTCATGATGGCCGATACGTGCTCGAAGCACTCGGGGATTTCCTCTTTAGGCAAGTGCGTAAAGACTGATTGAGCGAAAATGTAATCGAACGTCTCGTCCTTTAATTCCTCAAACATTAGGTTGTTATTAACCAGTAGGTTTGGCTCTTTCTGATTCAGTAACTCTTCTTCCCGCAAGATCTCTTTCCCGGCTTTAATCGCCTCTTCGGAGATATCTATCCCGTGATAATTGCTTGGTTGTAAGTATCGAATGGAATGGATTCCACCACGTAGATTCCCACATCCGATGTCCAATAATTCGTCTTCGGGGGACAGGCCGTTCCGTTTGAGAAATTCGAACTGGGCGATGCCTACATCGGAATCCCAGTCATATGCATACCCCTCTCTTATTTTCCTGTTTTGGAGATTCTTGTAGAATTCCGTATAGCTTTGTGAGGTGAATCTATACTTTATATAATAATAGGAATTTTTGATTTCGGTCGCCGATTTAGGTAATCGGTGGTAGAGTTCTCTAGCAGCAGCAGCTGGATTCTTGGCTGCTTTCCTAATAGTCATGAGTAGGCTCAAATTTATTCCCTGCTAAAAAATGTCTTTCGGCAGTCCTGTAGTTTCGTCCCGAATCTTAAGGGCGTTGAAACCAGTTTAAAATACCAACTCATTCGGATTTTAGTTTTTAAGATGCTTACCGAGGCCACGATTTTTCCCATATTCCCTCAGCAAACTACGGACCATTACGGCAAGATTTTTATTACATGTCGCACGCCAGAATCAATTAACGATTGAAAAGAGAATACATCACATCGGTGGCTTTTTAATCCATTATAGTAACTCATTATCTGAGTAACCAATGACTATCCTCATCACTGGCGCCGACGGCTACGTCGGCTGGCCTACGTCGCTCCGGATCGCCGCCCATACAGACGACCGAGTGCTCCTCGTCGACAACTTCGCACGCCGCGAATGGGTCGACGAAATCGGCTCCGTCTCAGCCACCCCAGTCGAATCCATCGAAACACGCCTCGACGCAGCCGAAGAGACCCACGAGATCACGAATCTCTCGTTCGTCGAGGGCGACCTTACGAACAAATCGTTCGTAGACGAACTCCTCGCGGTCCACGAGCCAGAAACGATAGTCCACACTGCTGCCCAGCCCTCCGCGCCCTACTCCCAGATCAACGGCGAGCGCGCGAACTACACCCAGCACAACAACCTCCAGGCGACGCGCAACCTCCTCTGGGGTCTGGAAGAACACGACCTCACGGACACGCACTTTATCGAGACCACCACGACCGGTGTCTACGGCGCGCCGGAGTTCCCCATTCCCGAAGGCGGTGCGACAATGGAAAACCAAGGCGAACGTGACGACGTCCCCTTCCCCGCGATGGCGGGCAGCTGGTACCACCTCACCAAGTCACACGACGCGGCGAACATGCGCCTCGCCCACCAGCAATTCGACATTCCAGTTAGCGACGTCCGGACCGCGATCGTCTACGGCACCCAGACCGCAGATACGCGCGCAGACGACCGTCTGAACACCCGCTTCGACTTCGACTACTACTTCGGCACCGTCACCCACCGTTTCGCGGCCCAGGCGGTCGCCGGTTACCCGGTCACCGTCTACGGCAAAGGCGAACAACGCAAGCCCTTCATCAGCCTCGAAGACACCGTCGAAGGCCTCGCCCAACTCGCACTCGCGAACCCCGAGGACCGCCGCGACGACTACGTCGTCTACAATCAAGTGACGCGCGCGATCAGCATCGTCGAGATCGCGAAAACCATCGCCGACGTGGGCGCCGACTACGGTCTCGACGTCGCGGTCGAACACTTCGAGAACCCCCGTGACGAGGACGAAACCCACAAGATGGAGATCGAGAACGACCGCTACACCACGCTCATCGGCGAGCAAGCACAGGACTTCGAGAGCGGAATCGACGACGTCCTCGACACGCTCACCGACCACGCCGACGTTATCAAGGCCCACGAGGACCGCTTCCTCCCGGGCGTCCTCGAGGACCGACTCGCCGACGAGTAACCCCATAAACCCACGGTAATGAACCCGTTTCAATTTCGCAGTGTTTTAAGCCGACATCCGGTCTTGAGCGTGGTATGCGCATCTTAGTGACGGGCGGCTGTGGCTATATCGGGAGCGCGTTGCTCCCCCAGCTCCTCGCAGCAGACGAGCGTGACGTCGAGCACGTCACCGTCCTCGACAACCTCAACAGTGGTACCCCGCGGAACCTCATGGGGACCGGCCTCGGAACGACCGACCGGCTGGAGTTCCAGCGCGGCGATGTCCGCGAGTACGGCGACGTCGAGGGGGCGATGCGAAACGTCGACACCGTCATCCACCTTGCTGCAATCACCGGCGCGGCGAGCACGCACGACCGTCGCGAGGAAACGTTCGACGTCAACCACGAGGGCACTGAGAACGTGATCCGCGCTGCCGGGAAACTCGACGTCGAGAACGTCGTCTTCGCCTCCTCGTGCAACCTCTACGGTCGCGCGGCTAGCACCGACATCGACGAAACCACCGAACCGGACCCGTTGAACCCGTACGCGGAAGCGAAGTACGAAGCCGAAACGCGGCTTCGCGAGGCGAAGGCCGAGTACGGTTTCGAGGCGACGGCGCTCCGGATGAGCACGAACTACGGGCATGCCCCCGGCGTGCGATTCAACCTCGTCGTGAACTACTTCATCTTTCGCGCGCTCAGTGACCGGCCCCTCACCGTCTACGGCGATGGCAGCAACTGGCGACCGTTCATCCACGTCCAGGACGCCGCCAGCGCGTACAAACACGCGGCCTGTAATCCGGATGCCTGGTCCCAGGACGTCTACAACGTCGGTGCCAACGACCAGAACTATCAGATCGAGACCATCGCGGAGGTCGTCCAGGACGAGCTTAACCACGACCTTGAGATCACGTACCTGAAAGACGAACACCCAGGGCCATCCTACCACGTGAACTTCGACCGCCTAGCCGAGACCGGCTACGAGCCCGAGTACACGCTCCGGAAAGGCGTCCGCGAACTCGCCGAGCAGTTCACCAGCCATCGGCAACTCACCAAACCCTCTCCAAACTAACCGCATGACTACACCGAACCCAGACCTCGACGAGCCGCCACAAATCGCGATTACAGGCGCTGCGGGCTACATCGGTAGCCGCGTCGTCAAACTGCTCACGGACCACCACCCCGACTGGGAGTACGTCGCCCTCGACAACTTCTACCTGGGCGACGTCCGCAGCATCGGCGACGTCGACGTCGAACACGTGGACATTCGCAACCGCAGTGAACTCGAAGCCGCGCTTGAGGGCGCGGATGTCGTCCTTCACCTCGCCGCAATCAGTGGCGTCGACGACTGCGAGCGGAACCAGGACCTCGCATACGATGTGAACGTCACCGGCACGAACAACGTCGCGTGGTTCTGCCGGAAAACTGGCGCTGCACTCGTGTTCCCGTTCAGCATGGCTGTCCTTGGAGACCCCCAGACGTTCCCCATTACCGTTGACGACTCGAGGGACCCGTTCAACTGGTACGGCCGCACGAAACTCCTGGGCGAACGGGCGATCGAAGCGTTCGCCGAGGACGCGTTCCCCGCCCACCTGTTCCTCAAGTCGAATCTCTACGGCGAACATGCAATCGATGGCCAGCGTATCTCTAAGGGGACTGTGATCAACTTCTTCGTCGACCGCGCGACGAACGGTGAGCCTCTAACCGTCTACGCACCCGGGAGCCAGTCCCGAAACTACGTCCACGTCGACGACGTCGCCCGCACGTACGTCCACAGTACCGAACGACTGCTCGACCAACTCGAGGCTGGCGCGACCGGCGTCGAGAAGTTCGAGATCGCCTCGACTGAGGACCCCAGCGTGCAAACCGTCGCCGAACTCGTTCAGGAGATCACCGCAGCAGAGCGTGGCGAACACGTTGGCGTCGAACTCGTCGAGAACCCGCGCGGCGACGGCGAGACGCTCGTCGAGGACTTCACGGTCGATATCAGTAACACGCAGTCCGTCCTTGGCTGGGAGCCCAAACACACCGTCGAGGCCACCGTTCGAGACCTCCTCCACGAGAAGAACGAGTAGCTACCGACTGATTCCTGCCGCCACGCCAACGGTTTAGGGCTGGTCTTCGCTCGGGTACTCGCCGCTACTTTCGTACGTCCAGATCAGTTCGAAGTAGCGCTCGAGGCCAGCTACGAACGAGCCGTTTTCGGTGACTGCGGCCTGGCGCTTGTGCAGCGGGACGTCTTTCTCTTCGACGAGCATGATAGCTGCACCCTGTTCGTAATCCATACTGGGATCGATGACTGTGCCCCGCCACGGCAACACGCTTTCGCTAAACCGCGTCTCGATGCCAGGGTACGTGTCGTGGATGTGTTCGACGATCTCACGCTGAACTGACTGGTTTTCAGGTGAGAGATAGCTTGGATGTAGGAATAGGATTCGAACCGTACAGCCGTCGTCGACTGCGCTCGCCAGCGTCGGTTCGACTGCATCGAGGTATTCGAAGCTCTTGGTGATGATGTCGATTCGCTCGTCGGCAGCCCGGTACAGCCGGCGGGTTTCTTCCTCACTGGCGTCACCGACGTCGACGACGTAGAACAGCTCTTCCGTCGGGGTGACCTCCTCGCTGGCTGATTCGTAGACCGGCTGGAACGCCTCGACGAACTCCTCTCGGATACCGTCGACGTCGGCCTGATAGCTCTCGAAATTCTGCCGGTACGTCTCGATCGCACGGTCGAGGATTTCGGCTGGCGCCTTCGGTTGGTACATTTTCGGCCGCCCTGGAATCACCTTGATGTAGCCGTCGGCGGCGAGCGAGTCGAGCACGCCGTAGATACGGGCTTTCGGGATGCCAGTCGCTTCGGAGAGGTCCGGCGCGGTCGTCTGGCCCAAGATGAGGAGGTGTTCGAGTGCCTGCTCTTCGTACTCCGTCAGACCGAGTTCTTCGAGGAGGTCCGAGGGGTCGTTGCTCATTGCCTCTTTTTGGATAGGACAACGAATAAAACGTCCCGCTCGGACGGCGAGTGTGAGAGTAACGACACATTTATACGAAATGGGTATGTTGGGTTACTCACACAATGAGTAACTCCAAGCGGGACGACGCTGAACATCTCCAGAATCTTGAGGATGGGGCTGGCTGCACGGAAATATGGGAGAAACTAAGCGAACAGCGTGCCCGTGACGACGACGACGACTAACCTCCAGTCACTGTTTGACCTTCTCGTCCGAACCGCCACCAGACCGTCTAAGTCTATCCGTAATCATTTGTGCGAAACAGAAGGTCTGACGGGTTCGGACCCATTGGGCAGATATTCTGTATGACACTCCGGACAGACGAGTACGAACGATTCTGCACGGAGTTTGACAGCGCCATGAACATCAGTATTGCAAGCAGGGCAACGTTCCATACATCACCAATCGAGCACCAGCGTGTTGGTTAAAGGGTTCATAAACTGGTTGAGAATGCGACTTATATCGGGTTTTCTAGGTATGGGCATACGAGGTTAATCATAGGCCTGGAAGTGACCAGCAGCCGTGGCTCCTGTTTCGGTGAGCCGCATCCAGTGTTTCCACAGACTTACCATCTCATTCGAACTACCCAAGACCGTGACTGTCCTGCACAGACGAATCGTCGGTGTACTAGCATTGGTATGCCTTCTAACTGGGCTCTGCATATAGGCTGAAACGATCAGTCCGAATCCAGATGCGAACCGGTATCCTGGCACGGACAAACTTGTTGAGGATTACTACGTCTACGTCGGACAGCAGGCACAAATTGGTGGGACGATCGTCGCCACTGACCCTGTCGTAATCGAAACCGGGGACAGAACCGATAGACTCGAAGTGACCGTCCGTAACGTTGACCAGCACATAACGGAAGGGGAATCACTCGTGATCATCGGGACAGCCCGTGACGGAAAAACCATCGTCAGTGACAATACGGTCGTAGACGAGCCGTGGGAGCTACAGTACATGTACATTGTGTCCTTCTTCGGGGGGCTCTGGGTACTGGTTCGTCTCGTGAACGGCTGGCAACTCAATCGGAATCGCTGGACGGTAGAACCACGCGAGACACCACACATCACTTGGCGAGAGGGTGGCCATGACTGACCTGCTCACCCACATCTTGGTCGGGTATCTCCTAGGGACGGTACTCACCGTCGTGCTCGACCGAAGCCAACCTGGAACGACAGTAGTCATGATCGGCGCCATCCTGCCAGACCTCACGAAGATCGCGTTCGTCATTCCCGATGCGAGTATAGAGAGGCTGCTAGGTCTCCTGTTTTCGTGGGAGGCCCTCCACACGCTCGGTGGCGTGCTCGTGACCGCAGCCGTCGGCGGCCTCCTCCTCGATCGCACGCACCGTCGAACCGTGGTCGCGCTCCTCCTCGTAGGTGCCGTTTCGCATCTGTTCTTGGATGCGCTTCTCATCAAGCCCTCAGGCTATGCCAGCGCGCTCTGGTGGCCGTTCACCGCGGCCCAGTTCCCAACACCTGGGCTCTACGTGAGTTCCGACCGCTGGCCAGCGGTGGTTGCAGGCGCCGCGGCGTCCTCTGTCTACATGTGGACGGCCTATTTAAGTAGATGATCAAGGGATGGTCGTCTTTTGCATCGCTGCCGCTCACCACACCGGTGGGTGTGAATGGCGCGGGGATCCCCGCGCCAGACTGAACGCTCCACTGGGACGTAGCTGTCGTCGGTCTCGATCACCAGC
>Ga0075106_1000361_pt1 | contig 24451 bp, 24 predicted proteins | sample AntDeeMetag02WF4_FD_69796 | JGI IMG/M metagenome (GOLD analysis project Ga0075106, IMG submission 69796) | Saline lake microbial communities from Deep Lake, Antarctica - Antarctic Deep Lake Metagenome 02WF4 | ecosystem: Environmental > Aquatic > Non-marine Saline and Alkaline > Saline | place... | reverse complement strand
TCCGGATCCGGGCGACGCTCGACGCCTACGAAGGCGACACCCGCGTATTTGCCCACACCTGGGACCGGAAAATCCCGCGCGACCTGGTCTGATCGGTCGACTTCGGGGATGCGTGCCGTCAGGCGCCGCATCCCCGCGGTCGAGGCCGAACCCCGGACAGAAAAAACCCCGGCAGGCTGGACCATACCGGGGTTTTCCTGATACCGGCAGTTACGGTACCGGTAGTTCAGCGACGAATCACCGTGCCGTGCCGAATTCCTCGGCCAGGCACTGCAGCACTTCCTGTCCACTGTCGCCGGTCATTTCGACGAACTTGTCACGAACGCCCATGCTCGCCTCACGGAAGACGGCACGCTCGTCCTCGCTCAACTCGATCATCTCCATGTCCGGCTTGGCCTGCTTGATCTTCTCGAGGCGCTCCTTGTTGTACTGCGCCTGGGTTTCGAAGATGTAGTCGGCCATGCTATCGACGACCTCGTCGAGCATCTGACGACGGTCATCCGACAACCCGGCATACCAGTCGCGATTGCCCACCACCGTGGTGGTGAACTGCTGCTGGCCGGCCCAGACCATGTAGTCCGTCACCTCGTAGAACTTCATCTCCTCGATGGCGAAGATCGGATTCACCTGGGCATCGATCTGACCAAGCTGCAGACCGCCATAGACCTCGCCATACGGCATCGGTGTCGGCTCTGCACCGAATGCCTGATAGGCCGACACGAGCAGCGGCGAGGTCATGGTGCGCATCTTCACGCCATTGAGATCGCTCGGGCTGCGTACCGGCTTCTGGGTCGTCCAGACCATGTCACCCTCGGGGTACATGGTCAGCAGTTCCAGCCCTTTGCTGTGGAACTCGTCTTCCAGCTTGCCGTAAATGCACTGGCTGTCCGTGAGCACATCCTTGTTCACCTGGTTGTCCTGGGACAGCAGGTAGGGAATATTGAAGACGTTCATCTCCTTGATGAGTCCGCCGAGATGGCCGGGTGACGCGTTGGCGAGCTTGAGCACGCCCTGACCGGTCATCTCGGCGATGTCCTGCGAAGTCCCCAGGGTACCGTACGGATAGATCTGGACCGTAACCTCGCCGTTGGACCGCTCCTCGATGCGATTCTTGAACTCCTCAGCGTAGGCATCCTGGACGCTGCCATCGACTTCCTCGAGGGCGAACTTCCACGATTCAGCCTGCGCCCCCTGGGCAAAAAACGCGGCCGCGAGCAGCGTTACTGCCGCTGCAACGGGCTTTCGACTGTTTTTCGTCTGCATCATGATTCTCCATCGTCCTGGCAATCAGCCATGGAATGCGCCACCCCCGCACAGCGGACGGTGATGCTTTGCATCATACCATCCACCCGGTGGGCGGCCTTGGCTCCGTAGGGAACCTGTGCTCGACTCTAGCCCTTTTGCCCGCGGCTGCAAACCTTCACGATGGCTCTCCCAGCCCACACCGAAATTCCTGCGACCCAACGGGATCTTTGCAAAAAAATCATCCACAGCACGCCCCGATGTAAAAATAATTGCCAAAGGAGCCTCCATGGGGAGGCCGCTCGTTGACGGTAGCAAGCCGTTGGCCTATAACCGACAGCCATGCGTTCGCCGTCCCCGGTATCCCCGCCCGGGCGACCCTGGTTCCCCGACAACGTCCTGGACAGACGCTTGTCGTATCGCCAGAGTGGATGGTGTTACAGTCATTGCGTACGATCCGGGCGCGGGTCCAGTACGTTTCGAGGGCACGATAACAATGACGAATACCGAGCACTCCGGCGGCAGTACAGGTCCCCTCACCACCATCGGCCGCGCAATCGGCGCAACGATCCACGGCGTCGATCGCGGCATCGCCCACTTCGAGGCGATCGTCCTCTCCTACGGCGTATTGATCATGGCCTTCAATTCGATCGCGAACGTGATCGGGCGTTTCGTGTTCGGGCGAAGCATCTACTTCAGCAACGAACTGAACGCCTTCCTGATGGTGCTCATCACCTTCATGGGCCTCGGCTACGCGGCCCGACGGGGACGCCATATCCGCATGTCGGCGATCTACGATCAGCTGCCCGACATCGGCCGTAAGATTCTGATGATCGTGATTTCCGTGGTCACCGCCGCGGTCATGCTCGTGCTCACTTACTATGCCGTGAGCTACGTCCACCGCCTGTACGAACTCGAGAAGGTCACGTCATCACTCCGCTTTCCAATGTGGATCATGTACCTGTGGGTGCCGCTTGGATTCCTGATCGCCGGCATCCAGTACGTCCTGACGGCGTGGCAGAATCTCCGGTCGTCCGAGGTCTACGTATCGTACGAGTTCATCGACAGCTACGGAGAGAGCGATGAAATCACGGGCTGAGAAGGCCCCGGCGGCCGACGCCATCGCGCTCGCGCGCGCCTTCGGGGAGGTTGGCCGATGAGTATCGGTGCCGCCATGCTTCTGCTGATGATCGTGCTCCTGCTGCTCGGGTTCCCGATGATGATCCCGCTGCTGGGCGCGACCATGCTCGGTTTCTTCGTGTACTTCGCGGGCATGGAGCCGAACATCATGATCCAGCAGATGATCGGCGGCGTGACGCCGGCGGCGCTGGTTGCCGTGCCGATGTTCATTTTCGCGGCGGACATCGTCACCAAGGGATACTCCGCCGATCGCCTGATCGATATGGTGATGCGGTTCGTCGGCCATATCCGCGGCGGTCTCGCGATCACGACCGCCGTCACCTGCACCCTGTTCGGCGCGGTGTCGGGTTCCACCCAGGCGACCGTCGTCGCGATCGGCGGCCCCCTGCGGCCAAAAATGCTCAAGGCCGGGTACGGCGACTCGTTCACGATGGCACTGGCGATCAATGCCAGCGACATCGCGTTCCTGATCCCGCCGAGCATCGGCATGATCATCTACGGCGTGATCTCGGGTACCTCGATCGCCGAACTCTTTATCGCCGGTCTCGGCCCCGGACTCCTGATCCTCGTACTGTTTTCGGCCTATTGCTACATCTACGCGCGGCGTAACAACATCGAGACACTGGAGAAGTCCAGCTGGACGGATCGAGCGCAGGGATTTCGCCGCGCGCTCTGGCCATTTGGCTTTCCCGTAATCATCATCGGCGGGATTTACGGTGGCATCTTCAGCCCGACCGAAGCGGCCGCGGTTTCGGTCATGTACGCCATGATCCTTGAGCTCCTGATCTTCCGCTCCGTACGCATCAGTGAGGTCCCCGCCATCGCCCTGTCGACCGGGCTGATCACGGCTGTCGTGTTTATCCTGGTGGGCGCAGGCAATGCATTCTCCTGGGTGCTCTCCTTTGCCCAGGTGCCGCAGGAGATCCTCGGCGGTATCGGGCTGGCCGGTGCGGAACCGGTCTGGATCCTGATCGCAATCTCTATCGCCTTCTTCATCGGCTGCATGTTCGTCGATCCGATCGTCGTCATTCTCGTGTTGACGCCGATCTTTGCGCCGATCGTCGCCGATGCGGGGATCGACCCGGTCCTCGTCGGCACGCTGATCACGCTCCAGGTAGCGATCGGCTCGGCGACACCGCCGTTCGGTTGCGACATCTTCACGGCGATCGCGATCTTCCGGCGCCCGTATTTCGACGTCATCCGCGGGACGCCGCCGTTCTTCTTACTGTTGCTGCTGACAACGGTTCTGTTGATCGCATTCCCGCAGATCGCCCTCTTCCTGCGGGACATGGCGTTCCGTTAGAACCAAGCGAGGGACTCAAGCGTGAATGAATCGAATTCCACGGCGCTGCATCGCATCCTCGTAGCCGTTGATGGCTCGGAGAACGCCGGCCGTGCCGTCCGGTTCGCGATCGAGATCGCGAGTCACTTCGACTCCGAGGTCACGATACTGAGTGTGTACAAGCATACGAGCCACATGGAGAGTTCCCTGTCGCTCGTGCGCACACGCCAGGTACCGGCGCCACCGGACGAGGTCATGCACGACCTCGCCCAGGAGGCCGTCGACTGGGCCGCCGAGCGATTCACGGAAGCCGGTATCGAACAGGTCGAGACCATGATCCGACGCGGTCCTCCGGCCCGCACGATCGTCCAGACGGCCAAAAAGAACGATGTCGACGCCATCGTCCTCGGCACCCGGGGGCTGGGCGACGTCGAGGGCTTCTTCCTTGGCAGCGTATCGCACAAGGTCAACGCACTGGCGGACTGCACCTGTATTACGGTGCGTTGACGCAGACCTGTTGTCTCTCTTCCGGGGGGGCACGGGTACGGAGGTGAACGCAGATGGAATACCGCACACAGCCGGCCCGCAGCTGGCGGCGAACGGCCCTTGGCCTTGCCGCATCTCTGCTGATTCCGACCACGGCGACAGCCGAAACGACGCTCGACCGCATCATTGACGAGAAAACCATCCGCGTAGCGGTCGCGAATGAACAGCCATACGGCTACATCGACAGCGATGGCAATCTGACCGGTGAGTCACCGGCCGTGGCGCGCGAGATCCTCCGCCGCATCGATCCCGACATCCGGATGGACGGCGAAGCCGTGGACTGGAGTCAACTCATCCCCTCACTGCAGGAGGGCGCCGTCGATGTGGTTGCCGCCGGGATGTTCATCACACCGGCACGCTGTGAGGAAGTTGAATTTACCGATCCGACCTATGTAGTGGGTGAATCGTTCCTCGTGGAATCCGGCAACCCCGAGGACATCGGGGACTACCACTCGATCTCGGACAACCCCGACGCGAAAGTCGCGCTCGTGGCCGGCACGGTCGAGTACAACTACGCAATGCATGCCGGGATCCCGGCCGATCGGGCGATTCTGTACCGCGATTTCACGCGCGCCGTGGATGCACTCGAGGCCGGCACAGTCGATGCGGTCGGACTCACCTCCCTGACCGCCCGCTCTCTCGCACGACGCATCGGCGATGGGCGCTTCGAGGCGACCCCGCAGTTTTACCCGGTAATGAACGGTGAAGAACAGAAAGGCTACGGGGCCTTCGCTTTCCGCAAGGGCGACGAGGCTATCGTCGCGGCCTTCAACCGCGAACTCGGCGAGTTCATCGGTAGCGACGAACACTGGGCCATGGTCGAGGAATTCGGGTTCGCACCGGACATGGAACCGGACATGAGCGCCGAGCAACTGTGCACCGAGGACGCGTGATACAACGCCCCCGGCACGGTGCCATGCCGGACCATGCGCGACCGAGTAAGTCCGGGTCAGTCCTGCCCGTCCCCGGGAGGATCAGCCAGCAGGCGCCCGTATCCGGGCACCGGTTGCCGGTACCCGCTCGCCCGCAACATCTCCCATAGCATGGCCTGATTGCTGCTGATCACCGGCAGTCCGAGGCGGCGTTCCACCGGCTCGATGGCGCTCACGGAGCGCAGCGCGGTGCAGCAGATGAATACGGCTTCTGCCCCCGTTACGTCGAGATCCAGTGCCGCCCGCTCGATGGCCTCCGGTGGCACCGTCGACATCTGGATATCGGTATCGAGGCCGAAACTCGCCAGGGTCGACACGGAGAACCCATTCCCTTCCAGGTAGTCGGCGACCAGCGCGCTCACTTCATCGACGTAGGGTGTCAGCACGGCGATCCGCTGAACGCCCAACGCGCGGAATGCCGCCTCGGCTGCAGTGATCGGTGTCGTCACGGCGACCCCCGGCCGGTGCGAGCGAATCATTGCCGCTACCCGATCGAATCCGATCGCTACAGTACCCGACGTGCACCCGTAAGCGATCGCGTCCAGCGGCGTCCCCGGCAGGAGGAGCTCGCAGGCAGAGGCGAGTTGATCGCCCATCGCGCGCAGTGAGGACACGTCACACTGACCATCGTGGCGCACCCGGGTCGCGAACAGGTCGACATCGTCCGCCGGCATCATCCGGTGGAGCTCGCTCTCCGAGACGTGATCCGTCGCCAGGGCGATCAGACCGAAGCGCAGCCGCGCGGCAAGCGGTTCGGATTGCCAGTCAATCGTGACCCGCTGGAACCGGGCCGTCGTTTCCGCCAATGAGGGATTCGCCATCGTAACCACCTCGGGTCACCGTGAGTAAAACCACAGTGTACGCCGGGTTCGGACAAGTGTGCAGGGGCGTCTCGCGGCGCTCAGATATGGTGCAGGCTCCGCAGATGGGTCAACAGACCATCCGCTCCCGCCTCGACCAGATCGAGCACGTCCTCGAAACCGTTCATGCCGCCGTAGTACGGATCCGGCACCTCGCGACCGGCCATATCCGGTGCGTAATCGAGGAACAGTGCGATTTCCGCGCGCCCGCCAGCATCGGCACCGAGACGTTCGAGGATCGCGAGGTTGTCGCGATCCATCGCAAGGACATAATCGAAGCGATCGAAATCCGCGGGCTCGACCTGCCGGGCCCGAAGGTCGTCGAATTCATAGCCGCGGTCGCGCGCGGCATCGCGCGAGCGCCGGTCCGGCCCGTGTCCGACGTGGTAGTCGTGCGTGCCGGCGGACTCCACCAGGACCCGATCCAGCAGATCGGCCTCGGCGAGGCGGTGGCGGAAGACGCCATGGGCAGTGGGCGAACGGCAGATATTGCCCATGCAGACCATGAGGATCGAGACAGTAGGCTGGTCGTTCATTGGTCAGGCTCACATCAGGGACATACGTGAACATTGATATTAGCTGCACTGGCGGCGGGCGTGCCAGTCTGCGGGCGGTACGGAAGGGGATGGTGATAGAACGGTTTTTATATTGATTTGGCGGAGGGGGTGGGATGGATGGCCGCCATCCATGGCGGCCACCCCTTCGGGGCGCCTCCCTTCGGTCGGCGTCGCCGATCGGCTTCCTGCCGATCGGTCGAACCGGGTGGGTTCGTCCACGCACCCCGCACCGTATAAACAAAAAACCCCGCCGGTGGCGGGGCATCTCGTTTATATGGCGGAGGGGGTGGGATTCGAACCCACGGAGGGCGTGAACCCTCGGCGGTTTTCAAGACCGCTGCAATCGACCACTCTGCCACCCCTCCGGTGGGCTCCGGCGTCCCGCGAATCCGCATGCCGGCCGGCCTGCCGCCTGCAACCTTCCGGTCACCGGGCGCGAATAGTAGCGCATCGGGAGGCATCTGCGAAAATGCCCCTCGGGGCGAGCGATGGTCCGCATTCCGGCAGGTTCCGCGGGTAAACCACTTGTAAGTTGACGTCCGCGTCACTACCTGTCGAAATAGCGGGGTAACAAGGGATCGTGCGGGGCATTCGCTCCGCGAAAGCGGTCTCCGTGTCCACTGGAGGAGTGAAATGAATCAGGAACGTGTGCTGCACGGCCGTACCGAAGCGGGTGTACTTTCCACCAACCGGGTACTGCGCAACACGTACATGCTGCTGTCGATGACGCTGTTGTTCAGCGCCGCGACGGCCGGCTTGGCGATGGCCCTGAACGTGGGCCAGGGTGCCGGGCTCATCTGCACGCTGGCCAGTCTTGGTCTGCTGTGGTTCGTGCTGCCGCGGTTCGCCAATTCGGCGGCCGGTATCGGCGTCGTGTTCGGCGTAACCGGACTGCTCGGCTTCGGGCTCGGACCCGTGCTCAGCTACTACCTTGCCGCCCTGTCGAACGGCGGGCAGCTCATCATGACGGCACTTGGCGGGACCGGCATCATCTTCCTCGGCCTGTCCGCATACGCGCTCGTCTCGAAGAAGGATTTCAGCTTCCTTGGCGGCTTCCTCTTCGTCGGCATTCTGGTCGCGTTCATGGCCGGAATCGGCGCGGCGATCTTCGGGCTGTCGACGCTGTCGCTGGTGGTCTCGGCCATGTTCATCCTGCTGATGTCCGGGATGATCCTGTACCAGACCAGCGCGATCATCCACGGTGGCGAGACGAACTACATCATGGCGACCATCACGCTCTATATCGCCATCTACAACCTGTTCCTGAGCCTGCTGCAGTTACTGGCGGCCTTTGCCGGCGAGCGCTGATCGGCAAGCGGATTCAGAGACGATAATCGCAGTACCGAGCCCCGCCCCGTGCGGGGCTCGTTTTTTCGAGGAAGCCGATATGACGCTGTGGATGCAGATTGCCCTGGGCGCCATGGCACTGGTCGCCCTGTTCTACTTCGGGCCGAAAGCGGGTGAGGCCGTCAAGAACAGCCCGAAAGGCTCGGCGAAAGACTGGCTCGGCGCCCTGTTGCCGATCGGCGGCGTGGTGCTTTTCGTGTTGTTGCTGATCTGGCTCGCGCAGTCCTGACTGGCACGACCGGGCACGTGCACGGCCTCCACGGCCACCGTGTGCCCCATTTACCCCCTACTCCGTAAGCAATTCCATACCGCCCATGTAGGGCTGCAGTGCGGTCGGTATCCTGATCGAGCCATCGGCCTGCTGTCCGTTTTCGACCACCGCGACCAGTGCCCGGCCCACGGCGAGTCCGGAGCCATTGAGCGTGTGCAGATATTCCGGCTTTTTCGTCTCCGGATTGCGCCAGCGCGCGCCCATGCGGCGTGCCTGGAAATCGAGGAAATTCGAGCAGGACGAGATCTCCCGGTATTTCGCCTGACCCGGTAGCCAGACCTCGAGATCGTAGGTCTTGGCGGCCGAGAAGCCGAGATCGCCGGTGCACAACGTCACCACCCGGTACGGCAATTCCAGACGCTGGAGAATCGTCTCGGCGTGGCCCGTGAGTGCTTCCAGCGCTTCCCAGGACTCGTCGGGCGCGACAAGCTGTACCAACTCCACCTTCTCGAACTGATGCTGGCGGATCAGACCGCGGGTGTCCTTGCCGTAGCTGCCCGCCTCCGAGCGGAAGCACGGGGTATGCGCGGTGTACTTCAACGGCATGTCGGCCGCCTCGATAATCTGCTCCCGCGCAAGGTTGGTCACGGGCACTTCCGCCGTCGGCACGAGATAGAACCGCGGATCCGTGGCCGTCGCGAACAGGTCCTCCTCGAACTTGGGGAGCTGACCGGTTCCACGTGCGCTGTCGGCGTTGACCATGTAGGGCACATAGACCTCGCGATAGCCGTGCTCGCGCGTCTGGATATCCAGCATGAACTGGATCAGCGCGCGATGCAGGCGTGCCATCGCGCCCCGCATGACCACGAAACGCGAGCCGGCAACCCGGGTCGCGGCCTCGAAATCCATCCAGCCGTTCGGTGCACCCAGATCGACGTGGTCGCGCGGGGTGAACTCGAATTCCGGCTGCTGGCCCCAGCGGCGGATTTCCTCATTGTCTTCATCGTCGTTGCCCTGGGGGACACTCGCCTCGGGGACATTGGGCACGCCCATCAGCAGTTCGTCGAGTTCCGCCTGGACGCTGTCGAATTCGGTCTCCGCCGCCTTGAGCTGATCGCCAAGCTCCGCGACCTCGGCCTTGAGGGGGTCGATATCCTCGCCTCGCGCCTTGGCCTGACCGATCGCTTTGGACCGTTCATTGCGCTGTGACTGAAGTTCCTGCGTGCGCGTCTGCAGGACCTTGCGCCGCTCCTCGAGACGGGAGAAACGCGCGGTATCCAGTTCAAAACCCCGCCGGGCCAGTTGCGCGGCGATATTCTCCAGGTCGTTGCGCAGGCGTTTCGGGTCGAGCATATCGGACTCCATCCTCCAGCGATGATTGATGACGGCCACCCTGGCCGATGCGCGTTTCAGACGATGTTTCTCAGCCGATGATCTGCCGAGCCACCAACATACCGGCAAGCACCGCCCCCACACAGGCACCGACGCTCGCCAACACATACAGGAGCGCACGGAGCGGCGCTTCATCCTGAATCAAGTGCACGGTTTCGACCGCGAAGCTCGAGAAGGTCGTGAACGCCCCCAGGAACCCGACAAGGACGCCAAACCGCAGGGCGGGTCCGGGATCGAAGCGTTCGATGAACAACAGCACCAGCAGCCCCATCGCGAACGATCCCAGCACATTGACACTCAACGTCCCCCATGGGAAATCGCGGCCCAGCCAACGATACATTCCGCTGGTCATCTGCCAGCGCAAAACCGCACCGAAGGCGCCACCGACGGCGACCGCTATCCAGGCCTGCACGTCAATCCCTTCGATCCTGCGCCGAGAATTCGGCAAAACCCGTCACGAATCCCCGCACGCGCTCACGCATGTCGGCGTCCTCAAGGCGTCCGTCAGCGCCCATCAACTCCCCCGCCGCCGGCAGATAGAGTTGCCCCCCATTCCAGAGCCGCACGCCCAGGGCCCGCAGGGTCGGCAGCCAGGCATATTGCGCTGCGCGCGAGCCGCCCCGCCCGGCCGAGGCGCCGCACAGGGCGAGCGGGCGCTCGCCGAACACGTGCTTGATGTCCGCCGGCGGGCGCGAAAGCCAGTCGACGGTGTTTTTCAGCACGCCGGGCACGCCCTGGTTGTATTCCGGCGTCACCAGGATCATGCCGTGCGCGGCGGAAATCCGCTCCTTGAGGACCGCGACCGCCTCGGGAATGCCCTCAGCGGCCTCGAGATCGGCGTCATACAGGGGAACCCCGGCGGGCGTGAAAACCTCGACGGAGACGCCGGCCGGCGCGAGTTCCGCGAACGCGTTGGCCAGTGTCGTGTTTAATGATTCGCGGCGCAGGCTGCCGGACAGCGCGACGAGGTGCGTCATTGGCATTTCCGTTCAGCGAGTGGGTTGATGTATCAGGCGGAATTATAACCGACCCGGTCGACGGTCCGGGAAACCACCTGCAGGATAGCCACGACAAACTCGGCCTTGTCAGATGGTCGGCGGCCTGATACACCCGATATACCGCCACCATCGGCGACTGCAACCGGATCCAAGATGCAACGAATCCGCGCAATCACGGCGCTTGTCCTGGGCGCCGCCCTCTCCGGCTGCGCCAGCACGCCGGACGAACTCCGTGGCGGTTATACGGGCCCCGAGCCCGCCGCGGCCACCGAGGACGATATCGGCACGGCCGTGCGCTGGGGCGGGCGACTGCTGGAGGTCCAACCCCAGCGCGATCGGACCTGCTTCGAGATCCTCTCGCGTGACCTGGATGACGTCGCGCGTCCGGTCGAGAGCAGCACCCGCCCCGGCCGCCGGTTCCTCGCCTGCCGCGATGGATTCGCCGACCCGGCGGCCTACCCGGCCGATTCGGATATCACCGTCGTCGGCGAAATCAACGCCTTCGAAACGCGCCCGATCGGCGAATATGACTACCGCTACCCCGTGGTCCAACTCGAGGCAGCGCATGTCTGGCCGGAACGCCGGACGGTCGATCCGGCGCCGCTGCCGCCGCCGCGGTGGTGGTACGACCCGTACTGGCGCTATTACCGCTGAGCCCAATTCCCCGCTCGACCGGCGGACGAGCGAGCGGTCAGCGGAACAGTGGAACGCGCCGCCACCGGAAGACTGGGATCAAGGCCATTCCGGCGACGAATCCCCCGATGTGCGCCATGAACGCGACGCCGCCACCGGTACCGGCCATCAGTTGCTGGAACAACTGAAGCCCGAACCAGAGCACCAGCACGATCAACGCTGGCAGATGCACGATCTGCGTCAGAAAGCCCAGTGGAATCATGACCAGCACCTTCGCCTTCGGGTGCAGCAGCAGATACGCGCCGAGCACGCCGGAAATCGCGCCGGATGCGCCGACCATGGGGATCTCCGACGAGGGATCCAGCGCGAGCTGGGCCATGGCGGCAGCGATTCCGCAGACGATATAAAACACCACGAAACGGCTGTGTCCCATCGCGTCCTCGACGTTGTCCGCGAAGATCCACAGATACAACATGTTGCCGATCAGATGCATCCAGCCACCGTGCATGAACATGGACGTCAGCACCGTGCCTGCCGGCGGCACAATAGCCATTTCCGGCGGCAGCGAAGCCTGACCGCTGAGAACCGCCGGGATCATGCCGAAGGTATAGACGGCGCGTTGCCCGGCCTCGGGGCCGAGGCTGAACTGCCACAGGAATACGGCCACGCAGGCCACGAGGATCGTGATGCTTACGATCGGCCTGATACGGGTCGGGTTGTCATCTTTGAGCGGGATCATCGACCATCCGCGGGGCACAGACGGCAGGCGAGTATGCGCGAAAATTCAAGTGCTCGCGAAGCCCCGAAAAAAACCTTCATTGCCCCTTGTAAACGCTTGATGAATCAACATAATAGCGACGCCCCGTAGCCCTGACGGGGTATCACACCGCATTCGCGATACACGGGATTCCCGCACGACATGAGCCGTCGCATCGCTCTTCCCCTGCTTGCGTCGGGCCTCGCCCTGATGACGCTGGCGGCGACCATCATCCCGTTCGAGGCCGATGCGATCGCACTCGCGGGACGGCCCGCCTGGGATCGCCTGCTGGCGCTCCAGCCCCCGGTGATCGCAACCGCATTGCTCACCGCGATCGCCGCGTTCGCCTGCTGGCGCGCGCCGCGCACCGCGATCGCGCCGATCCTGTTGGCATTGGCTCTCGGTGCGCTGGGCGGGACAGCGACGCTGATTGCCCTGCCGGAAGTCCTCGGTACGGCCCACGCGCGACTCGCCGCCAGTACATACTGACGCCACCCCGAGCGCGGCGCCGGTCGCCGACAGGTGGAACGGGCACTGGCACAAATAACTGTATTTTTGTACAGTTACGGTATGACGATGCCAAAACGCACCTGGCAGAAAGGCCGCGGCGCCCTCTCCGCTCCGCCCGGGCGATTCGAGTCCGTGTTCACCGAAGCGATCGACGACGGCTGGGGCAGTCTCGACGAGCCGGTCCCGGCCCCGGAGACCACCGTCGGGGTCGACTCCGCGCGCCACGTGATCACGTGGAACCAGTCTCCCGACGTGCCGTTCGACCGCTCGATCAATCCCTGGCGTGGCTGTGAGCACGGCTGCATCTACTGTTTCGCCCGGCCGAGCCATGCGTGGTACGGACTGTCGCCTGGCCAGGATTTCGAGACGCAGCTGTTCTACAAACGCGATGCCGCGCACGTGCTTGAGGAAGAGCTCCGCTCTCTGAAATACGAGCCGGCGGCGATTACCCTGGGCGCCAATACGGATCCGTATCAGCCGATCGAGCGTTCATACCGGGTTACGCGCGGGCTGCTTGAGGTACTCGCGGAGTACCGCCATCCGGTCAGCATTATCACCAAGGGGGCCCTGGTCGAACGTGACCTCGATATTCTGCAGGAGCTCGCCACCTTCAACGCGGTGTCGGTCATGGTCAGTCTGACCAGCATGGATGCCGGCCTTAAGCGCATGCTGGAACCGCGGGCCGCGGCACCGGCCCGCCGGCTGCGCACGATCGAGCGCCTCAGTGATGCGGGCATTCCGGTCGGGACACTGATCGCACCGGTCATTCCGGCGCTGACCGACCATGAACTGGAGCATCTGCTGCAGGCGGCGGCAGACGCGGGGGCGCGATCCGCCGGCTACGTGCTGCTGCGCCTCCCGCATGAGGTGGAACCGTTGTTCACGGAATGGCTGCGGACCCATTACCCCGATCGCGCGGACCGCGTCCTGAACCACCTGCGCGACGCCCACGGCGGCGCTTGTTACGACGCGTCGTTCGGACATCGCATGCGGGGTAACGGTGCTTACGCCGATCTGCTCGCACGCCGTTTCCGTGTTGCGAGCCGCCGGGCCGGCATCGATCCGGCGTGGCGTATCAACCTGTCGGCCGAGGCCTTCCGGCGCCCGGCGCGGCCAGGTGACCAGACGGAACTGTTTTGATCGCGCGAGCCTTCCGGGTACCGCCTGTTCCGGGTCTCAAAGGTAGGGCGAAAACAGCCAACATGCGGAATCGCGTACCCGGATCGGGAGCGACCGTTCATCGACCTCGGACTGCATGACGGCGCGCGAGCGTGCGCCCACCCGATCGCAGTGCTCGGCCAGGGTCCCCGCCGTCGTATCGCAGAAGATCTCCGTGGCGAGTTCGAAATTGAGTCGCAGACTGCGCGGGTCGATATTCGCGGAACCGATGATCGCGTAATGCCCGTCGATCACGAACAGCTTCGAGTGCACGAATGGGGACGGCTGATAACGCACATCCACTCCGAATGCCAGCAGCTCGCCGAGCATGTTGCGCGTAGCCCAGTCCACGAAACGCAGGTTGCTCCTGTCAGGCAGCAGTACGCGCACATGGACTCCGCGCAGGGCAGCCGTCTGCATGGCCGCGATCAGTGCCGGCGGCGGTATGAAATACGGCGTCATGATATCCACGCGTTCAGTCGCGGCACTGACGGCGTTACTGAGGATCAGCGACAGGGTGTCGAGATCCTCGCTCGGCCCATCGGTGAACGCACGGCATACGGCAGGCCCCGACGGCTCGCTACCGTCCATCGATGTCGGTTCGAGCACCTCGCCGGTCACGAAACGCCAGTCTTCCGCGAACACGGTTTCGATCTGGTTGACCACGGGCCCAAGAAGCCGGAAATGCAGATCGGCAACAGGATTGCGTGTCGCACCGGCCCCAAGCAGGTGGCGATCGCCGATATTCATCCCCCCAATGAACGCGGTTTCTCCATCGACGACCAGAATTTTGCGGTGATTGCGCAGATTGATATCGAGCCGTGGGGGCCAGAGGCTCGGCCGCATGAAGCGCTCCGTGCGTACACCCCGTTCACGCAGCAACTGTCCCGCCCACGGCAGCGCATACAGTTCACCGAAGCCGTCGAGCAATACCCGTACGTCGACACCGCGCCGCTCGGCATTGGCCAGCGCATCGATAAACCGGCGCCCGCTCGCATTGGTCTCGAATATGTAGGTCGACAGCAATACCCGTTCACGGGCGTGGTCAATAGTCTCCAGCATCGTCGGGTACGCGGCGTCGCCATTGTGCAGCGGCTCGATGCTGTTACCGTTCACCAGCGGTCGCCGCGTGAGCGCCCCGGAAACACGGGCCAGAACGCGCCATTTCGGTCCCACGCTGTCGGTGGCCACCACCGCGCGGCGGGAACCGTAGTCCCCGCGTTCATAGCCGACACCGAGGCGGAACGGCGCCTCGCGGATCATCCGCTGGGCACGGGTGTGGACGCGGTTCACACCGAACAGGAAATACAGGACCGGACCGGCCACCGGAAATACCACGCACATGCCGATCCACCCGAAGGCCGACCGCGAATCGCGCTTGAACACCAGCGCGTGTCCGCCGGCGACGACCGCCAGGGTGACGTGGAGCAGGACAATCAGGGTGGCGAGCATCGCGGATCTCCGTCGCGTTGGTCGGCAGCGTACGCAAGCCGGACGTTCAGGCCAATGACCGATGTCGCAATCTGGTGGCTAATGCGGGGACTGTCGGCAGCGGCGATTGCGGGTATCCTCCCGACATCCGCGAATCCGACCCGATATTGATACGCTTGCAGCCGCCGTTCACCGTCACGGGATCGAACGGAGTGCCTGAGTGTGCTGGAGACATGCCGCGATGACGACCGCAACGCCGTCTACGACCGCTGACTGGTCAGACCTGCGCGCGCGCATCGCCGGCTGGGCGCATGAACTCGGTTTCGGCGGCTTCGGCGTCAGCGATGTCGATCTGGCCGCGATCGAACCCCATCTGCAGCAATGGCTGGACGAGGGCCGGAACGGCGCCATGGACTGGATGGCACGCCATGGCACGAAACGGACACGACCGGCGGAACTGGTACCGGGCACGATCCGGGTCCTGAGCGTGTCGATGGACTATTGGCCCCCGGACAGCGCACCCGCGAAATCCACGCTGAAAGACCCCGAAACGGCCTACATATCGCGTTATGCCCTCGGCCGCGATTACCACAAACTCATGCGCAACCGCCTGCAGAAGCTGGCGCGGCGGATCGAGGACGAAGTCGGCACGTTCGGCTATCGCGCCTTCGTGGACAGCGCCCCGGTCATGGAGAAGCCGCTGGCCCAAAAGGCCGGTCTGGGGACGCCGGGCAAACACACCTGTGTGATCGATCCTGAACGTGGCTCATACTTCTTCCTCGGCGAACTCTACACCGATCTGCCGCTCCCGATTGACCAGCCGGCGCAGGAGGACGTCTGCGGCGGCTGTCGCGCCTGCATCAACGCCTGCCCGACGGGGGCGATCACAGCGCCGTATCAGCTCGACGCGCGCCTGTGCATTTCCTACCAGACGATCGAGAATCCCGGTTCGATCCCGGAGTCATTGCGGCCACTGATGGGCAACCGGGTCTACGGCTGCGACGACTGCCAGCTGGTCTGTCCGTGGAACCGCTACGCGACCGATGCTGCGGAACAGGATTTCCGGGCCCGCAACGGTCTCGATGCACCGGATCCCGTGTGGCTGTTCTCCTGGTCCGAGGAGGAATTCCTGCGGCGCTTCGAGGGCTCGCCCGTGCGGCGGATCGGGCACGCGCTGTGGCTGCGCAATGTCGCCGTGGCATTGGGCAACGCGCCCACATCTCAGCGCGTCGTCGACGCCCTGCGGGCCCGTCAGGACTACCCGGACCCGATCGTGCGCGAGCATGTCGAGTGGGCGCTTGGGCGCCACCACTCGGCCTGATCCACAGCGGCCGCGATGCCGATGTTCGATGTCCTGCTGCGCATGGCCGCCCTGATCGCCCTCGGCGTCGCCTGGCGAATCGTCCGGCCCGGCGGCCTCGACGTCGATACCCTGCGGGCGGCGATTGCCACGCTCGTGTACTACCTGCTGCTGCCCGCAATGGTGTTGCAGATTGTCTGGTCGACACCGCTGGGACTCGACTCGATCCGGGTCGCGCTGACCGGCGTCGCGGTGGTGATCGCCGGCTGGACACTCGGCCTGGTCGCCGCCCGTCGCCTGCACCTGACCCGGGCGCGCACCGGCGCCCTGCTGCTAGCCGCCGCCTTCCCGAACGCTACCTACATGGGTCTGCCCGCACTCGATGCCGCCCTGGGGCCGGTCGGAGCCGGTATCGCGATCCAGTTCGACTACTTCGCCTGCACCCCCATCCTGCTGACGTTCGGCGTCGTCATGGCCCAACGCTACGGCTCCGGCGGCGATACCGTCCCGGCGTGGCTGCGCCTGGCCCGCGTCCCGCCGTTCTGGGCGGCGCTGGTCGGTGTTTCACTGAACGCGCTGGGACTGCCGCTGCCGGACGCCCTCGGCGGGCTGCTCGACACGCTCGGCAGCGGGGTCGTCCCCCTTATGCTGCTGACACTCGGTATGAGCCTGTCATGGCAGGCGCTGGACCGGCGCACGGCATGGGCGATCGTCCCCGTGCTCGCGATCCAGTTGGTGCTTCAACCCCTGCTCGCACTGCTGCTGGCTGAAAGCATCGGCCTCACGGGGGATTATCGGATCGGGGCGATTCTCGAGGCGGCCATGCCGAGCATGGTCCTCGGCATCGTGCTCTGCGACCGGTACGGCCTGGATGCGCGTTACTACTCACTGATCGTCACGATCTCGACCGTACTCTCGCTCGCCACTCTGCCCGTCTGGCTGTACCTGCTGACCGGGAACTGACCCCGGAGCGGTCCCCCGCTCAAACCCGCGTCAGGCGTCCCGATTGCGCGCCCGCAGGTCCCGCAGGCGTTCCGCGATGCGTGCCTCCAGGCCACGATCGACCGGCTCGTAATACACCGTCTCCCCCATCGCGTCGGGAAAGTATGTGGCACCGGCCGCGAAACCATCCGGCTCGTCATGGGCATAGCGATAGCCCTCGCTCCAGCCGTGTTCCTTCATCAGCGCCGTCGGGGCGTTACGCAGATGCATGGGCACCTCGGCCGAGCCGGTCGATTTGGCATCGCGCGTGGCCGCCTTGAACGCCGAATAGACGGCATTGCTCTTCGCCGCACAGGCCATATATACGATCGCCTGCGCGATGGTCAGATCGCCTTCGGGACTGCCCAGACGTTCGTAGGTATCCCAGGCCTGCAGACCGAGCTGCAGCGCACGCGGATCGGCGTTGCCGATGTCCTCGGAGGCGAAGCGGACGACCCGGCGGCAGATGTAGAGCGGGTCGCAGCCACCGTCGACCATCCGGCAGAACCAGTACAGCGACGCATCCGGGTTGGACCCCCGCATCGCCTTGTGCAGCGCCGAGATCTGGTCGTAGAAGTAATCCCCGCCCTTGTCGAACCGCCGCAGGCTCTCGCGCGAGACCTGTTCGAGGATGTCGGCAGTAATGGCCCCGTCGCCCTCGCCTTCGGCGAGATCGGCGGCGATCTCGAGCAGCAGCAGCGCGCGTCGGGCATCGCCGTCGGCGGCGGCGGCCAGGCGGTCGCGCTCGTCGTCGTCCATCGAGATACGGCGACCGGCGAGGCCGCGCTCCGTGTCCGTCAGTGCACGGTCGATCACGTCACGGATATCGGCCGCCGTCAGAGCCTTGAGGATGTAGGTCCGGACGCGTGAAAGAAGCGCGTTGTTGAGCTCAAACGATGGGTTTTCGGTCGTCGCGCCAATAAAGAAGACGGTCCCGTCCTCTACATGGGGCAGGAATGCATCCTGCTGTGCCTTGTTGAAGCGGTGTACCTCATCGACGAAGAGTACGGTCGGGCGACCATCGTATTGGCGCACCTCGCGGGCCCGGTCGATCGCGGCGCGGATATCCTTGACGCCGGACAGGACGGCGGACACGGCGATGAACTCGGCGCCGCAACGTGCGGCGATCATGCGCGCCAGGGTGGTCTTGCCGGTACCGGGAGGGCCCCAGAAGACCATCGAGTGCAGGCGATCGTGCTCGATCGCCTCGCGCAACGGGCTGCCGGCACCGAGGATATGCTGCTGGCCGGCGAATTCATCCAGATCGCGTGGCCGCATGCGGTCCGCCAGCGGGCGGTAGTCCGGGCCATCGGGACTACCCGCTCGCTCACCCCCGCCCGCGTCCAGCAGCGAACCCTGACGATCGCCGGCCATATCAGCCGCCCTCGTCGATCCCGTCGGCGCCGGGCCCGATCACGTCGACCCCGTCGGGTGGATCGAATCGGAACCGCTCCGGGTCGACGTCCGGATTCAGCTCGACATTGTTGAAAACGATCTGGGTCGCCTGGTCGAAACGGTCACGCAGTTCCATGACCTTGAGCGAGCGGTCGTCGAAACCGAGATAGATCTCTTCGAAATCCGTATCGTCCACCTTCGGCTTCAGCCGGACCCAGTAGAGTCCCTCGCGCTTGCCGAGATCCGTAAGGCCAAACTGCTCGGACAACGGTTCAGAGTCGGAAAGCAGCATGATCGGCGCCGTACCCAGGGCCCGCTCGGTTTTCTTGACGGTTACCTGCTCAAGGTCGACGTCGTAGATCCACAGCCGCTCACCATCAGCCACGATCATCTGCTGGTAGGGCTCGCGGTATTCCCAGCGAAAAAGCCCCGGGCGCTTGAGCCACGCCAGCCCCTTGCTCTCGCGGATCGGCGCCTGGTCTTCGTCATAACGCGTCTGCACGAACCCGGCCGTGAACGACTCCAGGCCCTGGGTAAAGTCCTTCAACCGCTCCAGCGCCTCACCAGCCGACGCCGGCACCGCGAACAGTCCGACCATCATGCCAAGCAGGGCGTTACGCAATATCTTGATGCCGGTCACTTGTATTGGGCTCCGTAGTACATCGAGGGTAATCAATTTTCTCTCGCAGAGGCGCTGAGTACGCCAAGAGCGCAAAGTGGGGTCAGGTGCTCGCTACAATCCGCCTTCTTCGCGCACTCTGCGTGCTCCGCGCCTCTGCGAGAAAACGATTGTCCGACCTCTACTCTTTCCCGGGCGGCGGTGGGGCGACGACTTCGCGGGCGCCGTTGGACTGGACCGGGGAGACGACGCCGGCGCTTTCCATGTCCTCGACGATACGGGCCGCCCTGTTGTAGCCGATCTTGAGGCGGCGCTGGACATAGGAGATCGACGCCTTGCGGCTCTCGGTGACGATCGCCACGGCCTCATCGTACAACGCATCGGACTCGCCACCACTATCGCCGCCCGATTCGCCCGGCAGCGTGCTGCCCGCGCCGCTCTGCTCCTCGATAATGGCCTCGTTGTAGGTCGGCGGTCCGGCCTTCTTGAGGCTCTCGACCACGGCATGCACCTCGTGGTCGTCGACGAACGCGCCGTGCACGCGCTGCGGGTAGCCTGTGCCGGCGGGCACGTACAGCATGTCGCCATTGCCGAGCAGCTGTTCGGCCCCCTGCTGATCGAGGATCGTGCGCGAATCCACGCGCGAGGACACCTGGAAGGCCATCCGGGTCGGGATATTCGCCTTGATCAGGCCGGTGATGACATCCACCGACGGGCGCTGGGTCGCGAGCAGGAGATGGATACCGGCGGCGCGCGCCTTCTGCGCGATGCGCGCGATCAGCTCCTCCACCTTCTTGCCGACCACCATCATCATGTCGGCGAACTCGTCGATCACGACCACGATATACGGCATCGGCTCCAGGGTCGGCGCCGGCGCCTCCGGATCGGCGGCCTCTTCCGGCTTGTAGAACGGATCCTTGATGGGTTCGCCGGCGTCGATCGCCTCCTGCACCTTGCGGTTGTAGCCGGCAACGTTGCGCACGTTCTGCGACGCCATCAGCTTGTAGCGTCGCTCCATCTCCGCTACGCACCAGCGCAGGGCGTTGGCGGCCTCCTTCATGTCCGTGACCACGGGCGCGAGCAGGTGTGGAATGCCCTCGTAGGCATTGAGCTCCAGCATTTTCGGGTCGATCAGGATCAGGCGTACGTCCTTCGGCTGCGCCTTGTACAACAGACTCAGCAGCATGGCGTTCACGGCCACCGACTTGCCGGAACCGGTCGTCCCCGCGACCAGCAGATGCGGCATCTTCTGAAGGTCGGCGACCACCGGCTGACCGCTGATGTCCTGTCCCAGTGCCAGCGTCAGGGGTGACTTCGACTGATCGTATTCCTGCGAACGCAGCACCTCTGAAAGCCGCACCATCTGGCGCTGTTCATTCGGGATCTCGAGACCAACCGTCGACTTGCCCGGGATGACCTCGACCACACGCACGCTGACCACCGACATCGAGCGCGCGAGATCCTTCGAGAGGTTGGTGATCGCACTGACCTTGACGCCGGCGGCCGGCTGCAGCTCGAAGCGCGTAATGACCGGCCCGGGATGGACCGCCACCACCTCGGCGGAGATATTGAAGTCTTCGAGCTTGTGTTCGAGCAGACGCGACATGGCCTCCAGCGACTCGTTCGAATAACCGCCCTTCTCCTCCTTCGGCGCATCCAGCAGCGAGAGTGCCGGCAGCTGCGAGTTCGAGGGGGCCTCGAACAGCTGGATCTGCTTTTCCTTCTGGGCGCGCTTGCTCTCCTTCGGCGCCTCAATGACCGGTTCAATGCGCGGCGCCTTCTTGCGCCGCGATTCAGTCTTGCGCGTTTCCCGGGCGACCTTCTGCTCCCGCTGCTGTCGGGCCCGTCGCGCCTGCAGCCGTTCGCGTATGGCCGCCATGCCACGCCGCAGCCACGCGCCGAGCCACAACACACCTCGGCCCAGCGCATCCATCACGCCGAACCACGATATCCCCGTAAACAACGTCACGGCCGCGAGCAGCAGCGCCAACAGCAGCAGTGTGCTGCCGAGGAGCCCGAGCACACGAATCCCCTGGATCGAGATCACGCCACCGAGAACGCCACCCGCCTCGGCCCCGATCGGCAGCGTGCCCGGCGCCGCCGAGAAATGCAGCGAAGCCAGCCCGCAGGCCGCCAGCAGCGTAAACAGGAAACCGGCCCAGCGCAGCAGGTGGAAACGGATCGCACCGGCCTCGTCCGCCGGCACGCGCCCGCGGTATACGATCCAGCCGCCCCAGGCGACCATGAGCGGGATCAGATAGGCGATATAGCCGAACAGATAGAGAAAGATGTCCGCGAACCAGGCGCCCGCGTGACCGCCGGCGTTCTGGATGGGCCCATCCGTCCCGGTGTGCGACCAGCCGGGGTCCGCGGTATTGAAAGTCAGCAGCGACAGCAGCAGATAGGCGGAGATGGCCAGCAGGAGGAAGAACGCCCCCTCGCGGAGCCCTCGCTGGACATGGCGCACGATCGCCGGCGGCCCGTCGCTGCCGCGTTGCTTTTTGGCCTGCGCCAAACCGGAGTCCCCGTCGCCGGTCGGCCCCTGCCGGTCGCGCGGATGCGCTTTACCGGTCGGGGACCGTCTCGTAACATTGCCGGCCCGCGGGCGAACGCCCGGCCGACTTCCCGAACGGACGATTATACATGAGCGAAACCAGGCATTGCCGCCTTCTGATCCTCGGATCGGGGCCGGCGGGCTATACCGCGGCCGTCTACGCCGCGCGCGCGAATCTCGAACCGGTCCTCGTGACCGGCATTGAGCCGGGCGGCCAACTGACGACCACGACCGAGGTCGACAACTGGCCGGGCGACAACAACGACCTCCAGGGGCCCGAGCTCATGGAGCGGATGGGCGCGCACGCGAAGCGGCTCGGCACCGAGATCGTGAACGACCACATCCACAGCGCCGATCTGTCGGTCCGGCCGTTCCGCCTTGAGGGCGACGCCGGCGTCTACACCTGCGATGCACTGGTGATCGCGACCGGCGCCACCGCGCAGTACCTCGGTCTCGAATCGGAGAGCCGGTATTCCGGCCGCGGGGTCTCGGCGTGCGCGACCTGTGACGGTTTCTTCTACCGCAATCAGGACGTGGCCGTCGTCGGCGGCGGCAACACGGCGGCCGAGGAAGCCCTCTATCTGGCCAACCTCGCCCGCCACGTGACCGTGGTGCACCGCCGCGACAAGCTGCGGGCCGAGGCCGTTCTGCAGGATCAGCTGTTCGAACTCGAAAACCAGGGCCGCCTGAACTTCGAATGGAACTGCGAGGTCGAGGAGGTTCTGGGCGACCAGATGGGCGTCAACGGCCTGCGGCTGATCAACCGCCAGACGGGCGAGCACAAGGAAATCGTGGTCACCGGCATGTTCCTCGGGATCGGGCACATCCCGAACACGGGCCTGTTTGAGGGCCAGCTCGACATGGAAGGCGGCTACATCATCGTCCAGAGCGGTCTGCGCGGCAACGCGACCGCCACCAGCGTGCCGGGCGTATTCGCGGCCGGCGACGTCGCCGATCACGTCTACCGCCAGGCCGTCACCTCGGCGGGCACCGGCTGCATGGCCGCCCTCGATGCCGAGCGCCATCTGCAGGAACAGGCGAGCGACCAGGCGGCCTGAACTGCGCCTGAGCGCGTTGAAACACGGGGCGGGAGTGCAACATCCCGCCGCCGTCGTATGTGGGTTCTCGCCAAGACGCGAAGGGCGCCAAGGGACGCGAAGGAAGCTAAAGACGAAGCCCCGGGGACCGCGTAGGTCGGGCTTCAGCCCGACAGCGCCGGGGCAACGCGTGTCGGACTGAAGAGCCCGACCTGCAGAAATCCCACAGCTTCCGTCGGATTAAAAACCCGGCGTACGTCCTTTCCAACGCTTTCCTTCGCGACCCTTGGCGCCCTTCGCGCCTTGGCGAGAACCAATCCTGCGCTACCTCTGCCACGTTGATCGGCAACGTGCGAAACACGCTCGGGAGCACGAGCGATGCAGCTCGAAGTACTGAAGCGCTTCGACGACGTCGATGCGGCCGAGTGGAACGCGCTCGCCGGGGAATTCCCGTTCCTGCGCCACGAGTTCCTGAGCGCGCTCCAGCGCCACGGCTGTATCGGGCGCGACTACGGCTGGATTCCGTATTTCCTGCTGCTGCGCGACGCCCCGGGCGGTACGCTGGTCGCGGCGGCGCCAACCTTCCTCAAGCTGAACTCGTTCGGCGAGTTCGTCTTCGATTTCGCCTGGGCCGAGGCCTATGAGCGCCACGGACTGCGCTACTACCCGAAGCTGGTTGCCGCCGCCCCCTATACGCCGGCCGCCGGCCCACGCCTGCTGATCGCCCCGGGACATGACCGCGATCATATCGCCGCCGCGCTGGCGGCCGCGGTCCGCGAACATGCCGGTGAACTCGGGGTCTCCAGTCTGCATTGGCTGTTTCCGGTCGAGCGCGATCTGGAAACCCTGCGCGCCGACGGTCTGCTGATCCGTGACGACATCCAGTACCACTGGACCAACGACGGCTATGTGGACTTCGATGCATTTCTCGACGCGTTCACCAGCCGCAAACGCAAGAAGGCGCGCCGCGAACGCCGCCGCGTCCATGAACAGGGCATCGAGATCGTTCGCCGGCATGGCTCGGACATGGACACCGAGGAGTGGTCCCTCGCCCACCACTTCTACGCCTCGACCTTCGAGAAAAAATGGAATATCCCGGTCCTGACGCGGGATTTTTTCGCCGAACTGGGGCGGACGATGGGCGACCGGATCGTGGTCGTGTTCGCGCGTCTCGCGGGGCGGGCCGTGGCGGCAGCCATCCTGTTCCGGGGCGGCGATACGCTGTACGGACGCTACTGGGGCTGCGACGCCGACTTCCACAGCCTGCACTTCGAACTCTGCTACTACCAGGGGATTGAATACGCGATCGAACAGGGCCTGCAGCGGTTCGAGCCGGGCGCCCAGGGCGAACACAAGATCGCCCGCGGCTTTCTGCCGACCTGGACCCACTCCGCGCACTGGATCGCCGAACCCGCGTTCCGCGACGCGATCGCGGATTACCTGGACCGCGAGCGGCGCCTCCTCGCCGGCCACTTCCGGGAGCTGGCCGCCGGCGCCCCGTTCCGGGATCGGGACCATGGCGAATAACCGCGCGCCCCAACATGGAGCGCAACGGTGGCATCCTGTCGA
>Ga0075106_1000360_pt1 | contig 24453 bp, 29 predicted proteins | sample AntDeeMetag02WF4_FD_69796 | JGI IMG/M metagenome (GOLD analysis project Ga0075106, IMG submission 69796) | Saline lake microbial communities from Deep Lake, Antarctica - Antarctic Deep Lake Metagenome 02WF4 | ecosystem: Environmental > Aquatic > Non-marine Saline and Alkaline > Saline | place... | reverse complement strand
CTTCCCCGTGAACAGCACGAACGGGAGCTCGGGAAACGCCTCGCGGACGCCCTCCAGGAATTCGATCCCGTCGGTCCCGGGCATGTCGTAGTCCGAGACGACGCAGTCGACCGGCCGCTCTGCCAGCGCGTCGAGTCCGTCGTCGGCGTTCGTGGCCGTGGCTACCTCGAGGCGGTCGTCCTCCCGTTCGAGGAACTCCGCCACGAGGTCGGCGAAATCGGGCTCGTCGTCGACGTGTAATACGAGCACCGAGCCGTCCTCCGGCCCGCTCGGGTCCCCAGCTGGCATGTTCCTTGCGAGAAAGAGACGTGGCAACGGATAACGTTGTGCAATGAGGTATTACTACTGAGCATCTGCAAAGGTTTTTGTATTTCCGCTATGTATGTAGTTCCATGAGCACCACGCCCCGTTCCGACACCGTCGAAGGCTGTCGCCCCATCGAGCGAACCCCAGTCGCCGTCGAGGCGACGACCATCGCAGACGTGTCGCGGGACGACCTCCGAACGCTGGCGGCTGAACTCGCACGCGAGGGGTACGTCCCCGCAGAGGTTACGGCCGAGGTACGCTTCGAGGAGGACTGCTCGCTCGCCACCCAGCGCGAGGCCGACCGCCTCCGGGACATCGTCGACGCGGCCGCGTTCATCGGCGCGAACCAGCTCACGGTCGACGTCGACGCCGTCGAGTGCCCCGAGAAGGCCCGTCCCGCGCTCTCGGCGGTCGCCGAACGCGCCCACCGCGACGGCGTCAGCCTCGACGTCGACGGCCTCGCACTCGACTGACTGCCCGGTTCTAACGCAGGTTTCTTCGCCCGTCGTCTCCTCGCCTCCGTCGTGAAGCGCGCGCTCGAACGTCGACTATCGGCCGTCGAAGGGTTCCGGAACCCGAGCGCCGCGCTCGAACAGTACCCCACGCCCGCGGACATCGCCGCCCACCTCCTCCACCTCGCGGACCTCCACGGCGACGTCGCCGGCCGCTCCGTCGCGGACCTCGGCACGGGAACGGGGATGCTCGCGCTCGGCGCCGCGACGCGGAGTCCCGAGCGAGTCATCGCAATCGAACGAGACCCGGAAGCACTCGCTGTCGCACGCGAGAACGAGGAGCGAGTCGACCCCGGCGTGGCCGTCGACTGGCTGCTCGGCGACGCGACGCGCCCACCGCTATCGAGCGTCGACACCGTCGTGATGAATCCACCCTTCGGCGCTCAAGCGGGCCAGCGCCACGCCGACCGTGAGTTCCTCGCCGCGGCGGCGGACGTCGCCGACGTCTCCTACTCCATCCACAATAGCGGGAGTAGGGCGTTCGTCGAGTCCTTCGCTACCGACAGGGGCGGCGAACTCACCCACGCGTTCGCCGCCGAGTTCGACGTCGACCGCCAGTTCGACTTCCACACGAGCGAGCGGGAGACACTCGACGTCGAGGCGTTCAGGGTCGAGTGGGCTACTCGTAGGTCTCGCGAGTAGCCACCGTCACGGTCGTGTTCCCCCGCTCGGCGAGCAGTCTCGCCTCCTGCCGGCGGAACGTCAGACCGCCGGCGCTCGTCGACTCGTTGACCGGCGGAATCCGCGCCGTTCCCAGCACGGAGTCGTTGCGCACTACTTCCAGAGTGAACCGACCGGTCTCGGCGTCGATGCGCACCTGTCGGTCCGCGACGACGGGGTCGGCGGTGGAACTGCTGGAGGCGAACACCGGCCGCCAGTCCGCGCCCGGCGGTTCGAGGTAGACGTTGTAGACGGGGCTGCCACCACGGGGCACCCAGCCGCGGCGGTGCGCCCAGACGGTCTCCTCCCAGCCGATGCCCCCGACCGTCACCGAACTGTCGCCGAAGAACGCGAGTTCGCCGGCGCTCACGCGCTCCGTCCAGATGGTGCGGCTGTCGCTGGCGACGATGACGCCGCTCGCGGAGACGTTCGTCGCCTGCGCGAAGAACGGCAACTGGACGGACGCCACCCGCTCGTTCTGCACGTCCTCCGCGTAGGTCACCTCGTAGCCCCGGATCTCGACGGGGTCGCCGGCCAGCGACGAGTCTTCGACGGTGGTGAGGTTGATGGGGACCGCGGCCATCGACATCGTGACGACGGGCAGCAACAGCAACAGCACCGCCGCCCTCCGCCCGGTGAGGTCGCGCGCGATGGTCGTCTCGTCGGCGCGCACTGCGGCGGTCAGTGTGAGCGCGAGCCCAACGACGAGCAGTACGCCGAGTGACCGGTAGAGGACGTAGTCGACGCTCTGACCGTACCACCACACCGCCCACAGCGACAGCGACGTCGCGAGGACGACCGACCCGAACCAGACGCGAGCGGCCGACGGGCGCTCCTCCCGGCGGGAGAGCAGGACCGCCGCCAGCACCGCGCCGACGAGGAATCCGAACAGGTGCCCCTGCACAGAGATGCCCGCCCACCACGGCGGTGAGAACGACGGCGAGACGGACGCGAACGAGATAGGGTTCTGGAGCACCGACCACAGCAGGGAGACCACGTCCCGGGCGGCGACGGCGACGACCGTCGCGAGCGGGTAGCGGACGAGCGCGAAGCCGGCGAACGCGAAGACGACGCCGGAGAAGCCGATCGTCGCCCCCCACGAGAACAGGCCCGTGAGCAGGGAGATGATGGCGACACCCAGGGGAAAGAGCACGAACGCGCGGACGTACGGGTTCGTCCGCCACGACCCGAACGACGTGGTTCCCCGCTCGGTGGGGTAGTGCGAGACTGCGTACTCGACGACCGGTGCGAGGACGAGCGTGCCGACGAGGTTGCTCGTGACGTGACCGAGGCTCGCGTGGGCCAGCGGCGCGGTCAGGACGCCCAGCGGGTAGAAGTACGACCAGGAGACGAACGGGATGACGAGCGGCGACCCGGTGCCGCGGGCGCCGAACTGCACGAACAGGTAGAAGCAGACGATGGCTCCGGTGACGACCAGCGTCCCCCACGGCACCCCGAAGAGGAGCCGGGAGCGCACGCGCTGCCAGAACGCGCGGCCCTCACCGCTCGACAGTACCACGACCAGGGAACCCAGGAAGACGACGACGCCGACCCACGCGGTCCCCCGCCAGACGTTCAGGGTGCCGGTGGCGACCGCGACGACCACACCGGCCAGTACGGCAATCGGCACGCCGTACGAGCGCAGCGAGAACTGGCGGAAGCGGGAGACGACCGCCAGCACTGCGAGGGCCACGAGGGCCGTGCCGGCGACCACCACCAGCGGGGAGACGTTCATACAGGTGGTGCCTTGGCGCGGGAGAATAAAGCAGTGGCGTCCGCGAGTTCCGCCGGGAACGGCCGCCGGTCCGTCAGCTGGCCGGACCGTGCTTCGTCCAATCAGGGCTTCGAAACGTTGAAACGCCGCAGTTCCGAATCACGGGGTATGGATCTGCGGGTCATCGAGAAGGGCGACGCGGAACTCACTATCGAGATCGCCGGGGAGAACCACACGTTCATGAACGTGCTGAAGGGTGCGCTGCTGGAGACCGACGGCGTGGAGGCCGCCTCCTACGACGTCAACCCCGAGCAGTCCGGCGGGCAGACCGAGCCGCTGCTCACCATCAAGACTGACGAGGACACGGACCCGCTGGACGCGCTGCAGTCCGCGGCGAACCGTACGGGCGACGAACTACGAGACTTCGCGGACATTTTCGAGGCCGCGGTCTAGCCGAGGACGACGTCCAGGTCGAACGTCCGGTCGGCGAACTCGACGGTGGACTCCCCGCCGTCGGTCAACGCCGCGACGTGTTCGTTCAGTAGCGTTCGACGCTCCGGACAGGTGTGGACGCGGACGCTGTTCGTCTCCGGACCGAAGTACGCGAGTGCGTTCTGTATCTCCGGCAACGCGTAGACCTCGGTCCCCGACAGCGACACGTTCGCGCGTTCGGCGCCCGTCAACACGAGGTATGTCGGGACCACACCCCCGGACGTTCCCGTCAAGTCGACGAACCTGGCCGTGTTGCACTCGACGGCCTCCACGACGGACCGCCCCGGTTCGAGGGGGCCGTTCGCCGGACATTCTCCCGGGTCGGTGTCGGGCGGCCCCGACGTACGGAAGTGTGACATACTGTCACTATTTACCACCAAAACCATAAGTGGTTCGCCGATGGGTTCAATGGCGAACCGGGACGCCGTGTTCGTCGAGGTACTGCTTCGTCTCCTCGACGGTGTAGTCGCCAAAGTGGAAGATGGACGCCGCAAGCGCAGCGTCCGCGCCGGCGTCGAAGGCGTCGACCATGTGCTGGGGCGACCCGCAGCCCGAGGACGCGATGACGGGCGTCGAGACGGTGTCGCAGACGGCGCCCGTCAGCGGCAGGTCGTACCCCTCCTTCGTCCCGTCGGCGTCGATGGAGTTGACGAACAGTTCGCCGGCCCCGCGCTCCTCGGCCTCCGCAACCCACTCCAGCGCGTCGACGCCCGTCCCTTCAGTGCCGCCCTTCACCATGCACTCGAACCAGCAGGACTCGCCGTCCACCTGCTCGTACTGCTCGCCGCGATCGTCGAAGCGGCGCTTCGCGTCGACGCTGATGACGATGCACTGGCTCCCGAACGCCTTCGCGCCCTCGGTGATGAGTTCCGGGCGTTCGAGCGCGCCGGTGTTGATAGACACCTTGTCGGCGCCCGCCCGCAGCGTTTCCTTGATGTCCTCGGTGTCGCGGATGCCGCCGCCGACGGTGAGCGGGATGAACACCTCGTCGGCGACCCGGGAGACGGTGTCGAGCATCGTCTCGCGGCCGTCCGAACTCGCCGTGATGTCGAGGAAGACGAACTCGTCGGCGCCCGACTCGTTGTACCGCTTGGCCATCTCCACCGGGTCGCCGGTGTACTCGAGGTCCTCGAAGTTGACGCCGGTGTACACCGCGGCGTTCCCGTCGTCGTCGATGTCCACGTCGATGCAGGGCACGACGCGCTTGGTGAGCATACCGTCGCTTGGCGCGAACACCGAATATGGGTTTCGTCTGTCCGCACCGCGCCCGCGGCGCCTGGTTCGGTACTGCCAAGTACGGCCCGTTCGAAGCGTCGCGCATGACCGCAGACCACGACGATACGCACGGCGACGCTCCAGGGACGGCCCACGACCCCGACGCCCACGAGGGCGGCGAGGCGGACCAGCGCGTCACGTCTCCGATGCAGGCGTACTCAAAGGGGAAGATTCTCGTCGGTTTCCTCGTCCTGCTGGTCGGCGTCGCGGTGGCGTACGTCCTCCCGACGCTGGCCTAGTCCAGTTCGCGGGCGAGCACGTCACGAGCAGCCACGATCTCCTCGAAGTCGTACTCGACGCCAGCGTCGCCGACGGACAGCGACAGCCCTCCGTCTTCGGTCGCCGTTCCGAGTGAGACGACCGGCACCGCGACCTCGTCCGCGAGCGCGTCGGCGTCCGTCGTCTCCACGACGGCCCGGCCGGGCGCCTCCGAGAACAGCGCGTCGATGCTCGGGACGTCTGCATCGACGCCAGCGTCCCCGGTCACCATCTCCGCGAGCGTGACCGCGAGGCCGCCGTCGCTCACGTCGTGGACGGCGAGCGTGGCGTCGTGGGTAGCTGCCCTGCGGACCGCCGCGACTCCCGCGTCGTCGACGTCGGGGAACGTGTCGCTGCCGTCGAACTGCGCGAGGTACTCGGAGCCACCGAGCGTGTCGTCGTGGCCGCCGACGAGGACGAGTTCGCCGTCGCCGCTGACCGCGCTCCCAGGCGCGTCGTAGCCCTCGCGGACGCCGAGCATCGCGAGCGTCGGCGTCGGCGGCACGGGACCAGCGACGGAGTCGTTGTAGAGGCTGACGTTGCCGCCGACGACGGGGACCGAGAGGTCGCGGCAGCCGTCCGCGAGGCCGTCCACTGCGGCCGCGAAGCCGCCGTAGACGGCGGGCTTCTCCGGGTTGCCGCCGTTCAGGCAGTCGACCGCTGCGAGCGGTCGCGCGCCCGCCGCGGCGAGGTTTGTCGCGTTCTCGACGGCGGTTGCGTACGCACCACGGTACGGGTCCGTGTCGGTCCAGTTCGGGTTCGCGCCCGCGGAGAGCGCGACGGCGGTCTCTTCCTCAGCTTCGTGGAGCGCGAGCAGCGCGCCGTCCTCGCCGGGTCGCCGGAGCGTCCGGTTGCCGACCTCGTGGTCGTACTGGCGGTACACCCAGCGCTTGCTCGCGGTGTTCGGACTCCCGAGCACGGCGTCGAACGCCTCGCCGAGCGGGACCTCCGGGAGGTCGGTCTCGGGTACCGGCGGGTCCTCGCGAGCGAGGTCGTTCATCGGCGCGCCGTCGGCGAGGAACTCGGCGGGCGCGTCGACGACTGTCTCCCCGCCGAACTCACAGACGTAGTTCCCCTCAGTCACGTCGCCGATGACCGAGCAGCCGAGGTCGTAGCGTTCGGCGACCTCGCGGACGGCGTCGACGTCATCCGGGCGGACCTCGTAGCACATGCGCTCCTGGGACTCCGCGAGGAGGATCTCGAGGGCGTTCATGTTCGGTTCGCGCTGGTGGACGGCGTTCAGGTCGATGCGCGCGCCGAGGTCGCCCTGGGCGACCATCTCGGAGGACGCGCCGCCGAGGCCCGCCGCGCCCAGGTCGCGGGCGGCGACGACGAGGTCGCGGTCGAGTAGCGTCTCGTTGGCTTCGATGAGGAGTTTCTCCGTGTACGGGTCGCCGACCTGGACAGCGGGCCGGTCCTCCGTCTCGGCGTCCTCCGCGAGGTCCTCGCTGGCGAAACTCGCGCCGCCGAGGCCGTCGCGTCCCGTCCCGTTGCCGACGAGCACGAGTTTGTTCCCCGGTTCCTTGGCCGCGGCCGTGACGAGGCGGTCGGCGTGGAGCAGCCCGACGCAGGCGACGTTGACCAGCGGGTTCCCCTCGTAGCCGTCGTGGAACTGCGTGGAGCCGGCGACCGTCGGCACGCCGATGGCGTTGCCGTAGTCGCTGATTCCCTCCACGACGCCCTCCAGGAGGTAGCGGGAGTGCTCGCGGTCGAAGCCCCCGAAGTAGAGGCTGTCCGCGAGCGCGATGGGGTAGGCGCCCATCGAAAGCGTGTCCCGGACGATGCCGCCGACGCCGGTCGCAGCGCCGTCGTACGGGTCGACGTAGGAGGGGTGGTTGTGGCTCTCGACGCCGAACGTGAGATAGAGGTCGTCGGTCACCGAGACGACCGCGGCGTCGTCTCCGGGGCCGACGACGACGTCCTCGCTCTCGCTGTCGAAGGCAGACAGCAGCGGGCGCGAGGAGCGGTACGCGCAGTGTTCGCTCCAGAGGTTCTCGAAGAGCGCGACCTCCGCGGGCGTGGGGTCGCGGCCGAGTTCGGCTTCGACCAGACGGCGGTCCGAGTCGGCGAGTGGCATTCACCTTCTTGGTTCTTCTGCGTGAGTTTAGTCGTTTCTATGTGCACGCTCGTGCAACTCCGCCGGGCAGGTCCCAGCGAGGGAGGTCCGTACCGGGGCGCTTTTGCCGACCCCCCTGCAATCTTGTTCCGTGCTGTCCGTCGAGCTGCACACCCACTCCGAGCTCTCCCACGACGGCCGGGACCCCGTCGAGATGCTGCTGGAGCAGGCCCAGGCGGTGGGTCTGGACGCGCTCGCGGTCACGGACCACGACGAGATAACGGCGAGCCTGCGCGCCGCGGACCTGGCGCCGAAGTACGACCTCGTCGGCATCCCCGGGATGGAGGTGACCAGCGCCGACGGCCACGTGCTGGCCATCGGCGTCCACGATGCGGTGCCCTCGGGGCTCCCGTTCGTAGAGACCCTCGACGAGATACGGGACCGCGGCGGCATCGCCGTCGTGCCACACCCGTTCCAGTCTTCACGGAGTGGCGTCGCGGCCAACATCACGCGGGACGAACTCGCGTCGGCGGACGCAATCGAGGTGTACAACTCGCGGCTACTCACCGGGCGGGCGAACCGCCAGGCCGAGGCGTTCGCGCTCAACCGGAACCTCCCGATGACAGCGGGCAGCGACGCCCACATCGCGGAGATGGTGGGGCAGGCCGTCACTCGGGTGGGCGCAGACGACCACTCGCTGTCCGCGATTCTGGACGCGATTCGCCGCGGCGAGACGAGCGTGGAGGGCAAGCGCACGCCGTGGTACATCAGCTTCCGGCAGGCCGCCGGCGGCGCGAAACGCCGCGTGCGCAACCGTTTCTCGGAGTTCTTCTGATGCGCGGGGCGGCCACCGAAACGGTCGCCGCGGCGCTCGAATCCGGCGACCCCCTCCCAGGGACTGGTGGCTTCGCCGGCGAACTCCCGGACGGCCGACTGGTCCGCGACGTGCTCGGACGCGAACTCTGTTACTACGACGGGGTGGAGTGGAGCCACGACCCCGACGAACTGCCGAGGTCGACGCTACTCCCCGCTGGCCACGTCCGTGAATCGGGGGAGACACGCCGGGTCTGGACGCTCCCGGACGTACCAGCGAACGACGAACGACCGGTCGAGCGGGTGCGCGACGCCATCGACAGCGTGCTCGACGACGTCGACACCGACGGTCTAGCGGTCGCGTTCTCCGGCGGCGTCGACTCCGCGCTAGTCGCAGCGCAGCTCGACGCCCCACTGTACGTCGTCGGCTTCGAGGGCAGCGCGGACGTCGAGGCCGCACGGGACTCCGCCGCCGCGATGGGGTGCGAGGGCGACCTGCGCGTCCACGAGGTCAGCCTATCGGACATCGAGGACGCTGTGCCGGACGTGTCACGGGTAATCGGGCGGACGAACGCGATGGACGTCCAGATAGCGCTCCCGCTATACCTTGTCGCGCGGCGGGCCGCCGCGGACGGCTACGACCGCCTCGCGCTCGGACAGGGCGCCGACGAACTGTTCGGCGGCTACGCGAAGGTGGCGAAGGCACCAGAGGACCCGCGGGTCGAGGCCGACACCGTCCGCGGCGCGCGCCGGGAGGTCCTGGAGACACTGCCGAACCAGCTAGAGCGCGACATCCGTGCGCTGCGGGCCGCCGGCGTCGAACCCGTGACGCCGCTGCTCCACGACCACGTGGTGCGCGCGGCGCTGACGCTGTCCGAAGAGTGGCTGGTCTCGGGCGGCGTGCGGAAGCGCGCGCTCCGCGAGGCCGCACGGGAGTGGCTCCCCGACCCGGTCGCGGACCGCGAGAAGAAGGCCGTGCAGTACGGGAGTCTGGTCGCCCGCGAGGTCGACCGTCTGGCCCGGCAGGCCGGCTTCAAGCGCCGGATGGACGACCACGTGACGAAGTACGTCGAGAGTCGCCGCTAACCGTCGCAGGCGGCCTCGATGGCCTCCAGGCCGAGCTGGACGGTGTCGGCGTCGAGGTCGCTCCCACGGAGGTCCGCGGGCGTGTACCACTCCCACGCACCAGGAGGTTCCTCGCCCGACGCGGGGTCGATGTCCCGCGACGGGACGATGGCGAAGTAGAGGTGGTCGATGTGCTGGTGGGCGACCCGCCCGTCCTCATGGACGTCGATGTCGTACAGCATCTGGTAGCGGGGGCTGGGGAGCGCTCGACCGTCCGGCGCGGGGACGTCGGGCGCGTCGCCGAGAATCGTCGCTTCGAGGCCGGTCTCCTCGCGGACCTCGCGGACGCCGGCCTCGTGGGGAAGTTCGTCGCGGTCGACGTGGCCGCCGGGCGGGATGCGAATGCCGAGTCGGTCGTGTTCGTGGAGGGCGGTCGCGCCGTCGTTGACGACGTAGACGGTCGCGGTGAAGTGGCGAGTCGTCTCCATGGTCGCTCAGGACACCGATAGCACGTAACCGGTTCGGAATCCGGGTGGGAGGTTCCCGTGGACCCAGCCGGTCGCCTACGACTGGACCAGTGAGGAGAGCCGGGAGCCGTGCTGGATGGACAGCGAGCCGACGAGACTCATCACGAGCACGTAGCCGACGGTGAACGCGGGTATCGACTGGCTGACGGCGGGGATGGCGCTCGTGGCCGCCACCGTCGCGATGATGAGGGAGAACTCGCCGCGGGCGACCAGACCGAGGCCGACCCTGGCCGACCGGTGGTCGGTGAGCCCGAAGACGCGACCGCTCGCGAAGCCGCTCAGTAGCTTCGACACCGCCGTACAGACCACGGCCACGGCGACGAACAGCCAGACGTCCACGACGACCAGCAGGTCCGTCGCGAGGCCGATGGAGAAGAAGAACAGGGCCGCGAAGACGTCCCGGACCGGGGAGAGGAGGTGTTCGATGCGGTCCTCAAGGCCGGAGCCGTTGAACGCGGTGCCGACGAAGAACGCGGCGACGGCCTCGCTGACGCCGATCTGGAGGGCGACGGCGCCGAGGAAGACGGTCACGCCGAGCACGCGGAGGACGAACAGTTCGTCGGAGTCGACGGCGAAGACGCGCCCGACGTAGTTCGTCCCGTAGTACGCGACGGCGGCGAGCACCGCCAGGAAGGCGAACGACTGCACGACGGTCACCGCTGCCTCGCTGATGGGGCCGCTCCCGACGACGGCCGCGGAGACGACCGCCAGGTACACCGCGATGACGATGTCCTCCACGACGAGCGTGCTGAGGATGACCTCGCTCTCCGGGTTCGCGAGCCAGCCGAACTCCGTAAGCCCCTTCGTGATGACCGCGCTCGAGGAGATGTAGACGACGCCGGCGACGAGGATGATTCCAGTCAGCCCGAACCCGAACGCCGCGGCGATGGCGACGCCGACGAGGGCGTTCGCGACGAGGTCTATCGCGCCGACCTTCGCCAGCCTGTTGCGGTTCCGGAGGAGCGTCCCGATGCTGAACTCGAGTCCGAGGAAGAACAGCAACAGGATGATGCCGAGCTCCGCGACGGTGTTGACGAACTCGCTGTCGGAGACGAGGCGCAGCGAGAACCCGCCGAAGGACGTCGGAACGTAGGGCCCGACGAGGATGCCGGCCCCGATGTACGCGGGAATCACCGACTGCTGGTAGCGCTGGGCGAGCGCGCCCACGACGGTGAGCGCGAGCAACGCGATACCGATCTCCAGGAGGAGCGGTCCCGCCATCTAGGCGTTCTCGACCGACCCCGTCTCGAGGAGCGTGTCGAGCGCCCGCTGCTCTTCCCGCGAACCGATGACGACGAGGATGTCGCCCGTCGAGAGCACGGTGTCGGGTTCCGGACTCCCGATCGTCTCGTCGTCCCGCTGGATGGCCACGACGGTCGTCCCCGTCTGCTCGCGGAGTTTCGCGTCGGCGATGGTCTCGCCGGTGAGCGGGGAGTCGTCGGGAATCTCCACCCACTCCATGAAGGCGTTCCCCAGCGGCACGTCGACCTCGTCGAGGTCCAGCGGCTGGAAGTCGGCGCCCTGGAGGACGTTCGCGACCTGTCTTGCCTCCGACGAGGAGAGGTCGAACAGCTTCTCGGCGTCCGCGTCCGGGTGGTCCCGCCGGTAGATCTCGCGTCTGCCGTCGTGGTGGACGATGACGACCAGGCGCTCTTCGTCACCCACCTCCACGTCGAACCGTTTGCCGACGCCAGGAACGTCCGCCTCGTAGATGACCATGGTAGTACGGGGGTTCGGCAGTCCAATAAAGCTCAGGTGGCGTCGCAGTACTGTTCGAGGCGTTCCCGGCCACCCGGCCGGAGCGAGTCGAACCACCGCGCCTAGAAGTCGAGTGCGCGCTGGATGCCGGCGGCGATGCGGTCGGTGTCCGGGACGTAGTCGTCCTCGCGAGCGAACATCGGCACCGGCACGTCGTAGCCGGTGACCCGCTCGACGGGCGCTTCGAGGTGGAGGAACGCCTCCTCGTTGACGCGGGCCGTTATCTCGCCGGCCATCCCGCCGGTCCGGGGCGCCTCGTGGACGACGACGCAGCGACCGGTCTTCTTCACCGAGTCGACGATGGTCTCGGTGTCAAGTGGGTAGATGGTCCGCGGGTCGACGACCTCGACGCTCGCGTCCAGGTCCTCGACGGCGTCCAGCGTCTCGCGGAGCATCGACCCCCACGCGACGACCGTCACGTCGTCGCCTTCGGCCGCCAGGCGGGCCTCTCCGAGCGGAATCTCGTGGTCGTCGGGCACCTCCTCGCGGAAGGCTCGGTAGATCCGGGTCGGCTCCATGAAGACGACGGGGTCGGGGTGGCGGACGGCAGTCCTGAGCAGGCCGGTCGTCTCGGCCGGCGTCGACGGGACAACGACCTTCAGTCCGGGGACGTGGGCGAACCCCGCCTCGAAGCTCTCGGAGTGGAGTTCGAGTGCGTGGATGCCGCCGCCGTACGGCGTCCGGATGGTCATCGGGCAGGTGATAGTCCCGCGGGTGCGGCTGCGGATGCGGGCGACGTGCTGGGCGAGCTGGTGGAACCCCTGGTAGAGGAAGCTCTGGAACTGGATCTCGGGCACTGGTCGGAGCCCAGTCGCGGCGAGGCCGACGCCGGTCCCGATGATGCCCGCCTCCGCGACGGGCGTGTCGAAGACCCGGTCAGGGTAATCGTCGACCAACCCTTCCGTCGCCCGGAACACGCCGCCCGCACGGGCGACGTCCTCGCCATAAACGACGACGCTGTCGTCCCGTTCCAGTTCCCCGCGCAGCGTCTCGCGGACGGCCTCGACCATCCGGAGCTGTTCAACCATCCGTCTCACCGCCGGGCAGGCCGGCCGACTCGAACGTGGCCATCTGTCGCTCCAGGGACGCCGGCATCTCCTCGTACACGTGCCGGAACATGTCCGCCGGGTCGACGTCTGCCTCGCCCTCCCTGGCCTTCTCAATCTCCGCAGCGAGTTCGGTCTCGATGCGCTCGTCGATCTCCGCCACCGTCTCGTCGTCGAGAATCCCCCGGTTCCGGAGGTACACCTGGAAGCGGACGATTGGGTCCCTGGCTGCCCACTCGTCCTCCTCCTCCGACTCCCGGTAGACGGAGGGGTCGTCGGACGTCGTGTGCATCGAGCGCCGGTAGGTGAGCGCCTCTATCAGCACCGGTTCGCCGTCTCTCGCCTTCTCGATGGCCTCCTTCGCCACGCGGTAGACGCCGAGGACGTCGTTGCCGTCGACGCGGATGCCCTCGATACCCGCCGCGATGGCCTTCTGTGCGAGCGTCTCGGCGGCGGTCTGGTCGGCGAGGCGCGTCGAGATAGCGTAGCGGTTGTTCTGACAGACGAAGACGGTCTGGGCGTCGTAGACGCCCGCGAAGTTGAGCGCCTCGTAGACGTCGCCCTCGCTGGTCGCGCCGTCCCCGAAGTAGGTGACCGCGACGTTCGAGCGTCCCTGGAGTGACTCCCCCCAGCCGACGCCGACGGCGTGGAGCGGCTGGGTGCCGACTGGAATCGACGGTGGGAGCGCGCCCTCGCCGCCGGGAATCTCGGCGCCCTCCTCCATCCCCATCGCGTACCAGAGCAACTGATGCGGTTCGACACCGTGTGCGAGGAGCGCTGGCCCCTCGCGGAACGAGGGCACGAGCCAGTCCTCTTCGGCCATCGCGAACGCGCTCCCGACCTGGGCGGCCTCCTGGCCGATGGCCGGCGCGTACGTGCCGATCTCCCCGCGCCGCTGCAACGCGATGGCCCGCTCGTCGAGGCGACGCGAGCGCTTCATCTCCTCGTACAGTTCTAGCAGTTCGTCGTCGGACAGCGAGGGGACGAGTTCCTCGTCGACGGTCTCGTCCTCCGAGAGCACCTGTACCGAGTCGATGGTGAACTGAGCGATCTCCTCGCGTGGCATGGTACCGTTACTCGTTCCAGCGGTTTAACCCGCTTCCCGGGCCAGCCACGAGTTGATGGCGACCCCGAGGCGTCCCCCGGCACAAGGACTAACCAGCTGATTGCCGAAGCTTCTTGCATGCACGCAGGTGACCGCCCGTCAGTCGAGCCAGCCAGCAGCGTTCTGCGAGACGGAAACGGTCGCGGTACTTCGGGAGCCGGGTTGCCCAACGAGGTGTACAATGGCGAATAGCCGAACGACGTTCGCCGTGCCGGGCCTGGAGTCCGAGGGCGACGTCGAGGAGATAGAGGCGGCACTGCGAGAGCGAGAAGGCGTCCAACTCGCGGAAGCTGACGCGGGCAGCGGGGAGGTGACGGTCCGCTACGGCGAGGAACTCATCTCCGAGGTGGAGATCAAGTCCGTCGTACAGGACCTGGGCTACGAGGTCGAGTTGACGGAGGAAGACGCGTAGACGGCTCTTCCCTGTCGCGAGACGGTCAAAACGGGTGCGAGGGCTGTCGGCCAGAGGGGTCGCGCCAGTGTCGGGTGGTCAGTTTTACGCCTCGATGGACTCCTCGCCGCCGGCCTCGAGAATCTCGTGGTAGCGGTTGCGGATGGTGACCTCGCTGATGTTCGCGACGTCGCTGACCTCGCTCTGGGTGATGCGCTCGTTGGTGAGCAGGCTGGCGGCGTAGACGGCGGCCGCGGCGAGGCCGACCGGCGACTTCCCGGAGGTGATGCCGGCGTCCTCGGCAGCCGTGAGGAGTTCGCGAGCGCGGCGCTCGACTTCGTCGGGGAGGTCGAGTTCCGAGCAGAACCGGGGGACGTAGCTCGCGGGGTCTGTGGGCGCGACCTCGAGGCCGAGTTCGCGGACGACGTAGCGGTAGGTGCGGGCGATCTCGTCGCGCTCGACCCGGCTGACGTTGGCCACCTCGTCGAGGCTGCGAGGGGTGTTCGCCTGCCGCGCGGCGGCGTAGAGCGCGCTGGTGGCGACGCCCTCGATGGAGCGCCCGGGAAGCAGGTCCTCGTTCAGCGCGCGTCGGTAGATGACCGACGCCGTCTCCCGGACGTTGTCGGGGAGGCCGAGTGCGGAGGACATCCGCTCGATCTCGCCGAGGGCCTGCTTGAGGTTTCGCTCCTTGCTGTTCCGCGTTCGGAAACGCTCGTTCCACTTGCGCAGGCGCTGCATCTTCCGTCGTTGCCGCCCGGAGAGTGAGTTGCCGTAGGCGTCCTTGTTCTGCCAGCCGATGTTCGTCGAGAGCCCCTTGTCGTGCATCATGTTCGTCGTCGGGGCGCCGACGCGGGACTTCTGGTCGTTCTCCGTGGCGTTGAACGCGCGCCACTCCGGCCCGCGGTCGATGCTGTCCTCCTCGACGACGAGGCCGCACTCACCGCAGACCGTCTCGCCGCGCTCCTCGTCGACCACCAGGTCGCCGCTGCACTCGGGACAGGCGATATCCTGCTTGGCGTCCTTGGCTTCGGACTCCGCTCTCGTGCGTCGCTCTTCCGCCTCCCGTTCCTCCTCGCGGGTCCGTGTGCTATCACTCATTGTGAGGGCTGACCGTTGTTTCTGTGGCCGAAAGAACGTCGAATACGAATTGAACGAGGGTGCGAGAGAACAAAAGGGCTTTGGCAGCCGTTACCACGTGACGGCGCGGTTGTTGTCAGTTGGAAACGACCCCTCTCGACGGCGCTCGTCGGCGCGCTTTCTGGCCCGGTAGTGAGCGGTGCGGCCATCGAAACGCTTACCGCTGGCACGCGCAATCGCTGGAACATGACCGATTCCGTGGACGCCGAGGAAGTACGGCACGTCGCGGACCTCGCGCGCGTCGACCTCGACGACGACGCGGTCGACGAGTTCGTCGACCAGTTCGGGGAGATACTCGAGCAGTTCGAGGCGCTCGAGGAGGTGCCCGAGGTCGACTCAGAACCGGAACTCGTCAACGTGATGCGTGACGACGAGGTCGAGGACTGTCTGACCCAGGCGGAGGCCCTCGCGAACGCCGAGGAGACCGAGGACGGCCGCTTCAAGGGGCCGAAGGTGTCGTAGATGGGGCTGAACGCGTTCATCACCGAGGAGACCATCGAGGGCGACGAGGACGGCCCGCTGGCGGACGCCACCGTCGCCGTCAAGGACAACATCTCTACGGAGGGCGTCCGCACGACCTGCGGGTCGCGGATGCTCGAGGAGTACGTCCCGCCGTACGACGCGACGGTCGTCGAACGCCTGAAGGACGCGGGCGCGACCATCGTCGGCAAGACGAACATGGACGAGTTCGGGATGGGGACGACCACCGAGACGTCCTACTTCGGCGCGACGAAGAATCCCGTCGACGAGGACCGCGTGCCTGGGGGCTCCTCGGGCGGTTCCGCGGCGGCCGTCGCCGGTGGCGAGGCGGACCTCGCGCTCGGTTCCGACACTGGGGGTTCAATCCGCGCCCCGGCCGCGTACTGCGGCGTCGTCGGCATCAAGCCGACGTACGGGCTCGTGTCGCGCTACGGCCTCGTCGCCTACGCGAACTCCCTGGAACAGATCGGCCCCATCGCGCCGACCGTCGAGGAGGCCGCCGCGATGCTCGACGTGCTCGCCGGTCCCGACGAGAACGACGGGACGACGCGGGCGGAGGGCGCCGACTCGGACTACGCGTCGGCAGCGGAGGGCGACGTCGACGGCCTCACCGTCGGCGTCCCGAACGAACTCGTCGAGGGTGCGGACGAGGCCGTCGTCGCGACGTTCGAGGACGCGCTCGACGACCTGCGGGCGCGGGGTGCGACTGTCGAGGACGTCGACATCCCGTCCTGCGAGTACGCCGTCGCGGCCTACTATGTGATTGCGATGTCCGAGGCGTCCTCGAATCTCGCGCGCTTCGACGGCGTGCGCTACGGCCACTCCGGCGGCTTCGAGGGCGACTGGAACGAGTCGTTCTCGGAGGCGCGCTCCGAGGGGTTCGGCGACGAAGTGAAGCGCCGCATCCTGATGGGCACGTACGCGCTGTCGGCTGGCTACCACGACAAGTACTACAAGCAGGCCCAGGAGGCCCGCTCGCTCGTGAAGCGAGACTTCGACGAGTCGTTCGAGAAGGTGGACGTGCTCGCCTCGCCGACGATGCCGGTCCTCCCCCCGAAGCTCGGCGAGAGCCTCGACGACCCGGTCCAGATGTACCTCGCGGACGCCAACACGACGCCAGCGAACCTCGCGAACCTCCCCGCCATCTCGGTCCCCGTGGGCGACGTCGACGGCCTCCCCGTCGGCCTCCAGTTCGTCGGCCCGGCGTTCGGCGAGGAGACCATCGTCAACGCGGCTGCTGCGGTCGAGTCGTAGTTCCGCTCGCCAAGCGAGCGGTCGAGCCCGCAGACCGCCGCGCGCCCGAGGCGTGCGAAGGGACCAGGCGTGATTCTGGTGGAGATTTTGCCGAGGGTCGCCATCGGCGACCCGTAGCGCAAACGATTCTAGAAGTCCGGGAGGTCGTCGGGCGTGTCGTACTCGGCCTCCCAGTCGACGTACTCCTCCTTGAGATGGTTGGAGACCTCCGCGCCGAGTTCCGCCAGCGACGCGTTGATGCCGGAGACGGTCCCCCAGGAGTCGAGGTCGGGGTGGAGTTCGCGCTCGCGCCAGTTCTCGGGGAGGCCCGGGGCGTGGTAGCCAACGCGGTCGGCGAAGTCGTCCCAGAAGAAGTCGAACTGCTCGAAGAGGCCGAGGTCGACGGCGGCGTCGAACGCCTCGCGGTCGAGGTCCGTCTCGGCCGCCCACGACTCGAACGCCTCCGCCCACGCGCCGTCCTCGAGGAACGCCTGGAGGTCGTCGCGGTGATAGTCGGTCCCCTGAACGGTCAGGTCGTCGTACTCGTCGGGGTCGCCGTCGAGCTCGGGCGGGTCCGGTGCTGGCGCGTCGAGAGACACGCGTGGTGGTAGGCCGCGGACTGGGAAAAGCTTAGGCGTCCTCTCGCTGGGCGGCCTTCGCATCGAAGGCGGCCGTCCGCAGTCCCTCCTCGGCCTCGGAGTCACAGCGCAGGTCCGGCACGTCCGTCGGCTTGCCGTCGTCGTCGAGAGCGACGAAGGTGAAGAACGACGAGGTGGTCTTGCGCTTGGTTCCCTCCCGGGGGTCCTCCGCACGCACGTCGACTTTCACGTCGATACTCGTCCGACCGGTATCGAAGACGTACGCCTCGACGACGGCGACCTCCCCCATCTCGATGGGGCTGATGAAGTCGACGTGGTCCATCGACGCGGTGACACACTGGTTGCCCGCGAAGCGCATCGACGCGATGGCCGCGCAGATGTCCATCCAGTGGAGCACCGCGCCCCCGAGCGCCCGGCCCAGGTTGTTCGTGTCGTTGGGCAGCAGCATCTCCGTCATCTCCGTGTACGAGTCCATCAGGCGCGCCGAGTCGGTCATACGTGGGGCTTCGCAGCCATCGCATTGAAACCTTGCGACCCGGGTTCAGTGGTCGGGGGCCGCAGGGACCAGACGCCACGGGTATCCGACAAGCGTAAGGCCAGTCCGCCAATCGTCAGTAGCAATGAGCGAGGAAGCCGCGGCGACCCAGGAGGGCTCCGTCCGGGTCGTCGGGACCGCCCACGTCTCCGCGGACAGCGTCGAGGAGGTCGAGCGCGTGGTCGAGGAGGAGAACCCCGACGTCGTCGCGGTCGAACTCGACGAGGGTCGCTTCCGCCAGATGCAGGGTGAGGCGCCCGAGGACCTCGACGCCAGCGACCTCCTGAAGGGGAGCATGGCGTTCCAGTTCCTCGCGTACTGGCTGCTGTCGTACGTCCAGAAGCGCCTCGGCGACCGCTTCGGTATCGAACCCGGCGCGGACATGAAGGCCGCGGTCGACGCCGCAGAGCGCTCGGGCGCGGACGTGGCGCTCGTCGACCGCGACATCCAGGTGACCATCCAGCGGTTCTGGGCGCGGATGAGCAGCTTCGAGAAGTTACGACTGGTGGGCGAACTCGCGCTCGGAGTGACCGACAGCCGGACGCTCGGCCTCGCCGTCGGCGCGTTCGTCGGCTTCCTCGCCGGCATCGTCGCCGGCATCGTCGCGGGCCCGTTCCTCGTGCCACCGCCGCCGGGCGTGAGTGGCCTGCTCGGGAACGTGGTCGGCGTGCTGTCGCTGCTCGCGGAGGCGGTGCTGTTCGCCGCGGGCGGAGCGGTCGTCCTCGGGGTCGTCTTCGCGCTGGTGTTCGTGCGCAAGGAACCCGAGGACGTCGAGGAGTTCTCGATGGAGGACCTCACGGACGCCGACGTCGTCTCGGCGATGATGGAGGAGTTCCGGCGGTTCAGCCCGGAGGGCGCGGAGGCGCTCATCGACGAGCGGGACGCCTACATCGCCCACAGCCTGGTCGCGCTCCGGGAGCAGGGGAAACACGTCGTCGCCGTCGTCGGCGCGGGCCACCGCGAGGGCATCGAGCGCTACCTCGAGAACCCCGAGACGCTGCCGCCGATGGCGTCGCTGACCGGCGTCCAGAAGAGCCGGTTCTCCGTGTTCAAACTGCTCGGCCTCCTGTTCACCGTCGGCTTCCTCGTCTTCTTCGGCCTGCTCGTGATGGCGGGCGTCGGCAACACGGTGTTGCTCCAGGTGTTCGGCGCGTGGTTCCTGTTCAACGGTATCATCTCCGCAGGGGCGGCGAAGCTAGGTGGGGCACACTGGACGAGCGCGGGCGTGGGCGGCGCGGTGGCGTGGCTGACCAGCGTCAACCCGCTGCTCGCGCCGGGCTGGTTCGCGGGCTACGTCGAACTCCGCTACCTCGACGTGAACGTCTCGGACATCTCCACGCTGAACGAACTCATGAGCGACGAGGAGACGCCCATCCGAACGCTCGTCTCCGAGATGCTGGACGTCCCGCTGTTCCGCCTCATCTCGGTGGTGGCGCTGACGAACGTCGGGAGTTTCGTCGCGAGCGCGCTGTTCCCGTTCGTCGTGCTGCCGCTCATCGGCGGCCCCTTCGACAGCGTCGGCGCGGTCACCGACGCGATGCTGACGGGCGTCGAGAACAGCGCCGACGCGATCTGGGGGCTGCTCCGATGAAGGTCAGCGCCCGCGAGGGACGGGACCTCGTGATCGCGTGGGTCGCTCTCGGCTTCGCGTTCAGCCTGCTGTACGTCCGGGGCATCACGCCGACGAACATGGCCGACGTGCTCGTCAGCGACCTGTTCGTCGCCGAGTTCGCGCTCAGCCTCGCGACGGTTGGCGTCGCCTTCCTCCTCCACGAACTCGCGCACAAGGTGGTCGCGGTGAACTTCGGGCAACACGCGGAGTTCCGCGCCGACTACGGGATGCTCGCGCTCGCCGTCGCCGGCGGCCTCGCGGGGTTCCTCTTCGCGGCGCCCGGCGCGGTCCACCACCGCGGCTACATCACTCCGAAGGAGCACGGTCTCATCGCGCTCGCGGGCCCGCTGACCAACGTCGCGCTCGCCGGCGTCTCGCTGGCGGTCATCCCGTTCGCGCCGGACATCGGCCAGCGGGGCCTGTTCATCAACGTGCTGCTCGCGGGCTTCAACATGATCCCGTTCGGGCCGCTCGACGGCGCAACGGTCCTCGACTGGAGTCCGGTCGCCTACGCCGCGGCGGCGGTCCCGACCATCGGCCCGGCGGTCGTGTTGTTCTTCGGCGTATAGACCGGCACGCTTTTCGCCGCCAAATACACACGTCCGTGTATGACTGACAGCGACGAGGATGCCAGCGACGAGCTGACCTACGCCGAAGCGGGCGTGGACATCGAGGAGAGCGAGGCCGCGACGGCCGCGCTCGTGGGTGCGGTGTCCGGCGTCGCGGACACCACCGAGTACGCGGGCCTCGTGGACCTGGGGGACCGCTACCTCGCGCTCGCGACGGACGGCGTCGGCACGAAACTGCTCGTCGCGGAGGCGATGGACGACTACTCCACCGTCGGCATCGACTGCGTGGCGATGAACGTCAACGATCTCGTCGCGGCGGGCGTCGCACCCGCCGCGTTCGTGGACTACCTCGCCGTCGACGAACCCGACGAGCAGCGCGCGGCGGAACTCGGCGAGGGACTCGCCGCAGGCGCAGAGGAGTCCGGGATGGCGCTCGTCGGCGGCGAGACGGCCGTCATGCCGGAAGTCGTGAAGGGGTTCGACCTCGCGGGTACCGTCGCCGGACTCGCAACCGAGGACGACCTGTTCCCGGGTGAGGCAGAGGCAGGGGACGCGCTTGTCGGCTTCCCCTCCTCGGGTATCCACTCGAACGGACTCACGCTCGCCCGCGAGGCTGCCCAGCGCGCGGGCGGCTTCGACGAACCGTTTCCGGGCGACGATTACGAGACGGTCGGCGACGCGCTCCTCGAACCGACGCGCATCTACGCCTACCTGCTGGAGGACCTGCGAGACCACGACGCCCACGCCGCGGCCCACGTTACCGGCGGCGGCTGGACGAACCTCGAGCGGATGGGCGAGTTCCGGTACGACGTCTCGGACCCGCTGCCCGCCCAGGACGTCTTCGCGTTCGTACAGGACGCCGGGAACGTGAACGACGAGGAGATGCACCGGACGTTCAACATGGGCACCGGCTTCGTCGTCGCACTCCCGGAGAGCGAGGCCGACTCGCTGGTCGAAGCGACGGACGGCGAGAAGATCGGCGAGGTCGAGGAAGGCGAGGAAGTGGCGGTTCGCGGGCTGACGCTCTGAGCCAGTCCCGTTGCCAGTCTCCGCCTCGACGACTCACGGTACCGACAGAATGAATCGGGGGCTCCTGTGCGCTCCGGTCGGACGGTTCAGGGTGCTTCGGCGGTGAACTCCGTCGCGAGGGCGGGCCTGCTCGACCCCCAGTGGACGAATCGATACGTCCCAGGTTCGAGCGGCGAGCAGACGAGGTAGCTCGGGTTGGTGCTGTTCCTCCGTTCCAGGCCGTTTCGGTCGAAGGTGAATGACCAGTCGTAGCCGCCACCGGGCCAGAATCCAATCCACGCGCTATACCACTCCGACCCGAAGGTGTGGTAGACAGGCGCCCAGCCGTCCCCGTCGCGGCGCTGGAACGCGTACGTGTGAATGGAGCCGAGGCTCGTCACTTCAGTGCCGACGTTCCGGAGCGAGAACGTGATTTCGTCACCGATGACGACGGTGTCCGTCGAAGCTGTCAGTTCGAGGGCGTCCGACTGCTCGGGGAACTGTTCGTCGGTCACGGCCTCCATCGGCTCCACGGCCTCGTCGGCACAGCTGAGACTGTCGTCCGGCGGTGCCCATCTGTGCGTCCTTACCCTGGGGTCGGCCGGCGTAGTCAGGTCGGCCTCCGACTCCCTCGGCGAGTCGTTGTCCGACGAACAACCCGCAGACACCGCGGCGACGGCCGCGGCAGCGGCGTGCCGGAGGTAGCGACGCCGGTCCATACTGGGAGGTCGAATGGCGAAATGAAGTATCTTCTGCCCGACCCCGTACGCGACGATGACGGATTCGGTGAGCGACGGTCGGGCTAACTCACCCGGGCTGCGACGTCGGCCTGCGTGATGATGCCGACCGTCTCACCGTCGTCGGTCACCATCACGGCCTTGTAGTGGTCGAGGAGGCTCGAAATCTCGTCCTCGCTGGCGTCCTGGGAGACGGTGGGGAAGCTCTCGCTCATCACCTCGCGGACGGGGTGGTCAGCGATGTCGCTCCCCGCGCTGACGACGTCGCTGTCGCTGATAGAACCCACTGGGACCCCGTTCGTGATGACGGGGAGCTGGGAGTAGCCGGCCTCCTGCATCTTCTCGACGGCCTCCTTGACGGAGTCGTCGGGCGCGACGCTGATCACTTCCTCGTGCATCAGAGTGCCCGCGCGGACGATATCGCCCTCGGCCTCGTCGAGCGCCTCGACGATTCGTCGCAGTGTCGAGAGTCTTGGGTCGACGTCGCCGCCCTCGATGCGGGCGATGAGTGGCTGTGAGACGCCTGCGCGGTCGGCGAGGTCGCTCTGGGTCAACTCGAGCGAGGTCCGACGCGTTCGCAACTCGTCGGGCGTCGGCAGGTACATACCAACCGATTACCAGCAGTTATTAATAAATGTTCGGGCGACTACGCGTCCTCCTCGTCGCCGTCCTCCTGGATGACCTCGATGACCTCCAGGGGGACGTCGCGGAGCGCGCCGCCGACCTCGCTCTTCGCGATGCGCTTGGCGTGCTCCTCGCTGTCGGCGTTGAACACGGTGAGTTCGAGGACGAGCCCGACGAGCGCCGTCTTCGCCGCGAGGAACGCCGCGTCCAGGGGTTCCCCGCAGGCGGGACAGCCGGTGACCCCCGCCTCGACCTCTACGTAGTCGAGGTCCTTGTCGTTCAGCCGTTTGCCGGCCTCGCTCACGGCGACGCCGATGGCGTCGTCGGAGTTCTCGACGTCACGGACCAACCAGGCAGCTTCCATCGCAACGACGTAGTTGCTCATACACTCCTATCGGCGCGGGGAAAGTCGTGCTTTGTGGTTCGCCCGTCGCGGCGGACGTGACCCGAACTATCCTCATAACTTACAGAGTGCCATCCGCACACCCACGGCGAGCATACGACTGACTACGATTTCCGGCACCGCAGCTTGGGCCAGGGACAAGTTGGGTTTAATCGCATCACTGCGTCGGGGTAGCCAGCACCGACAGGCCGGAATGCATTTATACTGGTCTTGTCTGGGCGATGGTATCCGATGTTCGACCGCATCACCCAATTCGGACTGTTCGCGCTGTACCAGTCCACGCTCGCACTCGGCATCCTGCTGCTACCCGTCGCGTTGCTGTTCCGTCAGGCAGGCGTCACGCTTCCGTTCGGCCGCATCGTCGAACAGACCGAACGCGCCTACCGGTCCGCGAACTGACGCGACCGGTACGCAGACGCTCGCTCGCCGGGATTCGCGGCACCACGCAGAACCCCGGAAAAGATGGTTTTATCCGTCCCGGACTGGTAACCTCCAGTAATGTTCAACTCCAACGAAGGCTCCGACTTCGCCCGGAACCGGGCTCGGTTCGACGACACCCCGAACCCGTACGAACCGGAAGTCGGCTCCCTTCCGGACCACGACTTCTCGACGCAGGACATGGAGAACGTCAACAAGACCGGCACCACCATCGTCGGCATCACCACCGAGGACGGCGTCGTGATGGCCTCCGACATGCGCGCCAGCCTCGGCGGCCGCGTCATCTCCAACAAGAACGTCCAGAAGGTCGAGGAGATTCAGCCCAACGCAGCCCTCTCCATCTCAGGCTCCGTCGGCGGCTCGCAGGCGTTCATCCGCTCGCTCCGCGCTGAGGCCAACCTCTACGAGGCCCGCCGCGGCGAGTACATGTCCATCAACGCGCTCTCCACGATGGCGTCGAACCTGCTCCGTGGTGGCCCGTTCTTCCTCGTCGTGCCCATCCTGGGCGGCGTCGACGAGGAGGGTGCTCACGTCTACAGCCTCGACCCCGGCGGCTCCTCGATGTCCGACAAGTACACCGCGCAGGGCTCGGGAATGCCCTACGCGCTCGGTGTCCTCGAACAGGAGTACACCGACGACCTGACGATGGAGGAGGCCGAGCGCGTCGGCGCCCAGGCCGTCCAGTCGGCCAGTGAGCGCGACACGGCGTCCGGCAACGGCATCCACATCACGCGCATCACCGCCGACGGCATCACCATCGTCGGCCACAAGACGTTCGACGACATCCTGTAGTCGGCACCCGTCGCTGTTCTGCGGCCCTACTCCAGTTCGTCGCCCCGCCCCACCCAGTCCGCGAAACTCCCCGAGAGCAGCGTCTCCCGCTGGTTCTCGATGTACTCGCACTGCATCGCGTACACCGCGTTCTCGAAGGAACTCCCCTCGTCAAGGGCCTCCCGTATCCGGTCGCGCTTCCACCCGGCGGGCGTGACGGCGTGGCGGGCGCGGTGGCGGAGCGGCCAGAGGTACTTCGCGGCCTCCTCCTCGGACAGGCCGCGGCGTTTGAGGCCGGCCTCCGCCTGGTCGAAGAAGTCCGTGTAGAT
>Ga0075106_1000357_pt1 | contig 24497 bp, 22 predicted proteins | sample AntDeeMetag02WF4_FD_69796 | JGI IMG/M metagenome (GOLD analysis project Ga0075106, IMG submission 69796) | Saline lake microbial communities from Deep Lake, Antarctica - Antarctic Deep Lake Metagenome 02WF4 | ecosystem: Environmental > Aquatic > Non-marine Saline and Alkaline > Saline | place... | reverse complement strand
TTTTGTCCTGCGGCATTTAAATTGTGAATAGCTTTTGCAATAACTATTCTGAAATCACTATTGGGTGTTTCTTTGTAAATCTTTGTCAAAAATTGCATAACCTTATCGGAAGGAAACTTCGAAATGCTCTTAATAATTTCAATTTTGCAGACTTCATTTTGCACCGGAAAAATTTTAAATAGATTCGACTCAATGCCTTTAAGGCTTAATTCACCAAATGTTTTTTTGATTTCTTTTTTAAGGCTTTCATCACGTGATTTAATCAAAAGATATTGAAGTTGTTTAACCGCGGAATAATCCTTAAAATAAGTAATTAATTGACAAAGAAGCCTTAGCTGACTTGGGTCACGAGCAGGATTTAATAGTTTCTCAAATTCAGGCAAATCTTTCCTTTTAATTTTTATCAATTGATTAAACGCAATCATTTGTTCCCACTTATTTAGAGAATCATGCGGATTTAAGTCAAACAAGTTTAAAATTTCATCAGGCTTCTTGCTTTTAGTGTGTTTAGAGGTCTTAGCGTCTGTTTCAGTTTCAGGGTATTCTGTAGCTGTTTCCAAGGCACTATTTGAATGATTTACAATACTGCTATAGCCTTCGGGTTTAAAAAGGGTGGTTAAGGGATAATCTGCTAAGTAGTAGTCGTTTTTTTCAAAATTCAGCAATGATGAGATGATTGCATGGTAATTATGACTTTTTCTTAAATCCGTTTTTAAAGTGATAATATTTACAAATGCTATCGTGTAAAAAGGGTGATCTTCTCTTTTACAATCTTTGAGATTGGTTTTTAAAAGCCTGTAAATTTCAGACCTTGTATATGAAATCTTAGAATTTAATAAACTTATTAAAAACGATGTAACACGTTCTTTTTTTGAATGGTCTGAGGATTTCAGAACCTTTCTTTTTCTTATTTTTTTTCGCGACTTAAAATAGGTGAAAGAGCCAGCGGAAATAAATAGAATGAAAAGGATGTTAATCAAAAATCCCCAAATAAATACTTGAATTAAAATAGGATAAGATGATATAACCAATTCCATGTTTTTTAAAAAGTTTAAAAGCGTTTCCATAATAGATGTATTTAGAATTGATTAGTAATATCATTAAGTTCAAAATGTTTTTAAATTATTTATAATCGGGCATTTCGCCATTCGTGATCAGTTGTTCTCTCGAATCGCTTAGATTGGCTAATTTGATGGTGTAAATGGACTTTTCGGAAAACAAAGCGTTTGATGAATTACTGAAAATCAGTTGAGCATCATTTGGGGAAAACCTCGGGTCTATATCATTAGTACCATCGGGTTTTGACGTCATTTCTGAGATATTTAAGTGTTCATCGTCATTGAAATCATAGATGAATATATCCATTTCCAATTGCCGATAATTATCACTTTGATAGTCGGAAACATCATAAGTATAAACTAATTTATCACCGGTGATATTCCAGTCTATTCCTCCAAGTGCTCCGGGCTGGTTTTCTAAAATGGTTTGCAGCCAATTGCCACTGGCGTCCAAAATATTTATTTTCCCATCATAGCCATCATTGTTGTTAGTGACGATTGCAATTTTAGAGCTGTCATAACTCCAGGCGCATTTTGTGATGAAGGCACCGTCAGTACTTTGGTAAATTATTTCCTGCCCGGTTCCATCTGCATTTACTTTATATAACTTGTCAAGACTTGGAAAAATAAATTTACTGCCGTCTGTATTCCAGGAAAAATCGATTAATTTATCCCGAAATCCAGTTATAGGTACTTGATTAATGCGTTGTTGATTTGTACCGTTTAAATTTGATGTGACTAAATTTATCTGTCCCGCTGAGGTTTGTAAAAATGCTAACTTTTGGGCAATATTGTTTTTGTGCGGACGCCAACTGGAATTTGAGACCTCAGTAATGGATATGATTTCCTCTAAATTTGTCGCATAAATGACATAATTGTCATTGATTAGCCGCGTAAAATGATAAGCATATTCAGGGTTTTGTCTAATAGTAAATTGATGCGATTCACTAAAAACCTTGGCGTTGATACTATCTGAAACACTAACCTGCCAAGTGTAAGTAGTCCCGAAAGTCAAGTTATCGAGCAAGAGGGTGTCCTGATGTAAATTGTTATATTCCTCTTCTGAGTTCGAACTGTTGTTATGAACAACAACTTGATAAGTTAAGCTATCCTCATCAACATCTGAACTGCTCCATTTCAGGGTAACGGAATTATTAAGACCGGTTGCAAGATTTTCAGGTGCAAGAAGTTCGGGGATTTCAGGCGGGGAGTTAAGAGATTCATCTTTGGTGAGTTCAAATGCGACCGAAACACTTTGATCAAATTCCTTAATAGTGATGGCTTCAAATTCACTTACAAATCCGCTTAATTCTGCCTTGACGGAATAATCCCCTGTGGGAATACTTTCCACGATCTCAAAAGTACCTTCCTCATCTGTATATACTGTTTCGGTAGAAGGGGAGGTGGTAATTTTGACATTGTCAAGCGGTTCATTTGTCGAAATTTCACGAACAGTTCCGGTTAAGGTGCCAGAGGCAAAATCAACACTATCTTCAGTACAGCCCAAAAGGCTAACGATAAGGACAAGTAATACTATGTATATATTTTTCATTTCAAAGTTATTTTAAAGGTTACCTAAATCTATCTTGAGACCTAAACCGATTTGTAAAAAATGATCATTTATTTTACCGGCTTCTAGCTGATCCCAATCATCATCAAAGCCGAGGTTGTAAGAGAGGCGGCCTCTCAAACCAATAGTATTTGAAAACATATATTCAATACCGCCGCCAAATTGTGTCTTGAATTTCACGCTTCTATCGCGCTTTTCATCGAGGTCATAGATCATTCCCAATCCACCAAAAAAGAAGGGGGAAAAGGCATTATGCGGCAGGGTCAAATATTCCAGGTTCATATCATAATTCAGAAATTCAGATTTGAAAAAATTTTTATTTTCTAATTTCTGATAACCAATTGATAAGTCTATACTAAAACAGTCTGAAAAGGCATATATCAAATCTGCCCGGACACCGGGTTTTAATTGAGAATTAGAATAATCACTTCGAATCCCATTGAAAGTATATCCTAAACCAAAAGAGAAGTTTGATCTGTCGCGATTCCACAAACCTTTTCCAGGGACTTTGGTGTTGCTCTGCACAATTTCTTCATCGAGCTTCGAGAACACTTTTTTAGATTTTGTAGAATCCTTTTCATTAGTTTGCCAGAGATTATCTTCTATACCATTCAGGATTAATAAATAAACAGCCTTGTTAATGGCTTCTGTGACGGCCATCTGTGTGGGTTCATTATTTGTAATACCTATTTCCGCTTCTAAAATACGCTCAGGATCAACATAACGGAACATACTCACATCAAGAGACTGCGAGAGAATGGTCTTTGAAGTATAGACTGTCTTCAGGACTTTACCTGTGCTTGTTGAGACGGCCCTTAGATAAACAGTAATCCTGTCCTGCCTGTACTCAGTGGAACCACCAATGCCAAAATATCGCGCTCCGGCACCACCCGTAAGAATATTAGAATCATAAGAGACAACACCACCTTCTAGCAAGGTTCCGGCAAATAACAAGGGTGGAAGTTGATTACTGGCTTTTTCACCATTGTATTGCCGACGTGTTTTTTGAATTATTTGTCGCTCGTTTAATAAATTACCCAGATTTTCCCGCTCAACAGGCGAAAACCATTGACTTTCTTCTAATGATTTAATGAGAATACTGGTTAAACCCTGCGGAATGGCTGTACTCCAGTTTGCACCAGAGTTAGATTCTTTGTACTGACCGGTCTGGTCCCTGAATTTATAAACGCCAACGACGGTTTTATTTTTTGGTTGAGGTAGTTTTTTAAAATCACGTTCACTAGGGGTTGATTCACCCATGTAAGATCGGTTATCAACACCGCCAGGCGGGGATAAATACATTCCGCAACTGTGACACAGTAACACGGTACATATTGCTATAAAAATTTTTAAAGATTTCATAATGGGGGGATTTTTTTATAAAAGAATCTGAGTTGATTCGCCAGTATCGGTATCTATTATATTGATCATTGAACCATTTTTAGTTTCTTCAATTTTGATGACCAATCCACCAATTTCAAAGGTGCCATTTTGAGAGCCCGAATCACCATTATCGCCAATTTGAGAACCGTTTAAAGCATTTCTGGTCAGTTCATTCAAAATTTGCCTCTTGGTTGACTCTGAAAAATTACTGAGCGCGCTGCGATTGAGACCAAAATTATTATCCTGGTCGTCAAAAGGGTTTTGGGCTTTGGCGGAAGCTAACAGCCAACTATAATTCAAATAATAACCACCAAAATTGGGGTTTACCGGTTGGTAAACCAGATCCTGACCAATTGCAGAATAGCTAAAACTAAATAGTATAAAGAATAGAAATAAATGAATAGTTTTCATAATAATTGTATTTTAAAAGGTTATTGTCTCGATTGATACTTCCATAACCTTCTCAAGGTCATGCTGACTTGTTTTTTTCTGTATTCTTCGTTGGGATTTGAAAAGAACTTATATACCGTTTCTCGGTTTACTTTGATTTCAATGGCAGTTGTCATTCCGCGATAGGGATATTCGGAAACTGTAATCACAAAGTTGAATTTTTTTGAAAACTGATTGTATTTGGAAAATAATTCATCATAAAAATTTTTTCCAAACTTTGTTTTGGTCTGGTCAATTATCATCCCGTCCAGTAACAATTGGTTTTTGGCTTGGTCTTGACTCCGCTTTTGTTGTTGTTCTTTATTTGTATTGATGAAGAGGGAATCTTTTGTGATGAGTTTATTTTTTTCTTCATCCCTTATATAAAGGAAAGCTTGAATAGAAGTCTTGTCATTTTGATTAAGACGGATGGTAGAAAGTATTTTAGCCTCTTCTGGTTCTAAGGTGAATTTCCCACCTTGTCGATTTATGGAAAGATTGTTCTGGGAATTTGTTTTTTTTACAAGCAGTAAATAATTATGCGAAAAATAGAGAGGACTTAAATTTTGAACATTAGCTGACAGGGTGAGAATGTTTTCAGTCTGCTCCACTTTTATTTCTGCAATCATATCCTTATTTCCCGATTGTTGGGAAAAACAAATTTGTGTTGCAATTAAGCTAGACAACATAAAAAGTATGGGAGTTTTCATTATTGATAATTTCTTATTATTACACTTCTGTCATTTCCTTTGATGTTAATAGTTGCCCGGTTGAGAATTTGATTATTACCAAAAATTTCTACCGAAGTATTTATGCCCTCGACATTTACATTTAAATCAGACGGCAGGATAGATGTTTCGTAATAATAAAATGATTGATCCTGTCCCTGCTGGTTAAGCTTGATTTTGTTGCCATCAATATAGGCTGAGTTATAATTGCCGATTTGCATGACGTTAGTGTCAGAAGCATTTTTATTAGTGTTGAAGTAATTGTTTAAAAGCTCTTGACGCTCATTGATCTCGGAAAGCGTGGACTGCTGTGAGCCTGGCTGTAAATCATATTGAGCTTGGGCTGTTGTAATAAAAACCAGGGCTAATAAAGTGAATAAAGTTTTCATGACGTTTTGGTTAAAAAAAAAAGAACTGCCCTGTTTAATTTACCCCCCATAAAAATGGTAAATCGTAGGACAGTTCTAAAATAAAATGACAACTGAACTTATCTCAAGGGGAGGAGAAAGCTATCGGTAATTAGTTTTGAAGTATAGTCATCGAATTACTATTACCAGTTTGAGCACCATAGTGGAAATTGGAATCACTCATCTGTCTTACGTCAGAATAGTTTTGATTTCCATCTTGCTGAGTAATACTCAAGTTGTCGTCACCTTGTTGAACATCAAAAGCAACATTGCCATTACCATCTTGGAATTGAGCCACGATGTTATCGTCACCCATTTGTCTGGAAGAGCCAAAATTGGTTCCTCCATCCTGTTCTTGGTATGACAGGTTGCGGTTACCATCTTGTCTTGATACTATCTCATTTTGAGATCCATCTTGATCGTGGATTGAGATATTATCACTTCCTACTTGACTACCGTTGGTAGAGTTTGAAAAACCATCTTGGTTGGTGAGACTGATATTATCATTACCTACTTGATGAATGGTTGTCGTATTGCTAGTACCATCACTTTTAGTGTAATTCAAGTTCCTATCACCGGTTTGTCTTGTTTCGGCGAAGTTGCTATTACCATCCTGGTCAATGAGGTTGCCATTAGAGCTTCCGATTTGCTGGACGTTAGCAAGGTTAGCGTTACCATCTTGGGTAACGATGTCAGCATTGTTACCTTGTGCAAAGGCAACTGTTGTTGTTAGGGCCATTGCGGCTCCTAAAAATAAATTTAGAGTTCTCATAATTAAATAATTTAAATTAAACATTAGATTAAACATATGGGCAAATTTAGACCTAAAGAATACTTAATTAGTAATATTATTCCGCTATAAATTAAAAATACCTGAAAACAGGTAGGCTTTAAATTTTGAATAAAATAGTCATAATAAAGATGTTTATGTATTTTAAATTACTGTATTACAGCGATTTAAAATAAATTAATTAGAAAAAAAAAGTTTGAAACACAAGTGAATTCTTAATATAAACAGATTATTTTTTTTTAAAAAAGAGTATTTATTTACTATTAAAATAATTTAGAATCATTTTATATATCTTTAATTTTGTTTATAAGAATGAATAATGTAGATTTGACAATTAATTAAAAACTTAATCATTGTGTTCATGATCCCCCCAGCAATGAAATACAGAAATTATGAACAAACAAATCACGACTTATTTAGTCCTTAAAAACGATTTATTATGTGCGGGTCTAAAGGATTTGCTAAAATCAAATTTTGATACGGAGGTTGTTGTATTACAGCAAGACGAGAATTTGTCCAAAGAATTAGCTCAAAAAAACCTAAATCCTCAAATTCTTATTTACCAACAAGAGGTTAGACCTTGGCGATCCCGGTATTTACATGAACTTTTAAAAAATAATCCCCATCTAAGAACGTTCATCGTTACTGGGAAAGTGAATTTTAAGAATATAAAGTTTTTATTCAATATTGGTGTTCATGGTATTATAAATAAAGATGATTCTTCGGAAGAATATATTAAGCTTTTAAATAAAGTCCTGAACGATAGAAAATGTTTGTCTAAAGAGTTTAAACGGTTGGTTATGAATGAGTTTTATAGACCTGAGGAGAATTTTAACTTAATGGATCAACAAAAAGCCAATGAGAAAAAACTTCATTTAGGTCGAGAGGAGTCTTTTTTCCAGATGAGTGATTGTTATGATTTGACCAATCGACAGAGAGAAGTACTCAGTTTAATTTGTGATGGTTTGAATACTGAAGCAATAGCGACAGAATTATTTATTAGTACGCATACCGCAGAAACACATCGCCGAAATTTATTGAGAAAAATGGGCGTCAAAAATACAGCCGAAATGGTAAAAACAGCTATTTTAAACAAACTGATAGCCTCCTGAATTTTTGGACTTAACAAGATAATAATTCATTAAATTTTAATGAGTTTATAAGGTAGGGATGGGAAACTGAAACTTAGCTAACCAAAGCCGCTTTCTCTGAATTGATAAATATAAATGTCAACATTGAAATTTTTGTGAACAACTGAGAACCTTAGTGGCTATACCGAATGTGATTTGTAATGTCGCATAAATGTTTCTTATACCCTTCAACACTGAAACCACGTAAAAAATTTTGATATAATACCGAGAGGCTATTAAAGAGTTGAACCTCCATAAACCTAATATTCTAATCGATTCGGTATTAAAATCTACCTCGGCCAAATACCTTTACAGAAATTCTACAACGGCATTATATAACTTAATTGGTATTAAATGTTTCCTATGACGAAAAACCTTTGCAATTTAAACGTCTCTTTTATGTTTAGATAATATTCACACCCAAAAAAACTAAAAGCTCACCCCACAATTTTCCGGTAAGACCGCTCGAGGACTTTTACGTCAGCTCTATTATCTAAATTTTTTTTAGCATCGTTAAAAAGTAACTTAGCTTCTCTTTTTAAGGTTCGTCTATAAATTTCATTGGTCTGAATATAATCTAAGTAATGGAGCATTATCATCAGTTTTTGAAGACAGGTCATATCGGCTTTGCAATAAGTCCTGAACGTCACCATAATTTGATAAAGCAATGCGTCAAATGGAATGTCTTGAACGGAAACCAGCTGCTCATCATCCTTATTGATTTTTTTGAGGTTGTTCACTTTTTGCATTCTCAGGGCAAATAATTCGGTCAGGTAATCAATGGTGCTGATGGCTGTTCCAGGATCGTTTATGCCCGGCGACATTGCTTTGATACCGATTTCCGTGATTTGTTTAAAGCCCAGGGCATAGTTATTCTCGACATATTCGCGTTGGGAAAAATTGAAATTGGCCAAAATTTTATCGCGGAGGTCATTATCGATCATTCGATTGACGCGGACAACCGGAATCCCTTTTAAGATAAAAGTTCCCGGTAAAGGGCGGACGTCAATTTTGATCTCGTGCTTTTTGCATAAGTCCGTCAAACTTTCCACATCTATTTTCTGGAAACACCCTGTTCGCTTACTCTCAAACTTATACCAGTGGGAAGTATCGCGGAAATCCTGAACAGCGCTATCATCGGAATCGGACATTTTTTCAAGTCCGGTTTTCGTCTTTTCATAAATGCCTTCTAAAATATTATTGACCTGGATCGACGTGGAAATCGAGTGTATAAAATAAAGAAATGCCCCAAAACACATCACGGTAAACACAATGCCCAGCAAAACTGAAAAACCGGGCAATTGATAAGTGTCATTATCCTTTGGGTCAATACCAACTGTCGTAAAGGTATTGTAAATAATGGTCGCGAGATAAAACCCAAGCACAATTTGATGATTGCGTTTTGAAATCAAACCGGGCAAAACGCGTGGCGAATAATTGCTACTGGCCTGACTGAGCAGCACCATCACCATCGAGAAACTGAACACCATAATGGAAATGATCCCGCCGGTGAGAAAGCTCAGAAGGGTTTTGGCCGTGTCGGCGTTATTGATGACCAATGTCGGCGCTTTATCGATTACCCACGCGGAAATGCCGCGGTTTTCCAGATAAAGCATCAACATCGCAAAGCCAAAACCGGCGATGGCAAATAGAGTAGGGTAAAAAGCAATTTTAGATTTTATGGAATTGAAAAAATCGAGAAAACGGTGGTACAGGAATTTCATAGTTTCAATAATGGGCTGCACGAAAGGTAGTTAAAATTAATTGAAACGATAAAGCCGAAATTGAAGTCGAAGTCGAATTCGAAATTGAAGTTGAAGTGGACCCAGCCTTCGAGTGCCTCAGGCTTCGACCTTCTCGTTCCTCGGGCTTCGACCTTTTTTTGCATAAGCATTTTCAGAGTAGAATGAAGAGGAGTGGATTTCGAGTTTCCTCAATTCCCGGCTTTCGAAATCTGGCTTAAAAGGAGTAAAGCTTTGAAATTAAGCTGAAGTTGAAGCTGAAGTTGAAATCGAAATCGAAACTTAAAATTTGCAATGATAAATTTGAAATAAGCTTAACTTTGCCGGATGTAAAATACACCCTATCTTTCGGCTTTAAAACTATACCGCGATGAAAAAATATGTTATCCTTCTGATTTGCTTTACCTTTTTATTCAGTTGTAAAAACGATCAAAAAACAGAAAGCAAATCGAATAAACCCGAATCAAAAGAAAAACTGAACACGGATTTTGAAGTCCATAAGGAAAAATTGACCCCCGGGAATTTAGAGATTTGTGATGGAGAAGATTGTCCACAAATCAAAGTGGATTACGTTAAAATAAAGACACCTTCAAAATTTGGTAAGGCCTTTAATGAAAAAAATCAGACCGATTTAATATCAATTTTCAATACTACTGAGGAAAAAACAAAGGTCAAATCTATAAAGGAAGCGGTTGAAAACTTTATCCAAGACTATTTTGACTACAGAAAAGATTTTGCAGAAAGCGAGACGGAATATGAAGCCGAAATTTCCCAAGAAATTATAAGCAGAAACGATAGCCTTGTTGTGTTAAAAACAGATTTCTATTTGTTTAGTGGCGGCGCCCACGGTTATGGCGGAACGCATTTCTTAAATTTTGATGCCAAATCGGGTGAATTTTTGACAAAGGATGATTTGATCTCTGATATGTCGGCTTTTAAAGATTATGCCGAAAAGAAATTTCGTAAAAAATTTGAGATTAAATCCGATGCCACTATCAACGCTAAAGGTTTTTTCTTTGAAAACGATAAATTTGCCCTGCCCGATAATATTGCGGTAATGCCCGAAAAAATTATCTTACTCTACAATCCCTATGAAGCCGCCAGTTATGCGCAAGGTCAGATTGAAATGGAATTTTCAAAAAAAGAAGTAGGGCAGTGGCTTAAGTATTGAACTTGAACTCGAACTTAAAATTGAAATTGAAGCGGTGCACCACCGAATCGATGCCATCAAACGTGTGCAAAATAAAGAACGTTATGACGATCGCGATGACATCCGCACTAACCTGATCGATTCTTATCAGCGTTTGACTGCTTTTATCGCTAAACATCTACCCGATAAATTTCAAATTATTGACGGGCAACGGATCAATGTACGCGATCATTTATTTCGGGAAATTATTGGAAATCTCTTGGTGCATCAGGAATATACAAATGCCTTTCCGGCCAAGTTGATTATTGAAGCAAAACAGGTCTTCACTGAAAATTGGAACAAACCTCACGGCACGGTTACAATTGACCCCGCAAACTTTTCACCCTTCCCCAAAAACCCGCTAATCGCCAAATTTTTCAGGGAAATGGGTTGGGTGGACGAGCTCGGTTCCGGTGTGCGCAATACTTATAAATACATGGCAATTTATGCAGACGGCAATAAACCGGTTTTCAGCGAAGATGATATTTTTAAAATTAGCATTCCCATAAATGATAAGGTCGGAAGAAACTAGGGAAGAAATTAAAATCCAGGTATTGAAAATTAGTTTGAAGCCAATTGAATAAACAAAATGTCACACTGAGCCTGTCGAAGTGAAATTTAGAAATTTACGATGGAAAATTCATTTTTTTTCTATAATTACGGGAAACCATAAAAAAGGTGGAGCTTAAGTTTATAAGTTTGTGCAATAGCTAAGATCAAATCCTTAGTTTTATACTCAAATTAAAATAATGGCCAATAGCAAACACGCGCATTTCAGGTATAATATTTTGGACAATTGTTTCCGGCGGTATCAAAATCCGCTGACCATTGACGAACTAAAAGCCGAAATCAATGAAAACCTGGCAGAAGTATTTCCCGGGGAAGCCATCAATGACCGGACTTTAAGAAAAGATATTCAGATATTTCGCAATCCAATTAAAGGTTTTGGAGCCCCATTAGAAACTGTGAAAAGCGGTGGTAAAAATGTTTACCGTTATAACAACAAAAACTTTTCAATTGCCGAAAAAGGACTCTTGCCGCAAGAAAACGAATTGATCACGGCCGCCACCCAACTTTTAGAGCGCTTTGAAAACCACCCAAAATATGAACGCTTGTCCGAAGCTTTGATCAAATTTCAGGATCAAGAGGAAAACGATTCCGGCAAGCACTTGCTGCATTATGACCACAATGAAGAATATACGGGGTTCAAGTTTTTAAAACCCCTGTATTTTGCCATTCAGAAAGAGCACGTGCTCAAAGTTAATTTCAAAGGCTTTAAGTCAGATGAGGTTCAGAATTTTGAATTTCATCCGCACATCCTGAAGCAGTACAACCGCCGCTGGTTTGTGTTTGGTTATAATAAAACCAAAAAAATTGAGCGTTGGAGCATTCCGCTTGACGATCGGTTAATTGATTTTGAAGAAATGCAGAACCGCAATTATGTTCAATCAAAGACCGATTGGAATTCATTTTTTCGGGAAATGGTGGGTGTTATCCGACCCGTTGAAGCAAAATCAGAACGTGTCGTCCTTAAATTCTATAACGGCCGCGAAAATTATTTTAAGTCCAAACCTTTCCAGCCGGATTTCGAAGAATTTTTTGAGGGTGACAAGCAGGATCAAGTTTGGATTGACACCATCATCAACCCTGAACTCGTCCAGCAAATTTTATCCTACGGCAAAGATGTGGAAGTACTGGAACCTGAAAGTTTACGGGAAATCTTGAAAAATCAGGCTGATATGATGAAAGGGCATTACGGTAAGTGAGGTGTGCATTTTATATGCACAATACTGTTACATCTTTGCGGCATCTTTAAAACGGAATAAAAATTATGCGAACACTATCCGAAATTAAAAGCGAAAAGAAATCAACCTTAAATGAGGTGCTTATCGCCATAATGAGTTTTGAGCCTTGGGAGTTGATGCATATTTTAGAAAACGATAGGACCTATCAAGATGTCTCTTTATTGGAATTTGTCGAGTTGGTTCAAGTTGAATTAGACAGATTTAAAATCGCGGGAGATTCAGTCCTTATGCTAGATTTAAACATTTGCAAAGGTTGTCAATGTGACGAACCTATTGTTGTTTTTACCGGAAATGTTTCAGACTGGCAATATGCACTTTATTTTGAATATGAAAATGATCAAATTGTTGATATTTTTCAATGCAATTTATTTGGAGATCGAGAATTATTTTAATCTGAGTAAAGAAATTAATAACTTGGCGGGATTTGAATCAAAATTGAAATATAAAACCAATTATCATTTAGTTGTGCATTTATATTGCATAACGTAATTATATATTTGCAGAGTTCTTTGAAACCTATACCATATTGATCGTGTATGCTGGTTTGAATAATTGATTCAAACAATGATCGGCATACTAGCCCAATCTTTTGATTGGGATGAAGGTGAGTTGGTCATTTAATAAGTTCTCTTTAAATAAATTAGAGTGAACCTTTTTGAAAGACCCTCACTAATTTATTGATATATTTATATGTTTAATATATTTAAATAGTTGATTTTTAATGAACTATCTTATTTAATAAACATACATAAAGAATAACGGTTTAGGTTTTCGGGAACTTTTTTTGAAAATTATGAAGTTAAGCAAAACACATATCGAAAAAATTAAGTCGCAGCTTCGCGATTTGGAATCCAAACAGGATTTGGTAACCTTGATCAATGCCGTGAACCAAATGTTGTATGGTGAAAATTGCGAACACTTAAAACTTAAAAAGTTCGCATATTATTGCAACCCAAAGTTTTCAAAAAAACGCTACACATCCTTTTCAGTTCCTAAGAAAAATGGTGGCGAGCGCCAAATTCACGCACCAGTGAATGGATTAAAACATATTTTAAAACCGCTTAATCTCATTTTAAATACCATAGCCGAGCCGCACTTTAAAGCGACTGGATTTGTGCCCGGTAAATCCATTGTCGATAATGCCAAACAGCACGTGGGTAAACATTATGTCTATAATACGGATTTGAAAAATTTCTTCCATTCGTTTGATCGACAATGGGTGAAATATGGCTTTATGACTGAACCTTTTGGTTTGGGCAAGGAAAGGGAGGAACTCGCTTTTTTATTGGCAAGCCTTTGCACACATCCTTTTGAAGTGGATGGCGAAATGAAAACCGTTTTACCAATGGGCGCACCGACTTCCCCGACAATCACTAATATACTCTGTGTCAAACTCGACCGACGCTTAAACGGCTTGGCCAAGCGGTTTAAAATTACCTATTCCCGTTATGCGGACGATATTACCTTTTCTTCACAGACCAATGTTTTTAAAAAAGCTGAATTTAAAAATGAGTTGAACCGCATTATTGTCGAGTACCAAAAGCCACAAAAATTAGCGGTCAATGAAAAGAAAACCCGTTTGCAAAAAGCAGGTTTCCGGCAGGAAGTGACCGGTTTGACAGTAAATGAGAAAGTGAATGTCAATAGACGCTACATCAAGCAATTGCGGAATTGGCTTTACCTTTGGGAACGGTATGGTTACGCAAAAGCGAAGGAGAAATTCAGAAAAGATTATGACCATAACGAAAGGGGAAGGGGTTACGTGAAAAAGTCAAAGCCCGATTTTGCTCAAGTTTTATCGGGCAAATTGATGTTTTTAAAAATGGTGAAAGGGGAACAGGACAGCACTTACCGTAAACTTAAAAAGCGATTTGATAAGTTGAGTGGAAATCCTAACCTCAGCAAAGTCATTAAAGCCTGGGAAGATAATGGCATTGAGGAAGCGATGTCAATTTTTGAGACGGGGAATGAAGATGAAAAGAGCGAAGATCCTTTCGCAGTCTCGAAGCGGATTGATATTGATAAAATTTTATAATTTAGGGGACTATGGGGTTATCAAAATCAGATTTCGTAAAAAACTTGCTGAAAGACAAGTCAATCAATGCACAACAGCGCGAAAAGGTTGTTGAGCTTGTGGCACGAGATTTTGTGAATTCTGAGGAAGTTTTAAATAAGATAGCTAAAGATGTTGAGGATATTAAAAATGGAATGAGTTTAAAGCCGGAAGAGGTTATAAAGATTCACGAAGTTAAAAACGAAGGGATTAAAAGCGGATTAGGTAAATTAAAGAGCGAGCAGAAAAATGCACCCGAGCCTAACCCAAAACATGTTGCAGATTTTATGTCATTATTTAATCAACGCGATGGGCTAAAGTATCTTACTCATGATTATGATGAAAACTCAGAGTTCAATATTGATAAGTTTCTTATTTCTGCGAATGAGGTATTTAAAGAGAAAACTAAAAAAGATAAATTAAACATTCCTCAAAGTTTATGGCGTATTGTAAAACGATTTGCATTCGATAGTAAGCAAACAGAGTGGACTTCAATATCAGAAGATTATAAAAAACCTATGCCCATTACTATCGGTTGGGCAACAAAAGAATTACGAGACTGGTCAAAGCAGAATCAGTTACATCCTATTCGTAATGAAGATTATAAGAAAATCATTAACGACTTCAAAAGGATTACAAGGATTGAGTCTCCCAATCTAAATACATTAATTGACGCGACTCTTGAAAGCACTTTTGAAAAGGAGATAGAAAATTTTGATATAAAAAAAATAGATTTATCAAAAGCAGATTTTTATTCACATGTAGGGTTTCTAAAAACAGCCTTCGAAACTATTTTTGAAGAAATAAAAAGACGTTCTGATTCTCCACAAAAAAAGAAAATAACAATCAAATACGAAAGATCTATTTCGGATGATGGATATTATTTGAGAAAAATCGTGATAACACACCATAAATCAGCTCCTAACAAAGAATTGGAGGTGCTTTTAAAGGAATGGCAAGAAAAGGGGAGTATGGGGAAAATTAAAGAAAAACTTAGAGGGTACTGTCATTGGTCTGTTGAAACAATGATTGAGGGTGCTCCAACAAGAGTTGATATTTTAAGAGAAAACAAAGCTATTGAATACGGGCATATTAAGTGCGATCCTGATGGATTTAAACACATATTAACTTTTTATTATAAATAGAAATGATCTACTTAATAGACGATAACCAAAATAATCAGCGACTTAATAACTACAACATCACTTTTATAGAAGATGGTGTTTTTGATGGGTATTTGACCTCAATAGAAAAACTTGAAATTGGAAAGAGCTTTTCTGATACTTCACATTTGGAATTCTTGAAAGTATCTGACTGTATTCTTTTGCATTCTACAACAGAGGATTTTGACAAGGATAAGGGTTTCCTATCTGGTTCTAAAACTAATGTTTTAAAAATAAGGGAATTGATATCTCAGGAAGGGGAAATTATCCCTCTAGTGTTATTTAGTAACTCAATGGGAGAGGCTGAATTTAACTTTGAAAGCAATTCCAAGTATATCAGTTCTATTAAAAAGAATTTATTTTATGAACGCCTTTTTGATTTATTAGATTACTATAAAAATACAGGAAAAGTTGAATTAAGGATAATTGCTTTGGGGAAGAATTTTGCAAGCAAAGAAATATCAAAACTTACTATCGAAATACTTAACTCGATTGAAATGAAAAATAATTCAGATGATTTAAAACTAAATGATTTATCAAAAGTGTTAAAGAGTTTTAAATCCTTTGTTGAACTGTCTCTGCCAAATAATAATATCGATGAAATTTTAAATGAGTTAGAAGATAATTCAATGAAGATTCACGATTTCAAAACGAAAATAAATCAAATAACAGAAAGTTATACTAAATATGGAAAGAACATATATACTTGGAAATAGTAAACCCATGGAAGAATTGGGTGGGACTTTTATAGAAGTTCCCAACTTAATTAATGAAGTTGAAATCCATAATTGGGTAATAGAATTATTTAATGATAATGAAATAAATAAAGTTGTAATTGAAATTGGAGAAAACCCATTACTTTCTCTTCAAATTGCCTATCATATTCGTTTAAGCATTGAAAAAATTAAAGAGACAGTTCTTGTTCCAATTTTGTATGTAAGTAATTTATCTTTAAACACAATAATGCTTCAAACAAAGATACACAGCCAAATACTTGCAACAAAAGGAGTCTATTTTTCCGAATTTGATTTGCAATCAAATAAATTAGAAATTGAGCATTTAGTTGGTTTGAATAGAAGCGAATACTTAACTAAGTTTTTAAAGGTCATTCACATTCAACCTGATGAAACAGTAGGAAGGCATTCTTTAGCAAATATTTGGGGAGCTTATGCAGTGGATAAAGCAGCTAACACGAATGCTTTATCAAATGACTTTGAGTTTAGGAAAAAGCTTTATTTTAAGTACGTATCAGCATTTAATAATATTGATAAGTTAGAGCCTTCTCAACAAAAAGTTATCAAGGATAATAGAAGACCTTTAAAAACTGATTTTAAAATTTTAGAGAATGCAAACAAACCTAAAAAAAGGATTTTACTAATAGATGATGAAGCCTCAAAAGGATGGGAAACTGTATTGCGGAAAATATTTAAAACTGTTTCTGCAGAAGACTTTGTAGTTATAAATGAAAAGGTAAAAGATTTTGAAGCACTTTCAAAAGAGAATAAAAGGATTATAGAAAGACAAAAATTCGATTTATACCTTGTTGACTTACGCCTTAATGGGTTAGAAGAGGATGAAAATTTAAAAACTGAAGCTTTCTCTGGAATGAAAGTATTGAAGAAAATCAAATCGCTTAATGAAGGGAATCAGGTTATTGTTTTCACTGCTTCAAATAAAGTATGGAATTTAAAAGCTTTATTGGAGGTCGGCGCAGACGACTATTATATGAAAGAGTCTCCAGAATATAATTTTTCAAATGCAATCTCTAAGCAAAACTACAAAGATTTCAAAGACAATGTAGATAAATGCTTTGAAAGAAGTTATTTGAAAGCAATATATACTGAATGGAAAAGCACTAAAAGCAAAAACACTAACTCAGATACTGACTTTATCGCTGAATCCGACACCGCTTTAGATATAGCATGGAAACAAATAAAAAGCAACCATTTGGATTTCGGCTTTTTAACCTTGTTTCAATCTATTGAAAGTATAGCAAGCAAGATTTACTCGGTTGATGAGGATAAAGACCTTTTAGAGGAAGTAATAACAATTGACAAAACAGACCGTGAGAAATACAAGTGGTTGATGACTCATACAAAAGACCATCGAAATGGAGATTACTTCTCTTTTGAAGAATCTATCCAGGAAAGGCACAGAAAACCAACAGCACTATACAAGGTTTCTTGTCTATTTAAAATCAAATACCAAAAAGATGCAACATTTTTAATAAATATTGGAAAACTGAATAAGTTAAGAAACAATATAGCACATAAGGGTGCAAAGGGTTTCGCAGCAAAAGAGGATTTGTTAGAAATTTTAAATGCTCTTGGAGAAGTTAGAAATAGTTAATATTGGATTAGATTTTTGACTTAGAGAACCAAACCGAGAGTGTCTTTATGATTCGAAGTTAAGAGTTAAATGATGATTGAAAACAATTTAAGGATTAGATTTATTCAGATGATCATCAATCAAAAAAGATAATGAAAATGAATAGAATTCAAGGTTTACAGTTACTTAGAAAAGCGTTGAACAATCCAGAGGCGCAATTTAGAAAGGATCAGTGGGAGTCTATTTCGTTATTGGTTAATGAACGGAAAAAATTATTGGTGGTAGAGCGAACTGGTTGGGGTAAAAGTTCGGTTTATTTTATAAGTGCACGTATTTTAAGGGATCAAGGCAAAGGGGTCACGATTATAATTTCACCGCTTTTAGCCTTAATGCGAAATCAAATCGAAGCTGCCCGTCGGTTAGGGCTAAACGCGAAAACCATTAATTCTACAAACTTTGAAGAATGGAAAGCGATCAAAAATGCGGTGTTCAATGATGAGGTAGATGCACTTCTTATATCTCCGGAACGCTTGGCAAATGACAAATTTATGAAACAAATCCTGCGCCCTATTGCTGATAAAATAGGACTTTTTGTGGTGGATGAAGCCCATTGCATATCAGACTGGGGACACGATTTTAGACCAGATTATAGGCGGATTACCAATATTTTAAAATTTATGCCAGATGGAATGCCTTTGTTAGGGACCACAGCAACTGCTAATAATAGGGTTATAGATGATATTTCTAACCAATTGGGTAGGGTTAATATTGTACGTGGTAATTTGACTAGAAAATCGCTAAGATTACAAAATATAAGACTAAAAGATCAAGCTTCCAGATTGGCTTGGTTAAAAGAGAATATTCAAAAAATTCCAGGAACCGGGATTGTGTATACCTTAACTATAAGGGATGCCAACTATGTAGCCAGCTGGTTAAATACCTGTGGGATAAGTGCAAATGCTTACCATTCCTCAATAACAGACGAAGATTTTGAATCTAACAAGGCTTATAAAGAACATCTTGAAGATCGATTGTATCACAATAAAATTAAAGTGTTGGTTGCAACCACCGCCCTGGGGATGGGTTATGATAAACCAGATTTGGGATTTGTAATTCATTTTCAGGCACCGAATTCTTTGATTAGTTATTACCAGCAAGTAGGTAGGGCAGGGCGTGCAGTGGATACCGCTTATGGAATATTGCTCTCTGGTAAAGAGGATGCCGAAATTCATCGATATTTTAGAAAAAACACTTTTCCCTCTGAAGCCAACGTGAATTTTATTTTAAAATTATTGGATGAGTACGATGGCCTTTCTATAAATGAATTAATGACCCATATTAACCTTCGAAAGGGACAAATAGAACAAGTATTAAAATATCTGAGTGTCGATAGTCCTTCTCCGATTATTAAGGAAGGGTCTAAGTATAAACGGACAGCTGTGTTTTATGAAATGGATGTTGGTAAAATAGAACGGTTAACCTCGAAAAGAGAAGAAGAATGGCAGGAGGTCAATGACTATATTGATTCCACAAAGTGTTTAATGCAGTTCTTTAAAAAAGCCCTTGATGATAATGACGGAACAAGCTGTGGGAAATGTGCGAACTGTCAAAATAAACTGTTGTTTTCAGACGCTGTCTCCCATGAAAACGAGGTACTTGCCTCGCGATATTTAAAGCAATCTGAGTTTACTATAAAACCCCGTAAACTAATCCCTTCCAGTGCGCTGGAAATTTATGACTTTGGGTATCGCATTCCTCCGGACCGTCAAGCTGAAATAGGGAAAGTGCTTTCCAGATGGGGGGATGCAGGATGGGGAGAGATAGTAGCAAAAGATAAGTACCGACTTCGCTTTAGGGATGAGTTAGTGGAAGCTATGGCACAGATGATAAGAGATCGATGGGATTTTTTAACCCCACCGACTTGGGTCACCTGTATTCCATCATCAAGACATCCAGAATTAGTACCAGATTTTGCTAAACGTGTAGCAATAAAAATTCAATTACCTTTTGTATCTTGCATTACGAAAGTGAAGGATACGGCGCCACAAAAAAAGCAAGAAAATAGTTTTTATCAATGCCGTAACTTGGATGGCGTTTTTAGTGTAACCGAGGAGGTTATGCCGGGTCCAGTGTTGCTAATAGATGATGCTGTGGATAGTAAATGGACCTTCACCATTGCCGCGGCATTATTAAAAGAACACGGCAGCGGTCCTGTATATCCGGTAGCTTTAACTTCAACTGCGGAAAAATAAATATATGATTTCAGAAAGAACCAAAGCAATTCTCTTATTCGTTGCCTATTTTGATAAAAAAAGTAGTCGCACCTACAAACCCCTAACCCTTTCTGAATGGAATCGCTTTGCCGCATGGATGGGGAAGCAAGAGATTCAACCAGAAGATTTTTTGACAAAGGACAACCACAGCTTGTTGGAAACATTACGTGATAAAAAGATTACCGCTCAACGTGTAAATTCACTCTTAGAAAGGAAACCTGCCCTGGCCTTGGCCTTGGAGCGATGGGCAAATGCGGGAATCTGGGTGCTAAACCGGGGAGACAAGGAATATCCTAAAATTTTAAAACAGAAACTGAAAGATAAAACACCTCCTATATTATTTGGCCTTGGTAATAAAACTTTGTTCGAAAAAGCATTTATTGGGGTTGTAGGCGCCAGAAATGCAAGTAATAAATTACTGGAGAAAACGGCTACTCTGGGAAAAAACACGGTACAGCAGGAATATGGTATTGTCTCAGGTGGGGCTAGAGGAGTCGATGAATATGCAATGAAAGGAGCATTAGAAGCAAACGGGATTTGTATAGGTATTTTTGCGGATTCCCTACTTAAAAAATCCACTGCGAAGCAATATCGTAAATATATTGTCAATGGAAACCTACTGGCCATCTCACCTTACAATCCTGAGGCTGGCTTTAATGTAGGTAACGCTATGGCACGTAATAAGTTAATTTACGCGATGTCAAGTGTTACAATAATCGCTACGTCAAACACTAAAGGAGGGACTTGGGAAGGTGCAAAGGAAAACATTAAAACTAAATATGCGCCATTATGGGTTTTTAAAAACAATGAGGAAAAAAACGCTAACGCTAAAATTGTAGAAATGGGAGCCAGATGGTTACCTAATAATGAGCATAGCATCATTAAAAACTTATTAAATACGCCGGCTACGCAAAAAGTGGTATCACATGACTTATTTTCTGAAATCCCAAAGTCTTATAACCAAACAGCCTCTGTTAAGACTTCCGAAGTAAACGAGCCTATCATAAAAGAAAACGGTGCTACACAAAAACCAACTGCAGAGGTAAATCTGGAAACCGCTTCTCTGTTTGATTTTTTCATGTATAAATTTAGACAGCAATTTAATAATGAAACTATAGCTAAAAAACAAATTAAAGAATATTTTGATATAAGTGCAACTCAACTGGAAAAGTGGCTTAAACAAGCAGTAAATAAAAAATTATTGGTAAAAAAAACAAGACCAGTAAGGTATCAGCTAAAAAACTGAATGTTTCCTTATCTATAAATCGTAAACTTTCTCATAAAATTGATAATTTTATCAATATGATCTATTTTACTTCAGGGAAGTTAAAATTCGATTACCCACACTATTCCATATAAACGCGAAAGTTTACATATTTTTTGAAGCAGATTCAACGACAAGAAATAAAAAGGATACTCTGTAAACAGATCAGTACCAAGCCGTAAAGAAAAACATCGTTATGATAGGTCACAGACAAATCGCTTGCACACCTAAAAAAAAACAAACCATAAAAAAACCACATTTCAACACACAAAAGCCCCAAAACCGCAAAACCAAATCGTCTATTCCCGCAGCTTTGGCGTGTTGTTCATTTTGGAAAACAGTCAACTTAAAGACATTAGAGTTTGCAATGCGTTTTTGACCAAAGCAGAAATGGAGGAAATTGCGGATGAATAAGATTTGAATACTGTTTTATTTGGGAAGGCCCAAAAAAATGGAATGCAATTTGATAATTTATAAGCAGTAATGTTCGGTTAAAGACATACGACGGCTACGCTAATAGAGAAAAGACTTAAGGAAAAAATAAATAACTGAATATCAATGTTTTAAATAAAAAAATCAAACTATTTTAAAACTAAACCTAGGAATTTATAAAGCAAGGTTTTAAATTGGATTTCAGCTAATAAATCGGCGAGTACAGTTGTTGACAAACTTTTACCGGACTTCAATAATTTATTAAAAAGTAAACAATTAATCTAAAATCACACGTTATGAAAAAAATTATCTTTACCACAATCCTCGCGCTGTTGATCGCTATGAGCGATTTTTCGCAAACAACTTCGACAACCACAACAGATTATTTTGGCAACGAAAAAACGACTTACACCAATGAGTATGGGCAAACGGTGGGAACGTCCACCACAACCACCGATTATTTTGGGGATGAGCAAACCACTTATTCCGATGAGTATGGTCAAACCAAAGGCACTTCAACAACCACGACGGATTATTTTGGGGATCAGCACACAACCTATTCCAATGAATATGGTCAAACAAAAGCCAGCGCAACGACAACGACCGATTATTTTGGTGACGAACAAACAACTTACACCAACGATCGCGGCCAAAACACGGGAAGTTCCACCAAAACCACAGACTATTTTGGCGACGATCACACGACTTATACCGATGAACGCGGCAACACCACAGGAACTTCTAAAACCACAACTGATTATTTTGGCAATGAAACCACGACTTATGATGATGATTAAGGAAATCCAAGGGGTTGGTTTTTGTTCGAAATTAAAATTGAAATTGAAGCTTTGCACTGAGCCCAGTCGAAGTGTCGAAGTTGAACCCGAAGACAATTGAAAAAAATATGTCACACTGAGCACAGTCGAAGTGTTGAAACCGAACATTTAAAATCAAATTTGAAATAATTAATGTTACAACAACTCACCCTAATCTTCGCCTGTATTTTCGGCGCCTTGGCTATTATTCTCGGTGCTTTTGGCGCGCACGCCTTAAAGAAAAAATTTACCGAAGAACAAATGAGCAGTTTTGAAACCGGGGTGAAATACCAGATGTACCACGCCATTGTCTTGCTGATTATTGGTTTGACCTTGCCGATGCTCAACACTTTGGAATGGATTATTTCCCTGAGTTTTATAACCGGAACACTTTTATTTTCCTTTAGCATTTATGGCCTCTGCTTGTCGGGCAGTCGCGGTAAAAAAATCAAAGCCCTCGGTCCTGTCACGCCCCTTGGCGGTTTATTGCTGCTCATCGGTTGGCTTTGTTTGCTGATCTTTGTGATGAGTTATGCGCTTTAAATTTGAAATTGAAACCGATGCTGAAATAGAAGCACTGAACACTTCTGTAAACTCAAAATCGGCTAATCGAAGCGAGCTTCATCAAAATTTGAAATTTATAAATTTGCAATCACAAATTTGAAATAGACCAACGTTGTTTGTTGAAAATTCGTATTTTTACCCCAAACAATAAAACTAAGTATTATGAAAAAGCTTATGCTATCGCTTCTTTTAGGAAGCCTCGTGTTTTTCAGCTCTTGCGGAGATGAAAACAAAGACACAACAGTCGTCGATTCTGGAACTTACACTGGTGTTGCCGAAACTGTAAATGCTGACGAAAAGGAAATTTATGTCCGCACTGATGACGACAAACTCATCGAACTTTACATGACCGACTCAACAGAAATGATGATGAACGGTAAAAAAGTGATGTTTGACAAAGTCGAAAAAGGTCAGAAAGTAAAGGTCACTGTCGAGAAAAAAGGTAAAAAAAACGTACCTATGTCTGTCATGCTTATGGAAAAAGACATGAAAAAAGATGATATGAAAAAGGACGATATGAAGAAAGACGATATGGAAGATAAAGAAATGAATGATAAAAACGACAAGATGTAGTTTTTATGAATCAAGATGTAGTTTTTATGAATGAGGTTCCATCCCTTTGGCGGCAAGAAGTCTGGCACGCATTGTCAGTTCATTTGCCCATTGTGACACTGTTGCTTTCGACAGTTTTTTGCATATTGTGGTTGGTAACCAATACTTCAAATCAATCTTTTTTTAAAAAATCCACGGTCGTGATGCTGATTATTGGCGTCATCGGCGCGTGGATTTCTATTTATTCAGGGGAATTTGCTTATGATATGGCCGTTCGGAAAATTTGCGATCCACAAGTTTTGAAGGATCACATGTACTGGGCTTATTTTGCGGCCTATACTTATTCTGGCGGTCTGGCGGCCCTGATTATTTTTGAATTTTTTATCACAAAATCACTGGTCAAATATCTTCTGATCCTGATATTAATTGCTGGTCTTGGCGCATTGCTTTACAGCGGTCATCTCGGTGCTTCGCTGGTTTACAATCAAGGCGCAGGCACTTATCGACCTTCCGGTGATTGTAGTGAGTTTGTGGAGTAATGAAAACTTACTTTCAATTGGATTTTCCAACTCAGTTTTCCATTACAAGTTATTTGATTTCGGTGGTAGTTTAATCGGTGCTGAATGTCATCGTTTTTTACTTCAATATTTTCAATAAAACCCTTTTAATTTAACTCAATAAGGGACCCTTTTTTCTGCAACAGATTTACATTATTTAAGGATACATTTCACAAGGATACACTATACAAAATACATTATACTCCATACAAAATACACTATAGCAAAAAACCTAATGACTATGTGAGTTTCCAGCTTTTTTCAT
>Ga0075106_1000355_pt1 | contig 24587 bp, 22 predicted proteins | sample AntDeeMetag02WF4_FD_69796 | JGI IMG/M metagenome (GOLD analysis project Ga0075106, IMG submission 69796) | Saline lake microbial communities from Deep Lake, Antarctica - Antarctic Deep Lake Metagenome 02WF4 | ecosystem: Environmental > Aquatic > Non-marine Saline and Alkaline > Saline | place... | reverse complement strand
GGCTACGACGTCACCTCGCTCCTCCTTCAGGACCGCCTCCTCTTCCTCCACGGCGCCGTCGGCGGCACGACGAGCGACGGCAAGCGACTGAACCTCCTCGAACGACTCATGGGCGCGACGACGATGTGGGACGCCGACGTCGTCCTCGTCGACACCTTCGACGCCATCCTGGGCAACGACCCGACGTTCGAATCGCTGGTCGCCGACGACCAGTACCGCCAGGCCGCCCTCGAAATCATCTCCTTCTTCCGCCGCCTCACCGCCTCGGGCCGGACCGTCGTCCTGACCGTCGACTCCTCCAACCTCTCGACGGACTCGCTCGACCCGTTCCGTTCCATCGCCGACGTCTACCTGGAACTCTCGGTGAACCAGGTGGGGCGCCACCAGCGACGGAACATCGACGTCAAGCGGTTCGCCGGGATGGGCAAGCAGGTGGGCAACAGCATCGGTTTCTCCGTCCGGCCGGGGATCGGCATCGTGGTGGAGAACCGGATGGTGATCTGAGGGATCCCGCGGTGATCTGGCGCCCTGTTCGATCCGGGGAACGACACCGCCGAGACGGACGCGAGGGCGCATCGGCCCATCGTAACGCATATCTCCGGGAGCAGACTGGTGAGACCAATGAGCCGAGCGACGACGGCCGCGTTGTTCCTCCTCCTCGGCCTCCTCTGGGGCGGGTCGTTCGTCGCCATCGAGGTCGGGCTCGCCGACTTTCCGCCGGTGCTCTTCGCTTCCTTTCGATTCTACGTCGCTGGCGCGGTCATACTGGGATACGCGGCCGTCTCCACCGACCACTGGCGGCCCCGTCGAAACGACGAGTGGCTCGTCGCCGGTATCGCCGGCGTGTTGCTGATCGCGGGGACGCACGCGTTCCTGTATCTCGGGGTGCCGTACATCTCCGGGGCCGTGGCTGCGGTCGTCATCAGCTTCAGCCCGTTGTTGACCGCAGTCTTCGCCAGTGTCCTCCTCGACGACCGACTCACTGGGATCGGTCTCGTCGGGTTCGCGTTCGGTCTCGTCGGGATCGGTCTCATCAGCCGGCCCGATCCGTCGAACCTCCTCTCGGCGAACGTCGTCGGCGTCGGTCTGGTTTTCGCCTCCGCGGTCTTCTGGGCGCTCGGTGCCGTCCTGACCCGTCCGTTTCGCACCGAGATGCCGGTCCAGAGTCTCCAGGCCTGGGCGATGTTGATCGGCGCACCGCTGTTGCACGCCGCGGCGATAGCTCGCGGCGAGTCGATGGCTGCCATCGCGTGGACGCCGGTCGCGGTCGGGACGCTCGCCTATCTGGGGCTCGTGGCCGGGGCGGTGGCGTTCCTCATCTACTTCGAGTTGCTGGACCGCCTCGGCGCCGCCGAGATCAATCTCATCGGCTATCTCGAACCGGTGGCTGCGACGGGGCTCAGCTACCTGCTCCTGGACAGTCTGATCGACCTCCCCATCGTCGCGGGGTTCGTCGCCATCTTCGTCGGGTTCGCGCTCATCAAGCGCGGTGCGATTCGAGCGGTCACACGCTCGGTCGCGGGCGCCGACGACGCCTGAGGGTACCCAAGGGTACTCGTCTCCCTGCGCTGCACCGGCGTCGACTACCCGTCGAAAGCCCATCTGGTGGGGTAACGTTTTATGCGATGACCGCCCGCTGACTCCGGACCTGGTGGCCTATTAGGCGATGCCGGCGCACCGACCACCGCGCCCGGCTATCAAAAAATATTCGCCTGCTCGTAGACCGAGATGCCGTCCGTCGTTATCTCGTAGGGTTTGGTCTCTCGCGAGTGGTTCGCGTTGCGGATCTTCTGGATTTCGACGGCGAGTCTGGTCTCCTGGTTCTCCGAGCGGACGTACTTGAGCACGAAGACGGCGTCGGTGAGGTACTCGATGACGCCGTGGCGGGAGGCGTAGGCGTTGGTCTCGCTGGCTTCGGAGGTGAGCATGGTCGTGACGCCGGCGCGCTTGAGCGCGCGCGTGAAGTCGAAGATCTCGGTCCGGCGGCGGGCCTGGTCGTCGTACATCATCTCCAGCAGCGAAACGGAGTCCAGCACGAGGCGGTCGGCGTCGAACTCCTCGATGAGGTCGGGGAGTTCCCCGCGGATGTTGTCGAGGCTGTTGGCCATCTCCACCGGGTCGAGGTCGACGACGGCGAGGTGGCCCTCCTCCTCGAAGGCCTCGAACTCCCAGCCCCACTCGTCGGCGGTGGCCATGATGTCGTCGTGACTCTGTTCGAGCGTGACGAAGATGGCGTTTTCCCCCTGTTCGAGGCCGTGATGGAGGAACTGGAGGCCGAAGGTAGTCTTCCCGGTCCCGGCGGAGCCGATCGCGACGATCAGGTGGCGCGCCGGGACGCCGCCCTGGATCATCGCATCGAGGCCGGCGATGCCCAGGTCGATGCGCGGGATCTCGGACTCGAAGTCGTCGTCCTCGAACTCCGCTTCGCCCGGACCGCCGGCGGATTCGAACGCGGACTCGAAGTCGTCGTCGAACAGCGACTCACCGCCGCCGCTATCGCCGCCGATGCCCAGTTCATCGCTTCCGGATCCGGTGGCCGCGTCAAAGCTGGCCCCCTCGTCGTCGGGTGATCCTTCGTCGACCGTGCGTGACGAGTGTGCGGAGTCGCCCTCGATGCGTGCCTGTGCAGCCGCGAAGGCGTCTTCCGCCGCGTCGTCGGGGTCCGGGTCGGACGCGTCGGTCGCCGTCGTTCCGTCGCTCGCGGTGTCACCGCTGGTCTCGGTCTCGTCGACGTCTCCATCGTCGCCGCTGACGGCGCGTTCGAACCAGTCGTCGTCGGATGACTCCTCGCTCATCTGTGATCAGGGCCCCGCCAGCGAGCCGTTGAAAGGTAACTCGCGGCCGGTCAAATTAACCTTACCCGCCGCGTTCGCGATTCTGATAATCCCACCGCGGCTCGCGGCCGCCCGTGGACGGGTTTATGTGGGCCCCGCCGAAAGCCCGAGGCAATGAAGGTCGGTATCGTCGCCCAGCGGAACAACCGCCGGGCCACGTCTCTCGCCGGGCGTCTCGGCGTGCAACTCCGTTCGGTGGACGCGGCGCCCGTGTTCGACGAGACGACCGCCGCCGCGCTGTCGGCGGGCGATGGCGAGTGGTCCGCGACGGCGGAACCGGCGACCGGCGTCGACGTCGACGAGATGGTGTCGTGTGACCTGGTGGTGAGCATCGGCGGCGACGGCACGTTCCTGTACGCCGCCCGCGGTGCGGGGTCGACGCCCATCGTCGGTGTGAACCTCGGCGAAGTCGGGTTCCTGAACGCCGTCTCGCCCAGCGACGCCATCGACGCCGTCCTCGCGGAGGTTCGGCACGGTCGAGAGAACGGCGGGCCGCGGACGACCGACATGGCGCGCATCGCCGCTAGCGGCCCGGACTGGTCGCTCTCGCCGGCCATCAACGAGGTCGTCGTTCACGGCCCGCGCCGGGGACACGGCGGCGGCGCGGAGTTCGCAGTGCGCGTCGACGGGTCGCTGTACACCAGCGGCCACGCCGACGGCGTGCTCGTGGCGACGCCGACCGGGTCGACGGCGTACAACCTCAGCGAGGACGGGCCGCTCGTCCACCCCGGTGTCGACGGCCTCGTCGTCTCCGAGATGGCAGGTGAAGAGTCGATGCCGCCGCTCGTCGTCGGTGCCGACAGCGAGGTGACGGTGCGAATAGAGGGCGCAGAGACCGGGGTCGTCGTCAGCGATGGGCGCGCGCGACAGCGAGTCGATCCGCCGGCACTGGTGACGCTCACGCGGGCGGACGTCCCGGTGCGGATCGCCGGGCCGCCACGGAACTTCTTCGGTGCGCTCGGGAAACTGGCCTAACGACGGCCGATGGCGAAGATGACGGGCGCCAGGACGAGCAGTGCCAGGCCGACGAACTTGTACATCGCGACGCTCGCGAGGAGGCTCCCCCCTTTCGGCTCGAGCATGTTGCCGGGCAGGACGACGAACAGGAGTCCGAACGTGAGCAGGTGGAGCCCGAACAGCTTGTTCGAACGCTGGACGAGGATCCCGATAGCACCGAGTACGGCGACGAGCAGGAGGACGTCACCGATGTTGTAGTTAAACAGGAAGCTGTCGACGACTTGCAGCGGTAACGCGAGCATCCTTGTCCGACTCTCACGATGGCGGAATCAATAAACTTCCGTTCCGCGCCCGCTCGCTCGTTCGTCGGTGGTCCAGTGGGCGGGGAGCAAACACACTTATTAGCTGTCGGCCATGAAACAACTCATCGTGCCGGAGTCATCCGCCGACGCGAGCGTGCTGGTCGTCGACGACGAACGGGACGTCGCCGACGTCTACGCGCTTCGCCTGTCAGACGAGTTCGAGACGCGGACCGCTTACAGCGGCGGGGCCGCCCTGGACTCCCTCGACGACGACGTCGACGTGGTGTTGCTCGACCGCCACATGCCGGAGGTCTCGGGCGACGACGTCCTCGAAGAGATCCGCGCGTGCGATGTCGAGTGCCGGGTGATCATGCTGACTGCGGTCGACCCGGACTTCGACATCATCGAGATGCCCTTCGACGACTACCTCTGCAAGCCCGTCCAGAAGACAGACCTCGTCGCCGCCATCGACCAGCAACTGACCGCCCGTCGCTACGACGAGCGCCTCTCCGACTACCTGAAAGCCACCTCGAAGCTCGCGCTACTGGAGGGCGAGAAGAAGGTCGAGAGTCTCGAAGCCAACGAGAAGGTGGCCGCTCTCGAACAGCGGGCAACGCGTATCAGGGCGGAGATGGACGAGGCACTGGCTTCGTTCGACGACATCGACGCCGCGTTCAAGGAGATCGGTCGACATCCCGGCAACTGAGGCGCTCTTTTCCCACCTCGCTGGGGCTATTCGTCTTGCTCTGTTCGCGTGTAGATGACGTACCCGTCAGCGCCGCCACCAGCGGTTCGCAGTCGGAACCGTACCGGCCCCGACGGCGTCCGGCAGGAGAGCGTCTCGTCTGCCGCGTCGCCGCTGGCGACGGCGTCGACCACGGTTTCGACCGCCGGGTCGTTCTCCTCGTCGGCCAGTATCGACTCGTCGAGCGGCGTCTCGCTGATGGCGTCGGCCGGGACGTCGAACGTCTCGGCGAACGCGCCGTTCGCGGCCAGGACGACTGGCCCGTGGCCGCGGTCCGCGACGTACAACACCGGGTCTGGGTGGTCGTCAAACAGGTCGGCGGGCCGGGGCGAGGGTGAGTCGTCCGTCTCCATGTCGACGGTCATCGACTCGGTCTGGTCGTCGTCTTCCCCCTGGGCTTCGGCGGCCAGGAGGTTCGAGACGACGCCGACGCCGCCGCCGAGGGCGATGCCGAGGCCGACGGCTCCCTGGGTCGCGAGCGGGAACCCGGCGATCAGCAGCGCTGCGGCGTAGCCGATCCCGGCCCCCAGTAGCGACCCGCCGACCAGCCAGCCGACGAGCCAGGTGAGCCCCCGACGTTCGCGTACGTCGCCGAGAAAGAGGAGCGACGCCGCCATCGCGAGGCCGTCCCCGGTGGTGGTCGTGACCAGCGCGCTCCCGACCGCGCCGACCCCCCACGCGACCGCGAGCAGACGCCCCCACGGAATCCGGTCGCAATCGCTTTCGTGACCCCTTTGTTTCATCGTATCTGGCCTCTGGAAGGCCCGCGGTATAACTGTACCTCACCCGTCCGGTGCGTCTCGGGACCGTCGCCCGACTCCGTCGCACATGCCGGTCCGTCAGGCCAGCAGGCGCGATTCGATGTAGGCGTTGATCTCGTCGGCGAGCGCTTCGTGGTCGTGGGCGTCCCCAGTCGTCCGTCGAAAGATGTTACCGGCCAGGACGGTCGCGATGAATGTGGCGGCGGCCTCCGGATCGACGGGTTCGAACTCGCCCTGTTCGATCCCGGCGCGAACGATCTCCGAGAGCTGGTCGGCGAAGATCTCGTCCGCCTCGGTGAACTTCTCACGGATGGTGTCGTCGCGGACCGCCTGGGCCCGCAGTTCGACGTACGTTCCCACGATCTGGAGGATCTCTTCCGGCGGGTGGTCGCCGACGTCGGGGTCCAGGCCGATGAGCAGTTCGACGAAGGTCCGGAGGTTCTCGACTGGATCGTCGCCGGATTCGAGCGAGAAGATCCGGATGAACTCCTCCAGCGTAAAGTCCACGAAGGCGGTGAGTAGGTCCTCTTTGCCGTCGTAGTGGTGGTAAAACGTGGATTTACTCAGGTCGGACTCGTCGGCGATCCGCTGGATCGAGAGGCCGGCGTACCCGTATTCGCGCAAGGCGAGGTACGTCGCGCGCATGATCGCCTCCCGCGAGTCTACCGGTTCGCCCACGAAGGGGAGGTCCTCGTCCATACCGAACGAATATTCGGTCGGGGCGGAAGGGTCTTTCGGCACACGGCACCGCCCGGCGAGAGTCGGTAGTTTGATAAGCGACCGAACGTTCGTTCGAGTATGGAAAGACGGACGGGTTTATCGCCATCTGGTGACTCGCGAGCTATCTCTCCCGCCCACCGGACCCGACCGTTCCGCGGCGTGCCGAAACCGACGCCGGTCTCCTCCACCGACCGGCGACCCACATACCGAGTACATATCCAATGAACCGACGCCTCCAGATCGCGATCGCAATCGTCGTACTGCTCTCCGTTCCTGGCTTCGCCCTGGCCGCAGTAACCGGAAGTCCGGACCTGAGTGTTCACATATCCGACAACAGCCTCGTCCCCGGTGAGGAGACGACGCTCGACGTCGTTCTTCTCAACGAAGGGGAAGTGGACTCCGGATCAGCCACCAACCCCTCGCTAGCCAGCGAAGTTACGACTGCCAAGGGCGTGACGGTGGCGCTGAACAGCGGCGACGCCCCATTCGAGGTGAAGACCAGTCGCCAACCTGTCGGAAACGTCCCCGAGGGTACATCGCCACCGGTATCGTTCCGGGTTGTCGTCCCTGAAGATGCCGACTCTGGCACGTACCGGATACCCGTTCGGATCGCTTACAGCTACACCGATTATATCTCCGAAGGCGACACGAACAGAGACCAGAGCGACGTACGGCGCACTGCCCGCATCCCCGTCACCGTCGAAGACAGAGCCAAGTTCGACGTCGTCAACGTTTCCTCCGACGTCGCCGTTGGCTCCTCGGGGACCGTTTCCGTCACCGTCGAGAACGACGGGTCGATGACCGCCCGCGAGACGGACTTCTCGCTCGCGTCCTCGAGCGCGGACCTTACGTTCAGCGGTGCGGAGGCGGGCAGTCGCTCGGCCGGGACCCTGGAACCCGGCGAGCAGACGACGCTCAACTTCAGTACGACGGCGAGCGGCGACGCCGACACCACGTCGTACCCGCTCACCCTCACTTCGGAGTACAAGGACGGCGACGGCCAGCGCTACTCGACGGACGGGACGTCGGTGAGTCTGACGCCCGAATCCGAACAGACCTTCGCCGTCGGGGACGTCGAATCGACGCTCGCCGTCGGTGACGACGGCGAACTGTCGGGCGTCCTCACGAACACCGGGACGCGGACCGTCGACGACGTCGTCCTGACGTGGGCGAGCGAGCAACAGAACGTCAACCCGACCGAGACGGAGTACGCCGTCGGGACCCTCGAGGCCGGTGAGTCAGCGGAGTTCGACTTCGACGTCGAGATAAGCGACGCCGCCCGGAGCGGCCCGCGCCAGTTCTCGCTCGTCGCCGAGTTCGAGAACGACCAGGGCGACGAGCGCTCCAGCGATTCGCTCACCGTCCGACAGGACGTCGCCGGCGCGAGCGACGAGTTCGAGGTGGACATCGTCAACGCGAACCTCTCGGCGGGCGGCAGTTCCACTATCGAACTCGAGTTGACCAACACCGCCGGCGAGGAGTTGACCGACATCTCCGCGAAGCTGTTCGCCGACTCGCCCATCTCGGCCGACGACGACGAGGAGTACGTCCAGTCGCTGGAACCGGGCGAGTCGGAGACCCTCGTCTTCGGTATCAGCGCGGGCGCCAGCGCGCTCGAAAAGCAGTACCCGGTGTCGATGGACTTCCAGTACGACGAACCCGACGGCGACACGGTCACCTCCGACACGTACCGGATTCCGGTGCAAGTGACCACGCCCGACGGCGGCGGGTCGCCGCTGGCCCTCGTCGGTGGCATCGTCCTGCTGGTCCTCGTCGGCATCGGGGCGTTCGTGCGGTACCGATAGATGGACTACCAGCGCTACATCGACTGGGCGGACGACCGCATCGTCGAGGACTCCCGCACGGTGATCCTCGTCTTCCTCCTCCTGACCGGCGTGTTCGCCGTCGGACTGGGGAACATCTCCATGACGGCCGGGACGTCGCAGTTTACGACCGGACTCCCCGCCGAGGAGGCGCTGACGGACATCAACCGGGAGTTCTCGCCCAGTTTCTCGACCGACACGGGCAACACGCAGTTGATCCAGGAGGGGACGAACGTCCTGTCGAAGGATTCCATGTTGCGGATGTTGCGCGCCCAGGAGCGCGTCGAGGACCACGACGAGTTACGCGTCACCTCGACGAGTGGCGCCGCGACCATCGTCGCGACCCAGCTGGACCCGGAGGCGACGACCACGTCGGCCCAGATAGACGCCGTCGAAGCGGCGACGCCCACGGAGATCGACCAGGCCGTCCGTCGCGCCGACGAGCGGAGTCCCCAGTTCTCGGGGCTCGTGAGTAACGACTTCAACCGGGGGTCGGCCTCGGCGTCGGCGACCATCGGGCTCGTCGTCCACGAGGTCCCCGCCGGCATTTCCGAGGGGTCCGGTCAAGGCGGGTCGAGCCCGCTGACGTCCATCCAGAAGCAGGCCGACTTCACGGTGAGTTCGGCCGGCCAGGGGACCATAACGGTGTTCGGGTCCGGGATGATCGCCGAGGAGTTCTCGAACGTCATCGTCGACTCCCTGCTGATCGTCGTTCCCGCAGCGGTGCTGTTCATCTTCCTGTTCCTCTCTATCGCGTACCGTGACCTGGCCGACCTGGCCCTCGGGTTACTGGCCCTGTTGATCACTATCATCTGGACGTTCGGCTTCATGGGCCTGGCCGGCATCGCGTTCAGCCAGATGCTCATCGCGGTACCCCCGCTGTTGCTGGCGGTCGGTATCGACTTCGGCATCCACGCCGTCAACCGCTACCGCGAGGAACAGGTCCAGGGAATCGCCCCGGGGCCGGCGATGCGGACCACGACCGACCAGTTGCTGGTGGCCTTCTTCATCGTCACGGGGACGACGGTGATCGGCTTCCTCTCGAACTTCGCCAGCGACCTCCCGCCGATACAGGACTTCGGGCTGGTGGCCTCGATCGGTATCGTCTTTACCTTCTTCACGTTTGGCGTCTTCCTGCCGGCCGCGAAGGTCGAACTCGACCGGCTCCGGACCAGGTATCCGATCCCGACGTTCAGCAGGACGCCGCTGGGCTCCGAAGAGTCCCGGCTCGGGTCCGTACTCCGGAGCGGCGTCGTCATCGCCACCAACGCGCCGGCAGTGTTCCTCGTGCTCGTGCTGGTCTCCACAGCGGGCGTGGGCGTCTACGCCAGCGACGTCGACACCAGTTTCGCCCAGGAGGACTTCCTCCCGCCCGAGGAGACGCCCGACTACCTCCAGCAGCTTCCCGAGCCGTTCAAGCCCAGCGACTACAGCGTCACCGCCCAGCTGAACTTCCTCGAAGAGAAGTTCGAGTCGACCCAGGGCAGCCAGTCGACGGTGTACGTGGAGGGGCACCTGCAGCGAGACGACGCCCTCGAACAGGTCTATCGCGCGGGTGACGACCCGCCCGAGAGCTTCGTCCGTCAGGGCGGGCGCGCAGAGAGCACGTCCATCGTCACGGTGATCCAGGACCACGCCGAGCGCGACCCCGAGTTCCGCCGCCTGATCGAACGAAACGACCGGAACGGCAACGGCGTGCCCGACGACAACCTCGGGGAAGTCTACGACTACCTGTTCGCGTCGTCTGCCGGCGACCAGGCGCGGAACTACCTCACCGACGACCGTCGGAGCACACGCGTCGTCTACACCGTCAAGTCCGACGCCGGCCAGGACGAGGTGACGGCGGACACCCGGCAGGTCGCCGACGACTTCCGGATGACGGCGACGGCCACGGGACAGACCGTCGTCTTCAAGGCCGTCTCGGACGTGATCCTCGAGTCGGCGCTAGTGAGTCTCTCGCTCGCGCTGGTCGGCGCGACGCTGTTCCTCGTGTTCATCTACTGGGTGGTCGAGGGATCGCCGCTGCTCGGCGTGGCCAACATGGTCCCCGTGCTGGTCACGGTCGCCCTGGTCGCGGGGTCGATGCGCTACTTCGGCATCGCGCTCAACGCGATTACCGCGACGATCCTGGCGATCACCATCGGCCTCGGCGTGGACTACTCCGTCCACGTCACCCACCGGTTCGCCGACGAGCGCGAGCGCCACGACCTGGTCACGGCGCTGGACCTGACGGTCCGCGGGACGGGCGGCGCACTGCTGGGCAGCATGCTCACGACCGTCTTCGGCATCGGTGTCCTGGCCCTGGCGGTGTTCCCCGCCATCGGCCAGTTCGGCGTCATCACCGGCATGTCCATCGCCTACGCGTTCTTCGCGTCGATGCTGGTCCTCCCGGCGACGCTCGTGGTGTGGGACGCGATCGTCAACGACGACGTCAGCGTCCGCTCGCTGTTCCTTCCGGGTATCACGGGCAAAATCGACCGCGACGAACCATCGGAACGGACGCGGTCGTGACCCCACCGCGCACGCCCACTCGATCCTTTATAGGTCACCCAGACGGTACATCACAGTATGACCCACGTCGTCATCGTCGGTGCCTACGGGAGCGCCGGGTCCGCCGTCGCCGAGGAACTGGTCGACGAACCCGGGATCGAACTCACCCTCGTCGACGACGGTGACCCCGGCGGCGGCCTCTGTATCCTCGACGGCTGCATGCCCTCGAAGGAGGTACTGTCGGCCGCCGCACACCGGTTCCAGGCCCGCCACGACGACCGGCTGGTCGGTGACCTCCCCGAGGTGGACCTCGATGCGGTCGTCGAGCGCAAGGACGACCACACGCTGGACTGGGCCGGCCACCGCCGGCGCGGGATCGAGGAACTGGCCGAGCACGACGACGTCGAGTTTATCCACGACACCGCCCGGTTCGTCGACGACCGGACCATCGCGGTCGGTGACCGCGAGATCGAGGCCGACTACGTCGTCGTTGCCACCGGCTCGGTCGTGAACGTCCCCGACCTGCCGGGGATCAAGGACGTCGACTATCTGACCAGCGCCGACGTGCTCGACGCGACCGAGCTCCCGGATTCGGGCATCGTCATGGGCTTTGGCTACGTCGGCATGGAGCTGGTGCCGTACCTCGCCGAGGCCGGCGGGATGGAGCTGACGGTGATAGAGCACGACGACCGCCCCGTCGACGAGGCCGACCCCGAGTTCGGCGACGCACTACTGAATATCTACGAAGAGAGCTTTCCAATCGACGTCGAGACCAACGTCTACGAGCGTGAACTCGAACAAACCGACGACGGCGGCGTCCGACTCACCGTCGAGTGTGCGGACGGGACCGAGGAGACCTACGAAGCCGACCAGCTGTTCTGCTTCACCGGTCGTCGCCCCAACGTCGACCGGCTGGGCTTCGAGCAGACGGCCATCCAACCAGGCATCGGCTGGGTCGAGGAGACGATGCAGGCCCGCGACGACGACCGCGTCTTCGTCGTCGGTGACGTCAACAGCAAGGAACCCATCCTCCACGTCGCCAAGGAGCAGGGCATGACTGCCGCAGAGAACATCTTGCGACATCGTGACGGACGCGACGTCCGGGCGTACCACAACGTCCACCACCATGTCATCTTCACCGGGCTGGGCGTCTATCCCTACGCCCGCGTCGGCCACTCCGCGGAGAGCGCCCGCGACGCCGGCCACGACGTCGTCGTCGCGACGCGCCAGGCCAGCGACGACGGCGTGTTCAAGGCCAAGGACGTCCCCGAGGGACTGGCGAAACTCGTCGTCGACGCCGAGGACGGGACGGTGCTGGGCTGGCAGGGCCTGCACTACCACGCCGACGTGATGGCCAAGACGATGCAGGTCATCGTCGAGATGGGTCTGGACGCCCGGGAGATTCCGGACCGGGCGTACCATCCGACGACGCCCGAGACCATCGACGGCCTGCTCCGGGACTGCGTCGCGGAACTGGACGACGCGTGACGCGCCGCCGGCCCCTGTCGCTGGTGTGACTCACCGTCACGGCGGATCGGCCGTCGACACTCACCTAGAAGGGGTTCTACACCGACGTCGCTAGTACGCAACGTCGATGACGGGATGGATCCTCGAACCGGTCGATGTTCTCGGTCAGGTGCCCCCATCGTCGCCGGGACTGCCAATCGTCGCCACCCCGTCGCTCTCGCCGCCGTTCCACGACCCAGTCGTGATCTTCGGGCTGGCGATGTTCGTCTTCCTCGCAGCACCGCTCGCCCTCCAGCGGTACCGGCTCCCCGGCATCCTGGGGATCATCCTGGTCGGGGCCGCCATCGGGCCCAACGGGCTCCACCTGCTCGAACGCGACCAGACCTTCGTGCTGCTGGGCGAGGTGGGCCTGATCTACCTGATGTTCGTCGCCGGGCTAGAGATCGACTTCGCTCAGTTCGTCGCGTCCAGGGACCAGAGCGCCGTCTTCGGGCTGTTGACCTTCCTGATTCCGCAGGCCGCGGGGACGGCTGTCGGGGTCTGGCTGCTCGACCTCTCGCTGCCCGCGGCGTCGCTGTACGCGGCCATCTTCGCCTCGCACACGCTGCTGGCGTATCCCGTCGTGAATCGGCTCGGTATCGTGAAAAACGAGGCGATCACCGCGGCTATCGGCGGCACGATCCTGACCGATACGCTCGCGCTGCTCGTCCTGGCGGTGGTCGTCGCGGCACACGAGGGGGTCCTCGACGCGGCGTTCTGGGTCGAACTCGGCGGTGGCCTGGCGCTGTTCTTCGTCGGCGTCTGGGTCGTCGTGCCGCGGATCAGCCGGTGGTTCTTCCGGACGCTCCACCAGGAGAGCTACTACGAGTTCCTCTTCGTGATGGTGGTCCTGTTCGTCGCCGCGTTCCTGGCCGAACTCGTCGGCGTCGAGCACATCGTCGGTGCCTTTCTCGCGGGCCTCGTCCTCAACCGGCTGATCCCCTCGTCTGGACCGCTGATGAACCGTATCGAGTTCGTCGGCAACGCGCTCTTCATCCCCTTTTTCTTGCTCTCGGTGGGAATGCTCGTCGACGTTTCCGTGCTCGTCACCGGCCCGGAGACGGTCGTCATCGCGGGCTCACTCGTCGTTCTCGTGCTCGTGACGAAACTCGCGGCGGCGTGGCTCACCGGCCGTCTCTACGGCTACAGCCGGGACGAGTGGCTCGGGATGTTCGGGCTCTCGCTCGGACAGGCCGCCGCCGCGCTCGCCATCGTCCTGATCGGCTTCGACGCCGGCATCCCGGGCTTCGACCAGCACATGGTCAACGGGGTCGTGGTGATGATACTCGTCGTGAGCCTGGTCAGCCCCGCAGTCGTCCAACGGGCTGGCGCAGCTATCGCCCGGACTGAACGGCACCAGCCCTACGACCCGAGTGACGCGCCCAGGCGGGTTCTCGTGCCGGTGTCGAACCAGTCGGAGTACTGGGAGTCGCTGCTCGACCTCGCCATGGCGGTTCGCGAGGCGCCCTCGGCGGACCCCCTGCACACGCTCTCGGTCGTCCAGCCAGGTGACGAGACGGAGACCGAAGCGGCCGTCGCCGAGGCCGAGGAGATGCAGGCGTCGATGGCCGAGTACGCCGCCGGTGCCGACGTCCCGCTTCTCGGCCACACGCGCGTCGACCACAACGTCGCGTCCGGCATCGTCACCGCCGCCGTCGAAAACCGCATCTCGACCGTCGTGATCGGCTGGGACGGCGCCGCCTCGCGAGAACAGCGGGTGTTCGGTCACGTCATCGACCAGGTGTTACACCGCGCGCCGCAGTTGACGCTCGTGAGCCGGATCCGCGAGCCGCTCGGGACGACCCGCCGGATCCGCCTCGTGCTCCCGCCAGGGATCGACCACAACGCCGGATTCGCCGAGGCGCTCCACGCCTGCACGCACCTCGCCGAACAGGTCGGCGCCCCGGTCCATGCGCTCCTCGTCGACGGCGACTCCGAGGGGAATGGACGGGCGGACGCGCTCGACCGGGCCGAGGTGTCGGGCGAGTTCGAGTCGGTCGCGGGCTGGACCGAACTCCGGACACGACTCCGGGAGACGACCCGCGAGGGCGACCTCGTCGTCTGCCTGAGTGCTCGCCGGACCGATCCGAGCTGGCACTCTGCGTTACAGACGCTCCCGAAGGACGTCTCGACGCTCACCGACGGCAACTTCGTCGTGGTCTACCCCGCGAGAGCCGACCGGGCCGACGACCGCCAGTTCCTCCGGTTCGAGTGACCCGCGCGTCGTCAGGGCCGGCGCGCCGTTCACGGCTCGCTTCACTCGCCGTTCACCTGATCTCGCCCCTCACTGCGTTCCCGGCGAGCAGCCAGCACGGGCATCTCCTCGATTCGCTCGTCGTCGAGTTCGTCCCAGTCGACGCCCGTCGGCCGGTCGAACGGCGTCTCGGTCTCGATAGTCTGTTCGGGCGTGACGAGGTAGTCCATCGGGACGTCGTGGTCGTCGACGGGCCAGTCCGTCTCACGGGTCGCATCGCTCCCCGTTCGACCATCCGTCGGCCCCTCACTCCGCTCGGCGCCGACCTGGACCTGCATCTCGTGGACCGTCGTCGCGACGGGCGTCTCGTCGTCGACGAGGCCCAGTTCCCGGAGGACGGCGTACTCCAGGTCGCTGTACCCCTCGCCCTTGCCGATGCGGGCGCCATCCTCGCGGACCGCGACGCTGCCCGAGACGACGAAGTCGACCGACTCGACGTCCTCGGGACCCACCTGCCGCCCGTACTCGCCCATCGACGAAACCGTCGGCGCGGCGTCGAGGTCGTCGATTCGTTCGGGGTCGAGTTCGACGAAACACTTCTCGTCGCGCAGGCGCGGGACGGCCATGTAGACCGTCTTGCCCTCGTGCAGGGCTCGTCGGCGGACCGGTAGCTGCGGCGCGTCGGGGTTGGCCTTGATGGCGTCGGCGGCCTGCCAGGCGTCGAGGTCGGCCAGTCGGTCGGCGGCGTCATCTGCGCCCGCGAAGTTGGGGATGCGCCCATGGGGAGGGAACGGGAAGCGCGCCTGGCCGCTCTCCTCCAGTTCGTCCCAGACCCGCTCTCGGAGCTCCTGCTTGTTCATCGTAGTTGGCTATCGACTCGTCCCCAGAAGTCGGTTCGGGAATTCTACGTCTTCACTGGTGGTCGACCGTTCGTCTCTCAGTAGAAGGCAGTTCAGATGCCTAGTATCCGCGCGAGCGGAGTGAGCGCGGTTCACCGACGGCGAGACCGCAGGTCGAGCCGTCGGCCTTTTTCCCCGATGTTTTTCGAGGAGTGGTGCCCGCAGCGACGCGAGGACACCCGACGTTCACGAGAGCGAAGCTCTCGTGCAGCCCATCAGAAATCTCCGATTTCTGAGGACGATGAAAAAGGTCGAAGAGCAAGACGAATAGGCCTGCAGACGGTATCGCGTGCGTGGACGAGACGATAGCGTGGCTCCGGGACAGGCCGTACTACGAGGGCCAGATACGGGACGAGCGGACGGTCCCCGGTCGCGGAGCCGACTTCGCCGACGTGGCGCTGGACTCGCGACTGGCGAGCACACTGGAGTCGGAGGGCATCGAGCGCCTCTACGACCACCAGGCAGAGGCCGTCGACGCCGTTAGGGACGGGAACAACGTCGTCCTCGCGACGGAGACAGCCAGCGGGAAGAGCCTGGCCTACACCGTGCCCGCGTTCGAGCGCGGGATGGACCGGCGGGCCACCACCCTCTACATCGCGCCGCAGGTCGCGCTGATCAACGACCAGACCGACACGCTCTCCGAACTGGCCCAGGGGCTGGGCTTCGCCTCGGGCGTGCAGGTCGACCAGTACACCGGCCGACAGTCCAAGTCCGAGAAGGAGGCCATCCGGGAGCGCCAGCCGACGGTATTGCTGACGACGCCGGACATGCTCCACTACGGCATCCTGCCCCACGCGCATCGCCTGTGGAAGTGGTTCTTCGAGCGCCTGGAGACAGTCGTGATAGACGAGGTCCACGAGTACCGCGGCGTGTTCGGGAGCCACGTCTCGCTCGTGATGCGCCGGCTGAGCAGGATGGTCGAGCGGTTCGCCGACGACGGGCCCGAGGAAGCGGACGGGAACCCGGAGTGGGTCTGCTGTTCGGCGACCATCGGGAATCCCGTCGAGCACGCCGCCGCGGTGACGGGCCGAGCAGAGCAGTCGTTCCGCCTCCTCGACCACGATTCGAGCGCCAGCGGGCCGCGCCACTGGCTGCTGTGGAACCCACCGGAGTACGGCGGCGGCGGGCTGGCATCCGAGGACGGGGACGGGAGCGCAGGCGGTTGGGGTGATGGTGGCCGACGGCGGTCGAGTCACGTGGAGGCCAAGCACCTCTTCGTCGATCTCGTGGAGCGGGGGCTCCAGACCGTCGTGTTCACGCGGTCGCGCCAGACCGCCGAGCGGTACGCCAGCCAGTGCGCCGACGAGTTGCAGGATAGGGGCGAGCACGAACTCTCCCGGTCGGTCGGGGCCTACCAGGCCGCGCTCACCGACGAGCGACGACGGGACCTGGAGGCCGAACTTCAGTCGGGCGAGTTGCGGGGGGTCTGGAGCACCAACGCGCTGGAACTCGGTGTCGACGTCGGCGGGCTGGACGCCGTGATTCTGGACGGCTATCCCGGTACGCGGATGCAGACGTTCCAGCAGGCTGGCCGCGCGGGTCGCGGGACCGACCCCGCACTCGTCGTGCTGCTCGGCGGCGAGGACCAGCTTGACCAGTACGTGATGCGGAACCCGGACATCCTGTTCGACCACCCGCCGGAGCAGGCGGTGACGAATCCCGAGAACGACCAGCTGCTGCCCGACCACGTGCTGTGTGCGTCCCGGGAGAACTGGCTGAGTCCCGAGGACGACCGTCACTTCGGCGAGACGTTCCCCGACGTCGTGAGTGACCTGGAAGCGACGGGCGACCTGGACCGCCGGACCACCGACGCCGGCGTCCGGTGGCTCTCGGCAGTCGACGGCAGCCCCCACCACGAGATGAGCCTGCGGACCATCGACTCCCAGGAGATCCGTCTGTTGCACAAGGGCGACATCGTCGCCACGTTGCCCTTCGGCGACGCGCTGCGTGACGCCCATCCGGGCGCAATCTACCACCACCAGGGCCGGACCTACGAGGTGACCGACCTCGACCTCGATAGAGGGGTGGCCGAACTCGACCGCACGTGGGCCGACTACTACACCAAGGTGCTCCACGACAAGGAGATCACCGTCGAGGCAGACCTGGGTGAGCAGTCCCTCGACGCCCGACCGGACGTCCCCGTCCGCTTCGCCGAAGTGACCATGCGCAAACAGATTACGGGCTACGAGCGCCGGGACGGCCGGAGCGGCGAGACGATCGGCGAGCGCTCGCTGGACCTGCCCGAGACCAGCCTGGAGACCAAAGCCCTCTATTTCACCGTCCCCGGCGACGTCGAGCGGGCGATGCTGGGCGCGGGCGCAGGCGGCGAGGCGGTCGCCGACGGCGGCGGCAACGGAGGGCAGTCGCCCTCCGGGAGCGAGGGAACGGCCTCCGCGCAGGGCGGCCCCGCACCGGTCGCCGACCTCCCGGAGGACCCGGGAGACTTCCCGGGCGGCATCCACGCGGCCGAGCACGCGATGATCTCCATGTTCCCCTTCGAGTACCTCTGTGACCGCCGGGACATCGGCGGCCTGTCGACGCCGCTGCACCCCCACACGGAGGAGCCGACCATCTTCATCTACGACGGTTACCCCGGCGGCGTGGGGCTGGCCCGGAGCGGCTATCGGGGCGTGGACGACCTGATGGCGACGACACTGGACATGCTGCGTTCCTGTGACTGTGCGGACGGCTGTCCCGCCTGCGTCCAGTCGCCCCACTGCGGCAACGCGAACGACCCGCTGGACAAGGGGCTCGCCATCTACCTGCTCGACGCGCTGACGGCGTAGCGGTCTCCCCGGGCGATCCGATAAGTGAGTCCGAACCGAACGTGACGTATGGCCGTCATCGCCGAATTCAGCGTCGACCACGTCGACTTCGCCCTGGAGAGCGTCTTCGCTGCGCATGCCGACGCCACCGTCGAACTCGACCGCGTCGTTCCCACGGACGAAGCGTTCCTCCCGTACTTCTGGGTGTGGGACGCCGACGTCGACGACGTCGTGGACGTCGCGGACGTCGTCCGCGAGGCCGACCCACTCTCCGAGATGGAGCTCGTCGACGAGGTGGACGGCGGGGGCCTGTTCCGCGCCTGGTGGACCCGCGACGTGGGCGGCCTGCTCGCCGCGACGGAGGCGGCGAACCTGACGCTCCGGAAGGGCGTCGGGTCGGCGGACGGCTGGCTGTTCGAACTCCGGGCCGAGCATCCCGAGGCCCTCTCGACGTACCAGCGATACCTCGCCGAGAACGACGTCGACGCCGAACTCGTCAGGATGCACGAACTCGACGACGACTCGACGACCAGTCGGTACAACCTCACGCCGGAGCAACGGGAGGCGCTGTTGACCGCCTACGACGGCGGGTACTACGACCAGCCGACCGACACCGACCTGGAATCACTGGCCGACGAACTCTCTATCTCCCGGTCGGCGTTCAGCGCCCGCCTCAAGCGAGGCTACCGGAACCTCGTCGAGGCCACCATCGCCCACGAACAGGAACCGAACGCCGACCGATAGCTCGCCCGCCTTTCAACCCCCGACATACTGAAGGCCAACCTTCTCTCCCGTGAGGCCCCTAACTCGATTCGATGTTGTATGGTTAATTTTGCCGAGCACGATGTCTCAAACTCCGGCGCCGACGCGCGCATCGGGCCCCGCGAGTCGGTCGTCCAGTCGGTTCTCGAAGCCGTCCACGCCGCCGCGGGCGAGGACCTGATCGGCAGCGACTCGGCCCGGGGAGGGACGAGCGCCGTGACCTCGCCGCCGCTCTACGACTTCGTCAACCCGGACGCGCTGGAGGCGCTGTACACACACGCCCAGGACCACCGGGGGGCCGCCGAGTGGACGACCACGTTCCGCTACGGCGACACCGACGTCACCGTCACCAGCGCCGGCACCGTGACGGTCGAACCCCGCGACGGCGGAGAGTCGGACCAGCAGGGGCACGCCTGTCCCCGCTGTGAGGACACCGGCGTCGGCGTGAGCGACGACCGGTTCGTCGTCGACGCCACCCTGCAGTGTCCCGAGTGCGGCCACGAGTGGGACGTCTCCTTCTGAGCGGTCCGGGAGCGTTTTGGCCCAGGCCGACGGACCTTCGGACGTGAACGAGCACGTCGCCGTCTGCCGGGAGTGCGAGTGGGAACAGGTGTTCCCGAAACGGGAAATGGCCGAACACGGGAAGCGCGTCCACGAGGACGAGACGGGCCACGCGGTCGTCATGGAGTGACGAGCGCGCGTCTCACCGCACCGACGCGATGACCTCGTCTGCGAATCGCGTAAGGTTCGCCGCGGGGTCGTCACCGCCCGGCGAGACGAGCACGTGGTCGACGCCCATCTCGTCCAGATCGCGAAAGTACTCCCCGAACCACTCGCTGCCGGCGCGATAGCCCAGGTGGATCGGTTCGGGCCCGGCCGTCCGGTCGTCCGCCAGCTCGGTCTGCACCGCCATCGCGTAGGGTTTGTCGCCCGCGGCCTCCCGCCAGTCGGCGAGGTAGCTCTCCAGGGTGTCCATCGGCAGGTGGTAGAAGAACCAGCCGTCGCCGTGCTCGGCTATCCACTCGACCTCCTGGCGGGCGTGACCCGTCGGCAGGAGCGGGACGGTGTCGCTGGTTGGCTTCGGAACCACGTCCATCTCGCCGTCGAGCGTGCCCCACGACGACTCGACCTCGGGGAAGTCCTCGCGCCAGACCGTCCGCATGACGTCGACGCTCTCGCGGAACAGTTTGCCGCGCGCCTCGGGGTCCACGTCGAAGGCCGGGAACTCCGGGTCGCGGTCGCCCGTGGCGACGCCCATCACCAGCCGCCCGTCTGAGAGCCGATCCACGGAGGCGGCGGACTTGGCGACGTGGAGGGGGTGGCGCAGCGGGAGGACGACGCTGGCCGTGCCCAGCGCTATCTCGTCGGTGTGAGCCGCCGCGTGGCTCAGCCACGGCCACGTATCGAAGGTCTGGCCCGCGTCGCCGAACCGCGGCCAGTAGAGCGGGACGTCACGCGCCCACAGCGCGTCGAAGCCGACCGACTCGGCGTGGGCCGCCAGCTCCATCTCCTCGTCGATTGGTGGCCGGGACTCGTTGATTCCGGTGAGTGGGAAGCCCGTCCCGAAGGTGAGGCCGTCGGTGTCGAAGATCCGTTTCCAGCCGGCGTTCTCGTGGCCCTGTGTCACGAGAGGGGATTTGGTCTGTCGCGTGAAGGGGACTGTGATCTTGGGTATATTCGTCGGGTATCGGTATCGCGACGGTGAGTGCGGCGAACGTTTCGAGATCACCCGCAACCACTACTCTCAACACGAGTACGTAGAAAGCCCTCGGCGCGCTCTCTGGAGTCGGAATCGAGACCGCCAATACCCAGAAAGCCCTCGGCGCGCTCTCTGGAGTCGGAATCGAGACCGCCAATACCCAGAAAGCCCTCGGTGCGCTCTCAAGAGGTGGAATTGATACAGCAAACAGGCAGAAAGCCCTCGGCCGGCTCCGGTCCCGCGGACCTCCTGCGCTCCTCGCTGCGCTCCGGTGCTTGAAGGTCCGGGGTTCCCGGAGCCCGCCTCGCCCTTTCAGTCCTCCAGGCCCGTACAGCACCGCAGCCCTGCCCTTCCCCTGGTCGCGCGATAAAACGCGCTCCCGGCCGAGCGGTGTGGTCAGGAAGCGTGATTCGCGCCGGACGGCGCGAATTCGGGGAGGTTTGGTGTCCTGGCGAGCGGAGCGAGCCAGGGCTCGTCAGAGCTTGCTCTGACGGTGGTCTTAATCGCGAGTGCGTTTCATCGCACGAGCGATGTTGTCCCTGGAGTCCTCGTGAGCGAAGCGAACAAGGTGGTTCGAGAGACGCGAAGCGCCTCTCGTCATGCGGAAAATCTCCGATTTTCCAGCAGCTCAGGAGAGCTTGCTCTCCTGGTGGACTGAAAGGGCGAGGTGTGGTCGCGTGGGCTGAGCGGGCCCTATCCGAGCGACGGAGGAGCGAGGATATCCCGCTCAGGGCGCGCGAGCGCACCGAGGGCTTTCTGGATGTTGGCGGTCGCGGTCTCAATTCCAGAGAGCGTGCCGAAGGAGTTCGACGGAGTCGCGTAATCAGTACGCCGAGCGACGGCACCATTCGAACCGGAGCCACGGAGAAAGTCTCTTCTCGCAGGCGACGAACGCCGGAGTATGCGACGACGATCCGCCCTCGCCACCCTCGCCGCCCTGGGCTCTTCGGTCCTCGCCGGCTGTTCGCTCGACCGCGAACGGATCCACGACGACCCGCCCACCGTCCGGCCATCGACCGAGATGACCGAACGGACGCCCACCGCCACGGCCACCCCGGAGGAATCGACGCCGCGGCCCGGCGACGTCCCCGCGGACCGCGTCGTCGACGGCGAGGCGGTCGCCGAGAACGGCGTCGGGGTGACCGCCGACCGGTGGTTCGCGCTCGACGAGATTCGGTACGAGAATGGTGACGGCGGCCACGAGACCGTGACGGCCGACCGCGGCTGGTTCGTCGCGTGGGAGTTCACCGTCGCCAACCGCGGCGACGACGGCGTCGACTCGCTGCCGGACTCGGTGTTCGAACTTCGCGTCGATGGGGAGACGTACGCCCACATCCACGAGTTCCCCGGCGGCGTCCAGTTCGACGCGCTCGACCAGCCCGACTCGGAGCCACAGATCCGGGCGCTGGCGTGGTACAGCGGCCTCGACCCCGGGGAGGCCGTGTCCCTCCAGCTGGTCTACGAGGCGCCGGTCCGGCCCGACTACCGGCACTACCTGGCCTGGGACCCCGAATCGCCCGTCGAGGGCGCGTCGGAGCCGGTGTACCTCACCGGCCGGCGCACGCTTCCCGGCGGGGAGTGATTCGGTTGGTGTCGAGTGTCGGGTGTCGAGTGTCGGGCGTCGGATGCCGGGTGCCGGGTTTCGTTCGCCTCAGGACCGCGCGAGTCGCGATGCGACGTCGCCCAGCCACTCCGGTTCGTCGAGGTCGGCGAGGACACCTTCGCGCCAGCTGGTGACGATCTCCGTCTCGCCGCCGCGCGTGACGTCGACGTGCCACTTCCGGGCGTCCTCTGTGGTGAGTTCGAACCGTGCGCCGCCGCCCGGGAGCGCCTCCAGGTGCTCGATGGTCACCGACTCGCCCGTGTAGACCTCGATGGTTTCCTTCATGGGAGGGTTCTCGTGTCGGGTTTACTTAAACAGCGGCGGGGATTTCGGACCGGATAGTTCGGACACAGGAGGGGTCGGTCGCTGGCATCGGCCGCCGTGGCGACGACGAGTCCGTTCGAACGGTGGATCGTGGGCACCAGATGGGCGAGGGTGCAGCGACGCAGAACTTCGAGGAGTGACGTTTTGGTCGATGCATAGCGGGCCAAAATTCGGTCTGATTTCCCCCTCTATTAGCCACCACCGAGACAAAGATTAGCTGTTGCCAAGCGCACACCATCACCTATCTGAGACGACACATACACCCCTTCAAGCGGGCCTTGAGGCGCCAAAACAGGCAGTAACGCGCCATGATAAAGCTAGTCTCGACTGGTTCTACCTGCCGAATGTGGGGGATACTACCGGTTCACCCAGGGGCATCTGCATAGCACCCCAACCCACACCTTCAGTACCCGTCAAGTAGCTCTTGAGTAATCCAGAATTAGCGAACAGTACGTAGGGTTTAATGGCCACTCTATCAGGGTTCAACGCGTACATGCAAATCAAAAACCTCATGCAAGACGACGATGCCGTCTCACCGGTTATCGGCGTCATCCTCATGGTCGCGATCACCGTGATCCTCGCGGCCGTTATCGCGTCGTTCGTGCTCGGTCTCGGCGACCAAGCAGCGAATACAACTCCGCAAGCAAGTTTCTCCTTTGATTATGAACAGAGTTCCTCACCGACTGGTAGTGAGGGCACCGATTTCGAAGGTGACCTAGGAGGCGGCAATACACTTGACATTACTCACGACGGTGGTGACACAATTGATGCCGCCAGATTGTCAGCGAGTGATGGCAGTAATAGCTTTGATTTCGATGAAAGTGGGGCCCTTGGCTCTGGTGCATCAATGTCCGCTGGGAACAGTGTGACGGCGGAAATTGACAATGATGACACTGTGCGGGTCATCTTCACTGGCGAGAGCGGAGATTCGTCTTCGACCCTCGCAACCTACGAAGCACCCGGCGCCTAATTCAATAACAATGGATCTCAAAAAACTCCTTAACGACGACGAGGCAGTTTCGCCGGTCATCGGCGTCATCCTCATGGTTGCGATCACAGTGATTCTCGCGGCCGTCATCGCACCGTTCGTCCTTGGTCTCGGAGACCAGGCACAGCAAACAACACCGCAAGCCAGCTTCAACTTCGACTACACAGACAATAGTGACTCGTCATCCGAGAACGACGAACTGACTGTCACACACGAGGGGGGAGATACGATAGCAGATACTCGTCTCTCTATCGTCGCTGATTCGGCAGACTTCGATGATACTGACGATAACTCCGACAACGCGCCAACAGACACCACTTGGGATAATCTATTCAACCCAAGCGGTGACGAAATCTCGGCGGGGACCTCTGGAACAATTTACAGCGACACCAATTCCCAGGACTTCACCGGCGCTACGTTCCGAATCATCTACACTCAAGAGTCCGGCGATAGCAGCTCGACCCTCGCAACTTGGGAAGGACCAGACGCCTAAAAATAATGGATCTCAAACAAATATTCGCGGATGAAGACGCAGTATCGCCGGTGATCGGCGTGATCCTGATGGTCGCCATTACGGTGATTCTAGCTGCCGTTATCGCTTCGTTCGTGCTCGGTCTGGGCGACCAGGCACAGCAGACGACGCCTCAGGCGAGTTTCAGCTTCGACTTCGACTCAACTGTTGATCCGGGTGAAGGGTCTTCCAATGGTCTCGCAGACGGTACTGACAATGGTGGCGACGGGGAACTAACGGTCACCCACGATGGCGGTGACTCGATAGATTCTAGCCGTGTAAGTCTCACCGATGGCAGTGAGACCGTGTCTAGTGCGTTCTCTTCGTCATCCGAGATTACTGCCGGTACTTCCTACTCGACTAATATCGACCACAACGACGTGGTCCGTGTCATCTTCACCGGCGAGTCGGGCGATAGCTCGTCTACCCTTGCGACTTACGAAGCACCGAGCGCGTAGATAATCGATCACTTTTCGATTTTTACCAACGTATCCACGGATAGCTTATAGTAACTCGCAATGGTCAGCGCCTCCGCGATCTCCCGATTCTGCGCGCTAATCAAATCATCTCGCACCAGTGCCTTCCGGATCCGGTGGGTGATCCAGACGACGTCCGCCCGAACTGCGTGAGGCCGGGCTCGGGTGACTGCCAGCGGGAGTCACCCGGCGGACTCGGCGGACTTCATGAGCGCCGTGGTCTCGTTG
>Ga0075106_1000352_pt1 | contig 24673 bp, 21 predicted proteins | sample AntDeeMetag02WF4_FD_69796 | JGI IMG/M metagenome (GOLD analysis project Ga0075106, IMG submission 69796) | Saline lake microbial communities from Deep Lake, Antarctica - Antarctic Deep Lake Metagenome 02WF4 | ecosystem: Environmental > Aquatic > Non-marine Saline and Alkaline > Saline | place... | reverse complement strand
TATAACCAGCAAGGAAGCTTAACGGGAGAAGTTCACCTTAATTCTGAAAAGACATTTTATGTCAAATTTGGCGACCTTATCGCCAGGGTTTCTCAATTTCTCGTGGTTTTTATTTTTCTGTTCGCTATCGTGAAGTTTAGGAAAGGCGATGAATTTTGAGAGTTGATCAGGTAAAATCAGAGTTTGTATTTCTTTTTAAATACTTGCTACTGGATGTAATTTTTAAGGTCGCATAATAGCCTTTCAGAAGTTCTATTGCGGCATTATGAAAATAAATGGTAGGTGTTGAATTTAGGAATGAAGAACTATTTATTCTAAACCTTTATATTTTTATTTTCCGACAAATCCACAACCCATTCAGCTTGTTCTTCAGTATAAAAACCTTCAACAACTTCAAGTGCTTTGGGATAATGTTTTGGTTTAATGACAGAGGTGTCATAACCTTTAAACCGGTTTAAATAATGCCCGACTGAGGTTCCAAACGCATCGGAAAAGCTATAACGGCCGCCAGTTCTCAAATAACGCTGAATGCTTCCCGGGCCAGCTAAATGTGCCGCTGCCAGAATTCCGGATTCCGTGATTTTAATACCGTTCATTTTTGTGCCGACATACTTTTTAATATCGCGCTGTAAAATCCATTTGTTCCGCGAATTATTGGCATAGAAAGCGGCCTCTTGAAGTTTTGGCGAGAGTAAAAATTTACGCGTGTTGTAAATACCAACTAATTTTAAAGTGTTGCGGCCAAACTGATATTTGCCGAGATAACCAAATTGGTTGATCGTGCGGTAATTCCCCCGGGATTCTTTAAAACCAAGGGCTTCCTTAAAACCGAGGTAGTTTTTTTCTAAAATGGGATAGATTTTCTCATCTGAAGAATGATCTAAAGAAACGGTATAGGAAGTAGGCAATTCAGTAGTATGAACGTAAGCGCGTGCGTTCTCATCTTCTTTTTTAGTTCCAAAACTAAAAAACATCAATGCCCCTGCTGCGGGCAAAATCGAAAATTTGGCGATACGTTTTCTCTTCTTCAAATTCAATCGTTTTCAGCAAGATAAGAAAAATTGCTGATATTGTCGATCAGCAAATATAAAAACAAAATCCAGTTGGCAAAATTGATCAAAAAAACCACCTAAATTTTATGGATGCTTAAGCCTTGTAAATTATGCGCTAGCACAATTTATGAACCTAAAATTTAATACATATATAATCACATAGCATTCCAGAAAATTTTATCTTGCGGGCTATGAAAAATAATGGGGTTTTACAGCTTTTTATACTCTGTTTTTTTGGACTGACTTCAACCATTACTTTTGGTCAAAAAGTTGAACTCGCCGGAAAATTAACTAATGAAGATAATAATAATTCTCTTTTCGGTGTCAATGTTTCGGTTAAAAACACTGTAAAAGGCGTGGTTACTGATGAAAATGGAAACTTTTCCATTAGCCTCACCCCTGGAAGCTATACATTTGAATTTTCGTATCTCGGGTTTGAAACCATCAAACGGAAAATTAAACTCACTGAAAACCGGTATCTCAAAATAAGCTTACAACCCAATCAAGAATCCCTGAACGAAGTGATTATCGAGCAAAACCGCGAGGCCTTGGATTTGCGTGACCCTCAAATGAGCACAGTCAGCCTCAATCCAGAAACCATTGAAAACACGCCTGTGGTTTTGGGCGAGACCGATCCCATTAAAGCGCTTCAGCTTTTGCCCGGGATTTCCGGGAATGGCGAAGGTTCTTCCGGTTTTAACGTGCGTGGCGGAAGCGGTGCGCAGAATTTAATTTTACTGGATCAGGCGACGCTTTTTAACAGCAGTCACCTCTTTGGGTTTTTCTCAGTCGTCAATGCCGATGCCATCAGCGGGCTCGATCTCTACAAAGGTGGAATTCCATCCCGTTTTGGTGGGCGGGGTTCTTCAGTGCTGGATATTTCGCAAAAAGCTGGGAATAAAAACCAACTCGCTGGGAATGGTTCCATTGGCATCGTGAGCAGTAAACTGACTTTGGAAGGACCAATCGAAAAAGGGAAAAGTTCGTTTTTAGTTTCGGGCCGCAGTTCTTACGCGCATTTATTCCTAAAACTGGTCGATAATCCCAACTCGGCATATTTTTATGATCTGAATGCCAAATTGGATTTTGATTTAAGTGAAACTGATCAGCTTTATTTTTCGGGCTATTTTGGGCGCGATGTGTTCAACATAAATGACAGTTTTAAAAATAATTATGGCAATGCCGTGGCCAGCTTGCGCTGGGAACATATTTTTAATAAAGACATTACATCAAACCTTTACTTGATTTTTTCTGATTATAATTTTGATTTGAATTTAGATGTGGTCGGGTTCAATTATAATAGTGGGGTTCGCAATTTTAATTTGAAATATCACTTCAATCATTTTATCTCGGATGATTTTAGTTTGAATTATGGCCTCAGCTCAAAATATACCGTGACAAATCCCGGGTTTATAGAACCCGATAAGCCCAGTTCTGGAATCACCAGCGAGCAGTTTACTAAAAAATATTCAGTTGAAAATTCGGCTTACGTCGAAGTTAATCAACAACTTACGCCAGAATTAAAATTAACTTATGGCGCGCGCTTCAGTAATTTTTTACGCCTTGGGCAAGACAGTTTAAACCTTTATGCCAATGACCGGCCGGTGATTTACAATCAAAACCTCAATATTTATGAAGAAGCCCCGATTGAATCGACCATCAGTCAATCGCGCGGCTCGGTGACCAAAACCTTCAATAATATTGAGCCACGGATTTCTTTGGCCTATAAATTTGCCAAGGATGAATCTATAAAAGCAAATTATCAACGGATGAACCAATATCTGCAGCTTTTGACCACTACCAATTCCCCTACCCCGCTCGATATTTGGAATCCCAGCGGGCGTTATATCAAACCTCTACAAACCGATCAATGGGCTTTGGGTTATTACCGGAAATTCAGGAATTTGGGTTTGGATTTGGAAACCGAGATCTATTATAAGGACACAAAAAACCGGATCGATTATATCAACGGCGCCCAGCTTATTGCAAATGATGCCACAGAACGGGTTTTGTTGAATGGAAAATCCCGCGCCTATGGATTGGAAATTTTAGTTAAAAAAACAATGGGAAAATTTACGGGTTGGCTGGCCTATACGCTTTCTAAAAGTGAGCAAAAAACACCGGGCAGGACAGCGGTCGAACCAGGAATCAACGACGGAAATTGGTATGCCTCGCCCTGGGACAAACGCCACGATTTTTCACTGACGGGAAATTATGACTATTCAGATAAATGGTCAGTCAATGCAGCTTTCGTTTATCAAACGGGACGGCCGGCAAATTTTCCGCAATCTAAATATACTTATAACGGTTTGACCGTCCCCACTTATGCCGGGCGAAATCAAAGCCGTTTGCCAGATTTTCACCATTTGGATTTATCGGCGACTTATACACCCAAGCCTAATGATAAAAAAGGTTGGCGCAGCAAATGGGTGTTCAGTATTTATAATGTGTACAACCGCAAAAATGCGCTCACAATAGATTTTGCTAAAAATGAAGATGCTGGTGTAAATGAGGCGACAAAACTTTCTATCTTTGGGATTATTCCATCGGTGAGCTATAAATTTAAGTTTTAATGAAAGCACTTTTTTCCATATTAATTTTATTGATCCTCTTTTCCGCTTGCGAAGAAAAAGTGGATATTGCTTTACCCGAAGGGCCAAAAAAAATGGTAGTTGAAGCCACCGCCATCCAATATGAAGATGCCGAAATAGCTCAGCTCAACGTGAGGCTTTCGAAAACAGCAGGATTTTATCAAGAAAACACGCCACCGGTCAGCGATGCAGAAATTCAAGTGGTTGTAAACGATTCCATTGTTCCCATCAATCCCAACGATTCCATTGCGGGGGTTTATTCAGGGCTGATCACCATTCAAAGAAACACGATTTACCGATTGGAAATTAATGTTGACAATGAGTTTTTTACATCTGAAACCCAATTGGCTTCCGGTGCGGCGATCGATAGTGTTTTACAAAATGAAGGCGGCGGTTTTGACCCAGAATTGATTGGGGTGGATGTACTTTTTACCGATGCACCCCAAATCGGAAACTGCTATTTTTTTGAATACCAAAGCACTATCGAGCGCGTGCTGAATACAATTTGCGATGACCAGATTAACGGCAATCAATTCGCGGCATTTTATGCTGAAGAATTTGAAACCGGCGATAGTTTAACCATTCGGATTCAGGGAATCGATGAGCGCTTTCAAAATTATTTTTCATTGGTTTCCCAGCAAAGTTCAGAAGGTGGAAATCCATTTGCCACCGCACCGGCAACAGCACGTGGAAATATTGTGAATGAAACCAATCCCGACGAAAAAGCTTTGGGCTATTTTAGGATTTCCCAGGAATATTCACGGATTTTTATTTTTGAATAACTATGGCAGCTTTTGAAAAAACCACTGAACAGGCTTCAAATTATCGAGATTTAGAAAAGCAATCGGTAGAAACCTTACTCAGAAATATCAACCGCGAAGATAAAAGCGTGCCTGTTGCAGTAGAAAAAAGCCTTCCACAAATCGAAAGGCTTGTCGATCAAGTGGCCGTAAAAATGAAAAACGGCGGACGCTTATTTTATATCGGTTCTGGCACGAGCGGCCGCTTGGGAATTCTCGACGCCAGCGAATGCCCGCCCACTTTTGGCGTTTCTGATAAATGGGTCACGGCCTTGATTGCCGGCGGCGACAGCGCGATCAGGAAAGCAGAGGAAAAAGCCGAAGATGACAAAAGCCAAGCTTGGAAAGATTTGCATCAGGAAAACATCACCAAAGATGATATTGTGATTGGCATCGCCGCTTCGGGAACCACGCCTTATGTTCTCGGCGGAATTGAGGATTGCACTACAAAAAATATTGCCACCGGTTGCATTACCTGCAATGCTGGAAGCCCTCTGTCAAAAAAAGCACAATTTCCCATAGAATGTGTTGTGGGCCCTGAATTTGTCACCGGAAGTTCCCGAATGAAAGCCGGCACGGCCCAAAAACTGATTTTAAATATGATTTCCACGACGGTTATGATTAAATTGGGGCGCGTCAAAGGCAATAAAATGGTCGATATGCAGCTGACCAACGAAAAACTAAAGGAACGCGGCATTAAAATGATTGTTGAAGCCACAAAAACCGACTCAAAAACTGCAGAACGCGAACTTTTAAAAACACAGAATGTTCGGGAAGCCATCAAAAATTTAAACTCTTGAAACACACAGATAAAGATAAACTAGGCATTGGATTGCGCTATCTCGGCGGGGCAACTTTGTTGTCTTTTATCGGCCCAGTTGTCCTGAATTCTGCTTTTAAAAATCAAGACCATCCGCTGTTTATCGCCGTCTTGATTCCAGGTGCCATCGCCTGTATCGCCGCGGTTTATTGTATGTTCAAAGGAATTTTGACTATTGTCAGCTCAATGTTTGATGGGGATAAAAAGTCGTAGATTGTGAAGTGTAGATTGTATAATGTAGTGATGTATGGCGAAAAATATTAGCAATACAGATTTAGAATATCGAGTACTGAATATGGAATAGCGGATATTGAAGTGAAATACTCTTAGCAATACAGTTTACACTATACTTAATACAGATTTAGAATAAACACAGGTGCTTTCCTGCGGGGTTTCTGTTCACCGTCCAAATAACCCCGTAGGTATTGATAAAAGCTCAAATCGAATCCGAATATTGTATAGTGTAATATTGTATAATGTATCGATGTATGATGAAAAAAATATTAGCAATACGGGTTTAGAATATCCAATACTGAATATGGAATAGCGGATATTGAAATGGAAAACTATTAGCAATACAGATTTAGAATATCGAATACTGAATATGGAATAACGAATATTGAAGTGAAAAAGGAAGGGCAAAATAAAATATTGAAATTGAAAATAAATCGCTAAACCTTTCCTGCGGGGTTTGTTTTCACTTCCCGAATAAGCCCGTAAGTATTGATTTGGTTGAAACTGTGAATTGTAGATTGTATGATGTAGTATTGTAAAGAAGGAAAAAAAATCCTGTAGAGTTTATTTTTACGATCAATACAACCCCAATTAAAAAAATATCGAATATCCATTACTGAATCAGGAATGCTGAAGTGTTGAACCTGAAATCGAGGTCGAAGTTTGTCCTGCGGGGTTTGTTTTTACAATAAATAAAAACTTCTTAGATATAATTGAATCGTTTTACAACATAAGGCAGCAGATTTGAAGGTTTTCTAAAGATCATTTCCAAAATATACCTACAAGGTTTAATTAAGATTATTCGTTATAAACCTTGCAGGATAACCCTTTGAAAATTTTCAATCAACCAAAGCCCAATAAAAAAATATCGAATATCCAATAATGAATAAGGAATGCTGAAGTGTTGAACCTGAAATCGAGGTCGAAGTTTGTCCTGCGGGGTTTCTGTTCACCGCCCAAATAACCCCGTAGGTATTGATAAAAGATCAAATCAAACCTGAAGCGCCGCACTGAGCGACGGTCGAAGTGTTGAAGTTGAAAATTGTATATTGAAAAAAAATTACTGAAATTGAAATTCCCTGAAAACCGCTGAAAAATGGAATTATCCCTAATTTGAAATTTGCACTTTCAAATTTGAAATAAAATTAAGCTTTTTTCTTCAATTTTAAAACCAATTTAATGGCGATTAAAACGGTGAAAAATGAAAATGGCAATGAAGTCACAATCAATAATTTTTGCATCGCGGTCAGTACATTTTCACCCTTATTTGAACTACCGACGAGCAGCACGGCGATGGTGAACAGAAATAAAATCACTGTCCAGATCAGGCGGTAAGATTTTTTGGGCTCTTCCTTTCCGCGGTCGGTGAACATACTCAAGACAAAAATGGCCGAATCTGCCGAAGTAATTAAAAATCCAAGCAATAAAATCAAAGTGATCACCACCGTAACACTGCCCAAGGGATATTCCGTTAGAAAAACAAAAATCGATGAAAACACATTTGAAAATTCCCCGGAATAACTTCCCCACTCTTCTATAAATGAAAAGGCTTCACTTCCAAAAACACTGAACCAGAAAAAGCTGCTCAAGGAAGGCACGATCAAAGCACCGAGGATCATTTGCCGCATTGAGCGGCCGCGGGAAATCCTGGCGATAAAAACACCTGTAAACGGCGCCCAGGCCAACCAAAATGCCCAGTAATAATAAGTCCAATCGGTTAGGAATTCTTTGCCGGGGTCATATTTTCCAAGGGCCAGACTCATCGGGATAAAGTCAATAATGTAATGGTAGAGGGCACTGAAAAACCGATCAAAAATCAGTAGGACATCGCTTTGCACAAAAACAAAAAAGAGCAAGGCCAGGGTCAGGATAATGTTGATATTTGATATTCGCTGTATTCCCTTATGAATGCCCCGATAAGCCGAATAACCCGCACCCAAAAAAATTAAAGCTGTCGCAGAATAATCGATCAGGTTTTCATTTGAACCCATTAAAAAATTAGCGCCATCCTCAACTTGTTTCGCGCCCATTCCCAAAGAAGCGACAAGCCCAACAACGGTGGTGATTATCGCCAAAAAATCAATTAATTGCAGGGAAATGGAATTGCTTTTGGCCGAAAAAACCGTACTGATCGCCAGTTTTTCCTTTTTTATAAAAAACGAATAGCCCATTATCAAGGCAAAAAAGACATAAAATGCCCAGGCGGTCAATCCCCAGTGGTAGAAAACATATTCCAGCGAAAGGATTTCACTGGAAACCCCAGTATCGATGGGCGGATTTTGCTGCATAAAAACGGGTTCCTGTGTGGCACGCAATAAAATCCCGGAACCCATCCCTGCGCTGTAGAGCATTGCCATCCAAGAGAAAAACGAGTATTCCGGGGTTTTCCCGCCGAGCCGTTTTTTCCCAATGGGTAAAAGCGCAAAAATCAGTAAAAACACAACACAGCCAAAACCGAGGTATAAATAAAAACCGCCAAAATAATCCCGCACCCAAAGCGAGGCGTTTTCGACAGAATTGAAAAAGTTTACCGGTGTGGAAAAAATCCAGAGGCAAGCCAACAAAATTGTCAAAACCGTGCTGCTGAGCAAGAAATGTTTTTTTAAAAAGGACAAAAAATTTGGCATTTGAAAGAGTATGATCTAATCATTCCATTTTTAGTAAAACAGACATTAATTGAATAATTGCAGCCCTTCCGACATCCCGAATTTTTGCGGAAGTCGAGACGCCACCTTCCCCCAAGCAGGCTTGGGGGAAAGGAACAGTTATTTTTTACAATATACAATTTACAATATCTCAACTTTTTTCACTTCTTTGCGCGTTGCACTAATTCCAGCCGGTCCAACGCAACTTCAGTGGTGAATATTCCATAATTGACAAAGGCTTTTTTCTTTTCAATCCGATCAATGCTTCCAATGGAATGGCTGTCTTCAAGCCGCACACGGTCATTTTCTTTAAAAGACACAATTTGTTTTTGTTTGGCCTCTTTTTGTTCCTGTTTTTCCTGTTTCTTTTTTTTATTTTTTTGCTCGCGGATGGGTTCGATTTTCTTTTTCGCTTCCGCTTTTAAGCCTTCCCTTCGCTGGGTCTCTTTCTGCTGCTGTTTTTTGGACTGTTTTTTTCGCTTTGAATTTTCTATGCCCACAACCTTCAGGAATTCCCCGATCATCCGCTTTTTATTATCGTGATTGAGATAGTCTTTCCCAATTGAATCTAGTTTTTCGCCCAGATGGATCATTTTTTGGTTATGGTCAAAGAGCTCTTGAAAATCGGCCAATTTTTGTTCGGTCCGGTCGTTTGTTTTCTCTAATTTCTCTTTTTCCTCGCTGGCTTTCTGGGCTTTGGATTGCAGTTGGTTTTTAGTCTTGGTCAGCTCAGAACGTTCTTTTTGAAGTTTTGCGATGCTGCGGTCAAAACGCATTTTCCCGCGTTCCACTTTTTTCTTGGACCGGTTGATCAAACTATATGGGATCCCGTTTTTTCGCGCAACCTCAAAGGTAAACGAGCTTCCCGCCTCGCCCATTTGCAATTTAAAAAGCGGTTTTAAACTCTGGCTGTCAAACATCATATTTGCGTTGCTGATGTCTTCGGTTTCATTGGCCATTTTCTTCAGGTTCGCATAATGCGTCGTGATGATGCCATAGGATTTTTTTTCGTAAAACACTTCCAGAAAGGTTTCCGCCAAAGGCCCGCCGAGCTCTGGATCACTTCCCGTGCCAAATTCATCGATCAGAAACAGGGTTTTATCATCGCATTTCCTCAAGAAATGCTTCATATTTTTTAGACGGTAAGAATAAGTCGATAAATGGTTTTCAATGCTTTGGTGATCGCCGATGTCACTCAAAATGGAAGTGAATAAACACATCCTGGAATAGCGGTGCACGGGGATCATAATGCCGGTCTGTAGCATCAGTTGCAATAAACCCACGGTCTTTAGGGTAATACTTTTTCCGCCGGCGTTGGGGCCAGAAATCACGGTTATGCGGTTATTTTCGTTAAGCTCAATGCTTTGAGGATATGTTTTTTCGCCGTTGGCATTGTTGTGCGCGAGCAATAAAGGGTGATAAGCTTCCTCGAGTTGCAGCTCGCGTTTTTTGGTTATTTTTGGCAGGATTCCATCAATACTTGCGGCATAGCGGGTTTTTGCACTGATAAAATCCATTTCGCTCAACAAATCCTGATAGTCTTTTAGAAGTTCGCGATAAGGCCGAACAATTTCGGTGAGCCTTGCGAGAATGCGCTTTATTTCCTCGCTTTCATCATACTGCAGGTTTTTCAATTTTCTGGCGTGAATAAAAGTCGTTTCCGGCTGGATGTAAAGGATCCGGCCTGACTTACTTTGGCCTAAAATCGTGCCCCTCACTTTTCTACGGTTGTGGGCCAAAACCGCGAGAACACGAACATTCTCAACCACAGATTCCTTTATGTCATCGAGAAAATCGGCAGCTTTATAACGCGAAAGGGCTGCCGCAAAGCTGGCATTGATCTGACTGCGCACGCCGTTTATTTCCTGACGGATTTGCCCCAATTCTTCCGAAGCATCGTCGCGCATTTCGCCAAACCTATCAATAACCTCATCAATTTCCTGAACTAAAACTTCAGTATATTCCACATCTTCAGTGGTCTTGAACAAGGCCGGAAAAGTTTCCCTGTATTTTTCAAAATAGCGTAAATGCTGATTACTGCGGAAGGAAAGTTCTTTGATTTTCCTGAAGGAAGCGAGTTCCAAAAGGCTTCCTTCCACGCCCAAAATTTTTATTTCCCCATCCACAACATCAAAACCGTGATTTGGAATTGCGCTCTCGTGGGTGGCAGATTTCTGGTGTTCCCGCGTTTGGTGCAGACCGAAAACAACCGCACCAAAACTGGAAAAAGGTTGTGCTTTTAAAGCCTTTGACTTTCCTTTTTCAGTAGTGCAGTGCTCACTTATTTGGGCAAGGACTTCTGGAAATTCTAAATCGTTTTGTGTTTTTTGGGAAATTTTGATCATATATTTGAACTACAAATTAAACCAGTTATAAATTTAGTGGTCGCATTCTATACATTTCTCTTTCACGTGTTCCGTGCAATCCAAACAGAATTGAGATAATTTAAAGTTGATGCCTTGTTCACGTAAAAAATTGATAGGTGAAAAATTAAAATATAATTGGTATAACAGCGCAAATTTAATCATTATTTTATGAAGGTAGCCCTTGAAAAAAGCTGGAAAGCAGTGTTGAATGAAGAATTTAAAAAACCCTATTTTTCTGAACTCACAAAATTTGTCAAAAATGAATATCAAACCCAAACCTGCTATCCACCGGGAAATGAAATTTTTGCCGCTTTTGACCATTGTCCAGTCGGTGATTTGAAAGTCGTTATTTTAGGCCAGGACCCTTATCACGGCCCGGGACAGGCAAACGGACTTTGTTTTTCAGTGCGGGATTCTGTAAAAATGCCGCCTTCACTGGTCAATATTTTCCGGGAAATTGAAGAGGATTTGGACAAAAGCGTTCCAGAGACCGGAAATTTAGAACGCTGGGCAAAACAGGGCGTATTGTTATTGAACACAACGCTCAGTGTTCGTGAATTCCAGGCCGGCAGCCATCAAAAAAAGGGCTGGGAAAAATTTACCGATCAGGTGATCCGAAAAATTTCAGAACACAACAAAGATATAGTTTTTATGCTCTGGGGCAGTTATGCCAAACAAAAGGAAAAACTGATCGACGAAAAAAAACACCTCATTTTAAAATCCGGCCATCCCTCGCCCTTAAGCGCCAACCGCGGATATTGGTTTGGGAACAAACATTTTAGCAAGGCCAATGCGTTTTTGGAAGAGAATGGATTAGAAGGAATTGAGTGGTAAAAAAATCAAAACCAATTAGAAAGAAACGCGAGAGGACTCGCACATCAGCAGGGGAAAACACTGCAAAAAAAGTGTTTCGCTTAGGTTAATGTTCCTTTAATTTTAATCTTTTTATAAATAGAATTTTTAAATTGTCTCCAACAGTCTTTAAATGTGAAAACCAGGCATCACAAACTCTGATGGCTTCAATCTAAATCATTAAAATAGCTTTAGCCTAATAAAAACTATGGATAAATCAAAAATTCATATATCCGGAATTCAAGTAATTAAATTTTTGGGAATAATAAGCTTAATTTGGCTAATACTAACCTACGCCTCTGCCCTTATTTTACCTCTATTGGTATCTGCAATAATTGCTACATTATTAGACAAACCCACAGAGCTGATGAAAAAATGGGGTTTTCCATCCTGGCTGGCAATTAGTATCTCCATCTTAGTGTCTGCCATTATTTTTGTGTTATTATTTTGGTTAATTAGTTCGCAAGTAAATAATATTGCAGGCGATTGGCCAACTATAAAAGAAAAAGCCGTCCAAAAATTCGAGCTTTTTAGTGGCTGGATGCAAAACAATTTTCAAATCAATCCTAAGAAAGCTTTCAATAAAAACGTCGATCTCTTTAGTCAACTTCAAGTCTTGGTAAAAGGTTTTTTATCTTCTGTTTCGAATTTGATCTCTAATTCTTTTATCATTCTCATTTATATCATCTTGTTCCTAATGCAAAAACATTTATTCATTAGATTTTTTAAAAAGCTAGTGAATAATGAAGCAGGTGCAGCTAAAATTTTAAAAGAATCTGCTCAGATCGTTAGCGGCTACCTATTTGGGAAAGGAAAAATTATGTTCTTACTATTTATAATTTATTTTATCGGCTTTAAAATAGGACAAGTTCCCTATGCCTTGTTTTTGGCTTTATTTGCTGCCTTATTTTCTATTATTCCTTACGTAGGTAATTTTATTGGTGGCGGCATAGCGGTTATTCTTTCTTATCTGTATGCCGGCACTACTCCTGCCTTAATTGTAATTGCGGTAATTTCGGCTACCCAATTAATAGAAAATTATATTTTAACCCCTTGGGTGATTGGGGATGAGATAGATTTAAACCCGTTTATTACCGTTTTTGGGGTTATTTTATTTTCTACCCTCTGGGGAATTGTAGGCGCTATTATTGCCTTGCCCTTAATTGGGGTTTTAGGGGTCTTGTTTCAAAATACCAATGGTTTAGAACCTTATGCATATCTGTTAAAAAAGCAGGAAAAATAGAGATGTGGTTTACTTTATAATAGTATCAATATACAAGTCGACAAGATTTAAATTCGATGCAAATTGGACTTATACCAAGTTAACATCAAGATGTCGCATATAATTATGTTTTTTTTATCCATATTTTAATATAAAACAGAATCCCCGATGGTTCGCGCCTGTCTGCCGGACGAGGCAGGATTGCATCGCGAACCCTCATACCTTCCATATGCCCTAGAAATAAATGTAAATTTTACCGATCCAAAATTTTCAATTTCGGCTTCCACTTCAATTTCGGCTTCAGTTTCCCCCGGGGCGGCGATCCTTTTAAGCAAATTTTTCAATAAGCTCCTTAATTTCCTTGTCGGAGATGGAGTCTTTACCGCCCTTATTGTAGATGGATAGAAGCAGGACGGTGGTGTCGTTCACCTGCACATAAGAAATCACCCTTGCCCCACCCGATTGGCCTTTTCCTTTAGAAGCAACTGCCAAGCGTATCTTATGGAAACCTTTTTCAAGTGGCGTTCCAAGTTCTGGATTAATTTCCAGTTCTTTAAATAAGGAAGCAAGGTCTATTTTTAAGGACTTGTACTTTTTAGCGAGACGTTTGGCCTCCTTTTTAAAGTTCGGGGAAGTTCTACCTTATAGCTCATCGAGGAAACTCTTTGCCGGTGTGGTCTTTAGTTTTCCCTGTTTGTGGCGTTCGAGGTCTTTAAGGCCCTGAGTAAGGTTAGCGGTAACCTCTTTTTTGGAATCGCCGGTTTCTTCCTGTACCTTTACAAAATCAAGGTTTTTGACCAGTTCCATAAAGAAACGGTACTTGTCATCTTTAATATTTACAACAACTTGCTTCATCGTCTTTTGTTCAGGTAAAGGCTTTTCTTTTAAAGTTCTGTGCGATATTACTGGCAATTCTCAGTTCTTTTAAAATAGTGATTGCTCAATGAAATTCAGCTATTCCCCAAATCAAACTTCAAAAGGCATTGTCAACCAAAAGAGCCTTCAAAACTTCATTTGATTAAATGTATTTCACAAAAATACAGATTAAAATATCTTTAGCAATCCGGATGATACTTATTATTTCCAGTTTAATAAATTATTCGTGTTACCAACAGGTAATTAAATATTCTGTAACTTTTCCCCGCTGGTGCGCGTCTGTCTGCCGGACGAGGCAGGATTGCATCGCGAACCCCAATACCTTCCATATGCCCTAGAAATAAATATAAATTTTACCGATCCAAAATTTTCAATTTTGATTTCAATTCAATTTCGGCTTCAGTTTCCGCCGCGAACCTCGCTGTATAAAAACTAAACCAATCATAAAGACCTGCCTTTATTATGTGTTGCGGTATGATGAAAGCTATAAAGCAAACAGGTTCCTGCCCTGAACGATAATTTGAGGAACTTTTTTTCGGAAAGAAAGGCATCAACTATTTGAAAGAGCTTCAATAATTGAGCATAATCTAAGAATTAAAACATCAAACTTGCATTATTAAGAATAAATGCTTAATTTTAATGAATTGTTATAAAATTTTATTCTCATAAAAAGAAAATTATGCTCGTTCTTCTCGACAATGGCCACGGTGGCCTGATCAATGGAAAATACCAAACCCCTGGAAAACGCAAAGACTGGGGCGACCAGGGCATTATTTATGAAGGCGAATTCAACCGCGCCATTGTCAATGGATTAATTGAACGCTTGACCCTCGAAAATATTCCTTACGTCAATATTGCACCGGAATACCGCGATGTGTCACTCCGCACACGGGTCAATCGCGCCAACAGATATTCCGGCGAAGATTGTTTTTACCTGAGTGTGCATGCCAATGCCGGCGGCGGAAAAGGATTTGAAGTTTATACTTATTATTACGAAAGTAAAAGCGATCCCATCGCTACTGTTTTTGGCGAAGAATTTATAAAGGAATTTCCCGGTAAAACCTTGCGGACTGATTTCAGGGACCGCGACCTCGATAAAGAAGCTAGTTTTTATGTATTGCGAAAAACCTGGATGCCAGCTGTGTTGACAGAAAATTTTTTTATGGATAATTTTGAGGAATTCCGGGATATTTTAATGACCAAAACCGGCAGGGAAAAAATTATTGATTATCATTTTCAGGCAATACTTAGAGTTCAACGAGAATTGTTTTAACATTAAATGCCTTAATCCTTAAAACGTAAAAATCAATGCGACTGTCCCGTTTTTTAATTCCCGTTTTTGCCTTGTCCACTTTGCTCAGCGTTTCGTGCAAAGCCATTAAAACTGCGCCATTTGATCAGTATTCTTATCAAAAGGCCATTGACATCAAAGTCGAAATGACCGATTTGATGGACGACGCAACTGAAGCCTATGCCAAACATCAAGCGGAAATCCAGGAATTATTGAGCGAAGTGGAAAAGCTCAAGGAATATGAAAAATATAAACCCAATAATGAAATCAGTTTTCAAATGTGGAAAATCCTCTCGGATAAAGAACGCAACCTATTAGCTGGATTTTTTCAGCGTTGGAAGGAAAAAGGTAGCCTGTCCCCCACTTTCACTAATGAAGTAAAAGGGCAAGTTGTTGAAGCCTTAAATTTAATCATCGAATATGAAGCTCAGAAAAAACCGGAAACCAAAGACAAATTGATGGGATTGATTCAAAACTATTAAAAATTGACTTAAGACCGCTGCGCTTTAGGACGTAAGACAAATTGTTGGATTAACTTTTGATCCGTTAAAGTTATCGGTTGTTATCTACTGACTTTATGGCTGATAAGGAAAAATCACCGTATTAAAAAATTGAATTTTTCAATTATACTAAAACCAAAAAATTATGGATTTTGAAGAATTACTCAAAGAACTTAAATCGGAATTAGGACAGTTGATCGAGGAAAACTTTTCTGATTTTAAGGATGCGGCACAAGAGGATGTGGATGAATTTATCGAAAGCTCGCGCACAAAACTTAAACGCTGGACAGGCTTGCTGGCTCAGGGCGAACTCGACAGAGAAGAATATTCCTGGCTGCTCAAAAGCCAAAAAGACCTTTTTTTAATGCACGCCCTCAAAAAAGCCGGTATGGAAAAATTGCGTTTGGAAAAATTAAAAGACGGGATGGTCGATGTGATCCTTGACACTGCATTTCGGGTGGTTTTGTGAATATTCTAAACATTATTTGGTTTGAAATTAGACAAGGCTTTGAATTTCCCTCCAAAATTGTCATGCTGAACAAGTGTAGCGCAGCGGAACGCGATTCAGCATCCGGTTTTGATTTGAAGAATGGTTCAATTTAACGAAGACTATTCTGGATTAAGAAAAGAAGATTCTGAATAAATCCTTCCTCACGTCAGGATTTTTCAGCACTTGTCCGCCGGGGCGGATGACAGGATTAAAAAAAAGCTGCCCATTTTAGGCAGCTTTTTGCAGAAGTAATTGGAATGAAGAGACAGGAAATTACATTTTGACACTCTCATCCCCTTTTTCATAATTGAACAAGAAATCACGATCGAGCTCTTTAATTTTACCGAGCTCTGAAAGGGCTTTCATATCCATATCATTTTTATTTCCAATAACTAAGACGTTATATTTTTGGTCTTTAATATTCTTTTCAAAATAAACTTTTAAATCCTCCAGCGTCATTTTTTTTACGGCATTATACATTTCTTGGCGCATATCTTTATCTATTCCACGCTTTTGCAAACTCTCGTAATGCCAAAATATAGAGGATTTGGTATAGCGGCGGGAAGCAATTTTTTTGAGCGTTGCATTTTTTGCCGATTCAAATTGCTTTTTGGCTTCGGGCATATCCCGCATCAATTCCATCATCGCGCCAATCGCTTGTTTCATCTTATTAGCCTGTGTGCCCACATAAGCCATGACATAATTTGGTTTTCCTTTTTCGGAAGCTAAACTATAGCTGGAATAGGCCGAATATGCTAAAGACTGTGATTCACGGATTTCCTGAAAAACGATTGATGATAATCCGCTGCCAAAATATGTGTTGAACAATTCTGTGGCTGCCATTTCATCAGGGTTAAAGGTATCCCCTTTTCCCATGAAAAGAATTTCTGCCTGCACCATGTCATAATCTGTGAAATAAACATTTCCTCCGGTTTCTTTATTTTTGTATGATTTGGCTTCCGGATAATCTTTTAAATCTTTCGCCACTTTGTGCTTATCATTTAAAGCGGCAACTGCCTTATTCACGTCCTTTCCATAATAAAAGAGGCGCTGCTTGAAATTTCTTAAGTCCTTAACTTTCTGAACCAAGTCTTCAGGTTTCATTTTTTTCAGTTCCTTTTCGCTATAAATATTGCGTAACCGTGAGTCTTTGCCATATTTACCATAACTCCTCAAACCATTGTATAAAATCTGGTTTTTCTGGGTTTTTTTATCCTGACGGTTTTTTAAAATTGAATTGACATATTTAGTGTATGTTTTCTGATCTGCTTTTGCATTGGTCCACAAATGTTCAATTAATTCTAAGCCTTTGGGCAAATTTTCCTTCAATCCGGAAAGGGCAATATATGTGCGGTCTTTTCCTGTGCTTACAGAATAGCTGATTCCCAATTTGTAAAATTCCTGTTTCAACTCTTCCGGCGAATATTTATCTGTGCCGAGATAATCTAAATACCCCACAGCCAGCGGCAATGCTTTATCATTGTCCTTGCCCATATCAAAAATAAAATACAAGTTGAACAGGTCGTTGTCCTTATTTTTAATATAAGAAACCGTCAAGCCATTTTTAGTTTTTTCTTCCTTGATGACTTTTTGAAAATCAATATGTTGTGGTTTCAGGCTTGGCGCTTTGATGCTATCAAAGTTTTTGAGAAAATCTGATTTTTTATCGCGGTTAAGCTGTATTGGTGTTATGCCTGGATTTTCAACTTTTGTGACCGTGTTGTCTTTTGCCTTGCGTTTATAGACAACCACATAGTTGTTTTTGTAATGCTTTTTGGCGTAATCCACAATATCTTGTTTAGTGATATTTTTTAAATCTTCAATAAAATCAACTTGTTCCTGCCAGTTTTTATGGTGGATGAAGGCGTCCATATAGGCATAAGCTGTGGCAGAAGCATTTTCATACCGGCGGATTTCAGAAAGTTTTAAATCATTGACCACTGCATTTGGCAACCACTTTTCAAATTCCCCTTTTTTAATTTTGTCGATTTCACCTAGCAAGAGTTCTTTGACTTCATCCAAAGATTGACCTTCTTTGGGACGGCCGCTCAACACGTGAAATCCATAATCATTGTTGAAGCTTGCAAAAGACGACGCAGACTGTACTTTTTGCTTTTGGTTCAAGTCTAAATCGATCAAGCCAGCCTGCGAATTACTGAGGATATAATCGATTAAGGTCACTATTTTCTCATCTTTGGTTTTTACACCATCCGTCCGGAAGCCAACATAAAGTGACTCAGAAGTCGGGCCTTTTACCGTTTTTTCGACTGGACTTTTAATAGGTTTTTCCTCGGGGAAGCTCGGGCGTTCAACCGGTTTCTCTTTATAACCGCTAAAAGCAGTGTTCACTTCTTTAATGGTTTTATCAAAATCCAAATCCCCTACTAAAACCAAAGCCATATTATTTGGCACATAATATTTATCAAAATAATTGTGAATGGCTTCCATCGACGGGTTTTTCAGGTGCTCAGACTTCCCTATTGTCGTTTGCGTTCCATAAGGATGTGTGGGAAAGAGACCTTCCAAAAGCGCTTGATATTTTTTACGGCCATCACTGTCCTGACCGCGGTTGAATTCTTCATAAACCGCTTCCAGCTCTGTGTGGAACAAGCGTAAAACCAATTGACTGAACCGTTCACTCTGAACATCGAGGAATTTTTCAAGTTCATTTGCCGGTATTTTTTCAATATAGACCGTTTGCTCATCAGAAGTAAACGCATTTGAGCCTTCCGCGCCGATGGAACTCATCATTTTGTCATATTCATTAGCAATGGAATAAGTTGACGCGACCTGAGAAACCGAATCTATTTCCTGAAAAATAGAATCTTTATCCTGAACTGTTTTAGCGTTTTTGTGCGCTTCATATAGTGCGGATATTTTTTTGAGCTGGGGTTTTTCTTTTTCCCAATTTTGTGTTCCGATTTTGCCTGTGCCTTTAAACAGCATGTGTTCCAGGTAATGCGCAAGACCGGTGGTTTCTTTTGGATCGTAAACCGAACCGGCGCGAATAGCCATCAAAGTTTGGATTTTTGGCTCTTCCCCATTTTTACCGAGATAAACCTTCATTCCATTGTCAAGCGTATAAAGCCGCAAGCCCGTTGGATCATTTGAATAAGTTTGGTAGCTAAACCCCGCTTCATCTTCGTGCATTTGAGGCTTTGCATTTTTGTTTGATCTGTCCTTTTCATTTTGATCAGAATTTTGACAAGCGGTAAAAACTAAAAAGAAGAAGGAAAGCACTAAAAAAATTGATTTTTTCATAAAACGTGGTTTTAAATAATGTTTAGACATAAAAAAAGTTCGTCAACCTTTGAAAGCAACGAACTTAGTATGTTTTTGAGTAAAATAAAAGTTTTTCGAAAGAAAAATAGTTAATTCAAAACTTTATTTTTTTGATTTAAGCCCTAGATGACCTGAATTTTCAAAAATAAAGACAGCCGATCGGCTGTCTTTTCAATTTTTTAAAAACTAATTCCTTAGAATTGGTTTTCAACATCTTCTGCCCGGTTTTTAACTTTTGAAGAAGGAAGAAAAACTTGAACTCCAAAATTTAAACCAATTGATTGTTTATAAGTTGTATTTCCTCCACCTACTAAACCATTGTATTTCAAAGAGGTTTCCAGGGCTACATTATCACTCACGAAATAAGAATAGCCAGGACCAAAACCAAATATAAAACCGTTTGTTGTATTACCATCTTTAATATTCTCTCCAGCAATACCAGCATTGACTTCTAAAAAGAACCGCCCGTGGTTCAAAAGGTTATCAACACCCTCCTCACCTGGTGAAAGATAATATCTTGAGAGTGCTTGAAGACCATAAGTAAACGTTTCCGGTGCCTCAGCATCCGTGGTTTCAGCACCTTTGGTATATCCTAAATTGACGAGGCCACCAATCAAAAGATTGTCCTTAACGAAATAACCTACTTTAGGACTGATCCCAAGGCTGTAACCCGCTCCGTCGTTTAAACCAAAATTGAAGCCCAAAATACTGGAGTTGTTGTTGCCAACAATGCTATTGCCGAGACCTGCCCCAATCATTATATTCCCTTCTTGAATTTGTGCATTGGCAGATGTCATACCAAAAACAACTAAAGCGCATAGTAAAAATAACTTTTTCATAATTAAAAATTTTGAGATTTGTGTTTATGCAAAATTACAGTTATTTGACAAGGCGCCGCTAATAGAGTAAATTAATGCTCTTTTTTGTATAAAATTTAATATAATTTACAATATCCTTCACAATTTTAGATCTAATTAATTTTCATAATTTAATCCCTAAAAGGGTTTAAATTAGATTACAATTTTAAAAATCTACCTTAAAAATAAATTAACCATCTTTTTAAAACCAAATTAATTCTTGATAATAAAATTTTTGGCTCCAGTCTTTTTCATCGGTAAAACAACTGTCCCCTTCAGAAGTAGATGGGGAAAAATCGCGTAGTACTTGTTCGCCTTTTTTAAATTGAACCGGATTTGAAAAACGCGGTCCGTCATAAACAAAGGTGTGAAATTCCCCATTTTCGCCGCAAGGATCGACGTTTTGTGGCAGATCGTTTAAAAAATCAAAATCGATTTCCCGGCCGCAAAAAGAACTGTTCAATTTCTGGGCATCGATGCAAACCACCACAGCTTTATAACCGAGCTCGATGAAGTTCTTTATTAGATTTTTTGTATTTTTCTGCCAAAGGGGAAACACAACTTCCATTCCTGCTTTTTGGGCTTCTTCTTCGCGGTAAGCTTTTAAATCTTCCAAAAAAATATCACCAAAAATAGAATGCGTAAAACCCTGTTCCTTCAATTCTGAAGTAGCTTTCTGCATAATTTCGTTGTATTCCTGCATCGGGGTTGTGCCGGAAAGGGCTATTTTTTTTAGGGGAAGTCCTAGAGCTTCGGTTTGTTTTTCCAATAATTCTAAGGAAAGTCCGTGCATACTCACGCGATCAGAATCAGAATTGTAAGTGGTGAGCAGGGTTTCAACGGATAAATCATTTTTTTCCTCCACTTCTAAAAGCGCCATCAAAGCGTCCTTTCCACTACTCCAGTTTAAAAATGCTTTATTCATCATCGATCAGTTTTTGAACGGCCATCTGGTAACCTTTCAATCCGCAACCGACAATTATTCCTGCCACGTGCGGCGAGATAAAAGAATGGTGCCGAAATTCTTCCCGTGCAAAAATATTGGAAATATGCACTTCAATAACGGGAATTGAAATCATTTTCACGGCATCGGCAATGGCCACTGAAGTGTGTGAAAATCCAGCAGCATTCAGGACAATTCCTCCAAAGTCCTTTTCTGCTTCCTGAAGTTGGTCGATGAGTTCACCTTCGTGATTGGACTGAACATAAGAGAGTTCGGCATTTTTAAACTTGAATTGAAGCTCTGAGGAATAATCTTCAAAAGACTGGTTTCCATAAATTTCAGGCTCGCGTTTTCCAAGGTGGTTTAAATTTGGACCATTGAGGATGAGTATTTTCATAGGTTTTTTGGTTTAAATCTTAAAGTCAAAAATAAGATTAATTTGGTGACTCTTGAACTCAGTTTTATATTTTCCACACTTGGAATATGGAAGATAGTAAGAATAAAGACCCTTTTGCAAGTTTAGGAATAATGATCGCTTCTTATACCGTCTTTATTAATTTCCGATTTTTTATTTGGATTCCTGCGAAAAGTAAGACATCACAATTTTGCTCAAACGTCGCTGATCTACCTGCCCTATCGGGTGTTTAAAACCTTGAATTTCTAAAAAGTTTCCTTTGCTCAACCTATCGACCAAATCTTTTGATTCCTTCTCGCTGACCATATCATCTTCTGAACCGAGGCAAACCTGAACCACAACCTCAATAGTTTTAAAAGTGACCAAATCAACAGCTTTCCCGTTCCCTAAACCCTGCATCATCCCAGCTGTCTTAAGGACCAGGCTTTTCCAATCACCCTGATGTTCATTTTTTAATGCTTCCACAAATTGAGGGATTTTCTCGAGCATTTTTTCTGGGTTCAAGAGTTTAACCTCTTTCGCGGCGGTCTCAGCATCCCAGTGAATTTTTGTTCCCAAAGTCATTAATTTCTGGATCTTTTCAGGATAGTCCAGCGCTAATTTCAGCGCGACATAACCTCCCATACTATAACCGAAAAAGCTGGCCGAGAACAATGAATTATTAGACATATAGCGCAACACGTCTCTCTGGAACAATTCCATAGAAAATTCTTGATCTGTAACCTTGTTTCCATGTCCGGAAAAATCCAAAACATGCACCCGAAAATGAGGTTCCAGGAATTTTTCTAAACGGGCAAATTGTGACTGGCTGCCCAAAGCACCGTGAAGCAAGAGTAAGTCGGTTTTTCTTTTCATATTTAAACAATGAGACGGTTATGACGCGTAAGAAGGCACTAAAAATATACAATTTAAATTATTTTTTGATTTTAACACCAAAGTAGCAGGTAGCTTTTCCATTTTGATTGTTTACTGATTTCATTTCCTGCTTTTATTATTTATTATTGCTTATCGGTTTGAGAAAATCTGTAGGATTTTTGCAAATAGGCACATAACAAGTTCAAACTATTTCTCAAAATAACCTCAAACTGTGTCAATAGAGGATGGATTTTGCTAATCTTATATAGACGTAGGGCTCTATTTTATCATTATCGATAGCCAACAGATAACGGTTGTATCTGGGTTGGATAACTATTTGTTTCGTAATTCGGATTTCATATAATCCGCAATATTTCAAATATATCATACAGACTTAATAAAGCCTCTTCCCTTTTTGAAATGTTATAAAGTGAAAGATTTAAATGGAATCCATTTATTTGGGTTCCTTTTGTTTTTTCAGCTTTTTGTAAACGTGTTTTTATATAGTAAATAGCAGAGAAAACATGCGTCCCAATTATCCGATATTTCTCTGAGGTCTTAACCGGCGCGATACCGACGGACAAGTATCAGTTTTGTGGCAGGTGCTTTATCTTTATAAACCTTCAATTTCTTTTTTTAATTCAGGAAGTTCCCTTAAAATAATTATTCAAATGACCTCATCAGAAATATAGTCATACTCGTGAGCAATTCTATTTCTAGTGCCTATTATTTTTTGCGCGTTTTTTATTTCCAAATTGGAGTTTTTGTGTCTGGAAATTCGATTGATAGCTTCTCCAATTATTTCTATGTTCCTTTCGACCGCTTTTTTAGTTTTTAGGTCTTTTTTCTGGAAGGAATTCAAAAATTTCATCAATGGACCTGATAATATCTTCGAGCCAAGCATTGATTTTATTGTCCATAAATCAATACTTTAGTCTCGTTGAGTTCCTTTCTAAAAAAATTGTTCTTAATAGCTCTTTCTTCAATAAGGTCGATTTGTCGTTTTAATAGACTTTCTAATTTTTCTTTAAGTTGGAAATACAAATCTGTATATTTAAATGGGTCGTTTTCATCAAAATCAACTACGAAATCAATATCAGAATCATTTCTGAAATCCTCACGGATAACTGAACCAAAAGCTGAAAATGTTCGAACGTTATATTCTTTGCAAAGCTTTTTAATTAGGTTGATATTTCTATCATTTAGTTTCATAATACGAAAATAACTAATTTTTTTATCTTTTTATCTTGATTTATCTCGCATTTGCCACAACTCATTTAACCCCAAAAGAGCTACTCACCACAGCTTCAGATTTTCCAACACTAAAATCTGCTGTATAAAAGATCCTAATAACCCGATTTTTTTGGGTTGATCGCATTGGTGTCATAACATTTTTGACCTTTTATACCGAATGTGATTTGTAATGTCGCATAAATGCTTCTTAAAATCTACCTCGGCATAAGACCTTATAAAAATAAAACGGTTCTATATGCTTTTTGAATATCCGGGAACTAAGGTTTAAGGAGAAGCGATATTATATTTGCTTAAAAAACAACCACACAAACAGACAATTTTCCATAGTGGCCAGCTGACCGGCACCGGTTTCCGTCTCGGCGGTCGGGCAGTCAACACGGCGTTCATGTTAGGCCGTCCCGGCCACATGAACGCTTAGTTATTGGCAGTAGTTTTTATTCCCATATAATTGTATCATCTCGGAATTTGTTTGATTTCATAATTGGGTAAACTTCACAATTTTCTTTTTTTACTTGAATTACTTCTTTTTCTTCTACTGATTCTAATCTATAATTATTCTTAAACACTATAGGTTTTATTACGATATTTGATAATAAGGTGTCCTCTCTAACGCTAGGATAAATAATTGCATCGATTGTTGAATTATCAAATTCATATAGAATTTTATTTGCAAAATATGAGCCTAAATAATAATCATAATGATTTTCGTCATCTACTTCTTTAGCAAAAATTTCACTAAGGAATTTCAAAATTATATAAATTTGTTTTTTGCTGTTGTCATCTAAACTTTTTTGTGCTTCAATGTGATTTATTTGGGCTTTTGAAGTCCTCAAATTTTGATATTTTTTGTTATTAATCTTTGGATTGAAAATTGTTGCTATTTTTAAATCATAATTAGTTTTTAATATCCATTTTGATTTTGTCACTAAATTGCCTTTTTGTGGTCTCATTTCATTAATCGCCGTCAAAAAATCAAAAGTTCCATATAGCACACTTTGTTTTTTAAGATTTGCCCTTCCATATTTTTTCACACAGTTTTCCGGGGGATTTTTTAATAAACTTATTTTATTAATTCTTTCTTCCTGACCATCAAATAATCTTGAATTCACGGAAATACGTTCGAAACTTCTAATTTTTTCTTTATGTGTGAGACAAGACAATGTTGATAAATTATCTAAGTAAGTTTTTAAAAGAGGCAAATCAAATTCTCGAATGCTATTTTTTTGATGAAATCTTTTCAATAGATGAAGCTGTGATTTCAAAATTTCATCAGGTTCCATAGAATTCTAGTTTTCAAATTACTGGCAACGGATTTGTATAAGAATAGT
>Ga0075106_1000349_pt1 | contig 24841 bp, 20 predicted proteins | sample AntDeeMetag02WF4_FD_69796 | JGI IMG/M metagenome (GOLD analysis project Ga0075106, IMG submission 69796) | Saline lake microbial communities from Deep Lake, Antarctica - Antarctic Deep Lake Metagenome 02WF4 | ecosystem: Environmental > Aquatic > Non-marine Saline and Alkaline > Saline | place... | reverse complement strand
GCCACGCGCTCCGGCAGATTGCCCAGGGTGACAGACATATCCAGTACCTGGTCATACAGCGAGAAATCACCCACCGGGCTCAGGTCAACGCCGGCCTGTTGCCGCCAATGCTGGCGGCGTAAACTCTCGGCAGTCGCCGTCAGTTCCTGCCCGGTTTGACGGCCGGCCCAGTAGTCTTCCAGTGCAAACTTCAGTTCCCGTTTCGCGCCAATGCGAGGGAAACCCAGATTGTGTGTGGTTACCATGAATTTTCCTTGAACGTTGTCTGTGTGAATCGACTGCCAAGGTTATTCAGGTCTTCCGATGAATAAAAATGGTATTATTTCACTGGTCAATGAGAAAAATTCACGGGTAGGGCGTACATGATTGAGCGAAACCATCTGGAAATCTTCAGGGCCATCGAGCGTCAGGGCTCTTTGACAGCTGCGGCGGAGCAATTGAATCTGACCCAGTCAGCGCTGAGCCACGCCGTTCGCAAACTGGAGCAGCAGCTTGGCACGCCGGTGTGGGTGCGCGAGGGGCGGCGGTTGCGCTTCACCCAGGCGGGCGAGCAGCTTCTGACCCTTGCAAACCGCCTGCTACCGCAATTCGAGCATGCTGAAATGCTGGTGCAGCAGATTGCCAGGGGCCAGCGGGGCAATCTGCGAGTCGGTATGGAATGTCATCCCTGTTATCAGTGGTTGTTGAAAATTGTCGGGCCGTATTTGCAGCAATGGCCGGATGTAGACGTGGATGTGAAACAGGAATTCCAGTTCGGCGGCATGGGCGCGCTGTTCGGTCATGACATTGATTTGCTGGTCACGCCAGACCCTCTGCACCGTCCGGGGGTGACGTTTGAGCCGGTGTTCGACTATGAACAGGTGCTGGTGGTCAGCTCCGGGCATCCGCTGGCAGGGCAGAAATGGGCAGAGCCGACGCAACTGGCAAAGGACACGCTCATTACCTACCCGGTGGCTGCAGAGCGCCTGGATATTTTTACCCGTTTCTTCCTGCCGGCACATGCCTCGCCGGGGCGCCATAAAACCATCGAGACCACCGACATCATGCTGCAAATGGTGGCGGCGGGGCGCGGAGTGACGGCTTTGCCCCGTTGGCTGGTGGATGAATACGCCCGGCAGATGCCTATAAAAGCTCTGCGGCTGGGGCGCGAGGGTATGCCCAAGCAGATCTTCCTGGGGTTCCGGGAGCTGGATGCCGAGGTGGATTATCTGAACGCGTTTATGGAACTGGCCCGAAGCATTCGCTGGAACTGAACTCTTCGGTTAAACTGCGCAAAAGTTTGAACAGGATCTATGAACATGAGCGAGACACCTGCCACTCTCAAGTACATCGAAACTCACCAGTGGGTTCGGGCTGCTGACGACGGCACTGCCACGGTCGGTATTACCGATTTTGCCCAGGAACAACTGGGTGATGTGATTTTTGTCGGCGTTCCGGAGCTGGGCGTTACCGTGACCGGAGGTGAGGAAGCCGGTGTGGCGGAATCGGTAAAGTCTGCCTCGGACATTTTCAGTCCGGTGACCGGTAAGGTTATCGAGGTCAACGAAAAGCTGGAAGACGAGCCGGAACTGGTCAATGAAGATCCGTACGGTGATGGCTGGCTTTTCCGGGTACAGCTGGAGGATGCCGGCGAGCTGGAAGGTTTGATGGACGCCACCGCTTACGCTGCACAGGCCGCTTCGGAAGGTTAAAGAGCGGTTTTAAATCAAAGGGGCTCTGCTGCTTCAGCAAAGCCCCCGGGGTTAATCCCGCAAAGACATGACCGGCCAGCCGCGTTCCCGGGCGATCTGCTCAAGGGTGGGGTCAGGATCGACCGCCATCGGGTTGTCCACTTTCTCGAGCAGCGGTACGTCGTTGCGCGAATCACTGTAGAACCAGGCGCCAGTCAGGCTTTCGCCATTGCCGGCCAGCCAGTCGTTCAGGCGCTCCACTTTGCCTTCCTGAAAACTGGGCGTGCCCGCCACTTCACCGGTAAAGCGACCGTTTACCAGCTCCGGCTCGGTAGCAATCAGATGCTCCACGCCAAGCTTGTGGGCGATCGGTTCGGTAATAAACCGGTTGGTGGCGGTAATGATCATCAAGGTGTGGCCCTGCTCACGATGTTCTGCCAGCAGCTTTGCTGCTTTGTCCAGCATCATCGGGGCGACTTTTTTACGCATAAAGTCGTCGCGCCAGGCCTCCAGTTCTTCCATGTTGTGGCGGCTCAGCGGTTGCAGGATGAAACGCTGATAATGGAAGATGTCCAGCTCACCATTCAGATACTCCTGATAAAAGCGATCATTGGCCTGCTTGTAGTCTTCGGCATCCACCATGCCTTCTTCTACCAGAAACTCTCCCCAGGCGTGGTCGCTGTCGCCAGCCAGCAGGGTGTTGTCCAGATCAAAAATTGCGAGCGTCAAGCCGCGTCCTCCCGTTGTTAAAGGCTCTGTAGCAAAGTACACAGTCTACCATGAGCGCAGTGTTCAGGCTGTGTTTGCCCATGCCTTGGGATTCTGCAAGAATGAGAGCAACTTGGACAATTATGGCCGGTTAAAAATAACCGGCTGCCGACTATCAAGAGGACTGTGCCGTGATCGACTCGGACGGTTTCAGACCCAACGTCGGAATCATTCTGGCCAACCACAGAGGCGAAGTTCTCTGGGCAAGGCGAATAGGGCAGGACTCCTGGCAGTTTCCACAAGGCGGTATCAAAGATGACGAATCGCCCGAAGATGCACTGTACCGGGAGCTTGCAGAGGAAATCGGCCTCAGTGCCAGTGATGTGGAAATCATCAGCTGCACCCGGGGCTGGCTGCGATACCGGCTCCCCAGGAGAATGGTTCGCCATAACTCGCACCCCGTATGCGTGGGGCAAAAACAGAAATGGTTCCTGCTGAGGATGTTGTCGCCAGATGCGCATGTACGCGTAGATGGCACCGATTCACCGGAATTCGACGGGTGGCAGTGGGTAAGCTACTGGTATCCGTTGGGTCAGGTGGTCTCATTCAAAAGAGAAGTGTACAGACGCGCGTTGCGCGAGCTCGCACCCCGGCTGTTTCACAATATGGAGCAGTGGCTCCGGAGCCGTGAGCAAAACCGGCGCCGGAAGGAATACCATCAATGACGGACTGACCCGATGCTGAGCACCTTGCGAAAAATAGTACAAGAGGTAAATGCTGCCCGCGATCTGCACGAGGCGCTGGGTATTATTGTATCGCGGGTGCAGGCGGCCATGGCCACAGAAGTCTGCTCCGTTTATCTGCTCGATCCGTCTTCAAACCGCTATATTCTGATGGCTACGGAAGGTCTGTATCAGGAGTCGGTGGGCAATGTCAGTCTGGGTTATTCGGAAGGCCTGGTTGGCCTGGTCGGTGCCCGTGAAGAACCGATTAATCTTGAAGATGCCCCCTCGCACCCCCGCTATCGTTACTTTCCTGAAACCGGGGAAGAGCGTTTCCGCTCGTTCCTCGGTGTTCCCATCATCCATCGCCGTCGCATGCTGGGCGTGTTGGTGGTTCAGCAGCGGGAAAGCTCGCGGTGTTTCGACGAGGGCGAGGAAGCCTTTCTGGTGACTGTATCGGCCCAGTTGGCGAGTGTTATTGCGCACAGCGAAGCGACCGGTGCCATCAGTGGTCTGTCGCTGACCGGTGAAGAAACCAAAGATATCTGCTTCAGTGGTGTGCCCGGTGCTCAGGGTGTTGCCATCGGTACCGGTGTGGTGGTGTATTCCACGGCGGATCTGGATGTTGTGCCGGAAAAGCCCACCGATGATATCGAACAGGAACTCACGCTGTTCCGTGCTGCGGTGCAAACTGTCCGCGAAGACATTCAGCGGGTGGCCAAACGTCTGTCGTCCCAGCTACGCCCGGAAGAGCTGGCGTTGTTTGATGTCTACCTGAGCATGCTGGGTGATCAGGCCTTGCCGGGCGAAGTGACCACCCGCATTCGTGAGGGTATCTGGGCGCAGGGCGCACTCAAGCAAGTGGTGCAGCAGTACATTCGTCACTTTGAGATGATGGATGATCATTACCTGCGCGAGCGGGCGGTGGATATCCGGGATCTTGGCCGGCGCCTGTTGTCCCGCCTGCAGGAAGGCGAAGAAAAAACCCTGGAATACCCGGAACGCACGGTGCTGGTCAGCGAGGAAATTACGCCGGCCATGCTTGGTGAGGTGCCTAAGGGGCATCTGGTTGGCCTGGTGTCGGTAAAGGGCTCCAGCAATTCCCACGTTGCCATTCTGGCCCGGGCCATGGGCGTGCCCACGGTGATGGGGCTGGTCGATATCCCTGTGAATCAGCTGGATGGTAAGGAACTGATTGTGGACGGCTTTGAAGGCCAGCTCTTTGCTTCGCCTTCGACAGATCTCAGGGCGTTCTATCAGGAAATCTGCGACGAGGAAGACGAGCTCTTCCGTGGCCTCGAAGCGTTGCGTGACAAGCCCTGTGAAACCACCGATGGCCACCGGGTGGCGTTGCTGGTGAACACCGGTCTGATGACCGATGTTGCCCGGTCGCTGTCCCATGGTGCTGAGGGTATCGGGCTGTACCGCACCGAAGTGCCGTTCATGATCAAAGACCGCTTTCCTTCTGAGCAGGAACAGCGTGAATATTACCGGGAACAGCTTGAAGCTTTCGCCCCGAACCCGGTGACTATGCGAACACTGGATATCGGTGGCGACAAGGCGCTGACCTATTTCCCCATTCAGGAAGAAAACCCGTTCCTGGGCTGGCGTGGTATCCGGGTTACCCTAGATCACCCGGAAATCTTCCTGGTGCAGGTGAGGGCGATGCTCAAGGCCAGTGAGGGGCTGAACAACCTGCAGATCATGCTGCCGATGATCAGCAACATTTCCGAAGTGGAGGAGTCGCTGCACCTGATCTATCGCGTGTACCACGAAGTGCGGGAAGAGGGCTATCAGATCCACATGCCGAAGGTAGGTGTGATGGTGGAGGTGCCTGCGGTGGTGTATCAGATTCGGGAACTGGCCGAACGGGTGGATTTTCTGTCAGTGGGCTCCAACGACCTTACCCAGTATCTGCTGGCGGTTGATCGTAACAACCCGCGCGTGGCCCAGCTGTACCACTCTTTCCACCCGGCAGTGCTGCAGGCGCTGGTGCGGGTGGCCCAGGATGCCCATTCGGTTGGCAAGCCGGTGGGCATCTGTGGCGAGCTGGCGGGCGATCCGGGCGGGGCCTTGCTGTTGATGGCCATGGGTTATGATTCGTTGTCCATGAACGCGGCCAGTCTGCCGAAAGTGAAATCGGTTATTCGCAATGTCAGCCGGGAGTGGGCTGTGCAACTGCTGGAAGACGTGCTGTTGCTGGATTCACCACACGTGATCAAGAGCTGTGTTGATCTGGCGCTGCGAAACGCCGGTTTTGGCCGGTATCTTCGTCCGGCCCGGTCTTCCAGCACAGCGCTTGCTGCAAAGAGCGCCTTTTGATCTGATCGCGAGGCCATTGCCAATAAAAAAGCCGGGAAGTTTCCTTCCCGGCTTTTTTGTGCCTGGCTTGTCAGAATTACAGAATGTAGCGGCTCAGGTCTTCATCTTCCGAAAGCTCGCCGAGTTTTTCGTCGACATAGGCGGCGGTGACCTCGAAGTCCTCCGTTACCTGGTCACCGGCATCGTACGACAGCGTTTCCAGCAAGCGTTCAAGCACGGTATGCAGGCGACGGGCACCAATGTTCTCGGTGGTTTCGTTCACCTTGTGTGCGACCTCAGCCAGGCGGGTAATGGCATCGTCCGTGAACGACAGCTTGACGCCTTCGGTCGCCATCAATGCTTCGTATTGCTGCACCAGTGACGCATCCGGTTCGGTCAGAATGCGCTTGAAGTCTTCCGGTGTGAGCGCCTGCAGTTCCACCCGCGTTGGCAGTCGGCCCTGCAATTCCGGAATCAGGTCTGACGGCTTGGACAGATGAAAGGCGCCGGACGCAATAAACAGGATGTGGTCCGTGCGCACGGAACCGTATTTGGTGCTTACGGTGCTGCCTTCAATCAATGGCAACAAATCACGCTGAACGCCCTCGCGAGAAACGTCCGAAGAGCTGTTCTCGGCCTTTTTTGCGACCTTGTCGATTTCGTCCAGGAAGACAATGCCGTTCTGCTCCACCGCCTCAATGGCCTTGTGCTTGATTTCCTCTTCGTTGACCAGTTTGGCGGCTTCTTCATCCTGGGCCTGTTTCAGGGCATCGGCGACCTTCATTTTACGCGTTTTGCGTTTGTCGGAGGACATGTTGGAGAACATGCTCTGCAACTGGTTGGTCATCTCTTCCATGCCGGGAGGGGCCATGATTTCCACGCCAGCACCGCCGCTGCGCAGATCGATTTCGATTTCCTTGTCGTCCAGTTCGCCTTCGCGAAGTTTCTTGCGAAACAGCTGGCGGGTAGAAGAATCATTGCTGGTGCGCTGGCTGTCTTCGTTCAGATCCCGGGGCGGTGGCAGCAGAGCGTCCAGAATACGCTCCTCGGCTGCATCCAGTGCCCGGCTTTCATGGCGTTTCATCTCTTTTTCACGGAGAAGCTTCACAGCCATGTCGGCCAGGTCTCGGATGATGGATTCCACATCACGGCCTACGTAGCCCACTTCGGTGAATTTGGTGGCTTCAACCTTGAGAAAGGGCGCATCGGCCAGCTTGGCCAGCCGGCGCGCAATTTCGGTTTTGCCCACACCAGTGGGGCCAATCATCAGAATGTTCTTGGGCGTAATTTCGTCACGCAGGCTGCTGTCCAGCTGCATCCGGCGCCAGCGATTGCGCAGGGCAATGGCCACGGCACGCTTGGCTTCTTCCTGGCCCACGATGTGTTTGTTCAGCTCGTGGACGATCTCACGGGGAGTCATTGCAGACATGGTCGCTCCGGTCAGTCTTTGGTGGACAGCACTTCCAGAGTGCGGTTCTGATTGGTGTAGATGCAGATGTCGCCGGCAATCTCCAAAGCCTTTTCGGTGATCTCGCGGGCGCTCAAGTCCGTGTTTTCCAGAAGCGCGCGGGCTGCGGCCTGGGCGTAGGGGCCGCCGGATCCCATGGCGATCAGTCCCTGTTCCGGTTCAATCACATCGCCGTTACCGGTAATGATCAGCGAGGTGGTCTTGTCGGCAACCGCCAGCATGGCTTCAAGTTTGCGCAGGGCGCGATCTGTGCGCCAGTCTTTTGCCAGCTCTACGGCAGCCCGGGTCAGGTGCCCCTGGTGCTTCTCCAGTTGCGCTTCAAAACGCTCGAACAGGGTGAAGGCATCGGCCGTACCGCCGGCGAAACCGGCAATAACCTGACCATTAAAAAGCCGCCGTACCTTGCGGACATTGCCTTTCATTACGGTGTTGCCGACGGTCGCCTGGCCGTCGCCGGCCAGTGCCACTTCGTCATTTCGGCGGACAGAAACAATGGTAGTCATTCGGGCTCCATTTGCCTGAGTGGAATGGTTATCCCGTTGTTATGGAGGCGGCGGGGAGGAATTCAAGAGGTTAGCCTTCTTTGGGAATCTTCCGCACCAGCGGCTGAATATCGATGGAAACCAGCTTGTCTACTGCCGAGTTCATTTTGCTGCGGGATTTGAAGGGTCCGGCATTTACCCGGTACCACATGCTGCCGTTATCCTGCTCCACGGTTTGCACATGGGCACGCAGCCCCTGGAAGGCGATCTCCGCCCGCAAGCGCTCAGCGTCCTGCTGTTTGCGGAAGGATCCGGCCTGAACAATGTAGTTGAAGTCCTGAATGTTCGGCCCCGGTGTGTACTCGTTGATTTCCGGAGTCACCACTTCAGATTCCGGCAGCATGTCGTAGAAGCGGAATTTCTGCTTCTCCTGGTTTGCTGTGGCCGATTCCGGAGCAGGTTTGGCCTGTTTCGGTGATTCAGTCACTTGTTCCCGGGAAGATGTCGGTTTTGAGGCGGAAGTCTCTTCGCCGCCAGGCAGGGTGTTCAGGTAGACAATAAAGCCAACAAAACAGCCGACAACGGCCAGAGATAATATCCACTTCAAAGACAGACTCCCGTGTTGGGCGCGAGCGGGCGCGCTCTGTTTGGGTTGTGCCGCTTTTCTGGGTTTGGGGCCGGGCTTTTGTTTCGGCGCAGCGGCTCCCTTACCGGTCGAGCGGTTCTTTTTGGCGTAGTCTCTGGCCATGGCGGTACTACATCTCCTCCGGTGCGCTCACGCCCAGCAGGCTCAGGCCGTTGGCGATGACCTGCCGGACGGCCAGGTAAAGGCTTATCCGGGCGTCGCGTACGGCGGTGTCTTCAATCAATACTTTGTGGGCGTTGTAATAAGTGTGGAACAGGCCGGCCAGGTCGCGCAGGTAGTGGGCCACGTGGTGTGGCTCGCGCTGAATGGCGGCGTTGGCCACCAGTTCGGGGTACTTGGCGAGCTGATTGGCGATTTCTTTTTCTTCATCCAGGGTCAGGATGGAAAGATCGCCTACACACTCGTTCAGGCCGCGCTCTACACCTTCATCGGCAAGCTTGCGCAGTACGCTGCAGATCCGGGCGTGGGCATACTGAATATAGTACACCGGGTTCTCATTGGTTTGTGAACGGGCCAGGTCGATGTCGAACGTCAACTGGCTGTCGACACGGCGGGCGGCCAGGAAGAAGCGGGTGGCGTCGCGGCCGACTTCGTCGATCAGATCGCGCACGGTGACGTAACTGCCGGCGCGTTTTGAAATTTTTACCTCTTCGCCGGAGCGGGTGACCATAACCATCTGGTGCAGTACGTAGTCTGGCCAGCCCTGCGGGATGTCTTCTTTCAGGGCCTGAAGGCCGGCGCGTACGCGGGTTACGGTTGAGTGATGGTCGGCGCCCTGTTCGTTGATGACGGTGGTAAAGCCGCGCTGCCATTTGTCCAGGTGGTAAGCCACATCCGGCAGGAAGTAGGTGTAGCCACCATCCTTTTTCCGCATCACGCGGTCTTTGTCGTCACCGAACTCGGTGGTTTTCAGCCACATGGCGCCGTCTTGCTCGTAGGTGTAGCCATTCTCTTTCAGGCGTTCTACGGTGGCTTCCACTTTGCCGTCGTCATAAAGAGAGGATTCGAGGAAGTACACATCGAATTGCACGCCAAAGGCTTTCAGGTCCAGATCCTGCTCCCGGCGCAGATAGGCCACGGCAAATTCCTGGATGGCGCTCCGGTCTTCCGGTTCGGCCTTGGCGGTGACTTCGCGGTCGTCGGCCGTTACGGTTTCACCGGCGAGGTAGGCATTGGCGACATCGGTAATGTAATCGCCCCGGTAACCATCCGCAGGCCAGCTTTCATGCTCTGGTGTCAGGCCTTTTACCCGGGCCTGGACGGACAGCGCCAGGTTGTTGATCTGGGCGCCGGCGTCATTGTAGTAGAACTCCCGGGTAACGTCGTATCCATTGGCCTCCAGCAGGCGGCACAGGCTGTCGCCGATGGCCGCTCCCCGGCCGTGACCCACGTGCAGGGGGCCGGTCGGGTTGGCTGACACAAACTCCACCTGAACTTTTTCACCCTGGCCACGGGTGTTCCTGCCGAACTGTTCGGCTTCATCCAGAATGGTGTTCACCACGCCAAAGGCACTGGCGGTGCTCATGAAAAAGTTGATGAAACCCGGGCCGGCAATTTCTACCTTTTCCACCGCGCTGCTTTCCGGCAGGTTGGCGATCAGTGCTTCCGCCAGTTGTCGCGGCGGCTTGCCCGCTGACTTGGCCGCGGCCAGGGCGATATTGCAGGCATAATCGCCGTGGACCTTGTCTTTGGTGTTGCCCACTTGCGGGTTGAACGTCTGGTCTGCCGGGAGGGTGCCGTCAGATTGCAGGGCGGCCAGCGCAGACTGGAGAAGCTCGGATACGGTTTCTTTCATGCTGTCAGGTGACTCGGTTTGCAGGAAAATGGGTGTCTGGGCCGGGAGCCCACAAGAAGGCGGGTATTATCGCGGAAAGTCGAAGTGTAAGCAAAAAGCTCTGGAGGAATCAGGCCTGGTATCCTCAGCCGGTTTCCTGCGGATCCACATCGATCATCCAGCGGGTATTGGCTGGTTGTCTGGTCTGGTCCAGGTGCTGGCACAGGTAGGTCAGCAGGTGGTTCAGTTGTTTGCGGTTGTCGGTGTTCAGGATCAGTTGGGCCCGGTGTCGGTTGGCTTTGCGGGCGATCACGGCGGGCAGGGGGCCCCAGACTTCAATGCCGGGTGCCTGCGCCCTGGGTTTTATGGTGTCCAGCAGTTGCAGGCTGTTCTGCATGGTGTCGGCTTCGGCGCGGAGTATGGCCATGGCGCGGAAAGGGGGTAGTTGGCCGCCTTCACGCTCTGCCAGCAGTTGTTCGGCCATGGTGGCGTAATCGCCTTTGCACAGGGCGTTCAGCAGGGGGTGGTCGCTGTGGCAGGTTTGAATGAGCACCTTGCCGGTTTTTTCGCCCCGGCCGGAACGGCCGCTGACCTGCAACAGCGTCTGGATCATCTGCTCGGGGGCGCGAAAATCCACGCTGAACAGGCCGCCGTCAGCGTTTACAACGGTTACCAGGGTAACGTTGGGGAAGTCGTGGCCTTTGGCGAGCATCTGGGTGCCCACCAGAATGCAGGGTTCGCCGCTGTTTACCTTGTTCAGAATGGTCTGGATGCTGCCTTTGCGTTGGGTGCTGTCCCGGTCTACCCGAACCACGGGCACATCGGGAAAATGTTCGGCGAGGGTTTCTTCAGTCCGCTCGGTACCCTGGCCAACCGGTTTGTAATTTTCACTCTGGCATTTCGGGCAGGTGTGGCTGGCGGCTTTCTGGAAGTCGCAGTGGTGGCAGCGCATGGCCCGATCGCGGCGATGGTAGGTCAGCCGGGTGTCGCATTGCGGACACTCTTCCAGGTGGCCGCAGTCGAAACACATCATCACCGGGGAATAGCCGCGCCGGTTTACGAACACCAGCACCTGTTCGCCCCGGGCCAGGGTTTCTTTAATGGCGTTGAGCGCGGGGCGGGCCAGGCCTGCTTCCAACGGACGGCTTCGGATGTCCAGCAGGGCCAGTTCTGGCGGTCTGGCGTTGTTGGCGCGTTCTTTCAGGGTGATCAACCGGTACTTGTTTTGTTTGGCGTTGTGCCAGGATTCCAGAGAAGGCGTGGCAGAGCCCAGAATGACGGGGCACTGGTTCAGGTGGGCGCGATAGACGGCAACATCGCGTCCGGAATAACGAAAGCCTTCGCCCTGTTTGTAGGAACTGTCGTGTTCTTCGTCGACGACAATGCAGCGCAGGTTGGTGAAAGGAAGCAATACCGCCGAACGGGTGCCAATCAGGATGACGGGTTCGCCGTTCCGGATTTTCAGCCAGGTGCGCAGGCGTTCGCCATCGTTCAGCGCTGAGTGCCACACCGCGATGCGGTCACCGAAATAGCGGCGAAAACGGGCCAGGGTTTGTGGGGTCAGGTTGATTTCCGGCACCAGTACCAGGGCCTGTTCGTTGGTTTGCAGGTGGTTTTTCAGATAGTGCAGGTAGATTTCGGTTTTGCCGCTGCCGGTGATGCCATACAGCAGGCTCGCAGAGAAACAGTCAGTGCGTTCAGGAAGCTGGCTGGCGGCTTTTTGCTGAGCTTCAGACAATGTTGGTGCCGGCAGGTTATGATTGTTGTCGGAAATGGCTGGCTGTCGGGCAGCGCCTTGATCAATCAGTCCCTTGCTTTCCAGGTTGCGAATCTGCGCGCGGGTAAAACCGCGTTGCACCAGTTCGCTGGAGGTAATGCCGGGTTTTCCGGTGACTGTGTCAAACAGTGCCTTCTGTTTATGGGCGTTCGCGGGCAGGGCGGCCTCGGTTTGTTGTGGGTGCCAGCTTTCATCGGCTTTTTCATGGGCCGGTCGACCACGGCGTAGCGCCGGCGGCAAGGCGGTGAACAGGCACTCGCCCAGAGGGTGCTGGTAGTAGTCGCTGGCCCAGGTGAGCAGCCGGAAGGTATTCTTCGGCAAGGCCGGCCAATCTTCCAGAGCCGCAGTGACCGGTTTAAGAGTGATGCCTTCGGGTGGCTGCACGCCGGTTTTTACCACCAGGCCTGTCAGAGTCTGGCGACCGAAAGGTACTTTTACCCGCTGGCCTGGAGCCAGTTGCAGGTGTTCTGGAACCAAGTAGTCGAACAGCCTTCTTAGCGGACGATTGAGGGCGATGCGGGCGGTTGCTGGCCGTGTCACGGTATGTGCCTATCCTGGGAAAAAGGCCGAAAAACGGGTGTTGGCGCGGAGCGCGGGCGATTCCTGCCGGTACGGCATGTTGAAGATACTTGCCTGTTGCCGGGTTTGTCAGTAAGATTCGCGGTCTGTTTATGGCCGGGCTTGATTGTGCACGGTCTTTTCAATGGATTCAAACATGCGGTGCCTGGCGCTGACGCTGTCTTCAGCGGGTGATCTGGTAGCGGCATGACCGAAAGAGGTTCGCCATGAGAGAAGGTATTCACCCGAAGTACGAAGAGATTTCCGTTAACTGTTCTTGCGGGAATTCATTCAAGACCCGTTCTACCTTTACCCAGGATCTGCAGTTGGACGTGTGCTCGCAATGCCACCCGTTCTACACCGGTAAGCAGAAGGTAATGGACACCGGCGGTCGTATCGAGCGGTTCAACAAGCGTTTCGGTGGTCGTATCGGTGCCAAGAAGGACTGATCCGTACCGGAATGTTAAAAAAAGCGCCTTTTGGCGCTTTTTTTGTTTTGGTGGCTGTCAGAATGATCCCGTCTACGCAAAATGCACTATTGACGAATGCCAAAAAGCCTATTTAGTGGGTTGTTGTTTGTAAATGCCCGGGCCATAATGGCTTTCCCGCTTGATTGGTTCGGGCGGGATTCAACTCTAAAAACGTGACTAACGGAACAGTGGCAATGTCTCAAGATCTAAAAGATGCAGCCCTTGAATATCACGCCAAACCGCGGCCGGGTAAGCTGAGTGTTGAAATCACCAAGCCGACCCAGACCTCCCGCGACCTTTCCCTGGCGTACAGCCCCGGGGTTGCCGAGCCGGTCCGCGAGATCGCAAAGGACCCCGAGAACGCATACAAGTACACGGGCAAGGGTAACCTGGTGGCCGTGATCTCTGATGGTACGGCTATCCTGGGTCTTGGTAATCTCGGGCCTCTGGCAAGTAAGCCGGTAATGGAAGGCAAAGGCGTGCTGTTCAAGCGTTTTGCCGGTATTGATGTCTTCGATATTGAAGTCGAGTCTGAAAGCCCGCAGGCGTTTATTGAAACGGTTGAGCGTATTGCCAACACGTTTGGCGGCATCAATCTCGAAGACATCAAGGCACCGGAGTGCTTCGAGGTTGAACGTGCGTTGATCGAAAAGTGCAGCGTGCCCATCTTCCATGATGACCAGCACGGTACTGCCATTGTCACCGCAGCCGGCATGATCAATGCCCTTGAGCTGCAGGGCAAGAAAATTGAAGAGGCAACGGTGGTTTGTCTGGGCGCTGGCGCTGCTGCCATTGCCTGCATGAAATTGTTGATCAGCTGCGGTATTCGCTCTGAAAACATCTTCATGCTCGACCGCAAGGGTGTGATCCACTCTGGTCGTGAAGATCTGAATCAGTATAAGGCCATGTTCGCCAACGATACCGACAAGCGCACGCTGGATGACGCTATCGATGGTGCAGATGTGTTTGTTGGCCTGTCTGGCCCGGATCTGTTGTCCGGAGATCAGTTGAAGAAGATGGCGGCGAACCCCATTGTCTTTGCCTGCTCGAACCCGGATCCGGAAATCAGCCCGGAATTGGCTCTGTCTGTGCGTGATGATCTGATCATGGCGACGGGCCGGTCGGATTATCCGAACCAGGTGAACAATGTGCTTGGCTTCCCCTTCATTTTCCGCGGCGCACTGGATGTCCGCGCAACGGCCATCAATGAGGAAATGAAAGTGGCAGCGGTTCACGCGATCCGTGAGCTCGCCAAGGAAGCGGTGCCCCAGGAAATCTGTGAGGCCTACGGTGTCGACAAGCTTGAGTTTGGCAAGCAATACATCATTCCCAAGCCAATGGATGTGCGCCTGCTTGAAACAGTGCCTGCCGCTGTTGCTCGGGCAGCTGTAGATTCTGGCGTTGCCCGTAACCCGTACCCGGCGCATTATCCGCTGAAGTCTATGGACGACATCATCTGATCGATTGTTTGGTCTTCAGTTAAAAAAACCGGCGGAGATCCCGCCGGTTTTTTTGTGCCCTGAATCTTTGGGGCTTCAGAAGATTTCGCGGGACAGGTCGTCTGCCTGGTCGTTGCCATTATTATCGTTGTTGTCTTCTGGCGGCAACGGAGCCGGCGCCTCCTCGGTCCGGAACATTTCAAAGACACCATCATCGCCGGGCCGTGCCCGCTCGCCGGTTTCCGGGTTGATCCGGATGCTGACAATACCGTTGGGTCGGCGCATGGTCGAAGTTTCAGTGTCTGCCAGTGCCACTTTCATGTAATCGAGCCAGATGGGTAGTGCGGTGGTGGAACCAAACTCGCCGCGGCCGAGTGGCGCGGGCTGGTCAAGGCCGACCCACACGGTGGTGGCCAGGGAGTGGTTAAAACCGCCGAACCAGGTGTCTTTCTGTTCGTTGGTGGTGCCGGTTTTGCCTGCTATGTCACTCCGGTTCAAGGCCAGTGCGCGCCGGCCGGTGCCTCGTTCGATAACATCACGCATCATGGAGTGCAGGATATAAACGGCGCGCTCATCAGCCAGCCGGCGCATGATGCGTGGGTTTTCGGCATCGTCTGCGGAAGCTGGCAGCGCCATGCCTTTGATTTCCGGAATATCTTCGATCCCTGTTTGTGCCTTGCTCTGGTTTTCGGTCAGGTCATCGCAGTTGTCATCACACAATATGGTTTCAGGCGCTTCGTAGACAATTGTGCCGTCTGCCTCTTTTATCGTTTCTATCAGGTAGGGCTGAACGTCGTAGCCGCCATTGGCGATGACGGCAAAACCCCGGGCCAGTTCCATGGGAGTTAACTGCCCGCTGCCCAGTGCCAGGGAAAGGTCGTCCGGCATTTTGTCTGTGGGCAGCTTCAACTGCTCCAGGTAATCAAGCGTTGTCCCGGTTCCCAGGTCTCTCAGAAGGCGGATGGAAATCAGGTTTCTGGACCGGTACAGGCCTTCACGCAAGGTGGTTGGCCCGTAAAACTGCCCGGACGCGTTTTGTGGACGCCAGGAGGTTTCAAGCTCCGAGTCATCGAAGACAATTGGCGCGTCGTTGTAGATGGTTGCCGGTGTCTTGCCGTTTTCAAGTGCTGACAGATACAGGAATGGTTTGAAGGTGGAGCCTGGCTGTCGTTTGGCCTGACTGGCCCGGTTGTATTTGCTCTGGTTGAAGCTGTAGCCACCGCTCAGCGCTTCGATGGCGCCGGTCTGGGCATCCAGTGAAATCAGTGCGCCCTCAACGCGGGGAACCTGAGCCAGGGCAACGTTCAGATTGTCCTGCAGGGCGCCGACGGGTGCGCTGGTTTCTGAGTTTTCAGGCTCTTCGGTAACCTGGGGCAGGTCGAGAACCTTGACATAGATCACATCCCCCGGCGATACAACGTCAGACGGTTTTTCCGGTTCCGGGCCGGTCAGACTTTCAGTGCGGTAGCGTCTGGCCCAGCTCATGGTTTCAAAAGCCATGGTGGCGGCCCCGAGTCGGCGCAGGTGTACCCGGGCCTTGCCGGCTTCATCGTCAGTATGGGTTACCACAGCGGGAATCAGTGACTCTACCTGAACGTAGTTGAGCATCTGATCGGACAGTTCTTTGGCTGACATGTCGCTGATGTCGAACTGGCCAATGGCGCCACGGAACCCGTGCCGGCGGTCATAGGCCTCCAGGCCGGCGCGCAGGGCCGTGGTAGCCGCTTGCTGTTTCCGGCTGTCGGCGGTCAGTCTTACAGTGTAGCCGTCGGTGTAAGCCTTTTCGCCATATCGGCGAACCATTTCGGCGCGTGCCATCTCTGCCACGTAATCGGCATCAACTTCAGTTTCGCGGGCGTAGTAGCTGGCAGTGATCGGTGCCTCTGTCGCCAGGGATTGTGCATCTTCGGTGATGTATCCCAGTTCTTGCATCCGGCCCAGAATCCAGTTTCGGCGGGATAATGCTCTTTCGGGATTCGCCAGTGGATTGTAGGCAGAGGGCGCCTTGGGCAGGCCGGCGATCATTGCCATCTGGGCCAGGGAGAGCTCGTTAACCGGTTTGTCATAATAGACCCGGGAAGCGGCAGCCAGGCCGTAGGCGCGGTTGCCCAGATAGATTTTGTTCAGGTACAGCTCGAAAATGGTGTCTTTGCTGAGTTCACGTTCAATCTGAAGAGCGAGAAGTATCTCATTGAATTTCCGAATGAAAGTCCGGTCTCGGGTCAGGAAGTAGTTTTTCGCCACCTGCATGGTGATGGTGCTGCCGCCTGACTGGATTGAGCCAGTGGACACCAGCTCCAGCGCTGCCCGCGTCAGACCTTTTATGTCGACACCAAAGTGATCGAAGAAGCGGGAGTCTTCCGCGGCCAGAAAGGCCTGCAGTTGCAGCTGGGGGATTTCCTCGATTGTGACAGGCTCCCTTCTCTTTTCGCCAAATTCTGCTATTAATTTGTTGTCATTGCTATATACCCTCAGAGGGGTTTGCAGCTTTACATCCATCAGCTGTTGCACTGGTGGCAGATTCGGGCGCAGGTAAAGATACAAGCTTGAAGCGAGGATGATGCCGATGCTCAGGCCGGTAAACATAAACCATGTAAAAATACGAGACGTGCGCAGCAAATAGGACATTTTTTCCTGACAAATGTTGGATATAGGTCTATTATCTGAGAAATTACTTTAGACGGGGTTATCTTCCCTTTTGCAAGTAAAACCTCTCTGCTTTTAAAGAAACGCATTGTAGACTGAATAGACAAGAATTTCTCTTACATAAAAAACAGATGGGGCTCCGCTGCCATAGTCACCTTAACAGGGAGAAGTTTCGGGGTTCCGGGGCAGGGTGTAGTCAACCAGGTACAGGTGAGCGCGTGTTCGGATTACCAGGAAAAAAATCCAGTGCGGTGCTGGGAGTGGATATAAGCTCCAGTTCTGTAAAGCTTCTTGAGCTGTCTAAGCATGGCGACCGTTACAGGGTCGAAAGCTATGCTGTCGAACCATTGCCGGCTGATGCGGTGGTGGAAAAGAACATAACCAATGTTGAGGTCGTGGGTGAAGTGCTCAAGCGAGTGGTCTCCAAGTCTCGCACCAGCCTGAAACAAGTCGCGGTTGCGGTTTCTGGCTCGGCGGTTATTACCAAGGTTATCCAGATGGACTCAGGCATGAACGAGTTCGAAATGGAAGATCAGATTGCTCTGGAGGCCGATCAGTATATTCCTTATCCCCTCGATGAAGTGGCTATCGATTTCGAAGTGCAGGGACCCTCAGAAGTCAGTCCTGATCAGGTTGATGTACTGCTTGCCGCATGCCGTAAAGAAAACGTGGATGTGCGCGAAGATGTCATGGAAATTGCCGACCTGAAAACAAAAGTCGTCGATGTCGAGGCCTACGCGCTTGAGCGTGCCTATGAACTGGTTGAGCCACAGCTTGACTCCCAGGGTGAAGAACTTGTGGTCGTCGTTGTCGATATTGGCGCTACCATGACAACGCTGAGCGTGCTTGCAGAGGGGCAAACGGTATATACCCGCGAGCAGATATTCGGTGGCAAGCAACTGACCGAGGAAATCCAGCGTCGTTACGGTCTGTCTCTGGAGGAGGCGGGCCTGGCCAAGAAACAGGGTGGCCTTCCGGACGACTACGAAGACGAAGTGCTTATGCCGTTCCGGGAAGCAGTCGTACAGCAGGTGGCCCGGGCGCTGCAGTTTTTCTTCGGGGCAAGCCAATACAACGTGGTTGATTATGTCGTTCTTGCCGGGGGTACATCATCAATTCAGGGATTGACTGAAATGGTGGAAGAAAAAACCGGTACGCCGACTCTGGTGGCGAATCCCTTTGCCAGTATGTCGGTTGCTTCCAGGGTAAATGCATCAGCGCTGAGTAACGATGCGCCCTCGTTGATGATTGCCTGCGGCCTGGCAATGAGGAGTTTCGACTGATGGCGAAGATCAACCTCAGACCCTGGCGCGAAGAGCTCCGGGCCGAGAAGCAGAAACAGTTTATTGTGATGATTGTGGGCGCCATCATTATTGCCGGCGGCCTTGGCTATTTGTGGAAGGCCGACATGGACAGCCGCATTGCCTATCAGGAATCCCGTAATGCTTACATTGAGCGGGCGACTCAGGAACTGAACAAGCAGATCAAGCAAATTGAGAATCTGAAGCGTCAACGGGACGAACTGTTGGCCCGGATGCAGGTCATTCAGGATCTGCAGGGCAAACGCCCGGTGATTGTGCGGGTTTTCGATGAGCTGGTTCGCACCCTTCCCGATGGCCTTTACTATACCGATCTCGAGAAAGCAGGCGAGCGCATTGATATCGTGGGTATGGCCGAGTCGAACAGTCGCATCTCGAACCTTATGCGTCAGTTTGACAACTCCGAATGGTTTACTGACCCGAACCTCACCAATGTGTCGGCCGCCGACCAGCGTCGGGCCGGATACAGTCAGTTCAATCTCTCTGTGCAGCAGAAAACTCCAGAGCCCGAAGGGGAGGATGAACAATGAGCCTCGCGGACTCTATGAAGAAGCTGAATGACTTCGATATCAACGATCTGGATCTCAATAATGCCGGCATCTGGCCTGCACCGGTTAAAGCCATTGTAGCGCTGATCGTGTTTGGTCTTATTCTGGGCGGCGGATACTGGTTCTTCATCAAGGACCAGTACGCGCAACTGGATAAGGTGGAAAGCGAAGAGCAGGAGCTCAAGCAGACTTACGAGCGAAAGGCCTATCAGGTCGCCAATCTGGATATTTTCAAACAGCAGATGGAGGAAATGGAGGAAACATTCGGAGCCTTGGTGCGCCAGCTGCCGAGTGAGACCGAAGTGCCCGGGCTGCTTGAGGATATCACCAACACCGCGCTGGGGAGCGGGCTTTCTCTGCAGGAAGTGGCATTGCAACCTGAGCAGCGGCGCGACTTTTACTCGGAATTGCCTATCAATATACGGGTATCCGGTTCTTACCACGAGCTGGCTTCTTTCGTAAGCAGTGTGGCGGGCCTGCCTCGCATTGTGACGCTGCACGATTTGACGATCAAACCAACGGGCGGAAAAGGTGAGCAGCTTGATATGCAGGTTGTAGCCCGAACCTACCGCTACCGGGCTGGAGAATGAGCATGACAGGAAAGCATGCAGGAAAAGCCTGGCTGGGTGTGTGTCTGGCGTCGTTGCTGACGGCCTGTTCCCAGGGCGACGGCTTCTCGGATCTGGACAAATTCATGGCCGATACCAGGGCCAAGCCCCGCGGACATGTTGAACCCTTGCCGGAGTTTCAGGCTTATGAGGCGTTTACTTATTCTGCGGCGGATATGCGGCCGCCGTTTGAGCCGCCTATTGAGGTTCAGCTGACTGCGATAGATGAACAGCCGGCCAGTGAAGTGGAGCCGGATCTGGATCGTCCCAGAGAAGTGCTGGAGAACCACGATCTGAGTTCTCTGGATATGGTCGGCACCCTGCAAGGGGTAGAAGGCACTCTGTTTGCTCTGGTTCGAGATGAAGATGATGCAGTTCATCGGGTAAGCAAGGGTAACTATATGGGGCGTAACTACGGCAGGATCGTGGGGGTTACCGAAACCCGCATCGAATTAATTGAAATCGTTCCCAATGGTCAGGGCGGATGGGTAGAACGCCCTCGCTCCCTGTCTCTGGATGAAGGCTGAGGAGCGGTAACAAAATGAACAAAAGAACCATGTTTGCAGAAAATGTGTTGGGGTCGAGGCTAGCGATGTTCAAGAAACTCAAAGTATTTGTCGGCGTGATTGCCGTGGGGTTATGGAGCAGCCTGGCCAGCGCGGTCACGCTGGAAGATGTGTCATTTACATCGCTGCCGGGGGATGCTCTGGAAGTAAAAATGGTGTTTGATGGCGAACCGCCTGAGCCTTCCGGCTACACCATTGAGCGACCGGCCAGGATTGCTCTGGATCTCAGGGGTGCGAACAGCGGGTTGGGTAAACGCAGTATTTCACTGGGCACCAGCAATGCCCAGAGTCTGACGGTGGTTGAGGCCGGAGAACGCACGCGTCTGATTTTTAATCTGGTGGATCTCGTTCCCTACGAAACTGAGCGTAAAGGCAACTCTTTGATTATGACCATCGGCGGTGGTGATGCCCTGGCCGTAGCTTCAACAGAGCCTGCCTCTGCTCAACAACCTGAACTTCAGGGGGCTGAATCCTCATCAGCCAGAGCCGAGAATGCGCTGGCAGGTGTGGACTTTCGTCGTGGTAAAGATGGTGAAGGCCGGGTAGTTATTGACCTTGGTAGCAGTAATGCCGAAGTGAATCTGGTGGAAGAAGCCGGCCGTATTCGTCTGAGTATGCCGGACCTTGGCGTGCCAGAGAATCTGCGGCGCCGACTGGATGTGACCGATTTTGCCACTCCGGTAACGCGGGTGGACACTTTTATTGAAGATGGGCACGCAGTAGTAGAGGTCCGTCCGGAGGGCGCCTACGACTACATCGCCTATCAGTCCGGCTCCCGATTTACGGTCAGTGTTGAAAAGCTGACCGAAGAGGAGGCGGAAAGCCGGCAGGAAGAGAAATTCCCTTACAGTGGTGAAAAGCTTTCACTGAACTTTCAGGACATTGAGGTGCGGTCTGTCTTGCAGTTAATTGCAGATTTTACCGGACTCAATCTGGTGGCCAGTGATACCGTTGGTGGCAGCATTACTTTACGGCTGCAGAATGTGCCGTGGGATCAGGCACTGGATCTGATTCTGAAAACCAAGGGACTGGACAAGCGCCAGAACGGTAATGTGCTACTGGTTGCTCCGGCAGATGAAATTGCCGCCCGGGAAAAGCTGGAGCTGGAAACCAATAAGCAGATTGCAGAGCTGGCCCCTATTCGCCTGGATATCATTCAGGTGAATTACGCCAAGGCGGCGGATATAGTGTCGTTGATTCAGGCAGACAAAGAGCTGATTTCGTCGCGTGGGTTTGTGTCTTCCGATGACCGGACCAATACCATCAGTGTTCGGGAGACTTCTGCAAAACTGGAGGAAATCCGTCGCCTGGTGGATACCTGGGATGTGCCGGTTCGCCAGGTGTCTATCGAAGCGCGCATTGTGCGGGCGCAAACGAACGTATCTGAAGACCTAGGGGTTCGCTGGGGCGGTGCTGTTGATACCAAGCCCGGCAATGACCAGCTGATTATTGGGGGTTCTCAACAGGCCGTTGGTGAAGGCCGGACTTCGAGTGATGGTGAAGATGGCAACTACATCAACGATGTTTCTTCTTTGGGGGCTTTGGGGGTTAGCCTTGGTGTAACCGGTGAAGGTGCCTCATCTTTCGCGATCGGCTGGGGTAGTGACGACTTCCTGGTCGATCTTGAGCTTTCGGCCCTCGAAACCGATGGCAAAGCCGAAGTGGTCTCACAACCTCGGGTGGTTACCGCCGACCGCCAGACCGCGACCATCAAATCCGGTGAAGAGATTCCGTATCAGGAAGCCTCTTCCAGCGGTGCTACCTCGGTCTCTTTCAAGGAAGCGCTGCTGTCTCTGGAAGTGACTCCGCAGATTACCCCGGATGACAAAATTATCATGGATCTGGTGGTCAGTCAGGACTCCCGTGGTGAGGTAACTGCTGGCATTCCTTCTATCAATACCAATGAAGTGGCGACCCAGGTGCTGGTAGCAAATGGCGAAACCGTGGTGCTGGGCGGTATCTTCCAGTCCGAAGTTGCGACTCAGACCACAAAGACACCGTTCCTTGGAGATGTTCCCTATCTGGGGCGTCTGTTCAAGCGTACTGAGCACATTGATGAGCGTGCAGAGTTGTTGATCTTTATTACGCCGAAGATCATCAAAACCGATCTGCTCCGCTGATTCAGGGGGTGCAATGACAAAAAAGCCGCCGTGGAAAACGGCGGCTTTTTTGTGTCCGGCTTATGGAAAGGGGCGCCCTGTGCTATTCTCACCCGCTTGAAACCTGTTGAGCGGAAATTATGTCTTTGCCCAAACGTGTAGTTTTGGTTGGGCCCATGGGGGCCGGAAAAAGTACCATCGGCCGAATGCTTGCGAAGGAGATCGGGTACCGTTTTCTCGATTCCGATCGTATTATCGAGGATCGTTGCGGCGCCAACATTCCCTGGATCTTTGATGTCGAGGGTGAAGATGGCTTTCGGCAACGTGAAACTGCCATGCTTCGGGAACTGGCTGAGGAAGAAAGCACCGTGCTTGCTACCGGTGGCGGTGCGGTAATGCGCCCGGAAAATCATGAGTTGCTGAAGAAGGCATCCGTGGTGGTCTACCTGAGAACATCTATTGAGCAGCAGGTGGAGCGAACCCGGAAAGACCGTAATCGCCCCCTGTTGCAGAACGATGATCCGGAAGCCGTGTTACGCAAGCTGTTCGCGATACGTGACCCCATTTACACGGAGCTGGCAGACATCGTGATGCACACGGATCGCAAAAGTCCGCGGCTCGTGGTTCGGCAACTGGTCAACAGAGTGAATCCGAAAACGCCCCGGCACAAACGCCAGCGGCGCAAAGAAGGTCGTCAGTATGCAAAAGGTACTTCGTGAGCTTGAGGTTGATCTGGGTGACCGCAGTTACCCGATCATTATTGGCCAGGGCCTGTTGGGGGCGTATGACCTGACCCCCTGGGTGGCCGGTAGTCAGGTCATGATTGTGACCAACGAAACGGTTGCGCCTTTGTACCTGGAGCAGGCCAGATCCTGTTTTCCCGGCAAGGATGTTGATGTGGTGGTTTTGCCGGATGGAGAAAAATACAAAAACTGGCAAACGCTTAACCAGATTTTCGATGGGCTTCTGGAAAATCGCTACTCCAGAAAAACGACGATTGCGGCTCTGGGTGGTGGTGTCGTAGGCGATATGGCGGGCTTTGCAGCTTCCTGTTACCAGCGTGGCGTGCCTTTTATACAGATCCCGACCACACTGCTTTCCCAGGTCGACTCTTCTGTGGGTGGCAAAACCGGCATCAATCATCCGTTGGGGAAAAACATGGTGGGTGCTTTCCATCAGCCGCGGGCGGTCTTGATTGATGTAGATACCCTCGCCACACTGCCCCCCAGGGAAGTGTCTGCCGGCTTGGCGGAGGTCATCAAGTACGGGCTGATTCGCGATGAACCGTTTCTGGGGTGGCTTGAACAGAACATGGAAGCCCTGATGGCTCTGGATGTCAGCGCCCTTGGTGAATCGATTTATCGCTCCTGTCAGTGCAAGGCAGACGTGGTGGCCCTGGACGAGAAGGAAGGTGGGCTGCGTGCAATTCTGAATCTTGGCCACACCTTTGGTCACGCCATTGAGACCTTTGCCGGGTATGGCAATTGGCTGCATGGCGAGGCTGTAGGTACCGGTATGATGATGGCTGTGGACCTTTCCGTACGGGAGGGGCAGGTCAGCCACGAAGATCGGGAACGAGTCGTGGCTCTCATCACTCGGGCATCACTTCCTCGCCTTGCACCGGAAGGTATGAAGGCGGAGGATTTCATGCGGTTGATGGCGGTGGACAAAAAGAACGTCGACGGCTCGCTTCGGCTGGTACTGCTTCGGGCACTGGGCGATGCCTATGTAACCGGGGATGCCGCCGCCGAGAATCTTCAGGCGACGTTGCAGGCTTTTATTCGGCAGGGCTGACAGCACCTGTCGGTTTGATACGGCAAATGCAGGAATGCGTGTGGCTCAGGACACCTTGAACAGTCTTGAAGACGGTGGGCTTTTCCCTCGCCTGCAACAGCGTTATGGCATGCGGGAAAATCCGCTGGAAATGGAAACGCCATTTTTCCCGGGTGCCGGGCGCCAGCATGCGCTGGAGTCATTGCGGCATCTGTGTGGTTTTGGTGATATGGCGACTGTGATCACAGGGGCCTCCGGCGCCGGAAAAACTCGCTTGCTGGCCGAGTTTGTTCGTCATGAGGCCGGCCGCCTCGATATCCATCGCATTCCGGCGTCAGCCCTGACCAGTGGCCAGGCGCTGGCGCGGGATCTGAAAAAGATTGCCCGCTCCGCCATTCCTGATGATGCCGATGCCAAAGAAGCGGTGTTCAGCTATTTCCGCTGGTCGGAAAGTCGTGCCCGGCGGGGTCAGAGGCAAGTGCTGCTGGTGGATGATGCAGACCAGGGGGCGCCGGAAGTGGTGCAACTGTTGTTGGCGGGCTTTCTGAGTGCTGACCGGGCCGTAGCTGCCGTGCCGGTGTTTGCCGGCAAGGAATCATTTTACCCTGTTGTGGCCGAGCTGACAGAGACTGCCTACCTGCACCAGATCGATTTGTTGCCGTTATCCCCGGGCGATATTGACGCCTACCTTCGCCCGCGGATTGAGCGGGCTGGTGGCCCGGCCAAGCAGCTTTTGGCCGGGCCCAGGCTGAAGAAGCTTCATGCCCTGAGTGAGGGCAGTTTCGGCAAGCTCAAGCGGGTAACTCCGGGTGTCTGGCTCGATATGGTTCGGGGCTCGGCGGCGTCGGCGGCCTCGCGCTTACCTTCTGTGGCGACTATACGTTCCTTGCGCTGGCCAGCTCTCGCGTTGGTGCTTTTGGGCGGCTCGTTCTGGTTTGTTTCCCAGCAGTACAATGATGCCATGCGCCAGACAGAACAGCCGCCTGAACCTGAACCGGTGCGCAAGAGTATTACCGTTGGCCCGGAAAGCACAGAGGAGCCTTCGGAGGCTTCAGGCCTGCCTGATCCGGAGTCTTTACCGGAACCCACAGTGGCCGCCCAGGCTGATGAGCCGCCAGAGCCGGAAGAGGTCTTGTTGCCAGAGGTGGGTGACGAACAGGCTGCTCCAGAGCCAGAGCCAGAGCCAGAGCCAGAGCCAGAGCCAGAGCCAGAGCCAGAGCCAGAGCCAGAGCCCGAATTTACCCCGGAAAATCCAGATATTTTTGTG
>Ga0075106_1000347_pt1 | contig 24900 bp, 32 predicted proteins | sample AntDeeMetag02WF4_FD_69796 | JGI IMG/M metagenome (GOLD analysis project Ga0075106, IMG submission 69796) | Saline lake microbial communities from Deep Lake, Antarctica - Antarctic Deep Lake Metagenome 02WF4 | ecosystem: Environmental > Aquatic > Non-marine Saline and Alkaline > Saline | place... | reverse complement strand
CTATCCAGAACGAGCTGACACGCATATACAACGCCGTCTCGCTCCTCCGATCTGACTTGTTCAGCATGAACAAACTCTACGAACAGGCTGACGGCCGAGAGATCGGGCCAGATGACATCGTCCTCACGAGAGTGGATGCCTACGATGAATCACACAGCCTATCGGAAGTGGAGAACATAACACTCCAAAGTACAAAGGACGTGAGTCCATACAACAATATCTACGCCGTGTATGGGGTCCTTTATGAGCTGTATTTCCACGACTTGCTTGACCGAACCTCTGATAATGAGGAGTACGAGACTTCAGTTCCCCTCTATTCAGTTTTCTCCCACAAGAGGGTGTTACCGACCTTACGGGAGGACACTAACCCCTCTTCTTCGATCTCCTGAAGACGTTTATATGCGGTATCGTGTGCGCAACCTACGTAGTCAGCGATCTCACCTGTCCCGGCCATCCCTCCTTTTATATTAATTGCATTAAGGAAATCGTCAGTGGAGTACTGGCCGGTATATCTTCCCGTCTCTTCGTCACGGCCAGGCATTATTCCTCTATTTTCAACCACGCTGATTAGTCCTAACGGTATTTTGACAGCCATTATGAGATATCCGAAAGGTATTTACCACTATGAGTATTCATAATGGATGTGGAGCCCAGCCCCCACGGGGCGTGACGATCAAACGAATGCCCGGGTGGTAGTGACACTCGGGCTGGGTTTCCCACGGACGTGAGAATCCCGTGACAACATCAAATCTGAGGTGGCAAGAGGTTGTCGGTGAACAGTTAATTGAAGATATAAATAACCTACAAAAAATTGCGCTCGGGGAAGGGCCGGCGGCGTGTCAGGTCTGCGACCGCAAACTCCGGGAAGGCGACGAGCTGACCGCGTATGCCTTCCGAGCGGCTGGCAACCCCAGTTTTGAAATCGGATACGTGATGTGCGGGGCGGACGAGCACGCGCATCCGACGGAGTTCATGCGTGGCGTGGACGAACTCATCATCACGGGCCGAATCGGCCTGTGTACCGACGTGGCGACCCAATCATCGTGGCTGGTGCTTATCGCACCGGAACCAATTGTGGCGAGCCGACCGAGATCAAGCGACGCCCACACGGTCGGCGAGGTGGCGTCGCGCGACCTCGACCCCCTTCACCAAGACACTCCCGAAGACGGTCCGACACCCACCCTTGAGAAGGCCGACGAGAGATGGTCGGAACAGGTTGAGTGGACGAGTGAACACACGGCCGATTACTCCCAAGTGGACACGACACACCAGTGCGACCACGACGAGGAGGACTACCAATACGCGACCAACCAGGGGGGTGACGAGTAATGCCGCCGACGTTCGACACGGCGCACCTCGATCACGAGATGTCACTCCCAGACGATATTGAGGCGCTCACAGTCCCGGACCTGTACGTGGGCCTCGAAATCCCACTGCTCGCACCGGGCGATGGGATCGTCACCGATCGCCATCACGCCTCTGCGGATCGGTACGAGGCGGACGACCCACAGAACCAAATCGGCGGGATGGTGTCGCCGTTCCCACTCTCCGGTTGGCTCCGACACGGCTGTGAGCGCGTGATACAGGTGGCGGGCGGGACGGCGTGTCACCCGGGCGAAGCGAACGCGGACTACATGCTCGAAGACGTGTACGAGCGCGACCTCGACGCCGGGTATCACGAGAAGGGCTCGTGCGTCGATGGGGACGCCGGCTGCGTCCTGTACGACCTGTTTGGCGGGTTCAACGACCGAGCGGGACGCCTCGTCCGCCGCCCGATTCGCTTCTCGCCAATCCGTCGGCAAGTCGACGTCCTTCAGGGCGAAGCGGAAGCGCACTACCGCCAACTGAACACCCAGGTGCGCTCACGCAACAGCGAGGACGACGGGCAACCGCTGCGGATGGCGTCCCGAGACGTCGTCGGCAACCTCGTGGGGACGTGGAAACTGTCGCTGCGAGAGCTGAAACCGGAGTACATTGGCCTCCTCGTTGAGGCCGTCGATTACTTGGACGCTCACAGCGAGGAGTTCGAACTCCAACTGGGTGGCGCGCGGAATTTCGGGGCAGGCATGGTCGATGCGCGCGTCATCAACCCGCTCTACACGGATGCGGAGATCAAGCGGGTGTACAATCGCGCCCAAGACGCGACGTCGGGGATGGCGTACAAAGACGACCTGTGGCGAGAGTCGGTGCGCCAGCAGTTCGTGAAACCGCTCCAAGAGCGCGTGAATGGCGATGTGGGGGAGCCGTGATGGCCCAAGCGAGTGACTCAACGAGCGTCGATCTCCGGAGAGCGTACCGACACGACGTCCACAAACTGCGCGGCCGCCAGCACGGATCAGGATGTGACGCGCTGTTCGACATCTCGGTCAACGACTCAGTCCCACGACAGGCGGATCGAGATGCGGCGTTGCTGAGCCGGCCAGCTGGGGAACCCGAACAGACGGTTGCGAATCACGCGACGCCGGCCCGGCTGTCGCTGCTCACGGGGGCGGTACGTGCGGATGACGCGGTCCCCGTCCAAGATGCCGCGATCAGGCCGTTGATCGATGGGAGCCCCGACGAACTCCACGCAGCGTGGCTGACGAGTGAGGCTGCAGCGGTGGTGAACGAGTCGGTGTACCTCCCGTACTCATCGCTGAAGTACCACGTGTTGCTGGTGGCCGCGCTGCTCGACGCATACCGGGCGGGCCACGCATTCGATGACCTGTACGTGGTTGTTGAGCCAGTGTCGGAGTCGCCGCCACGGAACGCAGATCAAAAAGTGAGACAGCAGGCAGCGCTCGACGCGGATGCCGTGGACCCACACCGAACCATCCTGTGGACGGAGGCGATGACGATGCGGCTGTCAGCGTCACCAGATGGACCAGCAGCGTGGCTTGGCTCGGCCCCGGCTGAATCGTTTGCTGACGTATGGAATCGGATGTCTGGGTCGCCCCTGGGCCATGAAGCGCAGTGGTGGCGACACGTCGACGCACAACTCCGCCGAATCAGGTCGTGGTCGACAGCGCTACAGTATATCGAGGATGCTGTCGCGGAGGATACGCGCGATACCGTGGAGGTGACCGAGTGACCCGCCGACACGATCGTGACTGGCGAGCCACCGAACCCGGCCAGGCGATATGGTCGGGCGGAGAGTCTGCGGGTCGGACTGGCGGTCCGCCTGCGTTTCCGGTGGGTGGGCGTCGACGTCTGCTGGCCCGCCCGGAAGCGCACGCGCCACTGTCGACTCGACGAAGTTCAACAGGTGGGGGCGCAGATCACCGTACACTCGGGCGAAGCCAAGCGAACCCACACCCCAGCGCCCCAGCGAAATGGTCGGGCCGTGAATCCGCGGGACGGGCTGCGAGCCAGCATGCCGGACCGGTGCGTGCGTGCCGATGGTGGGCGACGCCACTGTACGCTTCAACCGATCGTGATTACCTGCTGTGGGCGGGTCGATCCACCACAGCCAGCGGTCAAGTGGTACGTGAACGTGTTACAATCTCCACTCGAAGGGAGGGGGGTGTGGCATGACCACGATCCAACAGGTGGTGTTCGAACTTACAACTCCGTACGCGGGGCGACCATATCACGTGTCGGGCCACGCGTTGTTTCAAGCGATTGCGGGGGACGTCGACGACCGGACGCGACGCGACCTCCAAGTGAGCCACGGCATCTTCACGCCATCTGAGTACGGCTCCTACCCAGAGTCACACTCACAGAAAGGGTATGCCGGCAAACTCGGCGGCTCACTCCCACCGGTTGAGTCGTACGAGGACCTGTTCTTGTTTCGAGATGCGGCCCACAGATGGCTACAGTCCTCTCGGCCGCGTGACGCGCAGAACACGATGGATCGCCAATCCCACGGGGGACGGCTGACGGTCGCACCCGAGTCGTTCTTTGGCGTCCCCGAACACCACCGGAATTCGAAGCGGCGCGTGAAATGGTACGTCCACGCCTATCTCCACACCGAGCGCGAGGGCGTGCTCCCGCTTGATGCGACCGTGCTCGATGGGATTCAGCTGGGCGGTGCTCGGAACTACGGGTTTGGGGAAGTCTCGCTCGTGGACTCACAGGTCGTCGATCTCGACGCGCTTTCGTTCGACGGATTGCGGGGGCACGACCAGTACACGATCGAACTTGTGACGCCGTATGTCCTCCAAAGTGAGGCACCGGACGCGGACGCCCAGTCGGTCCCGTGGTGGTGGGACACGTCGGTTACGGGCATGGGAAGCGATGCGCCGGCGCGCGACCGTCGATTACGTCGCCGCGAGGAGCGACTCGCTGGGGAGACCACACATGAACTAGCGACGGTCGATCACGGACAGATGGTCGGCTACGCCGGGAGCGACCCAGTAGAGACGGCGAAGAATGGCGTGTTGCGAGTCGGGACACACGCGCGATTCGGCTTCGGTGAGCTCCGAGTGCGGCCAGCCAGCCACGATCGTGTGCCAGAGCGGGGTGAAGTGTAGTGCTCGAGCAGGTGGCGTTCGACATTGAGACGACCGGCTTCGACATCGACGATGAGGTAACAGTCGTCGGGTTTGTGATGCCGATGGGTGTGCGGGTGTTCGTCCAAACGGCTGGGCGGACAGCCGGTGACGTCGAGGCCAGCGTGACGGCGCAGGTTGCGACGCTGGTGAACGTCTCGACACACCCCGATGAGACCGCGCTGCTGGCAGCTGTGGCGGACTTCGTCACGGATCGGCTAGAGGACGCGGAGAAACTGCTGATCGCGTTCAACGGCGAGGTGTGGAGCGGTGGCTTCGATCTGCCGTTCTTGCGGAGTCGGTACGCGGCGCATGAGATGCCGTGGCCATTCGATATGGCGTACGCGGACGTGTTGCCGGTGATTTCGGATCGGTTCAACACGACAGTTGACGGCGAGGAACAGCGCGATTTGGCTGCGGTGTACGCGCTGCTCGGCGACGGCTCCTACAGTGACATCGATCCGTTCGACGACAGTGCTGCCGCGGTGACGGCCTTCGAGGAGGGGCGCTTCGCGGAGCTCGTTCGGCATAACGTGGCGGATGTACTGCGGACGCAGGCGCTCGGCGCGCTTACAGAGCGCTACTGCTCGAAAGCAGAGTTCGACGTGAAGTCGCTTACGCCGACGCGGGACGCGTGAGTTTGGCTGGCTGAGCGGTCGCGGCGCGTGCTGGGCCCCACAGTGGGGCTGCCAATTGAAGCGATACACCACGGGAATGAGCGATGTTGCCGGTCGCAGTGCGTGCGACAGCGAACACAGAGCGATATCCATGAGCAAGTCAGAAGACGACGAGACGGTTGACAGAACAGAGACTGTAGAGACCGCGGGCAAGGAGGGTGCCGACGGCGACGCCCCGTCGGACCAGTTAGAGACGGCATCGATGAACCCGGGCGCGGAGCGGAATGAGACGGTTGATCCCGCAACCCAAAAGAAGGTCCTTGAACGCGATCGCTATCGCTGTCGGGCCTGCAGTGCGAAAGCGCCGGCTGTCGGGGGCCTCGCAGAGCTTGAGGTCCACCACGCAGATCGAGACCCGGATGATGTCGGCGAACACGACCTGGCGAACCTCCTCACGTTGTGTCGGAGTTGCCACTCATGGCATCACAAGCGGGGCAAGTCAAGCGATGTACCCATCCGGCTGACGGCGGCCGATGACAAAGAGTTGCTGTCCCACGATTACGAGATTCTGCGGATCCTCAATGACAACGGCCCGCTCCGCACGGGGGCGATTGCCGAGCGATTAACAGCCGAGATGTCACTTATGGCGGTTCGAGAGCGATTGTGGCATTTAGGCGGCCTCGATAACAAGGTACCTGAGCGAACAGAGCCGCTCGTGACCAAAGACATCGCTTCTCAAGAGTGGGGGCTCCTCGATGATATCGTGACGAGTGCTCGTGGCCACATCCCAGATGACCCCAAATTGCTCGTCCAACGAACAGAGGACGAGCTCATGCGGCGAGCGCTCGACCGCGGGTGTGACCGACAGACGGTGATGGAGGTGTTCGACGTCACGCGGCGAGGGACGATCTACAAGGAAAAGCGCTCGAAGATGTACGACTTCCCGATTGACGCGTTCAGTCGTGGGGGTCGGCCGCGGGGGTCGAAAAATGTGTCCGATGAGGAGTCGACGGACGCACGTGGGCCGGACGAGGCCGATGCGATACGGAGCGCAGCAGTACGAGCGAGCGATATGACTGGCGCGGACGGTGACGAGTCTACCGCCGAGATCGTGTCTGAGGCAGGTGAAGCTGATTCGGAGGAGACGGGGGATGGGATTGAGTCGGAGTCCGTCCAACAGCTGTTAGAGGAGGCGCTCGACGCGTTGCGAGACGATAGCGCTGCGGAGTAATCCGGTTTCAGGCGGATTTTTTTTTTATCGTGTCGTGATATTGCGGCGAGGCGGCTCTGTTGAAATCTAATCCTTCAGGCACAGTGTCGTCTGAAACAGCCGGTCGCTGAAGGGTGCGTATCGACCGATGTTGGTCAACGGACGTGTTGGGACCATACTCGTCGGGCGCGTCCATCGAATACTGAGATAATGAGTCCAAGAGAGCAAAAGAATCCGAGCCCTCCAATGGGTAACCAGAGTCGGTAGAGTGTCGTGGCGAAGAACAGATAGAGGGCCACACCGAGAGTGAGGAATGTCAACGAAGCGAACGTCACTGCTTTCCAACTGGGAGGTTCGTCATGGAAATACCTGTACGCATTTGTCGTCAGCACAGCGAGAGAGGCCCAGACTGCCGCGAGCACCGTAAACCAAAGAAGACCGACGATGACGAGCGCACCGCCGATAACTGTACCAGTCGTTACCTGAATCACCCCGTAACCTACAATGGTTCCACACAGTAAGAGCAGATAGAAACCTACTGCGAATTCTTCAATAGCACTGGTTGGCGATTCAGTCATACAGACTTCATCTACCGACTATACATAATTCGTGGGGCAAAGGCTCCATACTACCGTCTTTGAACTAATCTTCCTGAATCAATCAATAGGTGAGTCCCTTGTATTGACCACAACCGAGTCAGAGTAGATCACTTGCTGAGAGTTGGCTCTGTTGAAATCCTATCCTTCAGACACATTCTTGCCTGAAACAACTAGTCGCTGAAGAGTGCGGAGTTACTGCTACCGTTGAGCAATCGCAGCAGCGGCAACCATCACCAACCATGTGCCGATTGCAAGCACCCACGCACCCGGGCTACTAAGGTAGGTCAGAGCTTCCTCTGTTGGGTACAGAATGAACACCCACGGTGGGAGACCAATTACGATACAGGCGAGAAACAGAGCAGAATACCGAACCAGTTCGCTATCAAAATAATCCACAACCACTCTATTAGAGACTTATCAGGGAGTATTATTAAAATTCCTGGCAAGTGAGTCCCCTGTACGGACCAGAACCCAGGTCAGATATATCACTTTCTGAGGATTTCAACAAAGCCATCAAGCCAGAAAGATCAACCGTAGATCGTTCAGTACAGGGAACTCAAGAATCACTCAGTACAACATGTAGGCTTATTATCTACCGGGGTATTGGTTGGACAGATAATTGTGGATCAGGGCATTACAAATAACATCGAAGTCATAGCCCTCACTACGATCAGTGGGCTGCTTTTTGTAGATGTGTTTCTCGATGTATCCGAGTACTTTCCGGATGGTTGGTTTCACCTTCTGCTGGGTCTCTTCCTTCTCACTATTGGCATTATTCTATTCATCAATAGAGACAACTCAAGTGAAGAATAAGCACTCTTCGGCGACTGGGTGTTTCAGACGAGGAAATATCCGAAGAATAGGATTTCAACAAAGCCTGAGAGTTTTAATAGAGCCTTGCGGCTCTGTTGAAATCCTTCGAAAGTGAGATATTCTGACTGAGTGTGGTCAGTATAGTTTCTATACTTACCGAACAGCCCCTCAATCTTGTTAGAAGTTGAATATTTCAAAAACCCCATTGTTATATATCAACCGACAATCATGATGTTTGTATGCCCACGAATATCCCGACACGAACGGCCCTCCAAGCCACCAAGTTACTGTTCGCCGGAGCAGTTCTTCTCGTTGCCGCAATGACATTCAATTACCTCCCGCAACCTTACTCAACGTGGCCAACCGTTGGAGCAATACCAGTCAGTCCTGAACTTGTCGTTCCGGCACTACTCGGCATCGTTGTCGTGGTTGAAGCGTTTGTAAAACAATTTAGCATCGCGTCACTCTGCCTTGCTATCTTCGGAGGGCTAACGGCCCTACTCGGTGTATTGAGCTTATACTCGTTGTACGCAGCCGAATCTGGTGGGGTATTCTTCGGTGGATTCTTCACCATCGTAGCAGGGATCCTCCTCGCCGCCGGGGTTTTTCTCCATACAATCGCACGAACAGAACGCTTCCAAACTGCTTATAAGAAACTAATGAACTCGCTTTCTAATTAGGTAGGTTGGCTCTGTTGAAATCCCATTTTTCAGACATATTCTTGGCTGAAAGCACAGGTTGTTGAAGACTGTGTACTGAGTAATATTTCAGCTTTTAAACCAACCAAACAACCCGAGTGAAATAGCGAATAATCCCCATAGAACGGTGCGGAAATTGGGTTGTAACGAAGCGATACCAAGAATAACTACTCCGGCTATAACGGAGAGAATCCCGGTGAGTTTTCGATACTGCTGTAGCGACATATGATGTGGAGAGTCTATTGTATTATACAGAGCATTTCGTCTATTAATTACTTGGCTTATGACCACAGCCAGTCAGAATATATCACTTCTTGAGGATTTCAACAGAGCCAAATATTCTTGTCTGAGCTAACTGTTCGCTGAAGAATATATGGGCTACACCCCATCAGAATATATTTTTGCTGAGGATTTGAACAGAGCCAATTCATCAGGAGTTGGTATCTGTCGTGATCAAATTGGACAACTCAAAGAGGGACACGTCATCGCGGGTCGCAGCGATGTGTTCGAGATCGGTAGTGTATCCCGAGCGGCTGAACAAGACATACATGGTCTCTCCGTCTGCGGGTTCTTTTGACCACTGTACCTCCGATGCTGTGCGTTCGAGATCGGCGAGGACACCCTCGCTGACGGGCTCAGAGGTGAATTTACACTCGCCAGCAACGAGCCCCGAATCTGTGAGACCGAGGACATCCAACTCGTGTTCTTTGAACCACCACTGCCCGACGTCACGGAACCGTCGGTCGATGAGATCCGGGAGTGTATGCTGGCAGAGTCGTTCAAACAACGGACTCACGTAATCCGCAAGGTCAGGGGCGACGAGGTCGGCGTATGCGTCGTCGCCAAGCACGCGCAGTTGATCCTGGTTACCGTACACGAATCTGAACCAGAACCGGAACAGGGGCGCGGCAATACGATATCGACCGCGTTTCGATGACACCGGGGATTCCGTGACTGGGATATGGCGTTCGACGAGGCGGAGTCGGCGTAGCTTCTGAAGATACGTACTCAGCGATCCCGAATCCACGCCAGCCATGCCTGCAATCTCGTTTGGCGTTCGACGCCCGTGAGCGAGTGCGCGAAGGATACTGAAATACGTGTTCGGTTGTCGGAGTTCGGTACGGAGTAAGAACTCCGGTTCGGAGTACAGGAGGCCGCGCTCTGACAGAATCGCCTCTTTGACATTCGTTCCCAATGGCTGGTGAGGATTGATCGTTTGGAGATAGTACGGCGTGCCCCCGTAAATTGCCCACGCGGTAATGGCAGTCTCTGCGTCGTACTCTGGGAAGAACTCGTGTGCGTCGGACACATCGAGAGGTTTGAGATCAATTGTCGCTGTTCGGCGACCGTATAGGGGTGCGCTGCCGGAGAGCACCTTGTCTTCCATAACGCTGATCGACGAGCCGACGAGAATGAGCGTCATCTCCGTGTCTTGTAATTCCATGTCCCAGACGCGTTGGAGTCGGGATGGAAGTGAATCGTCCTCTTCGATGAGGAACGGGAACTCGTCGATGATGACGACTGCGTTCTCTTCTCCCAGCGCTTCAAGCAGTACTTCCCAGTCACGGCGAACGTTGCGTAGCGACGGAAACTGCGCAGAGGCGGTGTCGATAAACTGTTCGAGTTGGTTCGGTGCTGTGGATTCGACTGCTTGGTAGTAGACAGCATCGTCTCGATCAGCGATGGACTGACGGACGAGCTCGCTTTTCCCAAGGCGACGGCGTCCGTAGATGACAACGAAGTCTGCCGTTTCAGACTCGTAGCAGTCCGTGAGCTGATCGAGTTCCACATCTCGATCAACGAATTGCTCCATACCTGTGACATCATCCCCAAGCAAATAGAATTTTGGATTTCAGAAACTACGATTTCAGAACTTGTGATTTCTTTCTGTGCGATCCTACCGTGAGACGTCAGGTCTCGGTGAGACTGATCGGCTACCAACCGGTCACTCCTCAGACACATTCTCGCCAGAAACAGCCGGTCGATGAGAACTGCGAATCTATAGGCAGAATGGATTCACGGTTAGCATTCGGTGTCGGCAACCTGAGCCAACTGCGGTTGCTCGTCGCTTGGATGCGAGTACCAGAAATGGAATTGGAGACAGAATTGCTCGTTGAGATCATCAACACCTAAGATATCGACGCTCCCTGCGAAATCCTCGACGGCTCCGTGTAACGCGACCGGGGAGACGTCTTCATCCGGAGCTATCGTCACTAGCTCGTCGACGCCCGCGTCGACACGGTGTGACCCCCAGTCTAGCATGCCGGCTTCGGTTTCAAGCGCGAGGTGGAACGTCCGCGCTCCGTCGTCCGCATTCCGGAGTTCGACACTCACCTCTCTGAGGGATCCGCTAGACGTGAACGGGGCGATACAGCCGGAGAAACCGGACAACACGGCGGTCGCGGTGAGGAGGGCATGGCGGCGTTGCACATATCCGACTACATTCGGCCGTAGTAAGTATGTTATCTGTACTGAGCGATCGAGGGCACAAAACTATCAACCGCTGAGGATTTCAACAAAGCCACTGCGGTCATAACCCAAACGACTACCAGTATTCTCGCTCTATGTGAGAACATGACAACAGTGGATTCGGAAGGGCGAATCCGACTCCCAGAAGAGATACGAGAGCGTCTCGATATGACGCCGGGTACGGAGGTAGAGGTCCGCGAAAAAGACGGAAAAGCAGTTGTTGAGCCTGAGAACAGCCCCGGCGAAATTCTCGAACGGATGGATCAACTCGTTGAGGAAGCATCACCGAGCCGAGAAGAGGCAGCACCACCGCTTCAAGAAGCTGATTCAAGTGCTCTCAAACACACAGATGTCGTTCAGCGACACGCAGAGAACCACAGTGATGAGTGACACGGGTGGTCCGTATCTACTCGATGTCGAGGCAAGACTACCGACGAGTAATGTACGCTCCGTATTGAGAAATTCAACGGCTTAGACGATGAGTGGCTGATGGCTGGGGCGGTGTGGATAACACTATACCTGTCTGTGAAGACATATGAAGCATGAATCGGGACCTGCTCGGCTATCTCGGGGTCTCTCGACGAGATGCCGGTGCGGGTATCGTGGCCGGTGGTTCGGCGCTCCTCGGTCTTTTTGTGTTTAACCGCTTGGTGTTGGGCGAGGATTTCAGGTCTCAGGGAGTTATCGCCGATAGCATGTTTGTCTACGTTTCGGAGTTTCCCGTGCCGATCATCGCCGTCTGTGTATCGACCGTCGTTTGGCGTGTGATGCTGCCCGATGAGCCGGCACCGCGGACCGGTGCCCTGGCAGGCATCGTTTCGGTGTTTGGGACACTCATCGTATTAGGGGTGTTACAAGGCGTCGTGAACTCTCTACGGTCGCTTTTCGCTGGCGCTCCCAGTGATGTCGTCACTGAGTTTACCATCAGCTTTGCTGTAATCGCTCTCTGGGGGAGTCTCTTTAGTTCCCCTATTATTGTCCCGCTGGCTGTAATTGGTGGCTACGGCTACGAGTGGTACCTAAGCGTAAGCTAGTGGTATTTTGTGGCGTGCTGCTTCTCGGTCGTTGTTCCAATTAACGTTGCCAAACGGCCGCCCAGCACCGTCGGCTTCTGAACCGACCTAGTGTGTTGTACGCCAATTCTGATGGTCTATTGATTGGTAACACATTCTGCCGATCACTGTCTCTCCTGCCCTGACCACAGCCGGTCAGGATGTATCACTTCCGAAGGAGATTGCTGAAACGCTTGAAGACGGTGAGGTTGGGCTAGAAACTGCCAAAGAGCTGCGCGAAGAGGCAGATGAGAAGCTTGCGATGCTCCGAGAGGCACTTGACGTCGGTGACGGTGATATCATCGAGATCGACGGCGATGACCTCGACGAGAAGACTGTAGAGTAACCCAGCATGTGGCCTCGCGTAGGATGAACACGGACAGTCATCAACAGCAGGCGTTCGGCTTGGGGGACGCGGAGCTCAGTATAAAAGTAGCACCCGTAGCCGACGCTCCTCATTCGAATCGACAGCAAGCAACAGGATCGACCGGGTCGTGAACGCGTTGTGTGTCATCTCGTCCGAGGTCGTGGGACCAGAATGATTAACGACGCTCGGTCCGCTACTGAGTGTATGGCGACTGAAGAGGAAGTTGAACCCGATTCGCCGCTCGACGCGGTGGTAGACGACATCCACCGCGAACTGGTCCGGCGTGTGGCTGCCGGCAATCGAGAGGCGAACCGCGACGTCTACGACGCACTAGCTGACGAGTAGCCGGCGGACTGGCCCCTCGTTTCCTGTCGTCTAGAATCGATCAGTGACCGATACGATGAATCCATATCGTCGAAACGCGAACTACGGTGGATTCTCGGCGTCGTTGATTGCTTCGAACGTGTCGTGAGTGTAGGCATGTCGCCAGCGTTGGAGAAGCGCTCGTGTGACAAGCCCGACTGTAGACACGGTGATACAGGACGGCTCGACTGGCCGGCTTGGAGCATTCGGTGGTGGATGGAAATGTCGTTTCGGTGCGTCTGGTTTCGGGTGACAGTCGAACCGAAAATTCCGATCGCGGTCGTCGGTGTAGTGTGCGGCGTAGTTCCCGGTCAGACTCCACCGGATATCTATCTGGGCGGTCGAGGCTTCTCCGATTCCATCAGACAGCTCAACCGAGAGCGTCTGTGGATTCAACGGATCATCTAGTGACGCCGTGTGGACCAGCGGCTCCTGTTCGACGAACAGATCTCGAATCTCGCGTAATGCGCCGGCGTCGATAGGGCCGAATACCTCGGATTCCTCGTTTGATTGGGAGCGTCGAGAACGGTCCTCGTCGTCGGTCATACGACGACGGATGTGTCGTCATTCCCGTCGTCGTCGGAGTCTGTGCCGGTGAGGTGACCAGTGTGCGTTGCCTCACCGATAGCGAGTGCTGCTTGAGCGAGCGCAAGGTTCCGCCGTGTCGTTTGCCATTCTGTGAGGAGCGCACCGTGATCGGTGTCGGCGTCATCGACGGCCAACTCACGGGCGAATTCTTCGGGTGAATCGACACCATGTTCTTCGCGCCACGCCTGTATCTGTGCCTTCATGTCCGCGATTCCGGCTGCAATCTCTCCCGGTGTCTGCTCTGCGAGGAGCGACTGTGCGTGTTCGGTGACGATCGCCGTTTCCGACCGTCGATAGAGCGTCGTCTGGCCCTCCTGCGACGTCGTCACTTCACCAGCGTTTTCGAGTGTCCGCAGGTGCTTTCGCGCCGTGGTCGACGACACGCGGGCACGATCGGCGACCGCCGCGGCCGACGCAGGATCATAGGCACGGCGGATGATCTCGTATACTCGTTCGAACGGCGTCGTCTCGTCAACCCAGTCGTCCTCAACGATATCGTTCACGTCGCGGTGCTCGGCACCGCCATCCGGGCATATTCGATGAGGCGAGGACGGCTTCTCGGGCATGATGTACTACCTAACGTGAGAACATCATAATAATCTGTGGGACAGTATACTAGCCACCAGGTGCGCTCGCGTGACGCCGAAATTCTCGTCAACGCCACGCGCCACGCGACCAGCCGGGACAGGTGCGACGGTCCCGAAGCGCAAGCCCGACCGGCCACGCCGGCGACTGAACTCACACCGATCAACCGTCGACAACTACTGAGCGAGCAAGCCACCGTCGACAATTATCGGTTGCCCCATCACGTAGGAAGCGTCCTCGGAACAGAGCCAGACGACGGTGTCGGCTATCTCTTCAGGCTCACCGAGACGTCCGGCGGGGATACCCGCAGTGATGCGGTCTAACTCCTCAGAGTTGTCTTCGCCCGCTTGTTGGACCATCGGCGTGTCGATGACGCCGGGACAGACGGCGTTGAAGCGAATTCCATCGTCGGCATAGTCAACCGTCGCCCGTCGAGTCAGTCCGATAACTCCGTGTTTACTGGCGGCGTAGTGTGCACTCCCGTTCGCGCTCACGCCGGCGACCGAGGAGGTGTTCACGATGGCTCCCCCACCGCGGTCGATCATCTCCGGGATCTCGGCCTTGAGACACCGCCAGACGCCTTTCAGGTTCACGTCGATCATTCGATCCCACTGTGCCTCGTCGTAATCGGCGAGACGGGCACCCTCTTCCGCGATACCAGCGTTGTTGTGGGCGAAATCAAGCCCGCCATACTCGTCAAGCGCTGTCTGTACCATCGCAGCGACATCGTCGGAGTCAGTAACGTCTGTCCTGACGAACGTCGCTTCGCCGCCGTCACTCTCGATCATCTCGACCGTCTCGTGGCTGCCGTCCTTGTCAACGTCGGCGACCACGACCTTCGCCCCTTCCTCGGCGAACCGAAGCGATGACTGTCGACCGATTCCCGACCCACCACCAGTGACGACCGCGACTCCGTCTTGTATTCCGTTCATAATGGTAACCACCACGCCGTTGGGCGTGACATGTTATTTATTAACAAACTTTCGTGATATACTTATCGGAAATGTAAATCAATCCACAAGCCACGACCCCAAGAGCGTCTTTCCACTGTCGGCGACACACAGACGCCGACACGCAGCATATACGGCTGCGAGCCTAACTGGTGGTAGATGCGGTGGGATCCACGACCTGCGCTGCGGCGACTCTCGAGGCTGGTGACTCCAATGGCACTCACACAATCACAGATACGCGAGTACGACCGCCGTGCGATGGATAGTGCGGAGACCACCACGGCGACGTTCGGGATCGGCTGTTTCTGGGGACCAGACGCCCAGTTCGGTGCGATAGAGGGCGTCGTTCGCACTCGCGTCGGCTACGCCGGCGGAACGACACTCGATCCGACGTATCACGAGTTAGGCGACCACACGGAAGTTGTCCAAGTCGAGTTCGATCCTGACACGGTCACGTACCGAGACCTCCTGAGTCGGATCTTCAAATCACACAACCCACAACACCAGACCAGAAAGACACAGTATCAGAATATCGTGTTTGCCGGGACGGAATCCCAGCGAGCAGTCCTCGACGAGTTTCTTTCGACACGAGGACTCACTGCGGATGGAATCGGAACGCGCATCGAACAGCTTTCGCGTTTCTACCCCGCTGAGGACTACCACCAGAAGTACAAGCTCCGGTCCGTCTCGTCATTTATGGACGCGTTTGAGATGGCCGGATACGGCGATGAAGAGTTGCGTGAGTCGCCAATCGCGGCCAAGCTAAACGGGTATGCAGCCGGCCACGATGTCACTGTTGCCGAGGAGCTTTCGAAACCCGACCGCAGGACAGCATAGAAGACGAATTGACCGGAGGCTTCGACTGCGAGAGAGCAAAATAACCCACTCGGTACCCTCCACCCGACACTTTTCGTGGGGACTTGTGTTGTGTGAGGTATGGATAGTGATCGAGCCCGTGGTGTCCTCTATGGGATCGCCTGTGGGGATGCGCTCGGCCGGCCGGTTGAGTTCAAATCTGCGTCGGCTATCAGTACAGAGTACGGCCGGCTCGACGAGATGGTCGGTCACGGAACGTGGAACCAACCCGCTGGGACGATTACGGACGACACCGAGCAGGCGCTGTGTATCGCACGGAGCCTCGCCGAGCAACAGGAATTCGATCCGGCGGACATCGCGGAGCGGTTCGTCGCGTGGTACGACAGTGAGCCGTTCGACATCGGACGGATGACGATGAAGTCGTTGAGCCGCCTCAAACACGGTGACGAGTGGGACGAAGCAGGCCAGCACGTCTGGGAGCACAGCCCGGAAGGGCAGAACGCGGGGAACGGGAGCGTGATGCGGTGCGCGCCGTTCACCGTTCCGTACGCGGCAAACTGGGATCGACTTGTGGAGGTGAGCCGGCAATCGTCACAGATCACGCACGCTGACCCGCGGTGCACGTACGGGTGTGGAATTCTGAACCTCACGGTTGCTGGGCTCCTCAACGACGCGGACACACCATTACGAGATGCGCTCGACTACGTGGGTGCGGACGCGCCTGATGAGCTCGTGACGGCGCTGCAGCCGATTGCTCAGGGTAACTCTCCCGATACGTTGGAGACGTCAGGCTACGTCGTCCACTCGCTACAGACGGCACTCCACGATGGGCTATTTGCTGAGAGTGCCGAGGAGGCGATCGTGACTGCGGTCAATCGCGGTGGAGATACTGATACGATTGGGGCGATTGCGGGCGCGGTTGGCGGTGCGCGGTTCGGAGCGTCAACGCTCCCTGATCGGTGGCTTGACGCTATCATCGAGACCGACGAGCTCGAAACACTCGCAACGCAACTCGTGATTGAGGACTAATCTCACGCCTAATGGAGAAGTCGTGTGTGTATGAAGATGAAGACGATTGATGTGCCGTTGGTCAACCTGACCGGTGTGGACTCACGACGGAAGACGAAAGTGTCTGCGTGGTCAATTCGCATCTATCTACAAGGTGCTAGTCACGCTCAAAACTTGCCCTCGTGAGTGGTCTGAATGAGGTGGAATCGTCTCGAACACAGCGGGCTATCATCATGGGTCTCAGGAAGGGACTTAGAATAGTCAAAATGGCGATAATACAGAACACCAAGCCCCTCACTGGGGCGCGTGATCAGTGCTGCCCGTCCCGCAGCAAGCGGGCAATAGGCCACAGGGGGTAGATCCCCTATCCGCCTCTATACCAACACCCACTTTCGGACGAGATCGGGGGGTACAACGACCGTGCTGAGCCCGATCTATACGCTTAGATTCCTCCCAGGTGTCTCTAAAGCTCTTAGCTACCCGGGGATGATTTTGGCATGTTTTCGAACCTCCTCGAAATTATACCTTTGAGTTCAAGAATAATGCAAGGGTCTGTTAGAATCGGATAGCAGTCGGGAATCGAATTTAGTTATTTAATATAGATAAAGTGTAGGAAAAAAGACCATGGGGGATAGACAATTTCGGCGTCTGATCGGGGCTTCAAGAAAAATGAAAGGGTCTGTCAGAATCGGACACCGTGTTCCAAGATCGACTTCAAGAAAAATATAAAGGTCTGTTAGAATCGGGCATCGTGTTCGATTCGAAATTCAGTCGTATATTGTACGTAAGAAGACAGTTCTCCCCGTCTACTCGATGTGAACTATTTCTGACCGTATCACGGGATATCGACTTCAAGGAAAATACAAAGGTCGGTCAGAATCGGGTACCGTGTTTAGAGATCGACTTCAAGAAAAATGTAAAGGTCTGTTAGAATCGGTGGGTAGTCTCTATTCAAGAGAAATGCAAAGGTCTGTTGTAGATTTGCCCGCTCAAGTGTAGATACCTTTTGATATTTGTTTTATAGATCAATATATCTCTCCTTCTATTGGATGAATAATTCTCTTTGAATTTCCATCAGATATGTTGTATTTGTGGTCTCTCAAGGTGGGCACGGAACACGGTAATTGCTGATTCTAATTAGAGGAGAAACTTCGATAATATGGCTCGTTTCTCGGTCGCAGAACAGCCCAGTTAGGATCAGAATTCGATTAGAAATCAGACTGGGGTGGAGCTTTCGACTAAAACGCAGGCGCGACCGAATGGGGAGGGGGGTGTCCCGAGTGTAAATGGCGTAGGCAAAGCGAAGTCGATCTCCGAATACGTCGATTTTACTCATGGGGGGAGGGGTGTCCCGAGTGAAACTCATCAGAAATGCCCCTGAAGGACACTACAGCTAGTAAGAGTACGCTTCAAGCGGGGGAGGGGGGTGCCCCGAGTGAAATCCGTTGTACCGAGTGTAAATTGTTGTAGAATATCCGGAGGCCCCTGCCGTGGATGTGAACTATCACGCCTTAGTCACCCGTTAGAACAGTCTTTGAGGGTAGAAACACCTACTCAGCGACGCTTGTGTACCCACAGCGATGGCAGTCTGTACTGGTATTGATTCCAACTTCCACAGGCACAACGTTATCTCGGTCAGACAGACGAACTCGCATTCAGATGCTGCTGTGAGGGTCGGTAGCTGCCATTGTTCCAATAACCCGTTTTATTTCGCCGGTGGCCGGTCTATAAACGGTCAGGATTCTGTGGCTGAGTTTTATAAGTGGGTGGATAATATCCGGCTTGCATTAAGATGACAGAAGACGAATTACAGCCGATAACGCCCGAAAAAGCGGAAGAGATCTACCTTCAGGAACGGCGGGAAGATACGTCGTACGAGACATACGAAACGATTGAGAAAGGAGTCGACCTCTTCGTGGAATGGTGTAACGAGGTGGAAATGGAGAATATGAACGAAGTCAACGGTCGACAGCTTATGGAGTATAAGAGCTGGTGTAAGAATACGAGCGATAATAGCACTATAAGTCTCAATGGACTCCTCAGTAATCTTCGCCGGTTTCTCGTCTACTGTGTGCGGATTGAGGCTGTTTCATCTGGGACGCCAGATAAGGTTCCGGTCCCGAACGTTCCGGACGACGAAGACGTGAACTTCGAGAAGCCGACGTCCGAAGAGGTCGAAGCTGCGATAGAACACTTGGAAACGTACGAACCAGCATCTCGTCGCCACGTGGAATTTATGCTTATTAGGGAGCTCGGGTGTCGCGTCGGGGCGATCCGAGCGATCGATCTCTCCGACATCGATCTCGATGAGCAAAAAATCGAGCTCCGCCACCGTCCGGCAGATGAATATGACGAAAAGGGGACTCCACTGAAAAACAAGAGCGACGGAGAACGAAACATGAACATCTCGATCGGGTTGGTAGAGCTGATCGGCGACTTCATGGACAATCCGGACCGGCACGACATCACAGATCGGTACGGTCGGGAACCGTTGCTCACGACGAAGTACGGACGGCCCGATACGGACACGATCCGTCGGGACCTGTACAAAATCACTCGTCCCTGTGTCAACGCGAATCACTGCCCACACGACCGGGATATGGACGCGTGTGACGCCGTCAATAACGAGCACGCGAGCAAGTGTCCGTCGAGCCACAGCCCCCACCCGCTCCGCCGGTACTCGATAGAGACACAGATCGAACGCGGAGTGGCGAAAGAGCTGCTGACTGACCGGGTCGACGTCTCGGTTCCCATACTGAACAGGCACTATGACCTCCGGAGTAAGGAGCGGAAGCGAAAGCACCGGCTCGAGGTGTACGAGAAGCTATTCGACGGATACGGAGACCAGAGTGAGACCCTGAACGCGAACCAGATTGCGGACGTTCTGATCGACGAGGACGGAATGATCGACCCGCAGGCACTCTTGCGTCTCCAATCAGACAAAGGGACTCCGGAGACCACGTCCGACTCCAACGGCGCAGTCCCCTCCGAAATTGTCGAAGCAGTGGCCCCCGGAGGCGAAGCCGCCGAAACGCAGGAGTCGACGGAGGAACCAGACGACGACCAACTGAGCCTCAGCGAATTCGGTGGGAGTCCGACGGCGGTGTTCGGTCCGGGGACGGCTGCCGCCGCGGGCACCGTGACACTGGGGTCCCAGACCGCCGGTCGACTTCACAAGGAACTCGAAGCGATGTCGCCGGGAGAGAGTGGAGTCACGGCTCCGAGCCCGGGCCGCGCCGCGAAAGGTGTCGCCGGGTACGCGCTCTTCGTGGCGATGCTCGCGGTGAACTTCGGATTGCTCGGGATTGTTCCCGCCTGATCGGGCGACGGGTGCCCCTCACGCGAGAGGGGCACGGTAATCGCGGAGCGCAGAAGTCTCGGGCTGTCGTTTCGATTGTGAGTTAACTTTCAGAACTCGCACAGGGCTCTCGAAGCGGACAGGAGCGACATCCGGGTGAATCAGCGGTACAGATTTCGGCCGCAAAGTCGAGCATCGCGTGTTGGAAGTCACTGCTTCGCGTCGAGGGAGCGAGCGCGTCGGCGAGGACGGTGATCCGGTTCCATTCCGGTGGCACGTCGAAAAACCGGGACAGCAAGCGGCGGACGTTCGTGTCGACGGCCGCCACTCCGAGGTCACGAACGTGTATCAGAACCGACCGCGCCGTGTACTCGCCGACCCCGTGGAGGTTCACCAGCTCCGAGAACTCGCGCGGCACGTCGCCCGCATGTCGCGCGAGGATCTGACTGGCGCACTGTCGAATGTACGCGGCGCGTTTCACGAGTCCGAGCGGTGCGACGCGCGCCTCGATCTCGTCCGTCGGAGTGGCTACGATGGCTCCGGGTGTAGGGTACCGAGCCGTGAATGGCCGGTACGCGCCCGCGACGGCTTCAGCAGTCGTCCGCTGAAGCATGATCTCCGCGATCAGTACCTCGAACGGCGTTCGGTCGGGCTCTCGCCACGGCAGGTCGTGGCGGCCGTTCCGTTCGTGCCAGGAGATCAGCGGATCCACGAAGCCGCGCTGTGGGTCGAACACGAGGGGGTCTCGACGCGTCTTGGTTGAAAAATGCGAGCGGTGCGGGTGACGCTCCGGTCGTTAGATGTCGTCTAGGTACCCGCGTCGCTGTTCCATTTTCACCTCCTCGGACCGTTTGTCGTAGTGTTGGTCGAGGACTTTCCGGCTCACGTTCATCCGGTCGCTGACGACGTCGACCGGGACGTCGCTGGTGAGGAAGTGCGTGATACTCCCGCGACGAATGGCGTGCGGGCTGACCGCCCCGGGGCACTTCGACTCGTCGCCCTCACAGTCCGGGCAGGTGACGCCGCGGTAACACGGCGCGGTCACGCGGTAGATGAGTCGCCGGATCGTGTTGCCGTGCATCCTGCCGTGCGCCGTGGTGAACAGCGGTTCGCGGCCGTACTCATCGGTCTCGTCTTTCCGGTGAGTCCGGATGTAATCCGCGAGTACCTCTGAGACGTCGGGCGTGAGCGCGACTGGGCGCTGGCCGCTCTTCCCGTTCTTCAGGGTCGTTCCCTCGTCGGGCCGGTGGATCAGTTGAACGTAGTTCTCGTCGAGGAAGATGTCCTCCAAGTCTAGCGAGTGCGCGGATCCGACGCGAATCCCCGTCTGCCAGAGCAGCGCCATCGCCGTGTGCTCCCTCGACGCGTACTCGTACTTCGACAGGTAGTCCAAGATGTCCTGTGCGTCCTCGGCGTCGAGCGTCTCGTCGCGCTGTCGCTCTTCGGGACGGACGCGCGGGACCATCACCTTGTCGTACAGGTTCTGCGGCACCGCTTCGACCGACCCGGCCCACTTCAGGAACACGCGGAGCGTGGACATCTGCATACGGAGCGAGAGCTTGTTCAGGTCGCCGTCCTCTTTCCGCCAGAGCCGGTACCGCTGTAAGTCCCGGCCAGTGATGTCGTTGAGGTTATCGATGTCTTCCTCGCCGCACCACCGAACGAACGGGTTCAGTCGGTATCGGTGATTCTGAACGGTCGAATCGGTACAGTCGGTCGCCTTGTGATCCAAGAACAGCTTCTGCGCCGTCCCCGGTTCGATCGGTTCGAGGTCGTCTTTGTCCGTGGTCATAGTTGTCACAGACCCCCGTCAGAAGACTCCTCGACCGCGAAAACCGGAGGGAAGGAACCCCGCGTAGTCCGCGGATTATCCGCCCCAACCCATACGTTCTCTTCCTCTTTCCAAAAGACCAGACAGCGAGCCTGTGCTTAAGTACCGCAATGGGTGCCACGACTACATTCGAGAAAGTCGCTTCATTGGGGTGCCTCCCGTGAGGTGGTTTCAGGGAACAGAGTATTGAGTAATAAACCATTGTATGAGGGAGGTTCAGCGCATGCGAGTTTGCTATCTATCAGATAAGATACTATGCGCTCAATTGATGAGGTAAACACACTCGCCGACTGCTGCGTAGAAGTGTTTGACGTTCTTTCTGTCAGCCTATTCGGTTTGAGCCCCTTTCGTCGCAATCATGGACAACAATCAATTTATCATCTTATCCAGTAAGACTGGGATATGGCTGATTCTGGTGATTCCAAAAATGAGGTGGATAATTCTGAATCCACCTCTGGTGAATCACCTAAAATCGCTCTCAGTGACCGGCATACCGAAACGTACCAGCACGCCGTTGAAGATGCGAGAATAACGCATGCCAACCAGTTAGAAGCTTACAACGATGTGAATGAGAGGGCTTGGCGTATCGTGCGTCTTAATGGATTGGTTGCTACAATATTCGTAGCGGGTATTTCGGGGGTTGAAGGCCTAAGAAACACATCAGATTGCGTTGTAGCATTATTCCTTATTGGAGGGATCGGTTTGGCTATATCGACTTTATTTGCTATTTTCGGGCAACGTGCCAAAAGAGTAAATTTAGGTCCTGAACCGGACTTCTACTCCAGAGTACGGGAGCTGAATTCACCAGAGCAAGAATATCTACTTGAGGTATTGAAGGGCTATGAAAACTGGATTGATAGTCTTGAAGAAAAAACCGCAAACAACGGAAAGAATGTCTCTCGGGGACTATATATATTCATAATCAGCGTTGGATTTATACTGGGTGGAACACTGGTGTCGATACTGTAATGTCTGATGATGAAGCGGAATCTTCGGAAGTCGAGTCAACAGGGCTCGGCACTCCCGAAGGCCATGAGTCGAAGAAGGGTGTATTCCACGACAGTGACGATTCCGACAACAGCGAGAGTGACAAATAATCTAGCCTCTGGATCTATGATAGAGAAGGTATAGATTTCTATTACAATTTCAAACCGCGTTTAGCGACTGCTATTCTACGATGCTAACTATCTCTTAGAATCAGACAAGAATATTCGAGCAAGCAACGACCCCTTCGAGACCAAAAAGAACGAGTACGCTACGTCAAGTATTGTAATGACTCGTGCAATTGGGGAGACGTATGAGAACTGGAACCTCGATACGGTTCAGCAGCGCACCACCGAACTTGCTGACGTTGCTCTGAACATCTGGTCTTTATAGTATGTTTCAATGTGTTATTTAGAAACGACTCCAAGAGATATATAAGATATGTAGTAAGACGAATTTATTTGTATTGCCCACGCGATCATTATTTTATCACCTTGGTAGCCTCTATGTCCTCTAACAAACTACAGGATCTATACGAAGAATATCGGTCAACATATCCTCGCCCTGAGCCCGTTGAAACTAAATTTTGTGAGGAAGTGGAGTCACTACTTGACTCTGAAGAGTTAAAATCAGAAACTTACGAGATGCAGATACGTAGACTCCACGAACACTGTGAGCAAAAAATTGAGGCAGGGTTGGTCGCTAAAGCGATAGGATGTTCACTTTCGTACGCAAGGCGTTTTTCGTACAGCAATGAAAGAGGCGCGTTTCAGAAGGAGTGGTCAAAATCTACTCAGAACGAGAAAGTGTCTCCGGGTGCACGAACAAAAATAATCAACAGGGATGGTAAGGCCTGTCTCCGTTGTAGTCTGGAAGATGAGAGAGAATTAGAGGTCCACCATATTTTGCCAGTAAGTCAGGGTGGCACAAATGAGGACTCAAACTTAGCGACGCTCTGTTCACATTGTCACGAGGCAGCACATGGCGGGTCAAAAACTTCTGGAAAGACAGCATATGTAGAAGGCAATTTCTATGAGTGGACACAAAAGGCAGAAATAGCTCCTGAAGAGCGCGATTTACCTCTTGAGACAGGACAAAAGAGAATCACTGACTACTAATCTGGTCTCCTCCTTGTTACTTGAACTGCTCAAATTCTCCCCAACCCATACGCGCTTCGCTCGATTGAACTCCTCGACTAGCGACAGGTTCGGCCGGCGTTACAACCACGATCGCGACGCTCACAACACGGTCACACCTCCCGTTCGAACTCCGGATCGAACAGCCGCGCCGACATCGGCGCTGGGTCGCCGTCGGTGAGGTTGTACGGCGAGAAGTCGGTGACGCCCGCCTCGCGGAGCAGGGCCTCGTCGTAGAAGCTGTTGCCCGTACACTCTGACGGATCGCGCGCGAGGATCTCGAGTACCGCATCGGAGACGATCTCCGGGGTGCGCCAGTCGTCCTCGGTCCCGAGCCCGAAGTAGCGGGTCGCACGGGTGTCGATGGTCGTCACCGGCCAGAACGTGTTACAGCCGACGTCGTCGCTAGCCAGTTCTTCGGCGAGCGAGAGCGTGATGAACGACATCCCGAGCTTCGCCCACGCGTACGGCGCCTTCCCCGGCGAGCGATCGGTCACGACCGGCGGCGAGTTCGACAGCAGCCACGCCTCGTCGAGCCCCGCGAGGTGGTCGGCGAAGGCGTGCGCGACGAGGTGGGTCCCCCGGACGTTCACGTCGGTCAGGAGATCGAACCGATTGGCCGGCAGGTCAGCGACGTTCGCCAGCTGGATAGCGCTCGCGTTGTTGATGACGATGTCGACCTCACCGAAGCGATCGATCGCCTCCTCGACGACCGACTTAACGCGGGTCTCATCGCGGAGGTCGAGTTCGAGCGCGAGCGCCTCGGCCCCGCGGTCGCGCACCTCGCGGGCCGTTTGCTCGATCGATCCGTCGAGGTCGGAGTCGTCGTCGTCAGTCGTCTTGCCCGTCGAAACGATGTTACAGCCGCGGTCGGCGAGCGCAAGCGCGATCTGTTTGCCGATGCCGCGGGTCGTTCCCGTGATGAACGCCGTTGAGCCTGAGAGGTCAGGATCCGCGAGTGCCATGCCCCCAGTTCGACCGACCGAGGGATAATTCTCGGTGTCCGGCCCGCGAGGTCGGCGCGATCTGTAGTGACTGTGAAGGAGA
>Ga0075106_1000345_pt1 | contig 24911 bp, 22 predicted proteins | sample AntDeeMetag02WF4_FD_69796 | JGI IMG/M metagenome (GOLD analysis project Ga0075106, IMG submission 69796) | Saline lake microbial communities from Deep Lake, Antarctica - Antarctic Deep Lake Metagenome 02WF4 | ecosystem: Environmental > Aquatic > Non-marine Saline and Alkaline > Saline | place... | reverse complement strand
CACCCACCTCCTCGGCGGCGTCCTCGATCTCCTGGCGCACCCGGTCGTCCGATATCTCGGTGACGTAGCCGTCCTCGACGTCGAAGCGGAGTTCCCGCCCGTCGAGGCTGCCGTAGGGCATCATCGTCCCGTCGACGACGAAAGTGCCGGTGGCGGTTTCGGGGCTGAGGAACACCTCGCCAGCGGGGAGGTTGGACATCGACCCGGCCTCGTGGACGATGCCGGTGTCGAGGCGCCACTCGCGGGCGCCCGGTTCGAAGGTAATGTCGGTGCCCTGGGGCGACGTCACCCGGATCTCGTCGGCGCCCTCGACCTGTGCGAGGACGTCCCGGCAGTGCTGGGCGATGGCCTCGTAGTCGGCGTCCAGGCCCATCAGGAAGACGGCGTCGGTGATCCCCGGCAGGGTCGCGACGCGGGCGCCGGCGTCTGTCGCGTCGCTCCGGGCGCGGGTGTGGGTCACGCTCTTGGTGGTGGGCGCCAGCACCACGTCGGCGCTGGCCATCGCGGCGGCGACGGGTTCGGGCGGTTCCTCGCCGTGCTGGTCCCCCGGAGGGTAGCGAAGCAGGATGGCGTCGTCCGTTATCTCGCTGGCGACGGCGTACAGCGCCTCGCCGATGGCCTGGCGTTTGTCGTCGGTGACGACGGCACAGGTTTCACCCGGCTGGAGGTCCATGCATTGCTCGACGGCTGTCTCTGCGGGCTTGCGGAGCGAGGAGTTCATGCCGACGACTGGGTTCGGCGGGGGATTAGGTCTTGCGTCCGGGCGGCGACCGGTCGCCGCACCGGGTGGCCGCCGTCGGGCGACGAGATCGATTGATTTCGATATACTCCGATGCGAGTTAAATTGTTGCATCGAAGACGACAAGAAATATACCCGCTGGCCGAGAATCACGGGACATGCTCCGCGTGGGCATCAATGGATTCGGTACTATCGGGAAGCGCGTCGCCGACGCCGTCCGGGCCCAGCCGGACATGCGGGTCGCCGGCGTCGCCAAGCGGTCCCCGAACTACGAAGCCGAGGTCGCCCTGGACCGCGGCTACGCACTATACAGCGCCGCAGACGACGGCGCCACGCCGTTCGAGGACGCGGGCCTGCCCGCCGAGGGCGGCGTCCACGACCTCGTCGTCGAGAGCGACATCGTCGTCGACGCCACGCCCTCCGGCGTCGGCGCCCAGAACAAGGGCATCTACGAGGCCCACGACACCCCGGCCATCTTCCAGGGCGGTGAGTCCGACGACGTCGCCGAGGTGAGCTTCAACGCCCGCGCGAACTACGACAAGGCGGTCGGCGCCGACTCCGTCCGCGTCGTCTCCTGCAACACTACGGGACTCTCCCGCGTCCTCGCTCCGCTGGAGGAGTCCTACGGCGTGGAGAACGTCCGCGTGACCCTCGTGCGGCGGGGCGGCGACCCCTCCGACACCGGCCGCGGGCCGATCAACGATACGCTGCCCGACCCGATCGGAATCCCCTCCCACCACGGTCCCGACGTCCAGACCATCTTCCCCGACGTGAACATCACGACGATGGGCCTGAAGGTCCCATCGACGCTGATGCACACGCACGCGCTCAACGTCAGCCTCGACGCCGAGCCCTCGACAGAGGAGGTGCGCGACCTGTTCGCCGGCGAATCACGCCTGTTCCTCCTGCCTGAGCGCCTCGGCATCGACGGCGCCGGCAAACTCAAGGAGTACACCAGCGACGCCGGCCGGCCCCGCGGCGACGTCTGGGAGAACTGCATCTGGGACGAGTCACTCACCATGGACGGTCCTGACCTCTACCTCTTCCAGGCCATCCACCAGGAGGCCGACGTCGTCCCCGAGAACGTCGACGCCGTCCGAGCCATCGCCGACGTCGCGACGAAGGAAGAGAGCGTCGAGCGGACGAACGAGGCCCTGGGCGTCGGTTCCGGGCTCACCGACCACGCCGTCGACCACGCCAACCCCATCTCCGACGCCGCCAGCGACGACTGACGGCGCTCTCTTTTTCGCGACTGCGACCGATTACGCCAGTTCTTCGAACTCGACGTCGCCAGTTTCGGTGTCCAGGAACGCCACCGAGAACAGCTCGGGCGCGCCGTCGAACGCGATGCCGCCGGGGTTGACCCGTACTGTTCCCTCGAACACCTCGTGGGTCCGCTCGTGCGTGTGCCCGTGGAGGACGTAGTCGTAGTTGGCCGAGGCGACCAGTGCTTCGACGATGGGCGCACTGGTGCCGTGATAGACACCGATATTCGTGCCGTCGAGGGTCAGTTCGGCCATCTCGCCGTGGTAGGTGCCGAACTCCCCGATTGTCGACCGGAGTGCCCACTCGCCGTCGTTGTTGCCGCGAACGGCGTGGAACTCGAACTCCGCGTCGAACGGCACCGCCGAGAACGGCGCGACGATATCACCACAGTGGACGACGGCGTCGACGCCGCGTTCCTCGAACGTTTCGACCGCCGCCTCGACCAGGTCGAGGTTGTCGTGCGTGTCTGCGACGATGCCGACGAGCATAAACTGGGGTTCGGCCGGCTGGTCAAAGAAACCGATCGTCGCGAGTGACCGATCGTCGCGTGTGAAAGAAGGGCAGCCGAACGCACTCACTCCACGGCCCCACGAGTCAAGGCACTCTACCCCGAACAGTTCCCCATGAACGTGCTTTTGACTGGCGGCGCCGGCACCGTCGGCACAGCCATCACCGACCACCTGGCCGACCGCGACGGGTACCAGCTGACGAGCGTCGACCCGGAGCCCCACCCCGACCCGGACGTCGAGTCGGTCGAGGCCGACGTGGGCGACTACGAGGCCGTCCGGCCCCACTTCGAGGACCAGGATGCCGTCGTCCACCTGGCCCACGCACCCATCGAAGGCGGCGGGCCATCGGACCGGTCGATAGGTGCCTTCGAGGGCCACCTCGCCAACCTGGAGATTCACGCCAACGCCTACGCCGCGGCGGTCGACGCCGGCGTCGACACGTTCGTCTACGCCTCCTCGAACCACGCCGTCGGGCTGTACGAGGTCGAACACGCGCCAGACGTCTACTTCCCGGACTACGATCTGACGGTGGACCACACCGTCCAGCCCCGACCGGACTCGATGTACGGCGTCGAGAAGGTGTACGCCGAGGGACTCGGTCGGCTGGCCGCCGAGGCTCACGATATGCAGGTGTACGCGCTCCGGATCTGTGCGGTCCGGGACCCCGAGTACGACCACCCCTACGGCGACGCCGAGGCCGGCGTCGACCGGGGCGAGTTCGAGCGCGACAGCGACGCCTACGCGACCCAGGTCGCCCGGATGAAGGGGATGTGGCAGTCCCGTCGCGACCACGCCCAGATGGTCGAGCGCTGTTTCGCGGACGAGACGGTCGAGTTCGACGTGTTCTACGGCGTCAGCGACAACGACCGTCGCTGGTTCGACATCGACCACGCTAGGGACGTCCTCGGGTACGAGCCGGAGGACAACGGAGAGGAGTGGGAGGGGCGACCGTAGGGAGGCCCTCCGGACGAGCGAGCGGGAGCAGCGCGGTCGTGAAGCGACTGTGGTTGCTCGAACGGGGAGGAACGACCCGTGAGAGCGAACGCAGTGAGCGACACGCGAGCAGTGGGATTCTCCACCGGAGTGACGACGCCGACTGTTCGATGCGCGGTGCCGCCGTTCCGGGACCGACCAAATAAGGTGGAGGCGACGAGAGACGGCACACAGTGAACGCGAACGACCGCTCGATCACCGCGCTGGTGTCGCTCGCCCACGCGGCGGTCCACACCTACGAGATGGCCGTCCCGCTGTTCGTCGTCGTCTGGCTCACCGAGTTCGAGGTAATCTCGCTCGGTGTGACCGAGTTCCAGGTGTCGACGGCGACCCTGGGCGTCGTCGTGACGCTTGGCTACGGCCTGTTCGGCCTGGGTGCGCTACCCGGCGGGATTCTCGTCGACCGGATCGGGTCCCGTCGGCTCATCAGCGCCTGCCTGTTCGGGATGGGGCTGTCCTACGTCCTGCTCGGCCTGGCGCCGAGCATGCTCGTCGTCGCCGTCGCGCTGGTCCTCTGGGGCGTGGCGGCCAGCGTCTACCACCCTGCGGGCCTCTCGCTGATCAGCAAGGGCGTCGAGGAACGTGGGACCGGCCTCGCGTACCACGGCATCGCCGGCAACCTCGGCATCGGCCTCGGCCCGCTCCTGGCCGCCATCCTACTCCTGTTCGTCGAGTGGCGAACCGTGGCGCTGATCCTGGGGACGCCCGCCCTGCTTGCGGCGGTGTACGCCGCCCGGGCGAACTTCGACGAGACGGCCGCGGTCGAAGACGCCTCGCAGGGCGCCGCGGCCGACGGCGGCAGTTCGAAGGCCGGCAGCGAGGTCGAATCGCTCGGGGAGTTCGTCACCGAGTCGCGGCGGCTGCTCGCGGGGAGTTTCCTCCTCGTGTTCGTCGTCGTGATGTGCTCGGGGCTGTACTACCGCGGCATCCTCACTTTCCTGCCGGAGTTGCTCCGCGGGCTGCCCGGGTTCGCACCGATCCCCGTCACGGAGCTCCTGCCGGCGAGCGTCGAGTCCGCACTCGGCGTCGAACCGGGTGACGCCCAGACCCTCTCACCGCAGGACTACTTCTACGCCGGCCTGCTGCTCATCGGCGTCGTCGGCCAGTACGTCGGCGGGAAGCTGACCGACCGGTTCCCCGTCGAGTACGGCATCGCCGCGTCGTTCGCCGTCCTCGCGGTCCTGGCGCTGGCGTTCGTCCCCGTCGCCGGGATGGGCATCGGCCCCCTGATGGCGCTGGGCGCCGTCCTGGGAATCTTCCTCTTCGTCGTCCAGCCGCTGTACCAGGCGACCGTCGCCGAGTACACGCCCGCCGGCACGCGTGGGCTCTCCTACGGCTTCACCTACCTCGGCGTCTTCGGCGTCGGCGCGCTCGGCGGCACCATCGCCGGCGCCATCCTCGCGTTCGCCGACGTCACCGCACTGTTCCTCACGCTCGCGGTCATCGCCGCCGTCGCGTCGGGCGTCGGACTGTACCTGGGTCGGGCCGCGGGGAGTTAGCTCTTCTCACGCACGTTGCGATACCACGCCCCTGGGAAGCGGACAGCCATATTTGCATGAATAATTTGCGTCCGGGATACAATTATGAATCCCGAATACGTAGTCTCAGATATGGGACCGGAGGACCAGTCCGCGGAAGTGCCGGGGGAAGCGGCGTGGAAAGAACACACGACCGGGTTCGACCGGGTCCAGAGCGTCGCCCTCACACTGTCGGAGCCACGAACCGCGGCATGGATCGCCGACGAGGCTCTCGTGGCCGAGAACACTGCCCGCCGTCACCTCCAGCGACTCGCGGAGTTGAACGTTCTGACGGCTGACACCGGTGACGACGCCAGGACGTACTACCCGGATCCCGTGTACGTGCGCACCCGGGAGCTACGCGCCATCGTCGACGAGCACGACCGCGACGGACTCTCCGCGCTAGCCGCTGATCTCAAGGCCGACGTCGAGCAGTGGTGCGAGGAATACGACGCCGGCAGTCCGGACGAAATCAGAGTCCAGGCGACCGACGACGCCGTCTCTGCCGTCGAAGCCCGCGAACGACGGCACGTCGCGAGCGACTGGGAACACGCTCGCTACCGGCTCTCTCTCGTCGAAGATGCACTCGAACGGTACGACGAGTTCACTGGTCGACCTGCGCCAGCATGAGTCGCTGGGCGAGGGGAGGACGTGCCGCGGCCATCACGGACGGTGGCCGCGATTCGTCGCGAAACCTCGGACAGGAACGCCATCGTATCTTGCGAGAGTTGCGACACGAGATCGATCGGCATCCGTCCGTCGAGGTAGTACGTGGCGTCCCGAACGGGAGGTTTCGCGAGCTCCGTGCCGAACTCGACCCATCGGCGTTCGGACGCGACGCAGAGAACGCGTCACTCCGGATATCCTGGTGGCCAGGGCCTGACGACCCGGAGTTCGCGTTCCACTACAGCGAGAGTACCGGGTTCGACTGCGGCTGGCATCGTGAACCGAATCCTCACGTCGAGGGAAAAACGCACTACCAGGAACGCAGTGGCCCGGACGAGGCCTACGTATACGAGCCGGTCTCGTTCTCGACGGAGACGCCATCACGGCTCGTCTGGAGCGTCCTGGACCGGCTATCCGAGCGTCTAGAATGACCGGGTATCACTTCCGTGTCAGCACTTCGACGCCGATCAGTTCCTGGCCGGTCAGCGCGCGGATATAGGCGCCGCCGGCGATGGAGACGTGGCCGAACTCGTCTTCGCTCATCCCGTACATCTCGATGGCTCGCGAGGTGTCGCCGCCGCCGACGACGGAGAAGCAGTCCGTCGCCGCGATGGCCTCCAGCGCGCCGACGGTCCCCACGGAGAAGCGTTCGTCCTCGAACAGGCCCAGCGCGCCCTTGACGAAGACGGCCTCGGAATCCCGGATGATCGGCGAGTACGTCATCACGGTCTCTGATCCGACGTCGAGGAAGCCCTGCGTCTTCTCGTCGATTTCGTCAACCGCGACTTCGGCACGCTCGTCGTTCTCGTCCTCGTAGGCCAGGTCCACCGCGAGGCTGATCTGGTCGCGGTGCTCGTCGAGCATCGATTCGATCTTCGCCTGATTCTGCTCCCACTGCTCGTCGAACAGGTCCATGTCGCCGACGTCGTGGCCGACGGGGTAGCCGTCGGCCCGGAGGAACAGTTCGCCGGCGATTCCACCCAAGAGAAAGTCGTCGACTGTCTCGTCCAGCGCGCTCATCACGTCGATGACGTCCGTTGCCTTGGTCCCGCCGACGACCATCGTAACCGGCCCGTCGAACTCCTTCTCGGCGATGGCGGAGTTTGCCTCGTACTCCGTCTCCATCACGCGGCCGGCGTAGGCCGGCAGGACGAGCGGGAAGCCCACGAGCGAAGCGTGCGAGCGGTGGGCCGCCGAGTAGGCGTCGTTGACGTAGGCGTCGAAGTGGGTCGCGAGCGATTGGACGAACTCGGTCTCGGCCTTGACCTCCGGCTCTTCCTCCGGGAGTTCCTCGTCGCACATCCGGGTGTTTTCGAGGAGGAGGACGTCACCGGAGTCGAGGTCGTCGATGGCCGCGATGGCCGCCTCGCCGAAGGTGTCGGCGACGAAGTCGACGTCCCGACCGATGTGACCGGCGAGAATCTCCGCGTGCTGTTCCAGCGAGACGAAGGAGTCGCGGCCGGGTCGGCCCTGGTGGGCCATCAGGGCGGTCTCGAAGCCGCGGTCGGCGAGTTCCGCGACGGTCTCGGCGTGGCGGTCGAACCGGCGATTGTCCTGGACCTCCCCGTCCTCCACGGGGCTGTTGAGGTCGAGGCGGACGAGGACGCGCTGGCCGTCGTCGAGGTCGTCGAGCGTCTGGAACGAGGGCATGGTGGGTGTTCGAACGGTCGACCGTCGGCGAGAAAAAACCGGTTGATCGGCGGTGGTTCGGATCGGCGACGCGATCGATCGACACTGTCGAAACTGTCGGCAGGTGACGGGCTGGGCCCCATCGGTCGATACAGACGGGCAGCGTCACGAGTCGCGCTCGTCGTCAGCGGGACTCGAATCGTCCGGGCTCATTCGCAACTGCCGTACCAGGTTCAGGTGCATGAGATGGAGGTGCATCCCGATACCGAACAGCAATAGGCCCATGCCGACGAAGATCAGCGGCATGAGGATAGCGTCGACTGCACTCGCGGCGGAGTCCAGGTTCGACGGCAATATCGCGACGAGAGCCAGACCGAACGCGGCGAGGATCACGCCGAAGCCGGCCCTGACGAGCGTGGAGTACCGCCCGACCTGCTGGAGTCGCTCTTCTATCTCCATCGTACTCGTCGACTCGTCGTCTGGGGACATCTGTCTGTGAACTCAGTTGTCGGGCGCAATGGCGACCGTTTCTGCGAGAGACATCACACCGGGAATACTCACGGTTTGCCGGAAAACACCACGCCTGCGTTTGCAGGCCACAGAATCTGGCCACCGAGACACCCCCGCCACCTACTGCGGTCAGGGTGCCGAACCTTCTTGGTCCCCGACGGCGATCGCCGTCCATGGCAAGCGCGGCGTCGCTCTCCGAACCCCAGGTCCTGGCCCACGCGAAGGCCCGCCTGTTTCCCGACCCAGGCGAGGACGGGGCCTACGCCGTCGTTGCGGGGGTCGAGCGTCTTTAACGACGGCATTGGTTGTCTATCCGGGAAGTCGACCGTCGGCGAGAAAAACCGGTTGATTGGCGTCGGGTGATCGGACTCCACACGTCCAGCGCAGCACGCCCGTCGGCCGCCCTGTGAGCCTCGGCGTAGTCTCAACTGGTGGATGTGACGGTGACGCGAGGTACTCAACTGATTCGGAACGCGGAAATACGGTTATCTCCCCAAAATGATAAGTATCAATTGTGTTTGTCAATGACTACCACCAACCGACGATCAGACCGAAACGAGCGGATTGCTCGCCGCATCCCCGAGGAACTGGCCACTGAGGGTAACCTCGACCTCGTCGAGGAACTGTACGCGGAGGACGCCGTCGAGCACGACCCGTTTGGAGACCACAGCGGACGGGCGGCGATCCGAGAGAGCATGGAACGCATCCTCGCTGCGTTCCCGGACTTCTCAGCGACCGTCGAGGACGTGATCGCCGACGGTGACATCCTCGCTGCGTTCCCGGACTTCTCAGCGACCGTCGAGGACGTGATCGCCGACGGTGACACGGTCGCCATGCGCGTGATGCTCAGGGGCAGCCACGAGGGGGAGTTCATGGGGGTCGAACCGACGGGCCGGGAGTTCGAGGTCGGAAATATGGTCTTCACGCGCCTCGATGACGGGAAGATCGCCGAACGTTGGGTCCAGCCCGACACCCTCGGATTGCTGCGGCAACTTGGCATCGAATCGCCAGCGGCGGAATCACGATGACTCGGACTCCCATCGCGACCCGAGACGGGTCGTCGGCCACGCTGTCCGAAGAGACGCTTGAGGCGTTCGGCCAGCGCCTGCGCGGTCCGCTGCTAGCCCCCACAGACGAGGACTTCGAGGAGGCGACGCTCCTCTGGAACGGGATGATCGACAAGTCCCCGGCGCTCGTCGTCCAGCCGACTGGCACGGCAGACGTCGTGGCTACCGTGAACTTCGCCAGAGAACACGACCTCCTGCTCTCGATAAAGGGCGGCGGTCACAACATCGCCGGGACGGCGCTGGCCGACGGCGGCCTGACCATCGACATGTCCCGGCTTCGCGGGGTCCTCGTGGCCCCCGAGGCGCGGACGGCGACGGCGCAGGCCGGCTGCCTGCTCGGCGACGTCGACCGCGAGACGCAACTCCACGGTCTGGCGACGCCGCTGGGCTTCGTCTCCGAGACCGGTCTGGCTGGTCTGACGCTCGGTGGTGGCTTCGGCTACCTGACCCGCCGGTTCGGGTGGGCAGTCGACAACCTGCTCGAAGTCGAGATCGTCACCGCCGACGGCCAGGTCCGTCGCGCCAGTCGCGACGAGAACGAGGACCTCTTCTGGGCGGTTCGCGGCGCCGGCCACAACTTCGGCGTCGTTACGTCGTTCACGTACCGTCTGCACGAGGTCGGCCCGACCGTCTACGGCGGGCTCATCGCCTGGCCCTTCGACCGAGCCGACGAGATCCTCGAAACCTACCGGGAGATCACCGCCGCGGCACCCTGGGAGCTGACCGTGTTCATGATCCTCATGCGCGCACCGCCCGCGCCGTTCGTGCCGGAGGTGGCTCACGGGACGCGAATATGTACCATGACGGTCTGCTACAGCGGTGACCTGGACGATGTCGACGAGGTGCTCGCACCCATCTGGGACCTCGGGGAACCCGTCGTGGACCTGCTGCAGGCCCAGCCCTACACCCGGTTGCAGTCCTTCCTCGACGAGACCAACCCGAAGGGAATGCACTACTACTGGAAGACCGAGTTCGCCGCCGAGTTGAGCGACGACCTCCTCTCGACCATGCGTGACCTCTCCGCGGAGTGCCCCATACCGGGAGCGCAGCTGGTTATTGCCCACGTCGACGGGGCACTCAACGAACGCGACGAAGACGACGGATCTGTCGGCAACCGCGACGTCCGTTTCATTTACGGGATCTCGGGCAAGTGGGAGCCGGACGAGTCCGACGCGGAACAGTTCCGTCGCTGGGTTCGTGACGCGTGGACGCGGATTCGCCCCTTCTCGACCGGCGGCAACTACGTCAACTTCCAGACCGCCGACGACGACGAGGAGCGTATCCGGGCGACCTACGGCGACAACTTCGACCGCGTCGTCGAAGCGAAGACGACGTACGACCCGACCAACGTGTTCCGCTCGAACCGGAACGTCCGTCCGAGAACGACCTGACCCGGATACTCGGGAACGGCCTGTGTCGCGCTTACCCCCGCCTGCGACGAGATTCCCCGCGACCTGCCCAACCTTCTTGTCCTCCGACGGAGATCGGCGTCCATGGCAAGCGCGGCGTCGCTCTCGGAACCGCAGGTCCTGACCCACGCCAAGGCCCGCCTCTTTCCCGACGACGACGAGTCGGACGCCTACGCCGTGGTCGACACCCAGTTCGCGATGGACGAGTGGAACCGGGGCGAGCGGATTCCCGCCGCCGTCCGCGACCGCCTCGCGCCGTTCAACCACGTCCGTGTGGGCTCTGGCTACCCCGACCTCGTCGGCGTCCGGAACCTCGAAGACGACCTGCTGGCCGTCGACCGCGTCGGCGACCAGCCGCCGCTGGTGGCCATCGAGGCGAAGGGCCACACTGGCGGCTCCGGCGGCGTCGACGTCGAACGAGGCGTCGTCCAGGCCCACGACCGGCTGAACGAGGCCAACGCCGCCTACGTCGCCGCGCCACAGGCCGCCATCTCCCAGTCCGCTCGGACGTTGGCTCGCGAGTTGAACGTCGGCGTCCTCGGCGTCGAATCCTCTGGCGAGGTCCGCCCAGCAGAGGTCCCCCGCGTCGTCGGCAACCACACCTCCGACGACGCGACGGCCATCCGCTTTCAGGCCACGGCCCAGGGCGTCGCCGACAAGTCCTTCTCGCTGAACCACCCGAAGAACTACCTCGCCTACCCGCTGGCGGTGTACCACCCCGAGGCGACGGCGGAGGTTCTCGCCGAGCGCGTCGTCGCCGCCGTCGACGGGGCACGGACTGGCGCGGCGTTCTTGGGACTTGTCGACGAGCAACCCCACCGCGTCGAATTGACCTCACTCGGCGAGGAGGTCGTCCGGTTCGCGCTGGACCGGTACGGCTCCGCCGACGTGGCCCTGGCCGAGTTCGAGAACTGGCAGCGCTCGCGAAAGCGGTTCTACGACCTCGCGCCGGAGTGGGGCCTCCTGACCCGGCGCGTCCTCTGGGAGTACCCCGCGACCAAGCTGATCGTCGAGGAACTCCAGGCGCTCCACGAGGACGGCGAGCCCGCGCCGTCGCTCGTCGGGTTCGTTCGCCGGCTCCACCGCTTTCACCCCACCTTCACCGTCGAACTGTTCCTCCGCGGCACCGACGACGTGCGCTCCCGGGCGCTCGACGCTGACGGTGAACTGCAGGTCAGCGAACTCCGCGACGGCAACGTGTACCACTCACCGACTGTCTTCCAGCTGAAGGCGATGCTCTACCATGCCGGCGTGCTTACTGAACGTGGGTCGGAGCCGAACAAACTGGACCCTGAAACCGATACGTGGGCGCTCAGGGAACCGCTGGATTACTCTGCTTGAGTCGGCTATTTAGACAAACGTTCGGCGCGCGCTGTCGCGGCCTCCGTGCCGCGATGAAGCCGTGCGAGGGACGAATGAGGGAGCGTGCGACCGAACGAGTCGGTCGGGGAGGGTGTGGTTGTGCTGTGCGGTTCGGGCGGGGATGAAAGGGGCCGGTCGCTGGAGGAAGACCGGTGAAGTAAGCACCGCAGGCGGAGCCGAGGAGCGCAGCGAACCGGTCTTCCTCCAGCGACCGGGGGCTTTCTATTTTCTGTCGACGCGAACAGCCCGAAAGCCCCGAGGCGTTCGACGGCTCCGACTCGCTGCGGTCCTCACCCCGTTGCGGTCCTTGCTTCGTCTCGCTCGGCGAACGCCTCGCCCCTTTCAGCCCACCCACAGCACAGCCACGCGCCTCCCCAGCCGATTGCGGTGCTCACTCCGTTGCGCTCCTCATCCCTCGCACAGTGTTGTCTCGCGCCCTCACCAATGTTCGGCCGCTCGACAGCGCGCGCCACCCGCTCCTGATCCGTGACAGAAGGCTACGAACAACGAAGAAAATCGAGACCCGAGAGCGACACCTAGTATTCGTGGACGTGCTGGGCGACGTCGAGCATGCGACTCGAGAAGCCGTACTCGTTGTCGTACCAGGTGAGCACCTTCGTCATGTCGCCCACCACGTTGGTGTTCTCCAGGTCGACCAGCGTCGAGTAGGGCTGCTGGAGGACGTCGGAGGAGACGATGTCGTCGTTCGTGACGCCGAGGACGCCTTCCAGTTCACCCTCCGCGGCAGTCTCGAAGGCGGCGTTGACGTCGCCCGCCGTCACGTCCGCTTCGAGGTTGACGGTGAACTCCGTAATCGATCCGTTGGGAACGGGGACGCGCATGGCCATGCCGTCGAGTTTCCCTTCCAGTTCGGGGAGGACTTCGGTGGCGGCCTGGGCGGCGCCGGTGGTGGTGGGGATGATGTTTTCCGCGGCGGCGCGGCGGCGGCGGGGCTTGCTGTTGGGGCCGTCGACGAGGTTCTGGGTGCCGGTGTAGGCGTGGACGGTCGTCAGTTGCCCGGCCTCGATGCCGAACTCCTCGTGGAGCACCTTGGCGACGGGCGTGATGGAGTTGGTCGTACAGGAGGCGTTGGAGACGACGTCCTCGCCGTCGTACTCGTCCTGGTTGACGCCGTAGACGAGCTGTTTGACCGGTTTGTCGCCCTTCGGCGGGGCGGAGATGACGACCTTGTCCGCGCCGGCTTCGAGGTGTTGGCTTGCGTCCTCGTGGGAGCGGAAGATTCCCGTCGCCTCGAAGGCGACGTCGACGTCGAGTTCGCCCCAGGGGAGTTTGCTCGGGTCGGTCTCGTGGAAGACGCCGGCCTCGAAGTCGGTGCCGTCGACGGTGAGCGTGCCGTCGCCCAGCGAGGCGCCGTCACACCGGCCCAGCACCGTGTCGTACTTCGCGAGGTACTCGAACTCCTCGTCCTCCATGACGTCGTTGATCCCAACGATGTCGATGGCGTCGCTCTCCATGGACGCCCGGAAGACGTTCCGACCGATGCGCCCGAAGCCGTTCAGACCGACGCGGACAGGCTCGTCCTTCATGACTACTATAAATTGGGTTCAGAGCGAGTAAAGGGTTTTCGAAGTCGGGGACGAATCGTCCGTTCATCAACGTGGAACGGTCGCAACTGAACGATCGTGGGAAAGTCGGTGGACAGGGGCCGCCGACAGACGTGTTGCTCATCGAATATGTGTGGCGGGCGATCCCGGTCGTCCGCCCGCCATGGGGTGGTCGAATATTTCGCCGAACTGTAGTGTCTTCGAGAGGAGAAGGTCCAGTGCAGTGGACGGCCGAAGCTTTATTCCGTGGGTCGTCATAAGCGTTCACAGGATGAGACGCGACGACCGTGACGACCCCTTCGACGAGTTCTTCCGCGAGCTAGAGCGGATGATGAACGACGTGATGGGTGCCGGTGGGGACGTCCACATCGAACAGAGTGGCGCCGACTACGGGGCGGACCTCCACCTCGACGTCCACGAGACAGACGACGCGGTCCGGGTCGTGGCCGACGTGCCCGGCGTCGACAAGGACGCCATCGACCTCAAGTGCGACGGCGAGGTCCTGACCATCAAGGCCGCGGCCGACCAGCGCGACTACGGCCAGCGCGTACGACTCCCGGCCCACGTCGACGAGCACTCCGCGAACGCGACGTACAACAACGGCATTCTCGAAGTCAGCTTCACGCGGAGCGAAGACGCCAGCGACATCAGTCTCGACTAGCGGTTCCGTCCTCACGCTGGCTCTCCACCGATTTTCGTCTCTCACAGACCCTTCACCAACAGGTCCGCCACACGCCGACCGACCGTCCTCGGAATTCACGTATGCGCTTGAACACGACGAATACGCTCGACGATTGCTCCCTCACGATGCTGATCGGTCTGTGACCCCCCATCCCAGTTGGGGCCGATCCGCGCGGTAGCGTTCGTGGCGCCATCGGCTCGCTGGCGGGCGGTTCCGGTGAGACGACGGGCGTATCGGGCAGACGCCAGGGTTTACTGACGTGCTTTCGTACGGACTGGCATGGTAGATGTCGCGCTGTCGCTCGGGCGCCTGCTGGCCGCGTTCTTCCTCGTCTTCCTGAACGGCTTCTTCGTCGCGGCGGAGTTCGCGTACGTACGCATCCGCTCGACGGCGGTGGACCAGATGGTCGAGGAAGGCAAACCCGGCGCGGAGACATTGCAGGGGACGCTCGCACACCTGGACGATTATCTCGCGGTGACTCAGCTGGGGATCACCATCGCCTCGCTCGGCCTGGGGTGGATCGGTGAACCGGCCGTCGCGGCGCTCATCGAACCGGTGCTCGCGCCGCTCCTCCCGGAGAGCCTCCTCCACCTCGTCGCCTTCGCTGTCGGGTTCGGCTTCATCACGTTCCTCCACGTGGTCTTCGGGGAACTGGCGCCCAAGACCATCGCCATCGCCCAGGCCGAACGGATCGCGCTGTTCGTCGCGCCGCCGATGAAGTTCTTCTACTACGTCTTCTACCCCGGCCTCGTCGTGTTCAACGGCACGGCCAACTTCTTCACCCGCCTCATCGGCATCCCGCCGGCCTCCGAGACCGAGGAGACCCTCTCCGAGGAGGAGATTCTCATGGTACTGACCCGCTCTGGTACCAAGGGCCACGTCGACAAGGCGGAAGTGGACATGATCGAGCGGGTCTTCGACCTCGACGACATCTCGGTCCGGGAGGTCATGGTCCCCCGACCCGACGTCGTGAGCGCGCCCGCCGACGCCACGCTGGCCGACCTCCGCGCCCTCGTCGTCGAGGAAGGCCACACACGCTACCCCGTCGTCGACGCGGAGGACGGCGACCAGGTCGTCGGGTTCGTCGACGTCAAGGACCTGATTCGAATGGAGGAATCCAGCGACGGCGAGCTCACCGCTACCGCAGCGGACCTAGCCCGGGACCTGCCGGTTATCCCCGAGACGGGCCGGGCCGACGACCTTCTGGGCCAGTTCCAGGACGAGCAGAGTCAGATGGCCGCCGTCATCGACGAGTGGGGCTCCTTCGAGGGCATCGTCACCGTCGAGGACCTCGTCGAGGTGGTCGTCGGCGACATCAGGGACCAGTTCGACGTGGACGCGCGCGAACCGTCGATCGATGGGAACGGCGACGGCACGTACGCCGTCGACGGCGGCGTCTCCGTCTCGGACGTGAACAACGAACTGGAAACGGCCTTCGAGACCGACGAGTTCGGCACCATCGGCGGCCTCGTGCTCGACCGCCTCGGCCGCGCCCCCAAGGTCGGCGACCGCGTGACTGTCGACGGCCACCACCTCGACGTCGATTCGGTCGAGGGGGCGCGCGTCGCTCGCGTGCTGATCTCGCCCGACGAATCGTCTGCCGACGAGAGCGAGGACCGACCGGAAGACGACTCCGAAGAGTAATTCGGTGATTCCGGAGTCGTCACCGTGAGCACGACGTCGAACAAAGGATAGCCCTCGGTCCGCTCGCGGTCGTCTCACATTCGTTCGGGCACGCGCTCCCGGCCGGGCAGTTGTTGAAGGAGGCGTGTCGTGGCGTGGACGCGCCACGACCGGGGAGGACTGGGGAGTCACTCGCGAGCGCCTCCGGGCGCGAGCAATGCAGACCTGGAGTCCTCATGAGCGTAGCGAATGAGGTGGTTCGAGAGACGCGAAGCGCCTCTCGTCATGCGGAAAATCTCCGATATTCCAGCAGCTCAGGAGAGCTTGCTCTCCTGGTGGACTGAAAGGGCGAGGCGGGGTCGGGGAAGCCCGACGAAGTAAGCACCGAACGGAGTGAGGTCGTTCGAGAGAGCGAAGCTCTCTCGTGATGACGAAAGGCGCGAAGCGTCTTTCGAACCACGCGCAACGAGTCGCGCGACCCGAGCGCGCCGAGGGCTTTCTGGTTGGTGGCGGTGTCGAGACCGATAGCAGGGAGCGCACCGAGGCCTTTCTTCGTGTTTGCTGTCACTGGTACACCCACAGCCACCTTCTCAAAACCACGCACACAGAACGCAACCAAATCAACTAGAAAGCGACGGAATGCTCCGGAAGATCAGCCTTCCATTCCGGAGAAGGAGAGGCCGCCCTCGATGTAGCGCTGGGCGAACAGGTACACCAGCATGATGGGCGTCGCGAAGGTGAGCGCGAACGCGGAGAAGCGCGCCCACGGGATGGAGTACTCCGAGACGAGCGCGAACAGGCCCACCGGAAGCGTGTAGTTCTCCGTGCCCAGCAGCGTCTGGGCGACGACGAACTCCGTCCAGCCGGTGAGGAACGTGAAGATGAACACCGTCGCCAGCCCGGCGGCCGACAGCGGCAGGATGACCTCGGTGACGACCCGCCACGGCGGCGCGCCGTCGACGACGGCGGCCTCCTCGTAGGAGACGGGGATGCCGTCCATGTACGTCTTGAGCAGCCAGGTGTTGAACGGGACGGCCGTCGCGGCGTAGTACACCGACAGCGCCAGCTTGCTGTCGTTGAAGCCGAACTGGACGTAGACGGCGTAGAGGCCGATCAGCAGGGCGATGCCGAGGCCGCCGCCGACCTGCGTCATCAGCACGTAGACGAACAGGATCTTCCGGCGGAAGATGAACTCCCGGCGCGAGAGGGCGTACGACGCCGGGACGATCAGACACATCGAGATGATGACCGTCGGGATGGCGACGGTGAGGCTGTTCCACAGGAACTGCTTGAAGTTCGACGGGTTGTCGACGCCGTGTGCGGCCGCGTCGAGCACGGCGAGTTCGGGCGTGTCGAACACCACGGCCAGATCCGTCAGTGGGACGTTGACCGTGACGCTGTAGGCCGGGACGATCAGGTCACCGACCACCCAGATGAACGGCTGGAGCGTCGGGTCCTCGGGGAACAGCGAGATGCCGCCGGAGGTGTACAGCGACGCGCCCGACCCCGAGAGCGCGGCCTGGAGGATCCAGTAGATGGGGAACATGAGCGCCGACACGAGCAGGAGCGCGCCCAGCGTCGCGCCGATGGTCTTCAGCGGTTCGGTGACCGGGACCTCGCGGTCACGGACCTGCCGTGTAGTGTAGACGGCGGCCCGACCGCTCTCGACGGGCGCGTACGCGACGCGTTTGGCGTCCTCGGCGACCTTGCCGAAGATGGCACGGAGGAAGCTCACGCGTCGTCCACCCCGTCGGCGAGTTTGCCGCGCTTGACGTTCAGCCACATGAACGCGCCGATGAAGACGACCGCCACGATGCTGATGGCGGCACCGCGGCCGTACGCGGAGAACTGGAACGCCTCGCGGTAGCCGTAGACGATTAGCAGTTCGTTGGCCCGCGCCGGGCCGCCCTGGTTGAACACGAAGGGGATGAGGAACTGCTGGAACGAGGCGGCTGACGTGAGGATGGTCGCGAACAGCACCGGGCGCTTGATGGACGGGAGCGTCACGTGGAGCAGTCGCGCGAACGCGCCGGCCCCATCGACGACGGCGGCCTCGTGGAGTTCCTCCGGGACGTCCTGGAGCGCGCTCACGGTGATGATGACCATGAACGGGTAGGCCAGCCACATCTCGGTGACGTTGTACGCGACGAACGCGGTCCAGCGACCCGAGAGCCAGGCGACCGAACTGGCGCCGAACGTCGACAGGAGCTGGTTCACCAGGCCGAAGTCGGCCGAACTGAAGATGCCGCGCCACACCGTGATGGTGAAGATGGCGGGCAGTCCCATCGGGAGGATGATCAACGAGCGCATCAGGCGCTTGCCCCTGACACGGTCGTTGGTGACGACGAGGGCGACGCCGATGCTCAGGAACAGCTTCAGCGTCACGCTCGTGGCCACGAACAGCCAGGTGACGCCGAAGGAGTTCCAGAACTGCGGGTCGGTGAGGACGTCGACGTAGTTCGCGAGGCCGACGAACGTCGCCTCACCGAACGTCAGGACCGAGAACGCACCCTCGCCAGCGTAGAGGTTCGCCGGTGCCGCGTCGGTAAACGAGATGCCGAGCAGGTAGATCACCGGGAACAGCATGAACGCCGAGAAGACGAACAGTCCCGGCAGGACGAACAGGAGTCCCAGGTCACGCTTGTCGAGGAACGGCACTGCCTCGACGCGGCGAGCGACGCGTGATGCCGTACTCATTGTGTGTCCTTACTCCCAGTTGTCGCGGATATCGGTTGCGGCCGTGGTCAGTGCCTCCTCGGCCGTGGCGTCGCCGTTGAACGCGTCGATGAGCGCCGTCTCCATCGGTCCCCACACCTTGTTCATCTTGGGGTCGGTCGGCATCGGGACGCCCTTCCCGACCGTCTCGGAGTACGCCTGGACGTTCTCGGGCAGGTCGTCGCTGCCGACGAGACTGTCGAGGACGGGGATGGCGCCGTGTTCCTCGGCGTTCTCGAGGTGCATCTCCTCGTTGGTGACGTACCACTCGACGAACTCGCGGCCGGCGGTCGCGTCGGCGCCGCCATCGCTCATCGCGTCGGCGAAGTACCACATCGAGATGCCGGTGTACGGGCGGAGTTCACCGCCGTCGACGGCCGGCAGCGAGGTGACCTCGTAGTTGACGCCCTTGTCGTTGAGCGTCGCGAGGTACCAGGGGCCGTTGATGGCGAAGGCGGCGTTGCCCTCCGCGAACGCGGCGGCCTGGGGCTCGTACGTCGGGTCGTTCGGCATGTAGGGCGTGAGGTTCTCCAGGGCGAACTCGAGGCCCTGGACGGTCTCGTCGAGGTCGACGCCCAGCTGTGGGTCGGCCGCCGGGTCGAAGTAGTAGCCGCCGAAGCCCTGGAGGAACGCGCTCGTGAAGTACGGGTCGAAGGGGTAGCTCAGCCCGTACTGACCGGAGTCGGGGTCGTGGTACGAGTCCATGACCTCGACCATGTCCGAGACCGACTCGGGCGCCTGGTCGACGATGTCCGTGTTGTAGACGAGCGTCACCGTCTCGGCCGAGTACGGGAGGCCGACGACGTTGCCCTCGAACTGGACGGCGTCGGCCGCCGCGTCGGTGAAGACGTCCAGGTCGACGGTCAGTTCGTCGCTCTGGTCGGCGAGGAAGCCGCGCTGGTAGTAGTCGCCGACCCAGTCGTGGGCCCAGTCGAACACCTGGGGCCCCTGGCCGGCCGGGACGGCGCTGGTCGTCTTCTGTTCGAGGTCGGAGATGTCCGACCCCTCGACGGTGTGGCGGCTCTCCGCGGTGAACGTCTCGATGGCGCTCTCGCGGCCGGGGAGTTCCGGCTCCGGGAGCGAGTACCACGCCGTGGCCTCGCCCGCGGGACCGGCCGTCTCGGTGTCCTGGTCCGCGCTGTCGTCACCGCTGCCGTCACCGCCGTCGTCGTTCGCAGCGGTCTCCGTGTCCTGTTCCTGTACGCCGACGCAACCCGCGAGCGCGCCGAACGCCGTCGCGGCGCTGATCTGCTTGAGGACGGTTCTGCGGTCCATGTGTGGATATTGGATGAAATAGTCGTTCACGACTTAAATCATTCGAAAAACTCACGAACGTTCATCACATTTTTCGGGCGCAGCGCCGCTCTGTGTCCCCGAAAAGGCGTGGTGGGATCTGGCAGCCATCCGGACCGCCACTCGGTACCACACGCCCCGGTGACAAAAGTGCTACGAAATTGTACATCACAAATTACGAGATTTGAGAAAGACCTATGGTGGGCTAGACCGACACTCCACCACATGGCAACAGTCACGCTCGACCACCTCACGAAGGAGTTCGATAGCGGGCGTATCCGTGCCGTCGACGACGTCTCGCTGGACGTGGCCGACGGTGAGTTCGTCACCGTCGTCGGTCCCTCGGGCTGTGGGAAGTCGACGACGCTGCGGATGCTCGCCGGGCTCGAACAACCCACCTCCGGTCGCATCTCTATCGACGGCGAGGACGTCACGGACGTCCACGCGCGCAAGCGCGACGTCGCGATGGTGTTCCAGAACTACGCGCTCTACCCCCACAAGACCGTCCGGCAGAACATGGCCTTCGGCCTCCGGATGAGCACGGACCTCTCGAAGGACGAGCGCCAGGCGAAGGTCGAAGAGACGGCCGAGATGATGGGCATCGAAGAACTGCTCGAGGACAAGCCCAGCGAACTCTCCGGCGGGCAGAAACAGCGCGTCGCCCTCGGACGCGCCATCGTCCGCGAACCCGACGTCTTCCTCTTCGACGAACCGCTCTCCAACCTCGACGCGAAGCTCCGGACGTCGATGCGGACCGAGATCCAGCGCCTGCAGGAGGAACTGGACATCACGGCCATCTACGTCACTCACGACCAGGAGGAGGCGATGACGATGGGCGACCGCCTGGCCATCCTCGACGGCGGCCAACTCCAGCAGACCGGCCGGCCGAAGGACGTCTACCAGAACCCCCGCAACGAGTTCGTCGGTGGCTTCGTCGGCTCGCCCTCGATGAACTTCATGAACCTCGACGTCTCCGTCGGGAGTGACGGCGACACAGTGACGCTCACCGGCGACGACGGCTTCGCCTACACGCTCCGGGGCGACCGTGCCCGACGGGTCGCCGACAGCGGCGCCCAGTCGGTCCGCCTCGGCGTCCGGCCCGAGAACGTCACCGTCGGGACGGCCGAATCCGGCGAGAACGGCAGCCGAACCGGCGAGAACGCGAACGAGGCGGTCGTCGAGGTCGTCGAACCCATCGGCAGCGACAACTACCTCTACCTGGACCTGGGAAGCGAAGAGTTCGTCGCCCGGGTCGCCGCCGACGTCGAACCCTCCTGGGGCGACACCGTCACGGTCGCCTTCGACGAGGCGGCAGTCCACATCTTCGACGCCGAAACCGGCGATTCGCTGCTGTACGAGGAGGGAGAAGAAGAACGCGACGCAGTTGCTGCGGCCTGAGTACTCCTCCCGTCCGACTCACGCGACGTGCAAAATGGGGCGCAGTTATTCCGCCACGATCCGAGTTTCGAGCGGGACTTCGTTCGTTATCGCATCCACGAGCGGCGAGGTCGTCTCGACGCGCTCGCGCAACGCCGCGAGGTCGTCCTCGGACGCGTCCGACGTCACGTGCGCCGTACAGGTGATCGACTCGTAGCCCGGACGGACGTCCTCGGCGATGCCGAGGAACCCCCGCAGGTCGACGTCGCCCTCCATCTCGAACCTGAGTTCGTCGAGTTCGATACCCATCGCCGCGGCGTTGGCCGCGTAGCCGACGCTCAGACACGATCCGAGCGCGCCGAGCAGGAGTTCGACCGCGTTGGGGCCCGCTCGTTCGCCCAGGATCTGTTCGGGTTCGTCGCCCTGGAGCGTGAACTCGCGGGTGTGGACGGTCTCCCCCGCGTGATCGAACTCGTCGATCGTCGTCACGGACTTGAGCGCGTCCTCCCACTCGGTTTCGGCCCGGAAGGTGAACGCACCGCCGGCGGGGTCATCAGTGATCGATTCTATCGCGCCTTCGAGCGCGGAGACGTCGACGCCGTTTACTTTCGTGCTTTCTGCTGTTGCCATGGTGAGTCCTCGTCGTCTAGTCGGGCCGCTGACTCGATAAAGGCGTGTTAGCACATGTCACTCAGTTGCGCGCTGGACCGCCGCGGATACGCGTCCCGTAGTCGGCAGATGCCTGTCGTTCGCTGCCGGTTCCCGCCGATTCTCGTCGGTCGTACCGCCTCGCGAGGGCCTGACGGGCAGTGCTAGTCGTCCGCCGCTACTGTGTGTGCTTCGAGCAGGTCGTACTCGTCCATCAGCGCCACCGTCGCCAGCCGGAGCGCGTGGGGCCACCCCAGGGGCGTCGCGCTGTCGGGGGTGCCGTCGTCGAACACCTGCTCGGGCAGGTAGCCCGTGGGTTCACAGAGCGCGCCGCCGGGGAGCACGAGCGCCAGCAGGTCGCGGGCCGTCTCTGCCATGTCTCCGGCCCGCTCGTCGTCGCGGTCCGCCAGTAGCGCGGCGAGCGTCGCCGCGGCGTGGGCGCCCCACGCGGTTGACACCGTCCAGATCTTCTCGCGACCCTGGTCGCGCTGGCGCCAGCCGTCACCCTCGTACCGGACCAGGCCGGCGACGTCGTCGCTCTCGTGGAAGAGTGCCTCGACCACGCCCTCGACGTGGGAGAGGAGCCTGTCGACGCGTTCGTCGTCGATGCTTCCGACCTCGGCGTAGGCGCGGTGGGCGTTGACCAGCGCGAGCGTCCCGGAGTCGGCCCGCGTGTCCAGCCCGCTCTCATCGTGCTCGGGGCCGTATTGACGGAGGGCGTACATCCCACGCTCGGGAACCCACAGGTCGTCCAGCGCCTCGTATACCTCGTCGGCGCGCTCGGCGGCCCGGTCGCTGACGCCGTCGACGTCGGTGGCGGCGAGCGTGGCGTAGGCCTCCAGGAACGTCGCGGCCGTGTGCGTGAACCGCCCGACCATGTCCTCCCAGGCGTTCTGACAGGTGACCGGTCGGCCGTCGTCGGCCAGCGACTGGTCGAGGGCGTCGAGGGCGCGTGCGAGCAGTTCGCGGTCGTCGCCGCCGGCGCGGGCGAGGAACGCCGCGACGCTGCCGGTCTGGTCGGCCTGGTAGTTGACGTCGTCGCCGGCCTCCAGTCGGCCGTTGGCCCACCCCGGCGCCAGCGAGCCGTCGAAGGCCCAGACGCGGTGGGGCCAGGAGCCGTCCGCTAGCTGGGTGTCGCGGTAGGCCGCCGCACTCCGGTCGTGCCAGTCCCCGATGCCCAGGTCGAAATGGTCGTCGGCCTCCAGCAGGAACCGCGAGATCTCGGAGTCGTCGCGGAACCAGGAGTAGCCGTAGCCGCCGGAGTAGGCGTAGAAGGGGTCGAAATCCGGCGCGGCGATGCGGAGGCCGCTCGCGCCGGTGAGCAGGGAGACGACCCGGAGGTCGGTCGCGACGGCGTCGGCGTGGGGGAGGTCGTCGGCGACGGTCACGTCGACCTGGGCACTCGCCACGCGTTCGAGGGCCTCTCGGTCGTACTCGGTTGCGGCCGCTCGAACCCGGTCGAGGGCGTCGATACGGGAGGACTCGTTCCGGGTCGTGAGCAGCGTCGCCACCGTCGCGGTGCCGTCCTCGGTGGGCGCGACACCGATCACGTCGCCACTGAGTAGGTCCTCGTCGTAGGGGTTCTCCGGTCCCTCACGCGGGTAATCGGTGGCCTCGGCGGCGAGCAGCGATTCGAACCCCTCGAAGGCGTCGCCCCGGACCGTCTCGAACCCCGTCGCGCTCGCCAGGTAGTCCGTCTCGTCGGCGTGGTACACCTCGACCGAATCGCCGTGGTGGAGCTGGGCGAGGCGATTGTCACGTCCGTCCGGCGCGAAGCCGACGCAGGCAACGACGTCGAGCGGTTCTGACGCCGCGCCGGCGTCGAAGTGGCTAACGTGGCGGTCGTCGAGCGTCAGGTCGTACTGGGAGACGGTACCGAAGGGCGTCTCGTGGTCGGTGACCACCAGCGCCGTGTCGGCGTGGTAGCGCTGCTCGCTGGCAGCGGCGTCGAACCACGCTGTCTCTGCGGCGGGTTCGCCCGCGGGCCTGACGCCGAAGCGAGAGCGGGCGACGCCGGTCAGTCCGACGAGCGGGTAGCTGAAGTCCCGGACGGCGCCGTCCGCGTCGACGTGGACGAGCCGTCCGTCGCGGCCGGAGAACAGCCCGGCCGTCGTGCGTCGTTCGCCGGGGAAGCGGGAGTCGGCTCCCCGATGGCGCTTGTAGTCGTTCAGCGCGTCCCGTAGGTTCATTGCCTCTCCATCGGTGTCGCCGGGTAATAACTTTGGTGTAATTCTATTTCACACATTTCCCGAGACCGTAACACCCAAGCGACGCCCGGCGCTCCGTGCGGATATGCACCACCCCGGCCCACCCCGGTTCGTCCACGTCGGCGAGTCGGTGACACTCGCCCCGCGCGCACCGGATCCGGACGTATCGTTCGCCTGGCGACTCCGCGACGCGCCCGCCGACAGCGACGTCACCGTCGGCGACGGGCCGGTCGTTCACCTGGCACCCGACGTCCCCGGCACCTACCGCCTCGAACTCGACGCGCCGGACGGGACCCACCGCCAGACGGTCCGGGCGTTCCCGGACCCACGGAAACCCGCCCGGTTCCGCGTGGACCCGAACGACGTCGACGGCGACATATCCGCGGCCGAGACGGCGAGCGTCATCGGTCAGTTCAACGACTTCACGATGGGCGTCGACCGGGCCACGCGAGAGGACGGCGACTGGGTCCTCGACGTCGAACTCCCGCCGGGCGACCACGAGGGCCTCTTCGCCTTCGACGACGCGTTCGACCCGTTCGCCAGTGCGGAGATCACCGTCGAGGGACCGGGCCGACCGAGAGTCCGACTCGACGGACGACGTGAAGGGGGCGATGTCGTGGTGCCTGCCACTGCGGACCCCGCCCCGGACGGAAGCGACCCCGACGTCGAGTTCCACCTCGACGGCCGCGACGACCTGTCCGAAGCCGACGTCGCCATCGAGGGCGATGAATTGCGAGTCCCAGTCGATGCGCTGTCTGAACTCGCTCGGGTGCACGCCGTCGCCGTGGCCGAACGGCACGGCATCGCCGACACGCTCGAACTTTCGGTCGCTCCAGACGACGGCGTCACCGTCGACCGGCCCGCCGACCCACCGGCGTGGCTCCGGGACGCGTCCATGTACGAGATATTCGTTCGCGAGTTCGCGGGAGAGACCGTCGACACGACCTTCGAGGAGATAGAGCGCCGGGTGCCGTACCTCGAACACCTCGGCATCGACGTCGTGTGGCTGACGCCCGTCCTGGAGAGTCCCACCCACCACGGCTACCACATCACGGATATGTTCGACACCGCCGACGACCTCGGGACCCGCGCCGAGTTCGAATCTCTCGTCGACCGTCTGCACGAGGCCGGTAT